>Ga0169931_10015707_pt1 | contig 10110 bp, 8 predicted proteins | sample Kivu_15m_20L_FD_129675 | JGI IMG/M metagenome (GOLD analysis project Ga0169931, IMG submission 129675) | Freshwater microbial communities from Lake Kivu, Western Province, Rwanda to study Microbial Dark Matter (Phase II) - Kivu_15m_20L... | ecosystem: Environmental > Aquatic > Freshwater > Lake ... | reverse complement strand
TTGCGACCATGACGAATTTAAACGCTGAACGGGTCACGCGAAAGCAACGATCGAACCAGTTGGACAGCCGTTTTGCCCGATCAGAGCCGAAAAACCGCGTCACCACCGGCATGAGCCACGCTAGCGAACCGTAGAATTGTACCTCTAGTTGGCCGAAAGTCTCTCGATACCGGTCGATAAGGGCCGTCGTTGGCATACGCAACAAGGTGCTTCGACTGCGCCGGCCCCGAATAAAATGCACCCATCGGTTAGCTCGGAAAACCGGGTTATGGCTGAGAGAGTCGACGCAGATAAAACGCCCGCCGGGCCTCAGCACCCGAAATATCTCTAGGAGCACAGCTTCATTGTCTCCGTAACTCAAACTACCCGCACTTGTCACGCAGTCAAAAGAGGCATCATCGAACGGAAGCGCCTCCATGTCAGCGACGCAGACGGTCAAAGCGACTCCAGCCTTTCGGTGTCGATCGAAGAGAACATCCAGAGACGCAGAGGAAATATCCGTCGCAACAACCGCTGCGCCCGAGTTTAGCGCTGTACCGGTGAATTCACCGGTGCCAGCACCGATCTCCAACACCTTGCTACCCGGCCCGATAAACTCAGCGATCAACGATTCGTAGCGCTCGTAAGGATCCCTCAGGTGTGAAGCAACCGCGGAAGATCCGCTATGTATGGATAACGCGGTGTTCGCGCCTGCACGTAATGATCTCGCTCGCTCGTCGTAACGGCGTCGCTCAATATCCTTGTCGGTCATTTTTGTTCAGCGAGTTGAACCAAAGCATCGACCAAATCACCATAAACCTTTTTATAGCTAAAACGATCACTGTAAAGTTGAATCGCCCGCTCAGAGACTTCATCAAAATACGCTCGATCGCTTGTCAATCGCCGCACTTCGTCGAACAGTTCGTCATCCGACTCAGAACCCACACCTAGCCGATACTCTCTCAAAAGATCAGAGGTGACTCCGCGTAATGTAGTTACAATCGGACGCCCGGTCGACAGGCCGTCGATAATTTTATTGGGCACGCTGCGTGAAAATGCGTCGTTATTGATGTAGGGCGCGATGATTGCTCGACTACTACGCATTAGAGCGCCGATCTTGGGCGAATCTATCCAGCCGGGCATCACGACATTAGGAAGGTCGCTCATCATGTTAGCCACACCGGGATACTCATCGCCGTGACCACAAATTACAAACTGTATATCGAGATTACGATCCAGACATTGCTTCGCGAGCCGTGCAACAAACGAGAAATCAAACGCTGACGAAAGACTACCTACAAAGGAAATTCGTCGATCGCGGGAGGTGTCGACACCACGATCCAACCACCAACATCGAGCCTTTGACAGATCGTCCTCTGACACAGACCCAAGCGGCGAGGTAAGCGGCGCCGCATGATCAACCCCGTGGCGTGGTCGACCGCTCAATCGACACATCCAGTCGATGAACTCGTCAGACATCGAACAAAAGGCAGATGCCTCACGGAAAGCACGTTTCGTGAGATAAAAATAAGGCAATAACGCAAGCTGCCCCAAAGGACGCAGGAATGATGGCAGCGGCTGCAAGAATATCGTCGGCCACTGATCTTTAGCGTCGACCATCACAGGCACTTGTCTCTGACGCAACCACCGCACCATAACTGCTGCCGCCTCGATAGGCGGAAATCCAACGAATGCGACATCGGGGGGGGCGAATTCATTACTGGACAACAACTTTCGCAAATTGAGCGCTAGAACCGCATGGTCATACAACCTGTCCGGGCCGATGTTTCGCGAGTAGCCAGCGGACGGGACCAAGTTAACCGTTAATTGCCTCGAAAGGATAATCTGCTGGAAATTGCGCGAACGGTGGCGCTTTTCTTGGTGATAGAACGCGCTACTCCAAAGGATGACTTCATGACCCCTCTCTATCAACACCGAGGCAAGATTCATCGCCCGCATCGGCCGAGGCGCACCGCCATCAGACGGCAGAGGCTCTCCGGTTTGAAAAATCCAAACTTTCATACAAAAAATTCCAAGGTGACTTTCAACAGCGCCACGTTTCGAACCGACGGGAGCAACCAGCTCTAATAATTTTTTAATCGGCGTTACCCTAGGCAGCTTAAACTTGGCATCAAAAATGATGCAGCGAGCCAGAGATCAATCCTTATCAGATCATCACGAGTCTTTTCAGAGCGCCAGGCGAATGAGCCAATGTTCGAATTCGACGTCTTACCTTCTCGGCGATCGATCCCGCGAAGTAGCAAGGTCTTTTATAACTCCAACTATGGGGGCCATCAGCCTCAACCACCGCGTGGTATTCGGGTAATCTTCCGCAGAACAGGGTGGAGTGGCCATTATTTCGTCGAATTGACTCTCGGAGAGACCGAACTTCTTTCGGACGTAAAGCAAATCCTCCTGTGCGACCGACGAGTCATACGGATCGTCTGAAAGAAGCTTTAACGCCTGATCTCGCGTCATTTGCCCGGAAACAATAAGACTAGAGTAGTGAGGCCTGCGTTTGTCCATACCAAACTTATTTGGCAAAAGATAACCCTGGAAGAACCTAGTATAAATTGACTCGAAATGTTTCGCCGCGTAGCGGCGCCACCCTAACTCCCTCTCTAAAATTTCCGCCGCCTGATCTTTGTCGTACCGAATATAATTGAGGATACCAACAAAACGTATTCTACGAACTAGGATGTACCAAGCCAGCCGTCCGTAACTCATCATCGGAAATGTCCGTAGCGGCTTGGTACCGTGGCGACGATGTACGGACTTCAGCAGTCGCAAGTCCTTCGCATCATGCATCCATGATTCAGGCATCACCACTTCCGTTGCCAAGTTACCCCCGTTGATTATGTATTTGATGCCATTTCGAGCGGCCTCTTTGTATAAAATTGCCGTGATTCCATGGTCCGTCGGAATTTCGCTATTGGCGATCGAGGACTTGAGAAAAGAAAGCTGTAGATCTCGAAACTCTTCCCAATCGATAACATGGGTGTGCAAATCGATATCCAGAGCTTTCAATAGTCGCTCAATATTTTGAACGGCAAGCTCGGAATTCCAGCCGTTATCTAAGTGGATCGCCAACGGCCTCAAGCCAAACTCTCTTCGTACGAGCCAAGCCGTGTACGAACTGTCAACTCCACCACTTACACCGATCAGACAGTCGTAGCGTTTTCCTTTACCGGCCTCGCGGATGTCGCTTAAAAGTTTAGCGAGCTTTCCATCGTGCTCGGGACCCAAAAATAGATCCCTTTTCAAGCGGGTTATTGCCGCTGTGCAAAAATTGCAAACCCCGTCGCTGTCAAACTGAATCTCCCGCACGCTGGTATCCATGACACATCGAGTGCAAGTTTTGGTAACGTCGCCGTCAACAGGAATCATTTCAACACTTTCTCCATCGAGCCATAGTCTGGGTAACTTATCAGCACCGCCCGGTGGGGACCATGAAAAACAAACATGCTGCCCGCCGCGACGGCGGCTGCGCCCGCATCTACTGCCTGTCGCATATGATCCAGCGAAGACGCCCCGCCGCAGATCACCACGGGGAGTCCAACTGCACCACTCACCTCGCTGACCAGATCTAGGTCGTACCCTTTCCCCGTGCCGTCGCGATCAATCGAAGTAAGGAGTATCTCTCCTGCCCCACGCTTTTCCATTTCGATCGCGAGATCACGCGGGCGTCCTGCTATTCGCCTAGTGCCGCTAGCCACACAGACTTTACGCGCGCCAAATAGTCCGCCGGCTACATCCATCGAAACAACGACGCTTGAACTGCCCGCAACGCGAGCGCACGTTTCTACGAACGCAGGGTCCTCAAATGCAATAGTGTTTAGGATGACTTTTTCTATACCGATCGACAGCAGACGCTTTACTTGCTCGATATGGCGAACTCCGCCTCCGTAGGCAAACGGCATGAAAGCCTCCGCGGCGATAGCTTTGAGCAACTCATAATTCGGTTCTCTCCCAGCAATACTCGCGTCGATATCAAGAAAGACCAACTCGTCGACTTCCTTGTCGTTGAAAATCTTGACCGCGTTTATTGGATCGCCAATATACACCGGGTCTCTGAACTTTCGAGTCTTGACGAGACCGCCTCCCTTGAGCAGCAGGCTTGGGATAACTCGGGTCTTTAACATGAAAGTGCCGCAAAATTCTGTAGCAGCTGCATTCCGAAGCGATGGCTCTTCTCAGGATGAAATTGCACGCCCATAACATTTTCCCGGGCAACGGCGGCGGCAAACGCTACCCCGTGCGAGGACCGGGCGATTACTTGAGATGGATCACCAACAAGATGAAAGGAGTGCGTGAAATAAAAACGCAATTCTCGACCGTCACTGGGTAACAATCGGTTGGCACCCTCAACCGTCACCGAATTCCAGCCCATGTGGGGAACACGAATAGGTTGATGAACTGTTGACACGAACCGCTCGCATCGCCCCGGTATCAAACCTAGGCCAGAAAGTTCCCCCTCAGCGCTTGACTCTGCAAGTAACTGCATTCCCAAACAAATGCCAAGTATTGGAGTTCCCTTTGCTGAGGATGATTTTATTTCTTGCATCATCCCGTTATCCCCTAATTGTCTTGCGCCATGATCAAAGGCGCCTACTCCCGGGAGAATCAGACGGGCTGCTTTGCTGATCTCTTTAGGGGATTTTGCCAACGAAACCGGAATCCCCAATTTCCGATACATGCTGATAATTGATCCAACGTTACCGACGCCGTAATCAATAACAGCCACCGCAGAATCAAAAATCATTTTCGCATCCCATCACAACTGATTATCTCGCTAAAACACTGACGGGCAAAGCATATTAGAACGAACAAACGGAATGCGCGCTAAAATAACAATGCCGATTAGCCACTCAACCATAATTCACATTCAACAACCAACTTACCGTCGACACCCCCTAACCACTCCAAGCGTTACTCGATATATTTTTTATACTCATCAATAAGCGTGCTCTGCTGGCGCTCCCATGACAATTGCAACCCAACCTCCCGAGCGCGCTGCCGCAACCTTGATCCATCCAACTCCAGAATACCGACAACCGCCGCCCTCAAATCAGTAAGAGACAAGGTTGACGCCACAACGCCGACCGAATGAGCAGTAACAAACACATTAAGACTTTGACAAGGGCTAACTACGACAGGAAGCCCAGCTGCCAAGTACTGAAGAAGCTTATTGGGCATGCAAAAGTCGTAACTTAAACAAGTCGGAACGACCATACAAACACCGAAGTCAGCAGAGGAAAGAATCTCACCCAGACGGTCCTCGTACACCGGAGCGTGGATAAAAACTCTGATCCCATACGACGCAGAGTTGCGAATTGAAACATCAAGTGACCCAAACCCAATAAAGACGATTACACCATCGAACCCCTCGTCGTCCTCAAAAATCTGAAGTAATTGCTCTATTCCTCGATCAGCGGCAAACAACCCAACGTAAACAAATATTTTTTTTTCATTCGAAAGATTAAAGTGCTTACGCAGATAATCATTGCACTGCAACGGACCAAAACTCGCGCTATTTAAAATAGTCGTCGGACGAGAAATAAAATACTCCCTCTCATACCAATCCGATATTAAATCGCTGACACAGAATACTTTGTCAACTTTCTTTATACAGAATCTCTCAATCAGTTTTGCAAGCTGGCGTCTCGCGCCGGTGGATGATTGCGTCTCCGTCTCAAGCTCATGAGTGTCGTAAACAACAATGCACCGCTTTACTAGCTTCAGCGACAGCGCAAGGGGCAAAACCGATAAACTGTGGGCGTTTACACAACTCACACTTTTCCGTCCGATCGCTCGGTACGTCGCAAGATAAAAAACAAGGAATGCAAAAATTTTGCGGAACGTGGAGTGTTGCGCAGTGGCGATTCCGATTCGGTGTAAAACAACACCGGATGGGCGCACTTCTCTTTTTGGCAGCCCTGACGATGAGACCCCAAGCATCCATACGGCTTTGAACGCCCGGTTCGATATCAAACAGGAAGCGATGCGCTCAATTCGGCTTTCAAATAGAAAATTAGAAGGGTAAATATGAATATTTAATCCTTCCGGATCCATTAACGTATGATTCACTTTTGCCACCAATAAAAACACTACGTTTCAAAATTACGCAATTCACTTTGAAGATAAAGCAGTTCAAACCAACGCCGCAAGCTTAAAATAAAAAATTTTAATAATCATTTCGCTTTAACGAAATCCGCATGACTCTCTTGGCGCGCAAAAAGTCTGTAGAAATTAATTACCGGAAACGCGACGCGCAGCCCGTAACTGCATTATTAAGTTGAGCACGTAAAATACAAGGCTTGTCATGCCGAACACCGCGAGAGTTTGAATAAATTCGCTCTCAAAATACACGCAAAGCGCCATAGTTAAGGTGACTCCACTCAGTCGCCCCACATTCCAAAGGAAATCCCAGGACTGCCACCCAGCCAGCAGCACGACCTGTGCGAAAGGCATTGACAAAATTTGTCCAAACATAAGTAGCGCCAATACTTGCACGACCGGCGCTAGGCTCGTCCACTTTTCGCCGAGAGTGGCAGTGATAACCCAACTCCCCACGAAATACGTTGTTATCGAAGCCACGAAGGCACCACAGGCCACCCACTTTAAGTACCGCAGCATATGAAGAAGGCAGTCACCGCGCTCGCGAACAAGCTTCGCGGCCTCACTTCGAAACACTTCTCCAACTGCAGTACAGACGAGAGACACAGGTGCGGTTATTAACCGTTGTGCCATCGCTAACAATCCGGCCGGCTCAGAACCATAAAACCCAAGAATCACAAAAAGCGGTAACTGGGTTGCCACTTCGTTAGCCACGCTTCCGGGCAAAATCATGAACGGATAGCTGCGAAGTTTAAACGCCGAGCTCATAGAAGCACTAATCGAACGAAAATCGATCCTCAAAAAATTTGTCAACGATACGCTACGGCTAGCCAAGTACGCTGCAACTAGCTGGCCACCAAGCTGCCCGAACACCAGGCCGGCCGCCCCGAATCCAACCAAGCCAAACCCTAATTGTAGACCAAGAGTTGTCGAACTATGGGCAATACGATTAGTTGCAAGGATCATAAACTTACCCGAACGAGTAAGCCACGCGGACATCGTTCGATCCGCTGCAACCAGAAAAGCACTCAGTCCGGTCAAGGCCAGCAAGCGTAACGGCACGTCGGATGGCCACCTAAGCAATAGAACCACCAGAGTCGCGACGATCGCAAATGCCGACGCGGCCATCAAAGCAAGGCGCATGGCATTTTTGGCCTTACCTCCGGAGAGTGCCGGGATAACAGCCCACTCAAAGCGACCAGTAATTAGAATAGAGACAATGGATACGATTCCGATAAACCCAGCAAGTATTCCGAAATCACCTGGCGTATAAAATCTCGCAAGCAAGAAGCTTCCCAAGAGTGAAACCGTCTGGGCGACCACCGTTCCAGAGAACAAACTACTGATTGCCCGCGCTGTGCCCTGAGAGCCATTCATATAAAGCTCATCCCCAAGTCGTCGTTGAGCGCCGATCAATTCTACGCGAGAAACTCCGTGCTTCTGCGCTGGGGTCTAACGTCCCAAGTAAGGTGTCTTGCAGGACCAACACCAAGTTTAAGCGCGCGCCCGCAAATCCGATTGATAAGCAACCGACTCCTTACGCCGAAGCAAACATAACAGCATCATGGCTATACCAAGACCGTGGGTGAGAAGCGCGGGCGGCAAGTCCGCGCTGGTCAAAAGCGCCTGCACAGGCACGATTGCACCAGCGACTACAACCCAAACAGGAACGCCGTTACGAGCAATGGAATCCAGAACCCTCATTATCACTCCAACAATGACTCCATAAAAAGCCATTCCAAAAACGCCCGCATGCATAAAACCCGTCGCCAAGTATGTGTTATTTGCATTTTCCTCTGGATGTCCTCGGAAGCCACCGATTACCCTAGGCGTGCTGACGTCATACGGGTATTGCAGAAACCAAGAGGTCAAGGACTCAGACCAATAAACGAGTGGATTTGCAGAGAAAAACTCGTAATACTGAAACGTCAGCTCAGCGGGTACAAAGAAAACACGATGTATCAGTACTGCCCCCACCATTATCTCATCGAACTCAACATATAAGTAGAAGGCAAGCCCAATCATGAGAGACATGCTTAGAGGGAGCAGAGCAATCGCTTTGATGTATCGAAAAGCGAGCCAAACAAAGACGACTAAGAGTGGATAAAATAAAACCGCCTTGTGAGAGCTGATACCAAACCAAAGAACATGAAGGCCTATCAAAACGACTGCCAGCAAAAACTGCCGTCGCCAAAGCGCTACGGCAAGAGCAATCGGACCGAAGGCTTTTGTTGCCCATGTATTGAGGTATGCCATAGGACCTTGGTCAAGCACCCCCCCAACGACCTCGCGAAAGTCATAGACTCTAGAAAAGTCCAGATTGAAATATGACATGCCTCCGCTAAGGAACATCCATGCTGTAACAAAGGCTATACCTAGGTACACAATCGTTAAAGATAAAAAGTAGCCTCCGGACACATAAGGAATTCGAATGGGACGACCCGATTTTATAAGCAATGTCAGCGTAACGGACCCAAGCACAATGTACAGATGCGCTCTTTCGGCGTTCGTGAGCCCATAGAAAACCAACAAGGGCGATAAAAAAACAAACAGCAGGTAGCCGAGCATGTAGTCGGAGACACGAATCAGTCGAACCGGAAACCACATCAACAGAATTGCAAAAATGAACCAAGACTCAAGATACTTCAAAGTCTCAACGTCTAGAGAAAGACCGGTGTACTCGTACACTGGAAATACGAATTGACGGTACCCCAGCTCAAGAGCCATTCGAAAAAGGACACCGACTACAATAAAAACTAGACGATTATTCGGCAACACAAATATCGGCCGTATCGCATTTTGCTTCTTCCTCGCGCCAACCACTCGCATAATCTTGCAGCGCTCAGCGCAGCGGCTTAGCGGGTACAGAATCCAGTCCGCTGTTTCCGTAGATCTAAAAGAAATTAATCAACCGCGACGAATAAATCCGTCAAGAAGCTCATAGCGAGCGCCGCTGCGACTACATACGTACTCGCCAGCGCCCTCACAGGGGAGATTTATTTTATCGCCCCCCTCTGTCATCCAGCCGATTTGCCGTCCCGGCACGCCCGCGATGAGAGCGTATGGTTTCACGTCACGCGTCACGACTGCCCCCGCAGCTATAAACGCGTGGCAGCCGACGGTAACTCCGCAAACAACCGTGCAATTCGCACCGAGAGTAGCGCCCCGCTGAATCAGCGTAGGCCGATACTCGCTTTTCCGATTTACTGCGCTGCGAGGATTGTAAACGTTGGTGAAGACCATGCTGGGCCCGCAAAAAACATCATCTTCCAGCACGACCGCATCGTAAATACTGACGTTATTCTGCACCTTAACGTTATTTCCGATTCTGACGTCGTTACCCACATACACATTTTGACCGAATGAGCAGCGCTCGCCGATCACAGCGCCAGCACTGATGTGAACCCAGTGCCAAATCCGCGTCTCCACGCCGATCGAGGCGCCTTCATCAACTATTGAAGTCGGATGCATGAGATATCCGTTTTGCTTGATCAACTTAAAGCTCCAACGGCAAACCGACCGATCGTCGATCTCGTGCCGAGCGGTAAATTGCGATCAACAGCTCCAATGACTTCAATCCCGCGCGACCATCTGTTTCGGCGGTGCTACGTCCGCGCATCACGTCAATGACGTTACGGTAATACAGCGGGTGACCGAATCCGTAAACGGAGGTAGTCTCGTAATTGGCGTCTTTGATGGTCGCATCGTAGTCGCGCGTGTCGGCAAACTCCCAAGTCTGAATTTCGTTGACTGCCACGCCCCCGACCCGAACGCTACCCTTCTCCCCCAGGATCGTTATGCTGCCTTCGAGATTTCGCGGGAAAGCCAGCATCGTGACACTCATTGAACCGACTGCACCATGTCGCCAACGGACATTAACCACTCCAGTGTCTTCGGCCTCGATGGAACGCGTGGTCGAGCACATAGCTTGAACTTCATCGACCGGCCCGATCAGCCAGTCCAACAGATCTACATAATGACTCGCCTGATTCATGAAAGCGCCACCATCAGACT
>Ga0169931_10015705_pt1 | contig 10112 bp, 12 predicted proteins | sample Kivu_15m_20L_FD_129675 | JGI IMG/M metagenome (GOLD analysis project Ga0169931, IMG submission 129675) | Freshwater microbial communities from Lake Kivu, Western Province, Rwanda to study Microbial Dark Matter (Phase II) - Kivu_15m_20L... | ecosystem: Environmental > Aquatic > Freshwater > Lake... | reverse complement strand
GGCAACCTGGTTACGGCTCCAGTGGGGCTCGAACCCACGACATTCGGCTTAAAAGGCCGACGCTCTGACCAACTGAGCTATGGAGCCCTATATGAGTACTCATATAGGGCTTTTTAAAAATTAATTACCTATGATGGGAATCGAACCCATGCCCGTTGGGTGAAGGCCAACTATCCTAACCACTGGACCACATAGGTAATTAGAACTAAATCTAATTACCCAATTCATAAATAACTATATTGCTATTTTTGAAATTACCATATAGAATTTCATTTTTACTTTTTTATTATTAATTATTCGACGTAAAAATAAATATATAGGTTAAAAATTCAAATTTGTGGAGCTATAAATTTATTCCAAAATTTATTTATACCAGGGTAAATATATTCATTCCATAATTTTTTATCTACGGGAACTCTTTCAATAAAACACTTATCTTCAGGAATACAGTATACTATATAATCACACCAGTTTCTTTCTAATATTATCATATATGCTTGCATTTGATAATAATGTGATTTCCATATATGATCAAAATTAGTACATACATAATTTTCATCATGCTCTCTTCTTTCCCATTCTTTATATAAAGGAATATACATTTTTTGTGGACATTTTATCTCTATAATACCATCATTTCCAACTAATCCATCTGGAGAACCACCCAATCTGTCATCCCATGTGGGAATTGCAAAACCACAATCATTAACTTTTACATTATATCTATCTTCATAATATTTTCTAGCATCATCTTCATGTAAAACGCCATAATTCATTCTAGCTTTTTCTTCTTCTGTAAAATGTTTTTTTTCTAATCCTAATAATTGCCTTGCATATTCTTCTTGAGTAGTAAATCTACTTTCTCCTAAACATGCTTCAATTCCTGTCCCTGTTATACGTCGCTTTTTTAATTCAAACCATTCTTTAGTTTTTTGTGCAACATTAAAAATTGTATATCTTTTTGACATTTTTAATAATTAATTAATTATTTAATGAATTTTCGTTAAATAATTAATTAAATAATTACTTAACAATCTTTTGACTGATTATAAAGAATAGGATATTTATAGGTGATTCTTTTAAATTTATTAATAATTATAGTTTTTCAATACTTATGAGATAATTACAAAAAATAACAATTTAAAAGATATTTTTTCATATCAATATATTAACTATAATGTTAATATAAATAACGGTGAAATAACATTTTTCAAAATCATGATGATTTATCATAATCTGGATATTTTTTATTTAATAGTCTAATAAAAGCATTTGAATTATTGTGAGAATTAATAATTATATTTTCATAAGTCATCGGTGTTATTAAAAAGTTATTATTTAAACAATATTCAAAAAAGTCATATTTATCATTATCAAACAAAACTTCATAATATTCCGGAGACCAAGTACTTTTTATCTCTGGAATTATTTTTATAAGTAATTTAAATACATCTAAAGAACAATTTTCAACTGCATAATTTAATAAATCAATTTTATATTTTAATTTTTCAACTATATATTTTATACATTTAAGTGAATTATTATCCATAGATATAATCAATAATTCTTCATTTAATTCTTCATCTAAAAATTTTAATAAATATTTAAGATTTTCTAATTTATCTCCTCTACACGCAAATTCTAAAATTTCTGAATCATATACAGCTTTATGATTTAATAAATATTCTAAACATTCTTTAGATGTATGTTGCGCTGCAAAATATGTATCCTCGATCGTTGATGTATATGTGTGTGTTTCTATACACCATTTTAATATTTCTAACTTGGACATTTTTAGAACCTTTCTCATTATTTTTGATGTAATTTTATATCCTTTTTTTAATATCCAATTCATACAATCATAACGTTTATTAATTATAGAGATTAAAAATGCATCTTCAAAATTAATCGTATTAGATGCTCTTTCATGATTATAAACAACTTTTAAACCTAATAAATTTCCTACCTCTGCAAAATGTTTTATGCATTCTTCATCTGGTATTAATTTTATATATTGAGATATATCGGCTATATCATCCAGACCATATTTTTTATATTTATCATAATATTTTAGATTTATTAAATCGTAATATGTGGATGTTTTCGCTCCTAAATAATTATATATGATTAATTTATGTACAGGATTATCTATATTTGGTTTTTTTATTATATTATAATCATCAAGATTAATAATGTTTGTATCTATATTACTTCCATATTTGTTTTTTAATTCTCTAAGAACTTTAAAATCAGATATAATAAATTTTTTTATCTGATTTCCAATTTTGACTCTCAACATTTTTTAAGACAAAAAAATATTTTTTTGTTAAAAATTAAAAATTAATTTCTTAAAACTTATAAAAAATAAAGATAATGTCGATAGTTTTGGAAACCATCGATATTATTGATGAATCTTATATTTCATCGAAAAAAATTATAGGTTATGGATCTTATGGAAAAGTTTATGAAAAAGATATTAATACAGTTATAAAAATTCCCACCGATATATCACCAAAATTAACCGTAGAATTAGATATATTACATAATATGAGACATCCGATTCTAATGAATGGTCGTGCTAGTTATAATAACAATGTTAAAGATTTAATATATGAATTTCCAAAACTTTTACATGGGAATTTATTTACTATTAGTGAATATTTTTATGAGGAAGACAATATGAAAGTAATCATGTTTTCTTTGTTATCTGCTATGAATTTTTTACATAGTAATTATTATCTTCATTTAGATATCAGTCCAAAAAATATGGGTATATCTAAAAATTATGAACTAATTCTTTATGATTTTGGTGCATGTTCATTTATGGCTAATAAAAAAAATATAATAACTATAGATAAAACAAGATTAACTACATTTATATATGGATCTCCAGATTATCTGAATAGTATAATTAATGATGAGCAGATAGAATATAATGTATCTTCAGATATATGGTCATTTTTTATGACAGTTCTTGATTGTATGAAAATTATAAATATTAAAGATTTATGTAGTCGTGTATCTGGAAAAAATGATGTAGAAATTTGTAAAATTATATTAGAATATATGAATGAACTTAATATTGAAAAAGCTATATTAAATAAAAATATTGGACAATCATTTAAAGATCTACTTATATTTATATTTAATAATTATAAATCTATATCAGTATTTAATATAATGAATCATACATTTTTTGAGAATTGTGATCCTATTTATGGAGGTATTATTCCAGAACCATTAACAAAAAATCATGAAAAAATAGGTCTTAATCAATCTATAATAGAAGAATTTTTTAAATATTATAATAATAAAGTAGTAGATAAATGGAAAAATGATTTTTTAGATAGTCTAGTATATGATTTTTTTAGACAATCTTTAGATGAAGAAATATTAAAAGAATATTCTCATCAATTTTTATTTCAGACACAAATTTATATCTGTTTGAATTATATAAATTGTATTGCATGTAATACATTATTTGAAATATTAACTTTCGTATTTAATACTAAAAAAAGTATTATTATGAGTTTAATATATCGTTTATTTAAAAATTCTGGAGCATGTATATATAGAAGAAAATTATTACCACCAAATTATATAAAAACATATTGTATAAAAACTAATTTAGATGTTTATATGGAGAACTATGATAACTATAGAATTAATTATATGGAAAATATTGAGTAAACAAAAACGTAATTTGACTACTTTTACTGTGTCTAAATTTAGAAAATATACATGATATACCAGTGAAAAATCATTCTTACATATTTTAAGTCAGAAAAAATTAGAAAATTACTTTAAGAAGTTCTACATTTAGTGTTAACAAGCGAAATTGTTGATATTTTTATGAAGATAAACGAATCACATCATATTTAAAACAAAGATTGAAGAATTAATTTCAATAATAAAAAGTAAATAAATGTAATATAACAGCCAATTGGCTATTATTTTTATTTGTTTTTGAGATATTAATTAAAAAAGAAATTTACTGCTCATCGCTCTCGGAGCAGCTTGCATCATCACCCTGGCGCTTTTGAAGCTCAATGACAACTTCCTTAATCTTCTTAAGTTCGTCAAATACATTAACACGACCAGGGTTGTTGCGAGGGCCGTTGTTATAGCGAGGACCGTTGTTATAGCGAGGACCGTTGTTATAGCGAGGGGCATTGTAATACTGGCGAGACTCACTCCGATGAGCAGGACGAGGGCGAGTATCGTCCTCAGCAAAAATAACCTTTGGCCCTGACTTAATAATTTCGAGAATCTTCTTGTCAGACATGCCGTTTTTAGAAAGCTCACCAATGCTGCGGCAAATGAGAGTATGAATACTTCCCTCCGAGCGATCGATGGCTTCGGCAATTTCACGAAGAGACTTTCCTTCGAGAAGAAGAGAAATAGTCTTCTTCAAATCCTCACGACCCCACGACCCCTGAGTCATTTTACTGCTTTATGCTTTTCGAGTTCTCCAAGCGCTTTTTATTTTCAATAATGAAATTTTATTTTTACTTTATATTAAACTTATAAAAAACAAAAACATAAATATATACAATAAAATAAAATTATTCATTAAAGAGTTAAATAAATAAAAATACCTATGGAAGATCTAGATAGAGTGATTACTAAATACAATTTTTATTCTTGTGCACTTAATACTGTTGATACAATTGCGATAATAATTTGTTTAATTATTTCTGGTTTATTAATAGGTAGAGGAGATCCAGATGAAGATCTTTGTATAAATTTATATTCTGTTTTTTTCAAAAATACATTATATTATTGGGTACTAATTAATATATTAAGTATAACTGGTATATTAGCATGTTTTTTAATAATTAATTGTATATTTATGACTAAAATAAGTAAAAAAATTATTAAACTTAAATTATTTATTAGAATTATGATTATTCTATTAACATTGTATTCTAATTCATTTTTAATTATTACAAATTATGGTTATCGAAGATATTATATGTTTTCTACAGATTGTAATTTGGTAGTTGCTGGATTTTTAGGTTTCTTTTTAGCACTCATTAATGCATTTTCAGTAATTTCCATTATTACGACTATAATACTTACAATACGATTATTTCTTCCATTATATAGAATTTTATTATATTATTATGAAAGACTTATTCATTAAAATATCATTTTTAATTAAAAAAAATAATTATTAAAAATGTATGCTTTTTTCATTTTTCGTTTGGTGAGAAAAGACGCTAATTTATCAGATTTAATGAAATTAGCTATTGCGGCTCCAGTCAAAGGTTGTACTAATAAAATAACTAAAGACCATATAAATATTATTTTATATAGAAAATTTTCTGAGCCAACTGAAAAAGATATGAAAAAATTAAATATAGATGACAAAACTATACTTATAAAACAAAAAATATTAAAATGGTGCAGAGAACATTTAGAAAAAATATCTGAAATTCAGGGATTAGAATATTGTTCAAATGTTATGGAATTATCAGATATTAAATTTAAAGAATTATTTAAAGTTGATATATTTTCTATTACCGGAGAAGATGTTAAAATTAATGGCAACATACTTAATATTCAGACTATAAAAAACATTAATTAACATTTATCTCTAAATTCATTTCTTTTTTTAGTTAATTTTTTTAATAATTTATCTCTAAGTTTTGTGAGAATTATACCTAAAAGATTTAATGATCCTGGTGCTGGATTATTGGGATCTTTAGAACCACATCCCCATATATTATCAAGTGGAGAAGCCTCTACTAATTTTGCTGGAGCAGTATCTAATAATTTTTTTAATAGATCTAAATTTTGTGTAAATTTATATTTATTACCTTTAATAACTATTTTACATCTATTTTCTTCCCAAATTTTTTGATCAAAGTTTCTAATTTCTCTACCGTATCTTTTTACAGTTTTTTGATCATTAGTCTCTAATATTTTTTTAGCAATTTCTCTATCATGAAATAATTTTGCCTTTTTATACATCATATATTGTTCTGCACTATTAAACACTTTTTTATGTGATTTAAAATTACATGAATACCACTGACTTAAAAATCCATATCTATCATCTACCTTCCAAAATCCTATAATACTCATTTTAATGTAAAATAATTAAAAATAAAATTTATTCTTATTTTTTTCAAAATGTCGTTATGTTCTATAAAAGACTGCCAATTTAAGGCTCTTTTTAAGAATAAAAATAAAATATTCTGTGCTATACATCGTCCGATTAAAAGTACTATAATAAATCCTATAAAATGTCCTCATCCGAGATGTAAAAGAAATGCGGAATGGTCATATTTAAATGATACATTACCAAGATATTGTTATGTACATAAAACTTTTGAAATGCAAAAATTTTTATACGGAAAATGTGAAAACTGCAGCAACTATGCTACATATGGTAATACATATTTTCCATATCCTATAAAATGCCAGGAACACAAAACTGATAAACATATATTAATGATTTATAATACAAAGTGTGATTTTTGTAATTGTTCAGTAGTTATATCTAGTGTTGGAGAAAAAAAATCTTTATGTCCTAATCATATGAATGATAAAGAAATTAAAGAATTACTTGGAGTTTTATTTTGCGAAACATGCATTTATGGATGTTGTGATAAAATACCACTTTTTAACTATATAGGCAGTAAATATCCATTATTTTGTAAAAAACATCAGAAAGAAGATATGGAACCAATAAATCAGACAGAATGTAGTTTTTTAAATTGTCAAAGACCAGCTTGTTCGATATCTATAGATAATTTAAATACCAATTATTGTTTATTACATAGAGAGAAAAATTATTTTCGTAGTCCGATTAAATGTTCTATACCTAATTGTTTAAAAATAGCTACATTATATCTCCCAGGAGAGATTAAACCATCATTTTGTATTAAACATCGAACTACAGATAGCAATATACGTCTATGCGAACATCGAAAAATTAAATGTCAATTTAGTAATTGTTCTTCGGAAATTTTAGAATATGGTTATGAAACTAATATATATCCTATATATTGTAATATTCATATACAACCAAATTCTAAAAAATTTAATAGACATAAATGTAGTTACTGTGATTTCTTATCTACTCATTTTGTTGATAATCAATATGTATGTATTAATCATATCTCATCAGAAAGTTTTGATATAAAAAGTATAAAATGTTTATTTTCTAATTGTACTGAAATAAAATCAGATTTTTCTGAAAGTTATTGTTCAAAACATCTACAATCTATATATATTAAACGACAATTAAATAAACGACATTTTATGAAATCTATATGTGATGATAAAGAAATAGATAATTATACTTATATAAAAAAATGTCAAACTTTAAATTGTTATAAATATGCAAATTATTATGATGATCTTTTAGATATTTATTCTTGTAAAGAACATAATTTATCCGGAAAACAATTATTTTAAAAAATTAGATTAAAAAATGTCTGTCGATGAGAACAACGAATCGATAAAATTTATAAACTCTAATATCAAAGAGAAAGGAATTATATTTGAAAATTTTGCTTATGAATATTTATCATCAATTTTTAATGATTACTATTGGTATAAAACTAAAAATACATCTCCATTTAAAACAATAACTGGAGATTTTGGTATAGATTTATGGGGAATATCAAATAATAGTTATATTTTTGTTCAATGTAAATGTTATTCTATAGATAAAAATATTAAATGGGAAGATTGTTCTAAATTATTAGCATGTGGTTATAATTTTATTCAAGAAAATACTAATATAAATCCATCTAATAATATTTTTGTTATGTTTACTACTAGTTCAAAAATATCAAAAAAATTTGGAGTTGACATATATAAAAATAGAAAATTTATAGGTTTTAATGATATAAAATCTGGTTTAAAAAAATTTTTAATTAAGAATGAAAATATGTTAAACTTAGACGAAAATCAAGTAATTCTAAGTAATAATCTATCTCTTCATTTAAATTCGAATAATTCTTGTACAATTATAGTGGAAAAAACAAAAATAAATAAAATTATAGGAGAGATAATAAGATTTAATAAATTTACAAGAATTGCTGTATTTGGATGTGGAGTCAATAAAAAAATAACAATTCCAATTACTAAAAATGAAGATATTAAATGTTTTTCATACTTAAAATTGGAAGATAAAATAGAAAAAATAAATATTTTTTCTCCACAATTAATTGTATTATATGAATCTTTAGATATGGAATCAAATGAAAAATTTGTAGAGTTTATAAAAAATAAAGAAAAAAATACTAAAATAATTTCATTTTCTTCTAAATATAAGAAGAATGGTAAAAATTTCATTTTTCAATTGATATATAATAAAAAAATTTATAATTTAGATAATCATAAAAAACAAGAAATAGAAAATAAATTATTATTATATAGACAAACTAAAGATTCGAAAACTTTGACATTGAAAGATATAAAACTTCTTTTGGAAATAAGAAATATACCATATAATGATAAAAATAAAAAAGATTCATTATTAAGATTATTATAAATTACAATTATCTACTCATTTATAAATTTAAAAATTACAGAAAAATATATACTAATTAAAGTTTGATAATTCATCAAAAAAATTTTATTATTATAAAAAATTTATTCAGATATATTCAGTAAAAAATAAAAAACAACTATAAATATTTAAATATTTATGCTTATTATTAATTATTTTTTATTTTTATTTTAAAAAATAAAAATAAAAAAAATATTATATAAAAAAATGACAAAAGATGATTATAGCGACTCTAGTGATGATGATTATGATTCATCAGATATGCAAAGCGATGATGATTCATTAAATTCTGATGATTCCTCCGAAAATAGCAGTTATACAAATTCATCTGATGAAGAAGAATCTGAAATTCCATTATCAGATATAGCTGGTGGAGAAACATCAGATGAATCTTCTTCTGCTGTTGAATCTTCATCTGATGAGAAGAAAAAGAATAAGTCTTCTTCCAAAAAAGAACAAGCAAAATCATCTAATGATGAATCTTCATCTGATGAGAAGAAAAAGAATAAGTCTTCTTCCAAAAAAGAACAAGCAAAATCATCTAATGATGAATCTTCATCTGATGATAGTGATAGTTCTATGAAAAAAATAGAAAAAATATCATCAGAAGATATATGTTCAAAATTAAAAGAGATTATAAGTGTTCCTCAACAACAAACAAGCATGACTACGTCATTTACTAATAATAAAGTTTTAAATCAATCATCTAAAGATAAAAAGAAACCATCATCTTCAGAAAAATCGGCAAGTGGAGAAATACCATCATTAGATGAATTTAGGAGTAAAAAAACATTAAGTAATCGTGGAAAAAATACAGAGAAAGGATATACTGTAGAAGATTTAAAAACTATTATTTTAGAACTTAATAAACTTGGTAATAATATAAAAGCAACAGGGAAAAGAAAAGATGATCTGATAATTTTAATAGAAGATGTTTTACAAAAGAGAGAAAATGAAAAAAGAAGTAAATAATTAAAAAAAAATATATTAAAAAGTTAAAATTATTTTTTCTATAATATGGAAAACAAATCATCACAGACAGATATAACACTTACTGATTTTGATGAATTATTTTTAAAAAGATCTAATGAGAATACATCTAATATGAATTCTATAATATCAAAAAATGATACTTCTGATAGTAATATAATTATAAAATATAGAGGACGACCTAGTAAATATACATCAGATAATGAAAGATTAAATGCCAGAAGATTACTAGCCAGAGAAAGATATAATAAAAATAAAGAAGAAAATCATAAATTAGTAATATGTAATTTTTGTAATGAACTGATAAAAAAATATAGATTTATAAAACATTGTAAAGAATTTCATCCGGAAAAAATACAATCATAAAACTTGTTATTTTTCTAGCTTTCTGTCTAGGAGTGTTAAAATCAAAAATATTAGAAAAAACCGATAAAAATTATTAAAAAGTTAAAAAAGTCAAAAAAACTGAAATAAATTAAGGAAAGTTAAAAAAGTCAAAATTTTCTAACTTTCTGTCTAGGAGTATTAAAATCAAAAAATATCAGAAAAAATAAGAAAAAGTAGCTAAAACATGAGAATTTTCTAACTTTCT
>Ga0169931_10015702_pt1 | contig 10113 bp, 4 predicted proteins | sample Kivu_15m_20L_FD_129675 | JGI IMG/M metagenome (GOLD analysis project Ga0169931, IMG submission 129675) | Freshwater microbial communities from Lake Kivu, Western Province, Rwanda to study Microbial Dark Matter (Phase II) - Kivu_15m_20L... | ecosystem: Environmental > Aquatic > Freshwater > Lake ... | reverse complement strand
CTTGCTCTCGTTGGCAGGAATATCCTCTTTTTCGCTGAGCGTTCGGAATGCCCACGCGAAGTTCTCCATCTCGTTGGCGGGAGGATTCTTTCAACGGCTATCTGAACCGTCACGTAACGCAGATTCTGGCTTTGCGCTCAGCAATCAGGAATGGGATCCGAGCTATGGGGGTGGCCTTCTCCTTGATTACACCGGAAAAGGAAAATGGAGATTCGGCACTGGAGCACTGTTTATGCCGTTCCATTACTCGGCGAATCAAATCGACCTAGTCACCGATGAGTCAACGCCAGTTGAGGCAACCTACAATATTGTCCGCCTCCCATTGAGGATGAACTACTCACTTCTGCGGCACCTTTCTCTCAACGCATCTTTCTATTACGATTACTCCCTCACCACTGGCATCAGCTCTGACTTTGGGCTTTCGGCGGGAGCGGAGATCCGAATCCCACTCGGAAAATCCTTTCGTCTCTTCGTAGCGCCTTCCTATGTCATGAGCCTTCGGACTTTTGATGGCCAAAGAAACACCGAGTGGAACGCGATCGCAGGGATAGGTTGGGTGAGGTAATTTGCCTCCCCCTGTGATTACGGAACTCGAGCTCCCGTGCTGGGGTTCAGAACCACAGCATTCGAGAGTGGCTGTGAATTCAAAACATTAAAGTCACCGGCGACCGCTAAGTGCTGTGAACCCTTAAGAAGAACCCGGCCCACAGGAGTCACCGCTCCATTACCGTAGTCCATCGCAAAGGTGCCAGTAGAGAAGTCGGAGTTGGTCGCACCCGTACTCTCTAAACGTCGCATGACCACATTTGATGAGGTCACTGCAAGCCACATATCCGACTCAGAGACCAGGATCGTGTTCACAGTCCCACCGATACTCGGTTGAGTAAAGGTATTGAGGGGAACGCCTGTTACCGCGTTCAACTTAATCAGATTATTTGCAACCTGCCCGCGGAAGTTCGAGAACAAACCTCCCACCCAGAGACCATCTGATCCCATCGCCAAGGAGAATACCGAGGCCGTGCTACTATGACTACCGCTTGCTGTGAAATCGGTGTCCCTTGAACCATCAAGGGTGCTCAATCGCACCAACCGAGGTGCGGTCACACCGTTGTAGGAATCAAAATTTCCTCCAACATAGACATGCGACACACCATCCGGAAGCAGACTAAAGACTGCCATTCCCGAGTTATCTACACGTCCGAACCCTGTTCCCACTGCGAAGGAAGTGTCTACTGCACCATCCGAAATATTGATTCGAGCAAGTCGGGGTCGAGACACTCCACCAAAAGTAGCGAACAATCCACCCACATAAGCGTAGATCTCATTTGGCTCGACCCGAACTACACGAACGATATCGCTCGCCCCTCCTGATGGATTAAATATCGTGTCCAAAGAGCCAGTGGATGTCGAAATCTTAGCGATTCGATTCCGACCCGTACCTCGATAGTTTAAAAAGCTTCCACCCGCAATCAGCCTGGAATCGCCATCCGCCAAGGCGATCGAAAAAACAGTGTTATCAAAACCAGATGAGGAATTAAAATTAGAGTCGGGCAGCCCCGTTGCCTTGATGATCTTGGCAATATTTTTTGCAGGATAGCCGCCATAGGCATCAAAGTTTCCTCCCATAAACAACGACCCACTCGTATTTCCAGAAGAGGACAAAGCCATTGCAAAAGCATAGGCTGTACCATTAAAGGCAGAAGTGTTACCCGTGATAGAAGCATCTAAATCGCCGCTTGAACTATTCACCTTAATGAATCCAGGAGCAAGCACACCACGATAAGACGTAAAGGTACCCGACGCATAAACTGCGTTCTCGGACGAAGAGCAAAGTAAGGATTGAACAACGCCTGAGCTAATAGAAGTTTGAGAAGCAAAAGTAGTATCAACCGTCGCAGAGCCGAGGTTAAACTTCGTTATTCGCGTCGAATTGGTATTTCCCTTCACCGCTGTAAATGATCCGCCTATGAAGAGATCAGACCCGATTTTGCACATTGAGGTCACAGCTGCCGTCGCACCGTTGGTTCCGCTACTACTCCCAAAAGTCGAAGTCCATCCTCCCACATCATTCATCTCCGCGAGATTGGTTAACCCGTAACAACCATAGCCGGGCTCACACGCATGAGTGAAGCTTCCGCCGATAATGATTTTACCAGAATGAAAAGCCAACGCATTTACTGGCGCGTTAAATCCCCCATACTTTTCCCATCGATAGACCGGTGTCGAAGTCCCGTGCTTGTTGTACCCAACGCTTGCCGTATCAGGAGCACCTGTATCAATTCGAATTTTTGCCAGGTACTTGGCGTATGAAGTGCCCAAGTAGGTCCCAAATCCATTGTAGGTTTGAAACTCACCGCCCACATAAAGCCAGGTCGATGCATCCGAAGCAATTGCATTAACGGGCCCGTTAAAACTGGAAGACAGACCAGTCAAACTCACCCGGGTTCCATCTGCTCGATTCAACTTCGCAAAATAACCCGCAGAAACTCCCCGATAAGACGTGAAGTCCCCACCAACAAAGACGAACTGGCCTTCAATGTGAATCACTCGGACTTCAGTCGTCCCACCAGAGAAAGCCCCAGTAAATCCAGAGGAGGTTGTAAACGCCGTATCCAAGTTGCCATCAGCAAGTGAGATTCTCGCCAAACCCTGCGCCGCTTGTCCTTTATAGGTGGTAAAGCGACCGCCTACGTAAAGGTGTCCATTTGTGTCATCGACAACCAGGGAACGGATGGATCCATCAAAGCCCTGAAGTAAGCTCTGAAGGCTTGTGTTCAAGGCGAGGGTACTGGAATTCACCACTGCAAATCGGTAAGCAGACTTTGGATGCACGGCCGTGAAAGAACCTCCTAAATAAACCGCTGTGCTACTTTCGGCCAACGTCTGGACGGTACCGTTAGTGCTCAAGTTAATGTTTCCAAACGACCCCGACGTGGAACCACTCGTAGAGCTTCCAGAGCCACCACTCGTAGAGCTTCCAGAGCCACCACTCGTCGAGCCTGAACTTCCTCCAGTGCTTCCAGAAGACGCAACGGTAGTGCTCCCCCCACTCCCACTGCCAGAATCCACGAGGGGGAATCCATTTTCATCAAAGCCCGTCACAGGATTCACGAAGAACTCAAGCAAGGTCTGGTTGTTCGAATCCAGCGCTTTGAAAGAAACGTAATAAGAACTGCACCCAGTCAGAGAGTTTTTTTGAATCGAGACTTGATTCTGTCCAGACGGGACATCAGTCCAGTTGGTAATTTGAGTTCCTTGCGGAGCACAGCCCACGGCATACTGATATTTGGCAACGGCCACCCCTCCCACTTGGTTAGTCATCGGGATTTGATAATAAAGGATAGAATCACTGTCAGAGTCATAAGAGACCGAACTTCCGACGAGCCCCCACACCAGATAACGCTCGATTGCAGCGGACACGCCACTGGAAGGGTTCCGAATACTTAATGTTGTTTTGATTCGACCCGATGGAATTTCGATCCCGGCCATCATCCATGTGTGATCATCCTGACAAAAGACAGGCTGAGGAGAGCTCAGTGAAGAGAGCGTATCCCGATTTTCGAACTCGAGTAAGATCTCTCCACCCGCTGGACGGCATTTCCCAAACAGCGTAACCGATCTGTCGGACCCCAATGTTCCATTGATTTTATCCAGATTGGTCGTCAACGTGATGGCAGGATCAGCAGAAGTGGTGACTCCGCTCAGCTGTGCTTGCTCGGAGTCTAAAAATTGGCACCCTGCCAGCGACCCGAAATAAATGGATCCAAACAGGCCCCATACTGCTCTCGTATCAAATCGCCGCTGCGAAACAGTGATCATACTGCACTTCCCATGCCCTTCGGGAAGATCATGACTCACCAGGTCAACGTCATGCAAGATGTGTCGCTCATGACCGCAGGAGCAAATACGGGCAAACGAATTACTGAACACTCAAGTTAACTCGAAAATATTCCGATTCCTACTTAGTCATCGAATGTGGGCATTCGAGCATCCTCTGAGGCCGATGATACTCAGACGGAACGTCTAGGTAGAAACCCGAAACAGACACTGAGAGATCGCCATGAAATTACAGTCAAAAATACTTTATCTAGTCCTAGGTGTAGTAGGTGGAGTTCAGGTCCTGGCAACCGCGATCAGCGCGACTCATTCTTGGACCCAACTCACCCGAGAAGAATTCCGATTTCATGAAATTCTCCTGTCGAACAACCAAAGGAGCTTTGGTCTTTATGTTTGGAACTTTGATACCAAGGGAGCCGTAGCTGGAATCGATGGGCTTTTTAAAAGCCCGTCCGTGAGGCGAGTGCAAATTCTTGACGGGAGCGGAAAACTCTTCTCTGGATCCACGCTCATCTCCCCTCAGTCTGAACAGGACTTCAAAGAGCGGACGGAAATGACCGGTGAAGTAATCGCCTCCGAAGATCTCCTTCAAACTCTTCAAACTCATCGAAAAAAATCGGAAGACTCGGGAGAAGTCCCAGCGATCCTAGAATCAGCCACCTCGGAGACCTCTATCGTACGCGTCGTATCCCCAGTGATCTATTCATCGGGCGGAGCCGATAAGGTGATCGGACACGTGGTACTCGACTTCTCGACCGAACTCGTTCGGGCCCGCATTCGTCAAATGATCTTGAGCCAGTTGGCAATAGGACTCCTCATGACCGGGGCACTTGTGGGGATCATCTTCTTTGCAATCCGTAAGTCTGTAGTCACTCCAGTCCAAAAATTAATGAGCGCAAGTCAGGAGATCGCGCAAGGCAACTTCAGTCGTGAAGTAATATCCGAATCAGACGACGAGATCGGAACTCTAGCAGAAAATTTTAATGATATGCGACTACGGGTTAAGGAGTTCACCGAAAACCTGCAGGAAATGGTCGACAAAAGAACTCAGGAAGTTCTAACCGGCAAGCAGAAGATTCAACAAATTCTCGTTCACATCGAGCAGGGAATCCTGACCTTTGATAAAGACCTTCGCATCGAGGATGAATTCTCTTCATTTCTCCCCCGATTCTTCTCGGTAGAAACAAAAGCTATCCCAGGGCAACAGGTCACAGAATTTATATTCAAAAAATCGCTCATCGGCTCCGATCAATACGGTCTACTCGTAGCGACCCTCGGATCGTTTATGGGCGAAAACGTGCTCAGCTTTGAAGTGAACGAGGAGAATCTCCCCAAAGAGCTTCAACTCAAGCTCGATGGGAAAGATCGGATTGTCGGACTGGACTGGACACCGATCGTCGATTCAAACGACCAGGTCCAACGCTGCTTGCTCTCGATCCGAGACATGACCGAGCGCAAGATTTTAGAAGAAAAAATCCGGCTTACCCAAGAGAACAACCTCCGAATCTTTACGCACATCTCAGAGATTCTCTCTGTTGACAGAGAATGGGCAGTACGCGCTTTAAAAAGTGCAAATCAGACGTTGCAGGATATTTTTCCACTGATTCAAAACAAGAGTGGAGATCCTCATGCAATCTTCCGCGAACTCCACACCATGAAAGGGACTTTTCGGACTCTCCAACTCAAAGGAGCTCTTGATGCGACCCACACAGCCGAGACTGCGATTGCGCAATGGAGAGCGAAGTCAATGATCTCAGGAACAGAGCTAGCTCTTCCGATCAAAGAGCTTCAGAAAAAAATTACTGAATATAACGAAACAGTTGCCCAGGTCTTCGCTTTAAACTCAGAAAAACCGAGCTTTTTGCAATCCATTGATCCCCCTCTCCGGTCTTTCATCAACACCCTTAAAGGCGCTGGATGTCAATATGATGGCCTAGTCATCCAGGACTCCGTAGGGAGTTGGAGACCCGAAATGATTGACGTGCTCAATGACATCTTGGTTCATGCGTTCTCAAACAGTGCTGATCATGGATTTGTCATTCCCAAACAACGAGGACTCACGGTCTCCCCCGCGAAGCTGGTTCTTAAGCTCTCTCGCCAGGGCAACCGCTTCGAAGTTGAGTTTTCAGATAATGGTGCAGGGATTGACGCTCAGCTCGTCCAAAAGAAAGCAGCAGCCTTGGGCATCCCGTTTGCTCCTGAACGCTTAGCCGAGATTCTTTTGACCGATGGTTTCTCGACCGCCGAAAAAGTGACACAATCCAGCGGTCGCGGAGTAGGCTTAAAAGCAATAAGATCCATTGCAAATGATCGAAAAGGTAACCTATCTTTATATCAAAGACCAGAAGGTGGATTGACGATCAAGGTGGAACTTTCTCTTAATTTTTCTGGAGAAATCGACCATTCGAATCATCAGCTCCGTGCAGCCTAAAGCAAAAAAAGCTGTAACTCCTTTTGGTTTCTGTGGTGAGATTCACTCCTACCATCAACTCAAGACGCATTCAATCTGACCGAAAGGATCATTATGAAGAAGTTCTGTTCGACATCGATTACCCTCGCTCTCTGTCTAATGGGAACAACCGCTTTCGCAGCGAATACTCAAGTCACTCTCGTTGTTAACGAGTGGACCGGGTATCTCTCCATGCACAGTAAAGCGATCAAAGATCACTGTTCAAAGAAAGGGATGGACATCGATATCCTCGTCGGCGGCCCAGACATTTCAGACGAGGAGAATCTGTTCAACTCACTTCGTGCAGGGGTCTCCGTCAAAGGAAAAGACGGTAAACTCCCGGTGGATATCGCGACTCCTACTGAGTCGTTCCTGAAATCGCGCGAAGGAAAGATCCTGAAGCTCTTGGCTCCAGTGGATACATCTAAGATCGAAGGTTACGACAAACTCATCCCTGCTGAGCTCCGTAACTCGGTCTCACATATTCAGGACGGTAAACACTATGGTGTTGTTTTCATGGCTGGCTACTACGGAATGTACTACAACAGCGCAAAAGTGAAAAAAGCTCCTACATCTTGGGACTTCCTGTGGAGTGACGCGGCTAAGGGCAAATACAGCGTGAGTAAAGACACTTACTTCGTCAATGGGCACATCGCTCAATGGGCGATTGACGCTAGTGCGAAGAACGTGAAAAACGCATATGATATCGATAAAATGGATCGCGATAAGCTAGGCCAGAAGCTTGAGGCCCTTGCTCAAAACGCAAAGCACCTCTGGGTTGGTATTGGTAACTCTCCTGAGCAAATCAAAGATCTCGAATACACCGTCAGCTGGGGCTTTGACCTCGGGCCCGAGTGGAAGCTTGCTCTTCCTGCGCCGGGCTCCTCCACCTGGGTTGATGTTCTCACTCTGACCAACGAAGCAGCTAAAGATGCGAACAAACTCAAGGCTTTCGAGTGCGTCTCTGAATTCGCGATCACTCCGAAGGCACAAGAGATCTTCAAAGAAAAGCTCCGCGCTGTACCCATCAGCAAGGACGGCGGTCTTTCTGCGGCTGAAGTCAAAAAGTACTTCAACAGCGACTTCTTCTGGAAGCCTCTCGAAGACCGAACTGGAAATGCTCTAAAAGGTCTCTGGGATCGCGCAGTGGCTACCCGCAAGTAATCAACTGGAGTGAGTCACTTCACTTCCGAAAGGCCTCAGCTTGCAAGAGCTGGGGCCTTTTTTTCGACTCCGCCACCTTACTTCATCACCCTAGGCTTCACTCTCGAGTACCGGTGAGAGACGATCTGAAACAAATCGCGCTTGCCGCCACTATGCCAAATGTCTTCTACCGAATATGGATCAGCGAATGCGATCGTTTGACTGGACTGCCCAAATTGAGAGTGCGTGCCCTGTACCGCCTGATTTCCCCACAGAGATGCATAGGGTTGATCCTGAAGTGTCAGTCCTGCGCTCCCGCCGATTATCCCAGTGCCTGCTGACCCAATGGATGCGCCACGTTCGCGTGCCGACATCAGGGTTGCCTGAGCATCCGACTGAGTCGACAGAGAGAGCCCCATGTTTTTGGCGAGGCGAGCGAAAGCTTCAGGGTCCTGCAAAAGAGTTTGAGCCAAATCCCCTACTGCCGAGGTCATCTGATCGCGCTTGGCACTTGATCTTCCTCCGGCAAAAACCACTTTCGCCATCTCCCTTGGGCTGCCCCCTCTGCGCAAAAGGTCGCGGATTTCATCTATACCCATTTGAGGAGGAAGAGCTTTGTTTTTATCGAGCTCACGAGAGAAGTTTTTTTCCATCGCAAGAGCTGAGTTGGAGAGCCCACCTCGTAGCCCTGGGATACTCACGCCATCACAGCCCCCCCCACTCTGCAAACACTGCGAAAGTTCAGAGCCCGTGATACTTCCCGAGGCTCCCGGTCCGGGGCTACTGGAGCGAGAGTTCCCCGAGGAGACACTGCTTCCGCTATAGCCTCCTCCCCACTGAGAAGCTCCAGCCGCATCTCCCGCACTCGCGTGATGACTTGATCCAGGTGCAGACGCTTCGATCGCAGGGTTTGAGGAGGCAAGTTTTTGAATCTCCCCGCACGCTTCCTCTGCCGTCGTCTGGAGCGCGTAGATGTTAGCAATTCGTACACCTGCGAGTGCATAAAAAACACCGGTTGCCCCACAGGCTTTTTCGGAAAGAGCTACGGCCGTTCCTGCGGCGGCCGCTATCGGACCTCCAATACTGCTGATTGCACGCGCGACTTTTTGAGACCCTGTGATGGGATCCGATGTTAAGTAGCCATCCTCATTTGATAAGATATCTAGCACTGCCACTCCTTCGCCCAAAAATCCAGCGGAGGCCGCTACCTTACAGGCCACTCCGCCAGTCACTTCTGCGAGGCAATCTGCCAGGCACACACTGCCGATCGCGGCATCTAATCCCAACAACCAAAGGTTGGCCTCCTGACCTTTGCTTCCGGCCTCAGTCTTCTGAAAAGCCACACATTGCGCAATGATCTCTGTGGAGCCCGCCACGCGCGAGCAAAGCTCTGCATCCTGAGCAGGGTCCCGCCCTCCCATCCCTTGCGCAAGGCGAGCACAGTAATTTCGGACCGAGGACTGAGCTCGGTCCAATTGCTCCGCCGAAAGCTCAGAGACCCCCTCAAATCCGGCTAACTCGGAGCCCGCTTTCACCAAGAGTTGTTCCACTTGGTGACAAGTCACCCCGCAGCTTTGCATTTCCATCGAAGAACGCGCAGCCTCACTCGTTTGGGGGAGGGTCGCCGCCAGGCTAACCAAGACACTCCCCAGCAAGCCCCCGGTCACTTGCCCCATCTGGCTTTTACTCACAGTTTGACGTCGAGACATACAACCCCCCGAATCGACTGATTTTCTTGGGGGGACAGACCCCGTACCCCTACAGGCTTTTGCCCCCACCCCTCACCTCTTCCCGCTACCCCAGCGTGAAGAGGGAGTTTCATGAGGATACCGGAACAATAACGCAGTGCAATATAATTTTAACTCTTCTCGAGACCCTTTCCTGATCGGGAATGGGGCGTACCGGAGACGCCCTGGGTGGCCCCACCCCACTCAACGGGGGGAAACGCCCATCATTGAAATGACCAGCGCCTACTGTTACGAGCCCGCCACTATGAAACGACTGACCTCACCCCTCCTGGCTCCGTTGGCGGTAACCCTGCATCTCCTGCTGGGGTCGGTCTCTTCCGTAGCGCACCCCCTTGACCACGTGGTTGCTCATTTGCCCGCATTCTCTCAAGATGCACTCCTCACTGACTCCACTCGGGCACGGGATCCACGCCTGATCTTCCCCATCGAGCCCCGTTTGGGCGGCCAAAGCGGGCTTCAGTTCTTGGGTCCCTCTGAGCTGATCGGGGGCGGAGGATTGATTGAACGTGATCCTTTATCGCCCATTTGGGATCCCGTGTTTGGCTCCCCTGGTCGCAACTCAAGTTTTCGGCTGGGCTTTATCTGGGACGGGCCATCCCCCTACGCAAGACGCGAAAACGAAACGTTTTTTCCCGCATCAACTTCGAAGCTCTGGACCGCTGCTGCCGCACTTGAGACACTCGGGCCCGATTACCGCTTTCAGACGGCACTTCGGTGGTGGACCGACTCAGCTCAGCCAGGAGTAGCCTGGCGACTGACTCTGATCGGTGATGGCGATCCAACCTGGGGGATGGTCGAATTCGGAGAAACCGATGTCGCGGATCGCATCCGCCAATTTGTGCTCGCGCTTCGTGAGTCAGGGATCCGTGAAGTTCGAGGTGGACTGTATGTCGGTACGCAAAGCGAGCACTGGGACAGGGTTCGTTTTCCGCTGGG
>Ga0169931_10015701_pt1 | contig 10114 bp, 6 predicted proteins | sample Kivu_15m_20L_FD_129675 | JGI IMG/M metagenome (GOLD analysis project Ga0169931, IMG submission 129675) | Freshwater microbial communities from Lake Kivu, Western Province, Rwanda to study Microbial Dark Matter (Phase II) - Kivu_15m_20L... | ecosystem: Environmental > Aquatic > Freshwater > Lake ... | reverse complement strand
GGCTGCGGTGGGAGTTGCGCAACTCGCAAAACTTCCGCGTTTCATTGCTGCACGACGCAAAAACTTTGCTCGACTCTACGAAGGGCTGAAGTCGCTCGAGGATCGGTTCATCTTGCCTGCGACGACACCCCGTAGCGAACCAAGCTGGTTTGGTTTTGCCCTCACCATCCGACCTGGGGCCAACATTGATCGTCTCGCACTCACGCAGCATCTCGAATCGCGACGAATCGGCACACGTCTTCTGTTTGGTGGAAACCTCATGAAGCAGCTGGCCTACAAAGATTTGCCGCGCCGCATCGTCGGATCGCTCGACAACGCCGACATCATTACCACCAACACTTTTTGGATCGGTGTGCATCCGGGGCTCGACGAGGCGCGTATTGATTACATGATCGAGTCAATTCGTGGCTTTATAGAGTGATGCATCACCGTCATTTCACCAATTTTTTCTGATAGTTTCGTCGCGGGAATTAGGGGCACTTGTGAGTATCAATCGAGACATCTTTGAAGATCTGTTCGTTTTGGAACTCGCGAACAATCATTGGGGCCGATTGGAGCGAGGTATTCGAATCGTTGATGACTTTGCGAAAGTCGTTCGATACAACGGAATCCGTGCCTCTATCAAGCTCCAATTTCGAGATATTGATAATTTTGTCCATCCCGAGTTTTGCAATAGGTCAGATATTCGCTACATCAAGAAGACACTGGATACGAGGCTTTCTGCGCAGGACTTCCAAGAGCTCGTTGCGCACATCCGACAGGCAGGGTGTATTCCCATGGCGACACCATTTGACGAAGCTTCAGTTGGCTTAGCGGAAGATCTCGAACTGCCGATCCTGAAGATTGCAAGTTCCGACATCAATGATTGGGTCCTTATCGAGCGAATTGCAAAAACTCGTAAGCCAGTGATCGTTTCAACCGGTGGAAGTTCCCTTAAAGACATCGATGATCTAGTAACTTTTTTCGAACACCGGAGTATTCCTCTTGCAGTTAATCACTGCGTCTCGCTGTATCCATCCGAAGATGACCAGCTCGAACTGAATCAGATTGATTTTCTGATTAACAGATACCCAGGAGTCACTGTCGGGCTCTCTACACATGAATATCACGACTGGACATCATCGATTCAAATCGCCTACGCAAAGGGGGCCAGAACCTTCGAGCGTCATATTGACATCGATGCGGATGGTATTCCAGTATCGCCGTATTGCACGCTTCCCGAGCAATGTGACGCGTGGTTTAAAGCATTTCTCAAAGCAAAATCAATGTGTGGAGGATCTGGTCAAACTAAGCGCATTCCGCCTCGAGCAGAGATTGAGTATCTTGACGCCTTGGTTCGGGGTGTATATGCGAAACGCGACCTCCCCGTAGGTCATAAACTTCGTGATGAGGACGTCTTTCTTGCAATTCCGCTGCAGCATGGGCAATTGTCATGTCGAGAATTGATTGCTGGTGAAGCTCTGGCACAACCCGTTGCTGCAAATGCGCCGATAACTATCAACCATCTGAACAACCCATACTCACGATCACCTGAACTTCGCCGTCAGATTGAAACACGCGGACTCTCGTAGCAAGAGCCTTAGCACCCCTTCTGATGCAGCCAACAAAGTATGCGGATCAAGTAGGAGATCTTCTCGTCAGGCTAGGTTACACCCACTGCTTCTTTGTTGCCGGTGGCAACATCATGCATCTTCTTGACGCTGCGAGGACAAGATTTACATGTATTCCCGTCGTTCACGAGGTAACCGCGGGGATTGCCACCGAATACTTCAATGAGTGTGAGGCAAGTGGAAAGGCATTCGCGCTTGTAACGGCTGGGCCTGGCGTGACCAACATCATTACATCAATGAGTGGTGCGTGGCTCGAGAGCCGGGAGTTACTTGTCTTGGCCGGGCAGGTTAAATCGACTGATCTTGCTACGGGTGGAGTCCGACAACGCGGTATTCAGGAGGTCGATGGCGTAGGGCTCACGAAAGCTACGACTAAGCGGTCAGTGCAATTGAGTCGGCCGTTCCCTCTCAAGGTACTTGAAGAGACGATCACTGAGTCGTGGATGAACCGTCCTGGACCAGTATTTATTGAAATCTGTCTTGATGTTCAGGCAGCACCTCCAGTCACAATTGCAACTGAGTCGACTGTTCCCCAACAAATGCCCGTGATTACGAGTGATGATTTATCTTCAGTTTGGTCGACGCTAAATGCTTCTGATCGCCCTTTACTGCTTCTTGGAGGCGGTGTTTCTAGGTCAACTTGCCGGGAAGTGAAGGATTCGTTAGTTGAGACTGGAATTCCTGTCATGACGACGTGGAATGGAACTGACCGGGTTGATTCATCCAGCGGCACGTACGTCGGTAGACCGAACACCTGGGGACAACGTGCTGCGAATCTGTTAACGGCACAGTCGGATCTGATTGTCGCAGTTGGAACGCGTCTTGGACTACAGCAGACGGGTTTCAATTGGCAGGAATTCGGAAAACATGCAAAGGTCATTCAAGTAGACATTGACTCGGCAGAATTGACCAAAGGGCATCCACATGTTGACTCGACTTTTGCGGTAGACGCGGACGACTTTCTGATTCGGCTTCTTCGCCAGATACATTCATCGACCACAAGCGGACGGTGGACACCTTGGCTTTCGTATTGTCGTTCAGTTTGCGATCTATTACCACTGGTGCCGAACGAAAATTCGACCGCTACGGGATATGTTGACCCGTACCAATTCGTTGATGAGCTATCTGGACTATTGAACTCTCATGACACAGTGATCCCCTGCTCGAGTGGTGGTGCTAACTCTGTGACGATGCAAGTACTCGCACAGAAACACGGGCAGACTGTCATCTGTAACAAAGGTCTTGCGAGTATGGGTTACGGTTTGGCAGGCGCGATTGGTGCAGCACTCGCACTTCCTGGCCGCCGGACTGTACTGATAGAGGGAGACGGTGGATTCGCTCAGAATCTTCAGGATTTGGCAACTGTTGTAGTGAATAAACTAGCAATCAAGATCTTCCTCTTTGCCAACAACGGTTATGGATCAATTCGATCCACTCAAAAAAACTATTTTGATGGTGCTTACCTGGGCTGTGACACTGAAACAGGACTTGGTTTTCCTGATTGGAATCTGTTGTTCCGTGCTTACGGAATACAGTCTCTGAACCTTGACGTGAATTGGTCCACGAACCCTACTGTGCGGAGGAGTCTCTCGTCTGATGACCCTTTTGCATTTATAGTTCCAATCGATCCTTTGCAGACCTACTGGCCGAAAATAAGTAGTCGAATTCTTGCCAACGGCTCGATGCAATCGAATCCTCTTCACGAGATGACACCACCCTTACCTGAGGTAATAAAGTACACGGTGACGAAGTATTTATGACATCCAATAGACGGCTTCTTGTTTCAGTTGCTATTCCCGCGTATAACGAGTCTGAGAACCTTGACGAACTGTTCACTCGACTTCGTACTGTGTTCGGCAAACTTGCTCACCGGTATGACTTTGAAGTTGTCGTCTGCGAAAACGGTTCAAGAGATAACTCCATGCAGCGACTTGAAATGATTCGTCAAGCTGACCCAAGGGTTCACATTGTTCAACTTTCCCGAAACTTTCACATGGAAGGCGGGATGATGGCGGCTCTCTCGAAGGTACGAGGCGATGTTTGCATAATTATGAGTGCTGATCTCCAAGACCCGCCAGAACTCATACCAAGTCTCTTGGAAAGATGGGAGGAGGGTTTTGACCATGTCTTTACGGTGATCACTCACCGTCATGGCGAAAGCAAGCTGCGACGTTTGGCAGCACAGACTTTCTATTTGCTAATAAACCGCATCAGTGAGACACCTGTTCCACGAAATGCAAGTGACTTCAGACTTGTTTCCCGCGAGATGTACTTGACATTCAATTCTTTACCAGAGCGGGTACGGATGGTGCGTGCCTTATGGGGCTGGATCGGGTTCAGATCTACCTCGCTTTCTTATGAAAGAGCTCCCCGAGTGCGTGGAACTTCTTCCTTCAAGGTTGGCGTAACAACCGCATTCGCAATCCGGGGCATCTTGTCGAGCTCATTGTCTCCTCTACGAATCATCCCGATTTTGGGATTGTTGCTTTCTTTCATTGCTTTTCTGGGGGTTGCTGGTACCGTGGTGCGTGCAATCTACTTTGGAGTGCCATTTGCTGGCTTTGGCACCATTACAGCGCTGATTCTCCTGCTTTTTGGCTTGCTCTTCCTGCTTCTTGCGATTCTCGCTGAGTACATCGCGATGATTTTCCTTGAGACTCGAGGCCGACCAATGTTTGTCGAGCGAACGGCCGTCACCGAATCTCACACTGAGAATTCTTCTTGAACAGCGCGCAACTTCACCGATTGAAGTCCGAACTGGCGGTGGCGCTCAACAAGATGCCCAAAGACGTGTTCGAGGTGTTTGATCGAAAGATCGTGATTACTGGGGCATCTGGATTCATCGGCAAATGGCTACTGGCTAGCTGGATTACTGCCCGAGAAGAGTTCGGCGCGGGTGGACATCTCATCTGTATGAGTCGTAATCCGGCCGCATATCCAGAGTGTCTTCGCCAAGAGGCTGTGCGGGCAGGGGTCGGATTTAGATTTGGCGATGTTCGAAGTCTCACAGCAATCGAGATTCCTGAGGTTTACGGGGTCATCCATGGGGCTACTCCAACCACTCTCGGTGTCACTCAAGCCGCACTGACAGACACAGCCTCCACCGTTATCGATGGTCAGCGGGCGGTTCTCGAATTCTCGCAGAAGAACAAAGTCCAACGCATGTTGTTCCTTAGTTCTGGTGCTGTTTATGGAAGTCAGCCCTCAGACAGTCAAGGTGTGCCAGAAGACGACCTCACTGGGCCTGACCCACTCAACCCATTGATGGTGTATCACGAAGCGAAGCGTCTAGCAGAAACTCTTGGAGCGGTGGCAGCTATGGACAATAGCTTTGATTTCATTACTGCCCGTCTCTTCGCATTTTTGGCGCCGCTGCTTCCGCTCGATGCTCATTTTGCGGCAGGTAACTTCATACGCGACGCTCTTAGGGGCAGACACATTCAACTCACAGGTTCTGGGCGCTCCATCCGTTCTTATCAATATGGGACTGACCTAGTCTCTTGGCTCTGGACCATTCTCAAGCTTGGTCAGGGCAACCGTGCCTACAACGTTGGGTCCGACGAAGAGATATCTATTGAACAGCTGGCACAGCTCATAATTCGGACTTCCGGAAAACCCCTTGAGATTCTCAGGCCACGAGATGTTCAAGTGCTCAAGGATTCACGATATATCCCGAACGTGTCGCGAGCGCGACACGAACTCCAGTTACATAACTTCATATCAATAGAAGCTGGAGTTGAACGGACACTGTCTTGGTGGTCTATTCCGTGAATTCTGGTTTGTATTCCGAGTTTGCGAACAATAAGCCCTCAAAGCTGGGCTTACGAGCACTTCGTTTTCAGCAGTTCCGACTTCTGAAAACCGTCGTATTGCATACTGGCGAGATTGACTCAGTTTTAGAAATTGGGCCGGGCTGGGGTGCATTCGCCGTCAGTTGCCGAAACCTTGGGATTGAGTACGAGTTCGTCGACAATTCACCAGCAGTAGCAAACCTGATAACTAGTGAGGGCTTCACTGGTATCTGTGGAACGACTGCCAACTTAAAGGAGATTCGTGCTTCCACAATCTGGATGTCTCACGTCCTCGAGCACTCGCCTACCTGGTGTGACGCGCGCAATATGTTGGCGCATCTCTCAGATCTTGCCCCACACGGAACACGATTAGTGATAATCGGTCCTGATGTAACATCTTGGCGCACAGAGTTTTTCAATTGTGATTCAACACACGGGTACCCTACGACACTCCGAAATGTAATGCAGCTAGTGCAAGATGTCGGATTTACCGTCTCGTACGCAAGGCACCACCGTCTTGCATCCTGGTCACCTGTTGTTCGCTTCATTGCTCTTGCCTTGTATCTCATTCCATGGAAATTGATGGACCGATTCGTAATTCACCATAAAAGAGCCGGACGGAGTGGCTTTTTTTATAACTTCAAGGTGAACTTCTTACTTCGACAGATCTGTGTGATTGCTTGCAAATAGTGAATGAAGCGCCCGTGATCTGGCTATTGTTCACAAAAGTATCGCCCAGTCAGTCAGGATCTGCGGTCGCATGCGACGTCTAGGACTCAATTACTGAGCCACTTCTGGCTCACTATCGATTATCGGTCTCCGATAGTTGAGTCGTCAAGTGCAACACATTTGTTGCTTTCCCTAGCTTTCATGAGAGTCGCGGAGCGGAGTGTCAAGCAAACTCTTGCGAAACAGTTTGTTGATGATTGATGGAAGCTACTTCCGTTTAATCTGGAACTCGTCTACCCTATGAGGCGGGCATGAGGTCTCGTTGAAGCACAATCCGGGCAGACTGTCCACCGACTGTTTTATGAGGTAGTTGATACTGGTGGACGAGCCGTAGCGGGAAATCTTGAAATTCTTCGATTTCGAGTTGCAACTATTTTGAAAACTCGTACACAACTCGGAGTTGTGGTTAGAGCTCGTGACAGTAATGTAGCAATGTAAATCTGACTTGACTTCGTCACTCACGTCAACAAGCGTTTAATTGATTAGGAAGCTTCTTGTCTCCATAATCTCTCAGCGTAGAAATGGCGCGTTACATAGACTTTGAAGCTATGGTCAGCAGATCATTCCGTGCGCTACTAATTTCCGCTTATGGCCTGGCAATTGGGGTTCCACTCGTCACCGCGCTCATAGTTTTCTTTGGACCTGATCCTGTATTACGAGGTTCCAAATACCTTGCTCCAGGAGTTGTTGGTCTTTCCGAGATTAGAGATCGCATGGTCGTCATCAGTTGGTGGTTGTTAGTTGGATTAGCAGTACTTCTCATTCGGCGAGCATTCACGGCGCCGTATGAAGTTCCCATCTACATCAAGTCGGATTCCCGCTGGTGGCTGACCCTTCTAGTGATTGCAACGATTCTGTTCTTTCTTGGTCTGGTGGTGCGGATGGATACGGCTGAGACCGATAACTGGAAGCGGATTGAGGCTTGGGTGCTAATTGCCTCGTCGCTAGTTTACGCTGTTGGTTTTCGGCTAAAGACGAGTCGGCTTTTAATCCAGTCTATTGCTTTGCTACTTGGAGTCTTGCTGCTCCTAGAAGGAACACTGACGCTCATCCAATCGCCAGCCACAATCAGAGACAACTACCATTTTGTCTTCACGGCCAATGAGCTCTTGGCGCCTGCATCGGGTCTCTACCCGATTGCAAGTTTTCAGGCGCACTATAGCAATTTACTTGGATTTATCATCGCTCCAATTGTCAGGTTGCTGCCAAGTCACACGATGTCTATTCTCGTTGGTTATCTCTTGGTTCTGCAGTTGTTTTGTCTCTCTGGCCCGGCTTTCGTTTCGCGAATTGTAGGGCAACGACGACTGGCACTTGCGATTACGTTACCTCCATTGGTGCTCGCGACTGCCGCAAATGAAATCGGTCTTGCCCAGCACACATATTTCCAAGGGTTCCCATTGAGATCAGTAATGCCGACGCTTTTACTACTCGCTCTCGTTTGGATCGCAACAAAATTGCGGGTCACACGAGGTCTAAGTGCACTGACCATCGGTGGTCTGTCCGGGATGGTCGTTCTCAATAACGCTGACTTCGGTCTACCAGCAGCAGCTTCAGCCGTCACAGTAATGACATTGTGCGGCTCAAATCTGTCACGTCGAATGAAAATCTTCACCTACACCGCGATTGGTGGAGCCATCTCACTTGTGGGCACTTCATTGCTCTACGCAATCTTGGGGAAGAAGCTAGATCTTCAGCTCCTTCTTTTATTCGTGAGAGTTGTGAGCGAAGGCGGCTATATGAATGCGGCGATGCCAATCGGTGGTCTGCCAATCGCTATGGTGACCGGTTTCGGCATAGGAAGTGCGCTGGGAGTGTACGCAATTGGGCGGGGATGCCGAACAAGCCAGCCACAACTGTTGGGCTCGGCAGTATTTCTCCTTTTTCCCTCCATCTGGGGGCTACTTTCATTCGTCTACTACTCGGGTCGATCCTTTACTTCAACAGCTCTTGGCGGACATGCGTATCAGCTCGGTTTAGTTGTCAGCGGAGTGCTGCTATATGCCGCCTCGGACTACAAGCACTTGCAGGAGCAATTAAACAAGAGCGGCATAGCGGGGAAGATTTTTCATGTTATCGCTGTTGCATTTCTTTCGTTTCTTGTCTCTCATGCACTGCGAATACCAACTCCTACCACGTCCGCCCACAACGTACTTGCTAGTGGTTCAGAGCATCCAACGCTTCAGTACTACGTCGGAGAAGTCAACCTACTTCGACAAACTGGAGTTATCACTGTCAATCCGAATGATATTGGGCTACTGCTTCCACTCTCAAACGCCCTCCAACAAACTGGTGTTGGACGTTCACTCATGTTTACTAGCCACCCGCAATTCGCCGCTCTAATGCCTGACTTTGCGAGACTGCAGTGCCAGGCGGTTAGTGATTCAACATTCACTTTGCTTATTGAAGACGCTGCACAAACATCAATTCTTGACTTACCGGCGTGCAAGAGCATCTTGAAAGATTCCGTGCAGTTGAAACATCTAGGAGATAACCTCCGAGTTCTGCGATACAGTCTGGCCGAGAATTCCGCTTCGTGAGTAGTGCGCACGTCTCACAGCGCGGTGGCGGAGGGGGTGGGATTCGAACCCACGGAAGCTTGCACTTCACGCGCTTTCCAAGCGCGCCGATTCGGCCGCTCTCGCACCCCTCCGAATCTTCTCGGCACCGCTGGCGACGTGTGGACGAGCGTAGGCTATCGGTGTCTGCTGTTGAGCAGATTGTTGCAGTAACCCACGAGGGCGAGCGTTAGCCTCTGTCATGCCGACACTTCGTCGAGTGAGGTGGCGGTCGGGTCCTGTGCAACGGATGCCCGAGAATCAGGTCAGATCCGGAAGGAAGCAGCCTTCATCGGTCGCAGAAGTGTGCCGCTGATCGCCTGGCCGTCACTTCAGTCGACGAAGCTATTGACGGTCAAGTTCTGTGAGTTTTTCGACTTTGGAAACCAAGCACTGAGCAGAACAGCCAAACAGATCATCAGCCACATCATGCCTGAGTAGTGAGGTGAAAAGAACACTCCTGATTCACTCAGAGAGATGGGCAAAGGCACGAGGGAAAGAGCCGTAACTACCGCGATAACCAGCAGGATAGCTCGATCGTAAACAGTGGTTCCATTTGCGCCAAAAGTAAGGATCACTGCAGCGAGCGGAATAACCACTATTAGGTAGTAAGCAAAAGTTACACTCGGCACGAGTACTGGCAACAAAAGACTAAGTGTAAGCAACAACGTCTCATTAATAGATTTACCCCTTCCTATCACCGTCACCAAAGCACCAGCGAGCAGGATGTACCCAGCGTGCTCAACACTCGGCGTACTAATGCCTAAAAGTGACATGAATTGATACGCACCACGACTTGCAGAGAGATTCGGTGGATAATCAGAACTAATGAGGATTCTGTCACCGTATGAAACAAGACTAGAGATGAAGACCGGTACATTTTCGATTCGGTTCCCTGGCCAGAGCGCAAACCCCATGACTGAGACCATCGCACACAACCCCAGCCCAAGAGTTAGTGCCCGCCACTTTCGAACGCCTATAAAGAATACAAAAGCCAGAACAAACTGAGGTTTTATGGCTGCCGCGAATGCGAGTGCCAACGCGGCAGACTCAAATCGCAGCTTCTTCGTGTATACGCAAAACGCAAGTAGGAAAGGCACAATGAGTGCAACATTGTTCCCCCGGTCGAGCGCTATCAGTGATGGAAGACTGCAAATGCTCAACAGGAAACCTGCGGCGAGTAGATATTGGTCTTTTTTGTGACGCAATACGAAAATTGAAGGGATCATCAAGGCCACTACGCAAGCCGTCAAATATATAAATAAGCCAGCGCGGAGGCTTAGGTCAAAAAAATCTTGAATAGTCGAAGTGACTAATTGAGGCAGCAACGCCGGTGGGGGATAGTTATTCACCCCAGGTTCAAAAGACCGATGCAGATTATTGACGGTGTGATAGTAATCCCCGAAACAATGTCCACCGACACCTT
>Ga0169931_10015700_pt1 | contig 10114 bp, 12 predicted proteins | sample Kivu_15m_20L_FD_129675 | JGI IMG/M metagenome (GOLD analysis project Ga0169931, IMG submission 129675) | Freshwater microbial communities from Lake Kivu, Western Province, Rwanda to study Microbial Dark Matter (Phase II) - Kivu_15m_20L... | ecosystem: Environmental > Aquatic > Freshwater > Lake... | reverse complement strand
TTTTGTGGGAAAGATAAACTGGTTCAGCGCCATTATGAGCTTCACTATTTGAAGAGCAGTACCAATCCATATCAGCCCCACCTTCGCCCCAAGCCTCCCGGGTGTATTCACCAATAACAATCAAGTCATACTTTATTTTACCAACGTTTCTAGATTCCCAAGATCTGCGAAGTGGTAATTGCCAGCAGATATCAGGTTTTGTTTCAACAAAGTGCTTATCTTCAGCAATCGCCAAATGGTGCAGGGCGCACCCAAATTATTCTTTAGTAAAATCTAACTCATTAAAGAAGATACAGGTCTGATTAATTTTTTTTGTTTTACGGTCTTTATCTAGACCTAGCTCTGTAATCTTGAATCTGCCGCTTTTTCTGGCTACGTCAAAGTTCTGCCACATTGTTCTAGGAAGGCACTTGGCAGCTGCAGTAACACGCTCTTCATCTTCGTTGTCATAGTAATAGGCGCCATCGCTGCAACAGCCATGATCAGAGAGTTTTCTATCAATCCCCTGGCAGCCCTGGCCAAATATGCAGTTCCAATAAGAAGTGAGCCAGGTGAGATCACACCTGAACATCTCATTAAGGTTTTCAGGGTTAACAAATTCAACCCATTCTCGGGCAAAATTGCTTTTAATCTCGCTCATCGTCGGCCATAGTAGGGCTCGCGTGTAGCCTTGTCATATGAGCTTTTCAAAGGTTGGCCTTATAGGCACGGGAATCATCGGTGAGGCGCTAATTGAAGTTTTGCTTCGTTCAGGACTTTCAAAAGAGTCAATCTTTATTGCTGAGAAACGCCACGAGCGAAAAGATGAAATCATTAACAGATTTGGTATTAGCAATATAAATGATTACAGCGCACTCGATGCAATTCTCCTAGCAGTCAAACCACAGGACTTCATAACAACATTGGAGACAATCTCTAGTTCTTTGAGCAATTCACAATTGATTGTCTCTTTTGCTGCTGGGATTAAAATCAAATCAATAGAGGAAAAACTTGGCAAAAGCTCGCGAGTAATTAGAGTAATGCCCAACACTCCAATGGTGATGGGCCGAGGAATGTCAGCAATGAGCCTTGGAAGTGCTGCGACCTCCGATGATCAAGAATGGGTTAGAAGTTTTCTTTCGAAAGCTGGAGAAGTTATCGTTGTCGATGAAAGCCTCCAAGATGCTGTCACAGCAACCAGCGGGTCTGGCCCTGCCTATTACTTTGCCTTTACAGAGGCTGTAGTGAGCGCTGCAAGACGTTTAGGGATAAGCCAGGCGGACGCTGTAACCCTGGCTCGCCAGACCCTTATCGGCGCAGCTCTAATGGTTGAAAAAAGCGGGAAAGACGTGAAGACGCTTCGCGAAAATGTCACTAGTCCCAATGGAACCACAGCTGCTGCCTTGGAGAGATTTGAAGATTCTGGTTTAGAAGAGCTGGTTTATCAGGCAATGAAAGCAGCATATGATCGCTCAATCGCATTGAACTCATGAGGATAATAATGATTATAACATTAGCTTTATATGACGAAGATACACACAGCCAAGTAATGACTATAACAATTAAAGTGAATTTAGGTAATTGATGACTTGCTCCCACCAATTGTATATTTCAAATTCCTCAGGGTCACCAAACGAGATCCAGTGCTTAACAGGTACAGCACGAATTTGAATTCCTATTTTTAAAAGCTCGTTGAGTGAGTTAGCTACATAAAGTTCCCCATTAATAAGCACATTTCTAGACATTGCGTTCTTAAGTGCCAACTCAAGATGCTTTGCGTGCCTAAACCAGAAACTTCCCACAAGTAATTTATCAGTTTCTGGAGTCATACTAATCAACTGTTTCTCTACTATAGTTTTTACAACCCCAAACTCATCTGTTTGACAGTATGCAAATGCTCTTGGATTATTCATTCTAAATCTATTAAAGTGCGTATAAAAAACAATCACTGAGTTATTTTGATTATTTCTCGCCTCATCAAACAGATCAGGCTCACAAATCTGCTCGTAGTCACATGACATGACTACTACCTCCTCTTCTGCGGGAATTGACGAAATTGACTCGAGAATTGTGACCCCAGGACCCGTAGTGCGATGCTCTAGGGTGGAGATGGAAACCTTAAACGGGCTAGACGAAGTTGCACGAAGAACTCTTTCGCTTTGATTTTTCATCAATACTAAAAGTGTATTTCTCGCCCTAGGAAAAGACTCTAAGGCGTGTAGAAACATGGCCTTTCCTCGAATTGGAATAAAAGGCTTTGGTACCTTAAAGCCTGCCTTATTGAATCTCTCTCCAAATCCCGCCATTGGTATTAACTTATTTTCAATAGAAGCAACGACATTATCTTGCGTCTCAATTGATTGAAAATAACTTTTCCAGTAAAGGAATTCTTCATAGTCTTTAGGTGTGCCAAAGCATAAGAATTGATTCACAGGGTAATGCGAAACATGAAGCCCCAATTCTATTAAGCCACTATATACCAAACTGATGTACTGTTCTGAGAAATCTTTGAAATACTTATGCGAAATACTCAAAGAATATAAAAAAACTTCAACTGACTTGAAGTAGTAAATACCGACGGAGGCATACTCTTCCTTTCGATTTTCAGTAAAACTTTCTTTCTCACGAACTTCTAAAACATCCAAATTTGAGTTTCGCAAGTAGGCAAAAAGTGTATCCCCCCTTGAAGCGGGTTGCATTCCTCTAAAACTGACAATGCATCCGTCAATATCCGATGATTCGATGTGTGTTAAAAAAGACTTGTAATCCCATATTACAAGGAAATCACAATAACTCACAATGAATGGGTCTTTGCCAATCCAGTTAAGTACTTCTTCTTGATTTATAGTTTCTACGGGACCGCACTTATGTTCACTTATGGCAAGAACACTGAGATTTCTGTACTTCTTCATTAGAGATTTAAAGAAAGTATAGTTTTTATCTTTGATATTATGTGTCGTTACCACCAAGAATAAGTCACTAGGTTGGAACATCAATATAATTGACTCTAAGATACTACAGTCTATGACTGGGAGCATAAATTTAGGTAATTCATAGCCTTGATCATAAAAGCGCTTTGACATTCCAGCCGCCGTTATTACAATTTTCAATTTATTTGAGCTCCACAACTCTTCCAATATTCAACCGACACTCTATTCTCTTCTTCTGAATTTCGATCATCTGGATTTCTCTCGCGGAACCCTAATTCAAGAAACATGGTCAATGTATTCACATGGTACTTCCTTAAGGCCGAAATAATCTCGGCACCCTTAACAGTGCCAATTTGATTATTATTAGGAGTAAAAGACATATGCTTTCGACGATCAATAGAAGTTTGCTTAAGATGTAAGGCACCAATTTTATTTTGGAATTCTGTTATCCAAGCAATGGGGTTGCAATCATTCAGATTGGTTGATTCGATATCTCCGTGATCCAGGTCTAAACATATTTTAAAGGCATTTCCTCCGCGCTTCTCAAGAATTTCTTGAAAATTGGAAGCATCTTCAATCGTGTGCCCAATTTCGCGACTAATACTCATCGGTTCCCAAAGTATATTTTTGATGCCAAATTTATTTGTGCGTTCCAATACTTTTTCCCAACATATTGCAATCTCCTGAATTCGATTTTTACGGACTTGCAAATCGCAATCATTTGCAATACTCATAATGCCTGGATGTCCACCAATTGAAGTCACCCCAAAAATACTCATCTGCCTTGCATATTCTACAAACCAGTTAATCCAATACTCTCGTAATTCAGGATTAGAGCTTCCAAAGTGATTTACACGCGTAAATGCCCCAGTAAATGCACTCTCTATAGAAATTTCATTCTTTTGGCACAAGCTGTAGATACGATTTATTTCTCTGCTTCTTAAGGCGACAGGAAGGCTTGGGTTTAGTAAGTCGGCGACAAACTGAACTCTTTTAACGCCAATCTTAAGCACGGACGAAACCCAATCCTCTGGCTCTGGATATCGATTCACAGCAAAACCAAGATTTACTCCAAGAAAAAAGGGACTATTTTTTTCCATTTGCCACGTCCTTGAATTTCTTAAGAGACAGACTTAAGTCTTGACCCTTTATAAATAGTCCAGAGGAACCGCCAACTAAAAAATTTGCACCATGCTCAACCATTCTTGGGATGTTCTCCAGACTAACGTTGCCATCCACACCAATTAAGGCCTTTGACTCCAATGAATCAAGAAGTTTTTTTGCATCATGGATTTTGGGAATTGTCTGCTCGACTAAGTTTTGGCCCTTAAATCCAGGATTTACGGTCATGATTAAGACATGATCTAGTTCTTCAATTACATAGTCCAACGCATATATATGAGTCGCAGGATTTAAAGCCACCCCGACCAACGCACCCATTTTTTTCAAGACCGTAATATCTCGGTGTAAGTTTTTACAAGCTTCTTGGTGAACTGTAATGATATCGCCCGCCCGAATCTTTAAAGTTTCGAAAATTCTAGAGGGATTTTCTACCATGAGATGGTACTCGGCCGGTAACTTTACCTCCTCACGTATTGAATTTATCACACTGGTTCCAATTCCAAAATCAGGGGCAAAGAGTCCGTCAATTAGATCAAAGTGCAAATAATCAATGCCGCCACCAACTAGTATTTCGAGTTCTGCACCCACATTCTTCCAATCGAAACACATCGCGGAAGCAGCGATTTGAATTTTGGAATTAGATGTCATTGAAATACACCGCCACTTTTAATTCCAAACCTTTGCGCAGTCTTTCGATTGCAGAAGGTAATGAATTTAAAGGCACTTTTAGGGTGATTAATTTAGCCCAAAAATCTTCATCCATCGAAATCAGATTTGTTGCTTGCTGGTGATGTCGCGGGCTGGATCCATGCGAGCCCTCTAGTGAAATTTCTGAGTAATGGAGTAGATTTGCGTCAATAGACAGTAAAGAAGAGTTAGATGGCACGCCCCCAAAAAAGTTAAGTCTACCTCCTTTACTCAAATATCCCAATATGCCTATGTGTGATTCTGGGTTCGAGGTTGCGGTAAAGATTCTATCGAATGAAGACTCATGACTGATGGTAAGTTCAGATAAATTGGAATATACATTTATTTGCATCGCTGCAAGAAACTTTCTACGCGACTCGAATGGTTCTACGATGCAGATGTTATCTCGCCGTACTCCTACGGCGTCCTGGCAAACCTTTGCGAGCATCGCACCAATTGGTCCTCCACCGATTATTAAAACTCGATGTTCTGGGTGAACATTCGAAAACTCAACACCATGTATGACACATCCTGCGGGCTCTGACAACGCATAAGCTTCGATTTGTTTTTTTGGATTAATTTTTACTATTGGGGCATTCAAAAGAAATTTCTCAGGAAAACGAATCAACGTAGAGAGTCCCCCATCAATTTGGTAGCCGAGCGCGACATGCTCAACACACAAGTTTTCTCTGCCGCTGAGACAAAAGTGGCATAGGGCACAAGGTATATCTGCACCTATAGCGACAAAGTCACCTACCGATAATTCTTTTCGGTTTCCTGGAGATAGAACCCTTGCAACCACTTCATGGCCCAGGACTCTAGGCTCATCAATTCGAGAGTCGCCATGCGAAATAATTCGTAAGTCTGAACCACAAATTGTTGTGAAGAGTGTCTGGAAAAAGGCATCACCGTCCATTTGAGCCTCTAATTCAACAGTTCGCAAAGATAATTTTCCAGGGCTGTCAAAAACCATTTGCTCAGCTATAAATCTATTTATCATTTATAGTCTCCTCAATCACATTCAAAAAATCTTGCGAATTATTCACAGCTTCTTGGTCAAAATTCATCCCATTTAGAACTAAAAAACCTAAACCAGCTGTGTTGCATAGCTGATTGCGATAGTTCCCATTACTATCAAAGATCGGCACCTCCATGAACGCCTTGAAATTCTCTTTATCAAAGATATGTTTCCTAACTTCATTCAGACGATTTCTAACTTCAGCATTAGGGAAACCAAACATTCCGGGCCCTTCTAAGGTCATGTTGACCTGCTTTACAATTTCACAGTCAGTTTTAGAAACAAACGTATTCTTATTCTGCCAGGCAGATGTAGAGAGAATTAATGCGATCAAGATCCAAGAAATTGTGGGTATAAATCTAAATAGAAACAGCTCCAAACCAAGCCCACATTTCTCGTAATTTATCCATCTAATTCTACGACGTCTATTTACTGACATTACAACGTAAACCGTAGGAACGTAATAGAGTACATGAAATGTTTGGCTCAATCCATTGAATTGCAGAAATGAGGTAAGGTCCCGAGAAACCACTATTGAGGACAAAATCAAGAACAATTCAAAACAGAAGCATATAAATATTGGATAAAACTTGAGAAATAATTCACGAAGAGAAATATTTATCAAAAACAAAGAAAGTGCGAGCAGAGCTAAAGGAGTAAGAATATAAAAAAATACTACAAACGGATTGACTTGTGCAGGTCTCTGTAATGTAACGGAACCTAAGAAATCGATGTCAGATATGAAGCTGAGTGAAACTACGGAAAAAATAAGAAGGCTAGTACTCCCCAAAATAAGTAAATTTAAGACACTTACCTTCAGAGATCCTAATCCCCGAAGATTCAATGCTTTAAACTGAATTATAAAACAGCAAAGAAAGAGAAAGAAGTGAAAGGGGTGAATCAAAAAAAGTATCAAGGCGAGGGAAATTCCTTTATTTAAGGGGAAATTAACTGATAAACGATACCTATGATAGAAACTTAATGTCAGCACCAAGCCGATAAGTGACAAATAAGGACTAGGAAAGTGGCCAAAGAGAAATCCATAAAAATTACTATTTGTGGCCTTTAACAAGATTTCACGTAATGCGCCTGAAAGAGGTGTTAGAAATATGATTGAAACAAATAGCAAACTTGAACTTTTTGGCAAGAAGTAAAGTATATATCTATACAACACTTTGGAAAATAAGAAAGTTAAAATCAATATTAAGCCTGAAAATATAATCGGGCTTATTCCAATGCCAGTCTTAAGATATTGAATCAAATGCCTAAAGAATCCAGATGTAACTATTTGCGAAAAATTAGTCCAATCAGTATTTGATTTCTGTATGGTGTAATACCTATTTTGATATTCGTAAATTACATTAAAGACCAAATTCCTGGTTTCTAAGCGGTAATGGTAGATCGATAGAAAAAAGCTTATGATCAAAAAGATCAAATTTTCGCTTTTTTGAAGAAATTTCATAAATTCTCCCAAAAGAAAGGGTCCTTTGTACAAACTGCCTCAAACCTATCAATATGAGCGGAAAGATTGCCTTTAATATTTTGTGAGATAGCGTAGTCACGCTTGATATGCAATTCGGGGCTAACGAGACATTTTTTAAAGTTACTTAGAGTGGACCAGTCTATTTTTTGAAGATAAACAGGATCTTGAAAAATGTCGATCCAAACCCAATCTACTTTGCCTTTAAAGAAAGAAATATTCTTCACATCTTCAAAGTCAGAAATACGCAATGCCAACCTACGTTCACTAGTCATCATTGTGCGCATTAGTGAAGGAAAGGTTAGATCAAACAAGAAAAAGTTGCTAATATCGTGGTCTTTTAAATGGGTGAGAACTGTTTTCTCGATTCCTTCCTGTTTTATATTGACTGCTAAAAAGTTATGCTCAAATTCCAGGAGGTATGAGTCAAATGAAACCGCATTTTGCTGAGGATCATGCCCAACGACCACAGTTGAATCGTAATAGTGGACGTCAACCTCAACCCCATAGTGTCTTGGCACTAATTTTAGTTCTTCGACAGAGTTAACTCTATGCTTAATTATCAGCACGTCGGAACCTAAACATAATAATATCCACAAAGCATTGTAGCGAGAAAGAGATTTTTCTCACTAACCCCTGATTGAAACCTACTCCAAACTTTCTATGGGGAAAACTCACGTCAAACCTATGAATTGAGTACTTACTATGAATGGCTCTCGTCAGAAGTTGCAGTTCAAATGTCGAGTTATCTGGAAGTGAATTAAGATTTGAAACAAGATTTCTATGGATTAAATTCGGTTGCGAGTTAACATCTTCAAGTATCACGTTATTGATAATTCTATTAGTCAAACTTAAACTGGAGGAAAACATTCTATCTAAAAAGGGACGTTCAACTCTAGCACCTTTAACGATTAGCCTTGAATTTGAAGGTTGTAACTCATAAATATCAATAGCACGAGCTATGTCCCGCAGATCACATTGAAGGTCGGAGTGAGTCCAAATTAAAATTGGTGCTTTAGCCTTTTGAAAGCCAAGCTTTAGCCCAGCTCCATATCCGGTATTGATCTCCTTTCTAAAAAATCTGAGACGATTGCTCTTGGAATCTACAATACGCTGCTCTAGAATTAACTTGGTAGCATCCGTCGAACCGTTGTCAATAATGATAATTTCCAAGTCATGTCGAAATTTAAGAACTTCGTCAGCCCTGTCTATCACCTCTCCAAGTGATTCAACTTCATTAAAAGCAGGAATTATTGCCGAGTAGTTAATCTGAACATCTGACATGAATTCTCTCCTTCGGGGAGCGGCGTGAGAGCGATTCTAAGAATACAGGAAGGTCTTTGAGTAAGACCTCTGTAAGTGGAAAATTTATTGATGGCCGTGAAGAAAGAAAGTCCATGGCCATAGTCCAATCATCTTGCGAAAACCCATAGCTAGAATTCCAACTTCCTTGATAACTTAACTCCTTACGAACAATTCTTTCTCTTGATTCCGCATTAAGATAAGTGTCAGATCTCGCATTGGCAAGAGTAACAATTTTAGATTTGGGTAAAAGTAATCTTGTGACCTCACTTATGACTTCCACATTGCCCGATAAATCAATGCATGAGTCAAATGCAGGAGAGGAAAGTTCTGAACTGTTCAAGAATAAATCCTCGAAGATGGTTCCATTAGATTTGGATGTACTTATTACTTTAATTTCTTCAAACCCAAGGAAACGCCCAACTTTTAATGCCAGATAACTTAAAAAACCCGAACCAGTTATTAAAAGGCTTGATCTATTGGCAGGCAATGATCTGAAGGAATGAAAAATTACACTTATTGGCTCAATCATCGGCAAAAAATTGGAATCTATTTGCTTATTGATTTTCATAATGTTCCAATTTGGAACTTCGATGTAAGAACTTAGTCCCCCATCTTGCCTAGAGCCTAAGTATGAGTAGTTACTGCAAAGATTATAATTGCCTTTTTTGCATTCCTGACATGCTTTACATGGAATTAAGGGAAAAATACAAACGAAGTTACTACTCAATTGTTGAGTTTTACTATCAGAGGCTTCAACTCTACCTACTATTTCATGGCCAAGAGTTATTGGATACTTGTGGCCACTCCCAAGAAAAAGTCTTGAATAGTCGCTATTACAAAGTCCTACTTGGGTCACCCTCACCAACGAAGTTTCGGAATTACTTTTATAGACCCAGCTATCTTCTGAGATCGTGAAATTATTTGATTTATTGCAGATAAACCGGATACCAGATAAGTTTCCCATAATGAAAGTAGTATAGGTTGAAAGTTTTGTTGGTACTCCTTAGACAGGGGCAATATTTACATTCATTGTCGTAAACCTAGACCTGATTACGTAGATCGAAGAGCGACAAGGAGTCTGCGGATCTTTATATTTAGCAATTCGATTCCAAAATGAAGATGCATCTAGAATTGGGTCATGAGCGTGCGGGTATTGATTTATTCTAGGGTCGATTGTAAATTATGCTTGGAGGCCGAAGAAATTGTAAGGGGAATTTTAGAAGAAATTTCTTTTGACTTAGAGGTTATTTACATTGATGGAGATCAAGGGCTAGAAAGACTCTATGGCGAAGAGGTGCCGGTAACCCTCATTAATGGCGCTAAGCATGATTACTTTAGAATTGAAAAGAAGCGATTTAGTGAGGCAATACTTCGTCAGCATCAATAATTCTGTAGGAATATCCCTGTTCAGCCAAGAACCTCTGCCTATTCTGGGCAAAGTCTTGATCAATTGTGTCTCTGGCTACAAGTGAATAAAAGCGAGCACTCCTTCCATCAGATTTAGGTCTAAGGATTCGTCCGAGTCGCTGTGCCTCTTCTTGTCTTGAACCAAAGGTGCCCGAAACTTGTATTGCAATTGATGCCTCTGGTAAA
>Ga0169931_10015699_pt1 | contig 10114 bp, 5 predicted proteins | sample Kivu_15m_20L_FD_129675 | JGI IMG/M metagenome (GOLD analysis project Ga0169931, IMG submission 129675) | Freshwater microbial communities from Lake Kivu, Western Province, Rwanda to study Microbial Dark Matter (Phase II) - Kivu_15m_20L... | ecosystem: Environmental > Aquatic > Freshwater > Lake ... | reverse complement strand
GGCGTTGCCCGGCGCTGGACTCTCAGTGACGCTTTTTGGCGCTACGGCGCAGTGCAAATAAATGGCTTAACAACAGTTAATTTGTCTTTATTCATGGTCAAAAGACCTAGAACATCGAGCATGCGCATGCTGACCCGGCGTGAGACCACAATGAATTCATTTGGTCGGCTTACGCCGGCGAGTGAAACTCCAGAGGTCAAGGCCGATGCATCCGGAGCATCTGAGCCAAACCTCCAACCTGAAGATTACAAGCGTTCCACGAAGAAAGGTGCTCACCTTTCTCCTCTCAAGCCCAAGACTTCTGGCTCTGCCTCTCGCAGGTCCTCGAAAAAGTCCGCTTCCCCGAAGAAAACCTCTCCTTCGAAGCGCATCCGCTCCTCACCTTTTCTTTCGGCTGCCGAATCGCAGGCGGCTGAGCCTGAAAATTGCCGAGAGCAAGCTTTCGATGTCCCACCTTTATCCTTTGACCGCGGTCTTTCCGAGGACAATGCTTTTGAGGAGGAGCGTGAGAGCAGCTCATCAGCTCCGTCACCTGCCAAAGTCCTCGATCCATCCGTCGTCGAAGGCGCGGAGAGCCGCGGGCTAATCCTAGCCGACACCTTTCCTGTCCCTGCGGAGCATCACGCTGCATTCAAGCGTTTTGTTCAAGAACACGACTGGGAGGATACTTACCTGCTCCAAGTGCCCAGCTCTAAGTCCCGCAAGCTTGTGCTCAAGGACCTGAAGGAGCGCCTCAGCACGACTGCGCGCACGGTCTCTCACCTGGATGTGGAGAAGATGCTCCAGCTGTCCTACCTTGCCCATCAGCGTTTCGTCGTGGGCGGTGAAGGCGTTCCTGCGGAGCACCTCGGAATTGCCCGTGCTGTGGGGCAGATCCTCCTCACCGGCGCTTTTGACGGCGAAGCCAAGACGGTGCCACCGCAAGCCCTCGAGAAAGTGCCGGTACCTGTCGTGCTTCAGGGCGAGGCTAAGGGCATGGCACACCAGGAAAGCGTTGCGAGCTACCTCGAGTCTCTTGCGGCTGATCTTCGTGCCCGACCTGCTGCCGATCAAACCAGCGAAGCCTCAAACCTGGCTCTGGATCGGGTCATCGATACCCTCCGCTTGCACCTCCCCGCCAACCTTGCTGCGCAAACGGTCAAGAGTTTGCTTGAGGTGAATGATGTTCTTCGCGGGGGCGAAGAGGCCCCTAAGCAAAATGATGCGCACGCACCTGTCTCTAAGGCTGCCCAGCTCGGGCACTCCTATCGCATTGGTGCTCTTGCTGCTGAAGCTCGCCGTCAGGGGCACGAGATGAACCGGGTAGGCGCTCGTGCGGCTACTGCTGACGCACCTGAAGATCGCTCCTGGCCTTTTGGTCGTGAGGCCCGGCGCAGCCCTGCGGAGAGGAAGCTGCTCAGCACTCTCAATAAGGCTATCGAAGGGCGTGGTGAGTATACACACCTGAACTCGAAGCAGAAGCTTCGGGCAATGGCAAGACTTGTCAGACGCCAGTTGCACGAAGCAGAGCTTGAGCGCAACCAAGCCCTCGTTTCGACTGATGACATTCTGGACGGTCCGCCCGACCCTTTACCTGAGCAAGCTCGTAATGAAGGCGCTCGAGGCGGTCTCGACCACAACGTCACACCTGCGAGACCCACGGGTGCCGACGGCGGGGACAGCTGCAGCGAAGGCGATTCCTGTGGCGGGTCAAATGAATCTCGCGACTCGCGCGAGAGCAACGAAACTTACCAGCGTGACAGCTTTTGCGGCTCTGACGCACTCAGCGTCGCGGACTCCGACAGTGTCGACGATGCCAGCAGCCTAGATGAGCGCGATCGCAAGCGCGCTAAACAGAGGCGCGAGTCTGCCAACTCGCTTGGCACTCCCGCGGCGAAGAAGCGATCCAGTGGAGCCCCTCAAGCGCCAACTCTTAAACCGGTGGAGGGTGAGCGTCCCTCGCTGGTGCTCCTCGGCGATGAAGACCTCACGCTCTGGAAGTCGGGACCTGCAAAGTTTAAGATGGGCTTTCACTGGGAAAGCTATCTTCATCATAAGCAGCAGTTCGACAACTATAAGGCACATCGCGGGCGCTACTCAGACCGTACCTTCAAGTCGGTCATTGATGCCAAGCTTGTGCCGACTGTCTGCTCCTCCTGCGGCTTCCAGCGCGCGAAGTGGGCGAATGTCAGTGACGCTCGCCTGATACTCCGTATCGAGCGCGTACTACGACCATCGAGGTCCACTGACTTTGCCATGGAGCTGAAAGAGATTCTGTTAGAGCGCCATGGCAGCGAACCGCTGCAAGCCAGCTACGTTACCTTCGCCGAGCGATTCTTGGCGAAAGTGGCTGAAGCCGCGGACGCCGGCCGTCCGGTCAAACCTGTCGTCGTCAAGGCGGCATTCAAGTCAGCGGTCAGCCGGGAGCTGCCGCTCCGGACCTGGCTTGAGGGCGACAAATGGCGCGGCGTTGACCACGCACACAAGAGGCTCTTACGCAAGCTTCGTGAGGCACGCAGCTGGGAGGCGATGTGTCAGTCAGTCAAAAGAAAGCCAAGTTATACTGAAGACACCTCTGACGACAGCCCGCTCAGCAACACGCGCGGGAATCGCCCCAAGAACCATTATGGGCGCCGGTCCAACTCAGTAAAGAGAGGCCGCCATAAGACCTTCGGCAGCTCATCTGGCAAGCATCGTGTCAATGCTGGTGCAACTGCACCCAGAGGAGACCGCCGGCAAAATGACCCCGGCGTGAAGCTGCGTACCTGGCGTGGCTGTGATTCTAAAGGCGACAGCTGGCACACGGACAAAGACCTGTTCGAGTGTTACAAGCGGCCGTGTCAAATGGCTTTTTGCCAGCGCTGTGCTCGGCACGGACACACGGCAGACTTTTGCAGGGTGCCGGAAGGCACCGAAGGACTCAATACCTCCGGGTATTTTCAGGAGCAGCGTCCAGGCAAGGCCGGACCCAAAAGACCGCCGCAAAGGAGCAACTCCTCCCATAAACGGGGCGGTGGGCGCTCCGACAGCTCAGACTGCGAGAGCGATGACGGCGCGAGTCGCAGCGGAAATGAAGGGTCTGCCCGAGGCAACACCTCCCGCCGTATTAACAGCAGTCGCGGTCGTACGGACCGCGAACGCCTTTAACCCTGGCCCGTCCAAGGCGCTACCTGCTGATGGGTTAGAGCAAGATAAAACTCCTAGCGGGCGTCTCGACAAAGACGTCACGCGCTTCTTTGGAGCGGTGGGCAACACGCTTTGCGCCACCTTATGGGACCCAGGCAGTTCGATCAACCTGATCACCCCTGAGTTCGCAGAGGAGTTAGTGCAGAGGCAGGGCATGCGCTATGAGAGCTGCCGCCCGCAGCACCTTGTACATGGTAGTGGCGAGGGTGTTACCTCCGCTGCACCAGCTGTCCGTTGTCTGAAAGCAGACCTGGTGCTGTGCTGTAAAGGCCTTACCTTTGTTCAGAAGGCAGTCAGATTTTACATTTATCAAGGCTGCTTACCGGACGTCATTCTCTCCAGCCGCCTGCTGGAGACCATCCCCTGTGTCGAGCGTCCTGAGGTCAAGCTCCTGGACTGGGATGTTAGCCCGGCCGATGTCGGTCGTCTTGCATATATTGTGGATAGCGCGCATGTGCAACATGTGTGCGCAATGCGCGCCACCTGTAGCAACACGTCCAGCTATGCTGCACGTCCCAACGTGCAGCAAGCTCTAAAGGAACTGACCGAGCAGCGTGAGCGCCTGCGCGCTCGTGTCGACCGAGCCGTCTCAGCAGAGGCCGAGGCAGCCGTCGCAGCGGTCTGCGACGACTACCCAGACAACTGGCGTCCGCCTGGATCAGATCCGTGTAAGCTAGGGGTCTTTCGCATACAGCTAAAAGACCATAACAAGTCTTACGTGTGCTTACCGAGACGATGCAACCCACTCGTCATGGCGGAGATGCGGCGCCAAGTCCAAGAGCAGGCAGCTGCAGGGGTCATTGAGCGTTGTGAGGGCACGCCCAGCTCGGTGTATGCAATTCACATGGCGCGCCACCCTACCAAGAAAACGCTGCGCTTCTGCTTAGATGCACGACCCCTGAACTCAAACACCGTCTTGATGCCGTATGCTATGCCGGACATCACCGAGAGCCTGGACCGGCTGGCAGGCTTCAAGTACTACTGCGCTTTCGACTTAAGCGCGTACTTTCAGCAGTTCGAGCTTGCCGAGGACTGCCGTGACCTGATGGCCTTCCTGATACCTGGCGATGATCAGCACCCGCCAGAGATATGGCGGTACAAACGCCTTACCTTTGGTGTGGTGAACGCCAGCTTCTGGGCTCAGCGGGTGCTGGGTGAAGCGCTGTCAAAATTCCCGGGTTGTGAAACCCTCAAGAACTTCATCGACGACATCTGCTTTGGGGCGGATACGATCAGTGAGTTGTGTGCAAAAACTCGCGCACTGATGGAGTTCTGCAAGTTTTATAACTTGCGACTCAAGCGCGAGAAGGCCAAGCTTGCAGTGGGGGCAGTGCGTCACCTGGGCTTTGTTGTCTCGGCCGAGGGCAAGTCGCTCGACCCCGCCAGAGTTGACTCTCTGGTGAACCTTCAAGCACCCTCGAACCTGAAGGCGCTTAAATCAATACTAGGCAGCTTTGCGTTTGTGCGTGGCTGGCTGGCCGATGCCAGCACCACGAGCGCGCCTCTCACCGACCTGCTTTCCGAAAGCGCCCGAAAGCGCGGGTTCCACTGGGGCAAGGAGCAGGATGATGCACTCGCCGAGCTTAAGCTCCTTGTGCAAACAGCACCCACACTTGCCAAGCCCGATTATTCGCGCCCGTTCCGGATCTACGTGGACGCGTCAGATGTGGGCGTGGGTGCAGTGCTAGTGCAGGAGCTACCTAACCCGCACTCCGGCAAGATGCAGTTGGCAGCCATTGCCTACAAATCGAGGCGCTTTTCCGAACGCGAGGCCCGTTGGCCAATCGGCGAGCGCGAATGCTACGCATGCCGCTACGGCTTGGAGCACTTCAGGGAGTACATCCTGCAACACCCAGACGTTACGCTCTATTGTGACCACCACAACATGCTAAACATGTGGTCATGCTCTAGCGCAAAAATCACGCGCTGGCGGCTGTACATGCAGCAGTTCGAACCTTTCAAAATCGTCCATGTGGACGGGAAGAACAACGAGGTTGCAGACAGCCTTTCCAGGCTGCACCTCTACAACTTGATGTCCCCCAAGACAGACAGCCTCAACGACGAGGAGGCTCGCATGGCCGAAGAGGGCGAAGGCGGCGACGACGCCGCCCTTATGAATTGTTCTGTCGCAGAATTTGTTAGCGCGGCCAATGAGCGCTACGAGCGATTCGCTCGTGTTAATCACACAGCGTTCACAATGCGATGCTGTTCAGGCAAATGCAATCTCAGCAGGGAGGGGGGCAAGTGGGGTCGTGACGGTGCTGATAGCACACCTGATCGCCTTGTCTTGCGTGACCCAGACGAGAAGAAGCTGGAGGACCTCCTGCTGAATTCTGAACCTCTCGCTGACGTGATTGAGCAGCTTCCTGCCACTCACCTTTCTGCGCCTCCGGCTGTCGCCGAGACAGAGCCTCCGCTAAAGAAACTCTGCTCCTCTGACTCTCAGACTTGCGATGCCGACCTGCGAGAGTCGCGTAAGCGCGCGGCAGGCAGTTTCCCGAACCGCAGGCTGATTGAGGCCGCTCACTGTGAAACTCACCCTAGCGTCGCCACCACCTGGGCTCGAGTGCAGCGTGCCTGTGGTATGGCACCGGGCGAGCGAGGCGCAGTTTCCCGAGACGAAGTTCGGCGGTTCGTAGAAGCCTGCCCAATCTGTCAGAAGCTGAAGCCAGCTAAGATGAGTTTAGAGCGAGCAGCTGGCACAATCAGGCAGCGCCCTTTCACACAGTACGCCTTTGATGCGATCGTGCTGCCCGAAGCGGACGTGCATGGGCACCGTTACATACTCACCGTTGTCGACTCGTTCAGCGGCGCTTGCGAGCTCTTTCCGCTGAAGCATTCCTCCGCAGACGAAGTTGTGCGATGCCTGGTGGATGTTATGAGTCGTTGGACTCGTCCACACAGTGTGCGCTGCGATAACGCCAAAAGCTTTGCATCGGCGCTTATGCGCAAGCTCATGGAAGCTGCAGCAGTGCAGCAACACTTCGTCGCACCTTTCGCCCACCAGTCCAACGGGCAAGTTGAAAACCTGAACCGACGCGTCGAGCATGTGCTCCGCGTCATGATCCTCAACGACAAGCTGGGGCGTGCCTCCAAGAACAACTGGAGTGTCCTGCTGCCGATGGTCAGAGGAATTGTGAACAGCAAGCTGGTTCACAGACATGGCTGCACAGCCAACGACTTACTGTACGGAGCCACCGGCCAGCGCCTGGGCATCTTCGAGGATGAACCTTGGATGCAGGGCTGCGAGCCAAGCGTCGCCTGTTTGGACGTTAGCGACGGACCTGCAGCTGAACGCGCGGTCGCCACAGTGCAACAATGGCGCGAACAGCATGAGATGCTGCTTGCGAGCTGCGAGCGCGCGCAGGACGACCTGCTTCAGCGTCTTTCGGAGCTGCAGGGCCCCGAGGCAGCCGAGATTGATTCGCTGCAACCTGGGGATGCTGTGCTGGTCAGCGTTGAGGAGCGCGGTGCGCACAAGCTGAGTGCGCGCTGGCGCGGACCGTACCTCGTGGTTGACGTGCCGGAAGGCCAGAGAGTGCTTCTCCAGCACCTCGCCTCGAAGAAGATCGGCGACTTTCAGCTGTCGATGCTGAAGCGTTGCAACCTTGATCTGATGACAGAGGTCAATGATTGGCTACCGCTAGCGGCACAAGACAATTTTGAATACGTAGTGGCGGAGGTGCAAGCTCACCGACCTGCGACCAGGATGCAGCCTGGTCGTCGCAAGCGCCCCAAGAGCGATTTTGAGTTCCTCGTCCGGTGGGCGGAACTGCCTGAGGGCGATGAGAACCCGACCTGGGAACCCTGGGCAAACCAAAGCTTGCGCGAAAGCGCGCCGTATGCTGCGTACCTATCTCGCCCCGAAGTGGCAGCCGCTTTAGGCGCAGATTTTCTCGCCGAGTGATCCCAGTCTGCGGCAGGCGCCGTCCTTGAATCCTTGAATGTTTTCGGCCGCAGAGCGTACCGTCGCCCAGCTGAGGAACGGCTTGCTACCGCCCTCGACGAACGGTACACGCCCGGTCTGGTGTCCCAGTCTGCGGCGGACGCCGGCCTTGGATCCATTCGTCCCAGTCTGCGGCGGACGCCGGCCTTGGATCCATGCGTGTGACATTACCCGTCACTCTCGTGTCGCCTGTGACGCCGGGTGGCTGGCGCGTGCGTGTCTAGTAAAGCTTGCTACTTTACGTTACGCACGCGGCAGCGCACCACCGTCCAGATGGGAAACGGCTTTCTACCGATCCCGACGGCAGACCCACACCAAGCACCACCAAGGTGCTGCGTCACAGCGAGAGCAGCGGGTACCTGCGAACATATCGTGAGAAGCCCGGCATTAACGCCGCCGGGCGGACGCCCCGTTTTTGGCACGGCGGCGGCTACGTCCACGATCTAACGGTTCGGGAGCCGAGTCTGCCGCTCCTCGCGCACAGGATTGCGTGTCATTCGGGGGTGCCCTGTCACCACCCTGGGGTTGCGAGCCCCGCTCCGGCGTGGAACCACCCACGCGGGAGCTGCACGACGGCTTTCTACCGCGCGCGTACCCTGGCGCCATGTCGGTGGCGGTCAAGGGGCCGGGTGCACCAGAGGCAGTCGGCGGCCAGCCGTTACTGCATGGGGCGCTCCTCGAGTTGCTGGAGGGGCAGGGCCTTTGCCATCAAGCCCATCCCTATCACGTGTTAGCCCTGCACGGGATTGTGGTCTCGGCATCTGCAAGAAGAAAGAGAGTCAGGCCCAGAGATGCATAGCGGGCAAAGCAAGCACACTGTCCACTGCCGCCCATGCGGCAATGCGCAGACAAACAGGTCTTGGGGGCGATGCCAGGCGACGGCAGACCAAGATGCGCAGCTGCATGCACCTGCGCGAAAGGATTAGTGCACGCGCTGCAATGCTTTAGTGCATGTTGCTACACGCTGCTATGCTGACGATGACAATGATGATGTTGACAACACGCGCTGCCTGCCTGCAAAAATCTAATACGACGCGCCTGTTGCGCTCACGCAGGTAAGTGCACCCGGGAAATGTCGGCAACGCGGAGCACGGCCAAGTCGAGACTTGCTGCCGCGCCGACGGCCACTAGTGACCGCCATCAAGACTCCGCTGTGCGGCCTGCGGGCAATTAGCGATAAGTGCGCGAGTGTCGAGCTTGATGAGGAGGTGGCGATGTCCCACCTGACTGTGAACGCGATGTCGAGCAGTCGAAGCCACAGCGAGCCTGCGGGCATGTCTGCGGACGGATCTGCGGATCATTTTTTATCAAGAAGCTGTGAAGAGGCGAGCGCGAGCAGTGCGTTTACCTGGCTGTCTGCAGAGCGAGCGAGCTCCAGCCGAAGTGCCGTCGACCCCGGCAGCTCGCGAGTGCTCTGCGGAGCGTTAGATGCTCGAAATGCAGCTGCGTGCAGAGGTGACGATGAGGTGAGTGCCAGCGACGTTCTGCTCACCTGGCAGCTGTTCAGCGCCGAATCCGTGGCCTTTCGCTTGAGTCCACTACAGACCTGCGGGTCAGCGTTGAGTGCTACGAAGGGGCGAGCGTAGCCGAAGAGCCGCTTACCTGTGCTGGCGTGGTTGCCCAGCCGAAGTTCCAGCAGCCGACGGCGACCTGTAAACACCCGGAGATTGATGGCTCGCGCAGAGTGTGGTGTTGCTGTGGTTGCTGCTGGAGAGGAGTGCTATTGAAGCTCACCTGGGCTCCTGGGCTGCTTGTGATGTGCAATGGCAGCAGCGGGACTGTCGGTGCTGTGGCTGTGCGTGAGGAAGGGAAATTAGGCGTTGCGGCACGTTCTTCGTGATTTCGCTGCAGCGGGTTAGTACCTTTCGCCGTAACTCGGCCCAGCGATGACGAGCACTGCATGCAAGTGTCTGGCTCTGGCGACATGTACGCACCGATGAGTTGAGACCGCAACCAGTGGCAGCCCGGTGGTCTAAAGCGATGATAGTAAGTCCTGTGCAGAGTATTAGTGCATGGCGGCAGCTGTTTGCGAGACGCGCGTGCACCGCACCTCTGTTTGCAGGCAGGGCTTCTCCTCATGCCTTGGGGGCGAAGGGAGTTTGCCGAAGATGCCGACCCTATGGCGAGGAGTTTCTTGGTTGCTTCTTCTCCTCTGCCGGGTCCCTGAAGCACCTCATGATAGGCGCCTGGACGGCGGGCTGTCCCTTGGCTTGGTGTTTGCGCCGCAGTGGATCCCACCTGGTGTGGCGGTAGCGTTGACGCGCTCAGATCGCCTAACATTCACCTTGGTTCGGGTTTGTGATGGTTCATACGCCAGCCATGATCAAGAGCTGTCCGAGGTTGTCGGTGGAATCTGACGTTTCGCTCGATCGACCATTCTCCGACCTTAGGAGTTCGCACGTTGTCGACCTTGGCGGCGCGCTGCTGCGCAGCGCTCAGCGCTGGGCGGAGATACCCCTAGTGCTATCTACCGGCATTCGGGCTGGCAGAGTTCAGAACCGCTTTCTGGTTTGGAGGACGATTCTGTTACCCTCGTCTGCTGCCCATTCAAGCATCTGTGATTTCTTCGTGCGTGAGTCGTGGTGTGTTGGGGGCGATGTAGTGGCATGGGCTACCTCTGACTCAGGCTCTGTTGACTTACAGTGCCGACTAGTGACTGAAGAGTGGCTGATGGGTCATTGGCCTGTGATCACCGGCCATGCCTTGGCGGTTGGAACACACTGCCGCACTCCCGCACCCTAGGTCCTTGATAGCTCAGTAGTTAGTACTGATTCTCAGTACTAGCGGCATCATTTTTACTGATTTTATACTCGTAACTTTCGGTTAATTACCGTCAGTTATTTCCGCTAGGTGTCAGTCAGACTCCGCGGACCAGCGACGGGCGTTGCCCGGCGCTGGACTCTCAGTGACGCTTTTTGGCGCTACGGCGCAGTGCAAATAAATGGCTTAACAACAGTTAATTTGTCTTTATTCATGGTCAAAAGACCTAGAACATCGAGCATG
>Ga0169931_10015698_pt1 | contig 10114 bp, 7 predicted proteins | sample Kivu_15m_20L_FD_129675 | JGI IMG/M metagenome (GOLD analysis project Ga0169931, IMG submission 129675) | Freshwater microbial communities from Lake Kivu, Western Province, Rwanda to study Microbial Dark Matter (Phase II) - Kivu_15m_20L... | ecosystem: Environmental > Aquatic > Freshwater > Lake ... | reverse complement strand
CTTGCGGCGCCGCCGCAATTCGCGTTTGCGTTCGCTTGCTCCCAAGGGACAACACTCCTGACAGCGGGTGGAAGACGGCCGGTGAAAAACAGCCGGTGAAAGACTGGCGGATCGACGGCGGGGCGTATCTCGGCGACCGCCGTCGAGCCAACAGGGGGGCCAACAGGGGGGCCGACAGGCCGGCCAACAGGGGGGCCGACAGGCGGGCCGCGTAAACTTCGCAGGGTAGCGACGTTCGGCGGAGCCGTCAACGCAGGGCCGCGGCGCGTTGCACCTGCCGCCGGTCGGCGGGCGGCGGCGCGGGCGCGGCCTCGTGAGCCCCGCCCGGGCCCGCGCCTTCCCGCCGACCTCGATAGTCAAGTGCCCGAGAGGAGGCCATAATGCCCGGCGTGGGCCTCGCCGCGGCGGCGGAAGACGCGACGGGCCCGCTCGTCTCGGCGGTCGGCGGCGCGCCGCTCGCGTCGCCGCTGTTCGGCGGGGATCTTCGGGGAGAGGGGGGGGCGCGGCGGTCAAGCGTCCCGCGCGGGGGCCTGGGTCGGCGAACGGCCCGCGGCCCGTCGGAGCGGCGTCGGTGCGACGCCCCGGGCAGCGAAAAGAACTCCAAGGGAACTGGTCCATGATGTCATCGGCCGCGATGGTTGAGGAGCGTCTGGCGCTGCTGGGCGGCGAGCCGGCGTGCAAGTTTTCCTGGCCGCGCTGGCCGGTTCACGATGCGACGGAAGAGCGATCGCTGCTGGAAGTGCTCCACTCCGGAGCATGGTGGTACGGCGAGAGGGTGCGGCAGTTCGAGCGCGATTTTGCGGCGTACCAGGGGGCGGCCTACGCGGTCAGTTGCACCAACGGCACGACGGCGCTGGAGATGGCGTTGCGTGCGCTCGGCGTGCTGCCGGGCGACGAGGTGATCGTTCCCCCGTACACCTTCATCGCGACGGCCAGTTCCGTCGCCACGCTGGGGGCGATTCCCGTGTTCGCCGACATCGATCCGGCGACGCTGTGCCTCGATCCGCACGATGCGGAGCGGAAGATCACCGCGCGGACCAAGGCGATCGTGCCCGTGCACGTGGGGGGGCGGATTGCCGACATGGCGGCGATCAACGAGCTTGCCTCGCGGCACGGCTTGGCGGTGCTGGAGGACGCCGCGCACGCCTGGGGGAGTCGCAGCGGCGGTCGGGGGGCCGGGACGCTGGGAGCGTGCGGAACCTTCAGCTTCCAGGTCTCCAAGAACATGACCGCCGGCGAGGGGGGCGTGCTGGTGACGCAGAACGAGGAACTGGCCGACCTGTGCCGCAGCTTTTCCCACTGCGGCCGCGGCAAGGACGGGGCGTGGTACGACCACCCGTTTCTCGGCAGCAATCTGCGACTGACGGAGTTCCAGGCGGCGATTTTGCTTGCCCAGTTGGGCCGGCTCGACGAGCAACTGCACCGCCGGGCGCGCAGCGCGTCGCTGCTCGACGCCGCGCTGGCCGACGTTCCGGGGATCCGCCTGCTCGCGCCCGCGCCCGACATGGATCGCCGCAGCTACCACATGCACGTGTTTCGCATCGACCAACAGGCCCTGGGAATCGACCGGGCCACGTTCCTCAAGGCGTTGGCGGCCGAAGGGGTCCCGGCGTCGGCCGGCTGGTACCAGCCGTTGTACCGCAACGGCGTGTTCGCCAACGCGCACCGCCTGCAGCCGCACGGCATCCGCGCGCCCTTGGCTGCGGCCGGCGTCGACTACTCGGACGTTTCGTGTCCGGCGTGCGAGCAGGCGTGCCGCGACGCCGTGTGGCTGATGCAGGATTTGTTGCTTGCCGAAGAGTGGCAGATCGAGCGGTTGGCGATGGCGATTCGCAAGGTGGCCGGCAACGCGCGAGTCCTGGGCGCGGCGGGGAGGTAGCCTGTGGAGACGCTCATCCGCGATTTTCGCCCCGGCGACGAGGCGGCCGCCTACTACGTCTGCCTCAAGACGGGAGACCGCGGCGCCGACGGCGAGCCGTTCTATCGGGAAGACCCCGATGCGCTGGGTCGCATTTACGTCGGGCCCTACCTCCGCTTCGAACCCGATTTGGCGCTGATGCTCGAGGACGATCGGGGCGTGTGCGGCTACGCGCTGGGGGCGTTCGACACGCGGACCTTCTTCGATCGCTACGAGCGGCTCTGGCGTCCAGCCCTCTGCGCACAGTTCCCCGAGCCGGGCGGCGATCGCTCGACCTGGACCCGCGTTGAAGCGGTCCACCATGCGTACCACCGCCCCGAATACGACGCGCCCGAACCCTACGACCGGTATCCCTCCCATCTGCACATCGATCTGCTGCCGCGCAAGCACCGCCAGGGCCACGGGCAGCGGATGATCCGTTTGCTGCTGGAGCGGCTGCGGGGCAAGGGCTCGCCGGGCGTGCACCTCTGCATGAGCGCCGACAACGAACCGGCGTACCGTTTCTATCGGGCGCTGGGATTTCAGGAACTCTCCCGGCAGGGCCCCGACGACGATCGCACGATCTTCATGGGGATGCCGCTGGCCGCCGGCTCCTGATCGGACGGCCGGGCAGCGGGTTGGTGCGCCGGGGGGGGTGCGCGGAGCGGCTCGGGCGCGAGGCGGGGCGGGCCGGCGCAGCGCGGAGACGTCCCGGCCTGCGCCCGCGGTTCGTTGCTCGCGTCGCCGCGGGGGCCGCGCCTACCCGCCGGAGGCTGACGCGCCGCGCGATGTTTGCGCGCTGTAGGTGCTCTCGAAGATTTTGTCGGCGCTGGCAGTCTCGAAGCCGTCGCGACGGTGCTCCCGACCAATCGCCGCCGGCGGCAGATTCGCGAATTCGGGGAGCACGCGACGCTCCGCGAATTCCACGTACGACCCGGAAATTCGCCGGTGCTCGGTCGCGCCGCCGACGGCCGCGAACTCGGCATCGACCATCTCGGCCACCGTCGAGCTTTGGATCAGCAGGCCGTCGCCGCTGACCTTCGCTTCGCCCCCCGCGTCGTTCAGCCGAATGCCGTGCCGTTTCAGCAGGGCGTTGAACTCGGCGATGGCGTTGAACCCCGGCGGCAGGTTGTGGACGCTGACCGTGTAGTGGTTGAGGTAGTAGCGGTTGTAAACGACCCAGGCCGCGTACTCGCTCTCCTCGGCGAGCCGCTGGTAGTCGGTCCAGTCGGGGGTGCGCCACAGCGGCGTATGCAGGAAGGCGTCGACCGCGGGGCCGTCGTCGAGATCCAGGGAGTCGACCGGATCCCGCGGCACTTCGTCGGTGTACGAAACCACGATCCGCCGCGCCTCCGGCGATAAGTCGGCCACCCGCAACTCGCTGATGAAAATCCGCGGGTAGCGAGGCGACGGCGGCGCGTACCAGTACGCGTTGAGCCGTTTGGAGGCAAATTCGTAGCGATCGCGCCGCTGGTACCCGTAGTGCAGAAAAATCTTTTCCAGCGACGCGATGCCCAGCTGCGGCACGCCCATCGTGCGGAAAGCGATGTGGTCGTTTTCGATGTCTGCGGCCGAACCGATCAGACCGGCGCGCTCCATGATGCCGACCACCCGATCGACGGCGGGCACGCGCTCGCGGTAGCGGCGCATCAGGCCCTCCATCACGTCGTCGAGCGCCGAAGAGGCAAGCGGCGGGGCCATGGCGGTTTCTCCGGGTCCAGGCGGCAGACGCACTTCCGTCATTGCACTCCACGCCGCGCGGCCTGGCAAGACCCGGCGACGCCCCGGCAAGACTTGCCGCGGGCCGGAGCAAGCCGGCTCCCTCCGCCGCCCCCTGGCCGCTCCCGGCAAATCGCCGCGCGGTTCGCCGCCGGCCGGCGGAGGGCGCCGGCGAAGCCTGGCAAGCTCTGGCGCTTCGGAATTCCGTGCGGAAAAAAAGGACGGCGCGGCGCCGCTGCGGACCCCCGTCGCCGACGGGCGGCGGAATGGTTGTGACGGCTGCACGCCGGGAGCCGAATTATCCCGCTGGGCGGTCGGCGCGCGTCGGACGGGTGGCGCCGACGGCTGACCGCCGCGGCGACCTTCCGTCTTCCGCCCGATCGCAGTTGCGGGCGGAGGGGGCAGGTCGATCACGGGCGATGGCCCCATCGCCCTTTCTTGCGGCGCTCCACCGCGTCGATCTTCGCACTTTGGGGGGGCTTTTGCCCTTGGCGGCCATGAAGGCTGGGGAAACTTTGCGGACGGTCGTCCTCGGCGGGCTCGCGGCGGTCGTCGTCGCCAGTCCGACGTCGGCCTTTGCGGCGGGGGACGAGGGTTCGGCGTGGTGGCGGGCCGTCGATGCGACCGTGTGGGATGCCGGTCCCTCCGCAGGCGTGCGGCGCTCGGCGGGGACGGTTCCGGCGAGTCCCGTCGTGTTCGGCCAAGGGGTCGATCCTGCGGCCGGACTGGTCGCCGAGACGTGCGACGACGGTGCGGGGTGCGGCGACGGCCTCTCTTGCGGCGACGGCCTCCTGTGCGGCGACGGTTTGGGGTGCGGCGAGAGCGTCGGGTGCGGCGAGGGCGTGGCCGCGACCGCCCCGCCTCTCTGGGCCTCGGAGCCCTTGCTGGGCGACTGGGGAGGCGCCCGCACGCGTTGGGAACAGGCCAAACTGCTCGACGTCGACCTGCCGCTCACGCAGTTCTACCAGGGGAACGCCAGCGGCGGACGGCGGCAGCGGTTCGCCTACGGCGGCAAAATGGACTACTTCTTCACGGGCGTCGGCGGGCTCGTGGTGATGCATGCCGAGACGCGTTTCGGCGAAGACGTCAACTTCGCGGCGGCTCCGTTCGCGCCGGTGAACGTGAACATGCTCTATCCCGACTTCTCCCACACGACGGCGATCACGGGGTTGATGTTCAACGTGCCCCTGGTCGAGAGCCAGGAGTGGATTCTCAGCTTCGGCAAGATCAATTCGCTCGACAATTGGAACCTGCTCTACCCGATGGCGGGGCGCGGCGTGGACGGCTTCATGAATGTTTCCAACGTCCTGCCGCTGAGTCTTGCGCGCACCGTTCCGCTGTCGACCTTGGGCGCTTCGGTGACGAAGCTGCACGACGGCCAGGTGCAAGCGGTGTTGCAGATCCACGACAGCAACAACACGCCGACGACCAGCGGCGTGAGCGAGTTGTTCGACAACGGCGCCAACCTGCTGGCCTACTACCGCCTCGGTACCCGGAACGGCGGCCATGCGGCGGCTGCCACGTGGGCCAGCGGCGACTTCACGGCCCTCGATCCCGGGGGGTGGATTCTGGTCCCAGGGGAGCCGATCGTACCTCCGGTCGGTTCCAACCCCTGGAGCGCGCACTACATCGTCGACCAGAATCTCTGGACGGACGGCGGCAACGCCCAGCGGAAGGTCTACTTCTACAGCCAGTTGGGCCTGGCCGACCAGCAACTGACGCCGATCGAATGGACCTGGAGCGGTTCGCTCGAGGCCGTCGGCCTCTCTCGGCGCCGTCCGCGCGACCGCATGGGGGCGGGCGTGTTCTACTCGGGTCTGTCGGGCGATTTCCGCAGCCTGCTGGCGCCCGTGCTCGCCTACGACGATGCGTTCGGCGGCGAGGTCTACTACAACGCGGCCGTCAGCCGCTGGTTCCGCCTGACGACCGACCTGCAGGTGATCGAACCGGCCGACTCCCGAAACGCGACGGCGGTGGCCGTCGGCCTGCGGCTGAAGAACGAATTCTGACGCCGCGCCGCGGATCGCCGCGGCCCGTTTTCCTGGCCGCGGGGCGGCCCCGTCCCGCGGACGGCGCCGCCGCCGGCGTCAGACCGTGCGGTCGAAGTAGGCGAAGTTGGCCTGGATCTGTCCCCAGTTCATGGTGATCAGGCCGTACTGAATGCCCCACGGATTGAACAGCGTGACGGTTCGCGTCGCGGCGTTGTAGCCCGCCACCGCGTACGCGTGGCTCGGCGCCACCGTGGGCGAAGCGGGAGCGGTGCGCGATGCGAAACCGATCAGCTGCCCGGAATTGAAGGCGCTGACGAACACGCGAAAGCCGCCCTCGCCGGCCGTACTGCCGAACCGCGACGTGGCTCTGCCGGTCACGTGTCCCAGGGCGGCGTAGATGTAGCCGCCGGAGAGCGCCGCGTAGGCATTCTGGCCGGAGCCTGCCATGCCGCTGCGGAGCCAGCCCATTTCGTTGATCTGCGCGTACGCTTTCTCGGCCAACGGGGCCCACAGTTCGTTGGCGGGATTCGCGTGATGGCTGCCGAATCCGGCGTAGACCAGTCGGCCCGCCGCGTCGGTGGGCAACTGGGAATCGACCGTGACGTAGGCGGCTTGGCCGTTGTTGAAGAACCTGGCGGTGTACGTGCCGTCTCCGTTGACCACGAACATGCTGGCAATCGTCGCCGGATTTCGGTAGGCGGCTTCGGCCAGCGAAGCGAGCAGGTAGCAGTCGCCCAGCGTTCCCTGCCGGACGTCCTGGTACGAGGCCCCGTTGACGAACAGCGTGCCGGCGATCGGACGGTAGCTCCCGGCCGCCAGCGGCCGGTCGAGTCCCACGAACCACTTGTTGACGAGATTCTGCAGGTGGGCTGCTGAGGACTCGGCGGCCAGATTGCCCAGGGTCGCGCCTTGGTAACGCGCGTTGGCCGCGTTGCCGAGAACCACGTACGACGACAGTTTCCAGACGTGGTCCAGGGATCCGAACAGCACGGAATTGCTGGCGATTAAGCGGAGATCGTTGAATTCGACGGCGTCGACGCGGCCCTCGTCCTGCACGTTGTGCAGCAGGGCGAGCATGTCGTTGCGGTCGAGGCGTTGGTCGGCATAGAGTTCGCTCCCCAGCGACCGGAGGGCGGCGTCGACGATGTTTGCGTCGAACCAGTTTGTCGGCTTGGGCGGGGGCGAAGGAGCCGGCGGCGCCGGTGCGGGAGCGGGCGGAGGCGCGGGTGCCGGCGGCGTCGGTGCGGGAGCGGGCGGAGGCGCGGGAGCGGGCGGCGTCGGAGCCGGAGCCGGCGACGGCGGCCCGCCGCCCCGGTCGATCGGAGTCCCGTCCAAACGCGCTTCGCCCCGAACGGAAATTTGTACCTGCCGGCCGGCCCCCGTCACTACGAACTCGAAGTTGTCCGCCAGACGGAAGGTTTCGTTTCCGCCCCCCGTGCGGACCGTAATCGATTCGGTCAGGTTCTGCCGGCCGCCGTTCGCCAGGCTGTTCAGCGACACGAAGTCGTTGCCGCCCCGCAGGTCGACCTGGATCGATTGCACGCTGCCCGCCGACCACCGCCCGGCGACGCCGACGACCGAAATCCAACTGTCCGTTTGCACGAACTGGATCCGATCGTCGCGGTCGGTTCCGAAGACGTTCAAGACGCCGCCGCGGCCGAGGGCCGCGGCGACCGTCGAGGTCATCAGGTCGCGCCGCTCGAGGGTTTCGCAAGACAACGAGCGGCCAGTGCGACATGCCTGTTGCATGGACAAGATCTCTCCTCGTCCCGGGACCGGCGCGAACCGCGCTGCACGTCCCAGGCCCTTCAGGTTTTCAACGCAAGTTTCCGGTGGCGGGCCTCGACGGCGTGTCGAACGGCGGGCCGCGCACCGGGCCGTCGCTTCACTTGCCGACACCACTCCGCCCGCAGGCAGGCGAACAGCGGGACCCGGTCCGAAACGCCCGCTGCGAGGAGGAATCGTGCCACAAGCATCCAGGGGAACAGAGGGCTCGAGGGGCGCTGCGGCGACCACGCCGTCTCACGCGCCCGGCGAAGGCCGACCGGTGGCAGGTGCCGAGCACGCAACAGCGGGGCCTTGAGGCCGACAGGACGTGCCGATTGAACGTTCCGCGAACGAGCGATTCACGGGGCGTCACGCAGGGCACGCAAAACGCAGGAGGAGTTGAAGGCGGAAAAGGACCGGGCTGACGGCCGGCGGATCGCCGCTTCGGCCAAGGCTCGCGAACGTCAACCCAGCGGAAGCCTAGGTCGCGGCGAAGCAGGGCGCCGCCGGGACGCCGGCGGACGCCCCTTTTCCGACCGCTCCAGTCGGCGCAGCCCGACGACCGTCTGCCGCCTGCAGGGGCGGTAGCGGCCTTGCCGACCCGCGCACGGCGTCGTTCGGACGAGGCCTCCGCGGGCCGTCGCGCGGAGGGTTCGACGTTCGCCAGGCGTTGGCCAGCGAGGGCGGTTCGGCCCGACAGGCCCGCGTCGCTCCCCTCGCGCCGCCACGGCGGAGAAATCGCTGCCGCGAAGCTTCGGGGGGAGCGGCGACAGGTTGCCCAGGACGGGGATGGCCAGGACGGGGATGGCCAGGACGGGGATGCCCAGGACGGGGTTGCCCAGGACGGGGATGGCAGCCCCTGGCCGACGGTTTGGCTGCGCGGCGCCGCTCCTCCGCGGGGCCGTGCGGCGCACGAGAACGACTGCGGCATGGACGTCGGACGACGGCGCGGCATGCCGTCGCCTCGAACCTGGCCGTGGGCGACGCGCCGCGGGCCGCTGCGAGAGCCTCCGGGGGGCCCTCGCCGACGTGGCGCCGGCCGCCGTGCGGCAGCGATCGCGTCGATTGCCCGCCGCCGCGTCCCGGGGCTCAGCGCTCGGCGGACGCGGACTTGCGATGATGCAACTGGTAGTGATTTCGCAGCGGATCGCCGCCGAAATCGTTGGTCAAATCGCGCCAGATGCAATGGACGTGATTCGCAGCGTCCTGGGTGTTGTCGTACTCGACGAGAAAGGTCGGGCCTTGAATGATGTAGTGGTGGCCTTGCCCCGGCTCGAGACTGCCGTCCCAGCGGAAATAGATCTTCTCGAGGCCGGCCTCGGCAATCCGTGCGAGGTCCCGTTCGGCCAGCGCCGGCCGCAGTTTGTGCGCGTATTCGGCGATCAATTCCCACAGCTGAGCCTGCTGCCGCTTGTCGAGCCGCGCGGCCGGGATGCCCGTAGGGTCGAAATTCTCCACTTTGGGGACGTTGCCGGTCACGAGGCCGCCGACGGTTTCCGTGAGGAAGTCGGGGATTGCGCCCAACGCCTCGGCCCGCTGCTCGGGGGTCAGCGAGACCGCCAGGGCGCGGCCCAGGTCTTCTTCCTTGGGAAGCGTCCGCAATCCCTGCCGCGGGCCGGTCGGGACGGTGGCAGGATGCACGCCGAGAAACGACGGCGACGCGGCCACGACTTCGCCGTCGCGGAGCGTGAAGTGCAGCGAGACGTGAAAACCCTCAAATCGCCAGCCCCAGGAGCCTTCCGGGCCGGGTTTGCCGAAGATCGTCAGAAAATACTGGTCGGCGTCGCGCAAGGGGTTCGGCGTGTCGGGACGCATTTCGCGCAGCAGATCGCCCAGGCTCATGATCGTCGAGGTCTTCAAATAGCCGCGCGTGCTGAGGCCCGTCGCCAGCAGCGCGTGCGCCAGGTGACGCTGGCCTTGGGTCATGTCCTTCAGCGGCAAGCCGCAACGCGGAATCGGAAAGTAGTGGAACGTCCGACGTTCCTGGTCCTGGAACAGAAAGGTCGAACGACGGCGTTGTTCGGCGTCGAGCGCGTTGAGCCAGTTTTGCGCGGCTTCCGCCATTTCCGTCGCGACTTCGCGCGAGGATCCGCCGCCGGTCGGCGCGGCATGTGCCGCCGGGTCGTCGTGCGCCAGCGCGTCGTTGCGCGCCACGAAGAGCGCGGCGATCGCCGCGATGCAAGCGGTTCGACGAACAAGCGTCGTCTTGCCCGCCGAGTCGAGCCTCAACAACATGACAATCTCCCTAGGTGGACGAAACGTCGCCGCAGACGGCGCATCGCGGGCGGGATCGGCCTGCCCCGCCGCCGTGGCGAGGTCGGTCGGAAAGAGGCGCCGCTAGGTGCCCGGCGCGGCCCGCCCCCGGGCGTCGGCCCCACCCCTGCCCCCGATCGCAGGGCGACCGCGCGAACGACCGTCGTGCCGCGGCCTGGACGGAAGCGGTCGGCCCTGCAGACAGTATATTTCGCCGATCAGGCCGATGTCGACCAAGCGGGCCCCGTCATCCCGCGTCCCGCCGCACGGGGCCCGGCCCCGTCTCGACTAGGCCGCAGGCGGCGCCCGGGGGCCGCGCCGCGACGCCGGCCGCGGCCGCTCGAGCCGTGCAGGGCGACGTGCTGGTCTTGTCGGCCGGCTGGAGGCGGGCGAAAGATGCTCCCTTGGCGCATCGCGATCCGCTGAATCGGCGAACGATGGGGGCCGATCGCGAGCCCGCGATGACGGCGCCGCGAGGGGCCACGAT
>Ga0169931_10015697_pt1 | contig 10115 bp, 10 predicted proteins | sample Kivu_15m_20L_FD_129675 | JGI IMG/M metagenome (GOLD analysis project Ga0169931, IMG submission 129675) | Freshwater microbial communities from Lake Kivu, Western Province, Rwanda to study Microbial Dark Matter (Phase II) - Kivu_15m_20L... | ecosystem: Environmental > Aquatic > Freshwater > Lake... | reverse complement strand
TTATGAGTTTGCTCGGACCGCCTTGCAAGTCACCCCAAGCGATCGGAGTCGAAACCAGAGTTGAAATAACCTTCGTATATTCGGGGGAAGCGTCCCGCATTCAAGCCCACATAACGGATTGCCTCTTCGTAGAGATGCCCTCCATGATTCCCAAGGAGCTTATGGAGACGTGGAATGGGCACGGTAGCGATTGTTTATTGTAGGTCGTCGTCAGATGCAACGAATTCCCCTGCGAGTGACCTCATCGTGGCACGACGCTCCGCCGTCGTGATGTTTTCCCCTAGATAGAGAATGGAATCCAATCGTCGAACCCGAACTAAGCACGGTGCACCAGCATCCCACGGCTATCGATCGCAACGCCGTAAACGTACATCCCTGCCGTAGTTGCTCATGTTCGTTTCCTCTCGTTTCACGTTCTTAGCTACAAGTCGCAGAAAACCGATTTGAGAAGCAAGCTCCTGCGTTCCGGTTTCGACAATTACTTCGAGAAACCGGACTTGCCTAATGTCCTATCATCCTTGCGTTAAGCGTGCGTTTGCCCGACAATTTCGCAAGCTCGCGAGCAACAGAACCACTCTCCTGGAGGCAGTGGAGTTCATCCCGATGAGGGTGGTCCTTCAGTGGATCTGGAAGGCAAAGCAGACTTTCTGTTTGCGAGCAGAGAACGCCCTCGGAAGCAGTGTCCCAGCACTCGAATCAGCGGACAACGACTCACTGGCGGCGAAATGAATTCGGAACCAGGAATAATGAACGAAGCCGATACTTGCAGAATGCTGGTCAGGCCCAAACTCGAAGCATCGGGCTGGGATGGTGACAAGCATTTCTACAGTGAACAGACGCCGTTCACCGACGGACGGATCATCGTCCCAGCGGGGAAGCCTCGACGTCTGAAAAAGAAGTTCTCCGACTTCTTGCTTCGTTTCACCCGTGACATCAGCCTGGCGGTCGTTGAGGCCAAATCCGACAGTAGGCCCGCAGGGGACGGTCTTCAGCAAGCCAAAGAGTACGCCGAGATCCTGGGACTCAAGTTCGCCTACGCCACCAATGGAACGGAGATCATTGAGTACGACTACTTCACCGGCCTGGAACAGGTGCTCGATCGGTTTCCGACTCCCGATGAACTTTGGGCTCGATACCAGCAGGGACAAGGATTCACGGGAGCAGTCGCCAACGCTCGGCTAGTCCCGGACTTCTACAACCCCAAGAAGGTTCCTCGCTACTACCAGAGAATCTCGATTGATCGGGTCATTGAGTCCATCCTGCAGGGAAAAAAGCGGTGCTTGTTGACCTTGGCGACTGGAACCGGCAAAACCACTGTGGCATTCCAGATTTGCTGGAAGCTCTGGTCGGCTGGCTGGGGCAGCAAGGGTGAACACCGAAAGCCTCGAATTCTCTTTCTGGCCGACCGAAACGTCTTGGTGGATGATCCCAAAGACAAGGACTTTTCTCCCTTCGGAGAAGCTCGGCACAAGATCGAAGGTGAGGCCATCAAGAGCAGGGATATGTACTTCGCGATTTACCAAGCCATCGCGAAGGATGAACGACGACCAGGCCTATACAGGGAATACCCGCCTGACTTTTTCGACCTCATCATCATTGACGAGTGCCATCGGGGTTCCGCCCGAGACGAAAGCAACTGGCGAGAAATCCTTGAATACTTCGAGCCAGCCTACCAGCTCGGCATGACTGCCACTCCGCTCCGGGAAGACAACCGAGACACATACATCTACTTCGGCAATCCGCTCTACACCTATAGCCTTAAGCAAGGGATCGCAGATGGGTTCTTGGCTCCGTATCGAGTTCACAGAATTCTAACGACCTATGACGCCGCTGGTTGGCGACCGAACAAAGGCCAGCTAGATGCTCATGGTCGTGAAATCCCGGATGCCGAGTACCACACGAAAGACTTCGAGAAAACTGGAGGTGTTTCCCTTCAGGCCCGGACTCAGGCCATTGCAAAGCACGTCACGGACTTCCTGAAGAAGACCGATCGGTGCTCGAAGACGATCGTCTTCTGCGTCGATCAGGAACACGCCGACCAGATGCGGAGGGAATTGAACAATCTCAACACTGACTTGGTGACGCAACTGAAGAAGCAGGGAGAGGAATACGTTGCCAGAGTCACGTCCGACGAAGGGAACATTGGCAAGGGCTTTTTGAGCAAGTTCCAGGACCCCGAAGAATGCACACCCGTAATCCTCACGACGTCCCAGTTACTGACAACTGGAGTGGATGCCCCTACTTGCCAGAACGTAGTGCTGGTGCGTGTCATTGGCTCGATGACCGAGTTCAAACAAATCATCGGCCGGGGCACCCGTGTCCGCGATGACAAGGGAAAACTCTACTTCAACATCCTCGATTACACCGGCTCGGCAACTCGAATGTTTGCCGATCCCGATTTCGACGGCGAACCATCGCTGGTTAGCACCGAGGAAATGAACGAACAGGGGGAAATTGTCGAAGGGACCGAAACGGCAGAGGAAGAAACCTTACCCCCCGACGAATCGGAAATCAGCACGCCGGATTATGACGACGAGATTGCCGAGCGTCGGAAATACTACGTAAAGGGTGGGAACGTCAGCATCGACACCGAAGTCACCTACGACCTCGATGCCGACGGTAGCAAACTCCGAACGGTCCAGATCACCCAGTACGTCGCGGATACAGTCAAGACGCTCTACACCGACCCGGAAGACCTTCGGAAAAAGTGGAGTGATTTCGAGCAACGATCCGCCGTCGTGGAACTTCTCGAACAGCGGGGTATTGATTTCAACGAACTGTCGGCAACTGCTGGTCAGCCGGAGGCTGATCCATTCGACTTGCTCTGTCATTTGGCATTCAACGCCCCACTGCGAACTCGTCGCGAACGAGCAGAACGCTTGAAGAAGGAAAAGAGGGATTTCTTTGACCAGTTTGGTTCGGAGGCTCGGGCCATCATCAACGAACTCCTGGAGAAGTACGCGGAACACGGTACGGCGCAGTTCAGCATTCCGGACGTGTTCGAAGTGCCTCCTATTTCCCTTCACGGAAATCTATCGGAAATCGCAAGGAAGTTCGGGGGGGCAGAGAAATTGGTAGACGTTGTGAATAAGATTCAGGAGTTTCTTTATGCAGCATAAGAGGCAGCCATGATTAGGAAACGTGTGCTAGGTCTTGATTGGATAGACAAATCGCATGGATGGGCATTTGCATCACTTCGAGACGAGGATAATACCTTGGTTGCTACTATTGGCTGTCTTGCCATCGGAGGAGAAGCATCTGCAATCGTGCGTAATGCTGACTGTATTGTTTTGGATGCACCAATTGGGCTTCCTGATGAAGCAGAAGAGGGTTGCAAACATCGACCTTGTGATTCAGGCGCGCGTACATGGGTTGGAACCGAACAGAGGTCGTCCATATTTGCGGTTCCCTACCAAGGAGAACTAGAAGAATGGCGGCGTCGCGATCAGTTGGGGGAGAGGCAAAAGCTCGGACATTTTCGAGGACTCTTGCCAGCAATACACTCCGCAAGTCTTATACAGCAGAATAATAAGCGGGTTTTAGAATCACATCCGGAACTCTGCTTTGCAGCATTGCTGGGAAAGAAACTTCCAAGTGCCGCATCGAAAAAAACACTTATCGGAGCCCTGGTCCGATTAGCGATCCTCAAGCAACGTCGTGTTTCTATATCACTCGAACAATTACAGAATCAGGGGCGAATTCCTTCAGATAATTTTGTTGATGCGATTTCAATGGCGTTGATTGCATTTGGTTGGCAGATTAACGGCAATTTGTCCATCATTTGTGAGAGTAATGGAAACCCTTGTGATTGGATTGCTCGAAATATGCCACTCAACAACCTTATCGCTCTGCCACCCGAATTCAGAGATTCCCGAAACGCAGCGTTATTGACGCCTGTCGAGATTATTACGCTAGCAAGAAACGGAAGTCTTATTTAGTTATGGCTGCGAAGAAGCGAAAATCGGATGTCCCACTCACGACTGCTCAGCGGCTGGGGAGCCTCGTCAAGTCTGCCCGCGACATCATGCGGAAGGACAAGGGGCTCAACGGTGACCTGGATCGGTTGCCGATGCTCACATGGATTCTGTTCCTGAAGTTCCTGGACGATCACGAAGTCATTCGTGAAGACCGGGCCAAGATGAAAAGGGAAAAGTTTCGCCCCATCATAGACGCTCCGTATCGCTGGCGAGACTGGGCAGCTAAGGAAGACGGCATCAGTGGAGATGCTCTCCGCAGCTTCATCAACAACGAGGAAGCCGTTCTACCCAATGGCAGTAAAGGCCAAGGGCTGATCGCCTACTTGCGTAGCCTTCAGGGAAGTAAAGGTGACGACCGCAGAGACGTGGTTCGCTCGGTTTTCACCGGCGTCACCAACCGAATGGAATCGGGTTACCTGCTCCGGGACGTGATCAACAAGGTCAACGGCATCCACTTCGACAGCACCGAAGAGATCCACACGCTGGGTCACCTCTATGAGTCCATGCTGAAGGAGATGCGGGATGCGGCTGGTGACTCCGGTGAGTTCTATACTCCACGGGCCGTTGTTCGTTTCATGGTGACCGTGCTCAATCCGCAACTGGGAGAGAAAATTCTTGACCCCGCATGTGGAACCGGTGGCTTCCTGGTGGAGACGTTTTCCCACCTCGAAAAGCTATGCAAGACAGTTCAAGATCGGCGGACGCTCCAAGAGGAAACGATCTTTGGCGGTGAGGCCAAGTCGCTTCCGTATATGCTCTGCCAGATGAACCTGTTGCTGCACGGAGTTGAAGCTCCGCTCATAAGCAAGGGGAACAGCCTCGAACAGAAACTCACCGAAATCAAGGATGGTGATCGGGTGGATGTGATCCTGACCAATCCACCGTTTGGCGGTGAAGAGGAACGGGGTATTCAAGGCAACTTCCCGGATGACAAGCAAACTGCTGAGACGGCCCTGCTGTTCCTACAGCTCATCATGCGGAAGCTGAAGGTAACGCCGAAGCCTGGTCGAGCCGGCGTCGTTGTTCCCAACGGGACACTCTTTGGCGATGGCGTCTGTGCCCGCATCAAGCAAGAGATGCTGACCAAGTTCAATCTGCATACCGTCGTGCGGTTGCCCAATGGGGTCTTTTCCCCGTACACGAACATCCCCACGAATCTGCTGTTCTTCGACCGCACCGGCCCCACGGAACACATCTGGTACTACGAGCTTCCGTTGCCGGAAGGGAAGAAGAACTACACGAAGACCGCTCCCATCCAGTTCGAGGAATTCGCCGACTGCATCAAGTGGTGGGGCAAGCGCAAGACGAACGACCAAGTTTGGAAGGTCAACTTCGCCAAGGAACACCAGGAAGCACTCAACAAGGCAACTCCCCACTGGGACGCCGGCAAGAAAGCGGATGCCGATGCCCTGGCTCTCAAGAAAGAGATCGAAGCCATCGATGCTGAGATCGTGGAACTGGAGGGAAAGAAGACCAGTGGCGAGAAGAAGCTGGAAGCCCTTCGAGGCAAACGTTCCGAAAAAGCCGCTGAAGAAAGACGGCTGAGGGAATTGTCCCGAACGGAGAAGGCCACGGGGGATTCCCTCTACTGGCCGGTCTTCAACTTGGATCGCAAGAACCCGAACGCCAAAGATGACTTCGAACACCTGCCACCGGAACAACTGGCTGACGACATCCTCCAAAAGGAACTCCGCATTGCGGAGATCATGCGGGAGATCAAGCAACTCCTGGGGAGGAAGCCATGAGCCAATGGCCGAAGGTGCCCCTAGGTGAAGTGCTCCGCCTTGATCTAGATCGTGTAAACATTGATCCTTCCGCGGAATACTCAATGGTCGGGGTCTTGAGTTTTGGACGCGGTCTATTTGATCGCGAGCCCATTAATAACGGCGAGACTAGCTATAAGTTCTTTTATCGATTAAGGGCAGAACATCTTGTTATGAGTCAGCTGTTCGGATGGGAAGGAGCAATCGCTCTAAGCTCCGAAAGCTTTGCCGGTAAGTTCGTCTCTCCTCAGTTTCCAACTTTTCTGTGTAACACAGATCGCTTGGATCGACGATTTCTAGGATGGGTGACTCAACTCCCATCGCTGTGGACTGACTTAGGTTCAAGAGCTTCAGGAATGGGGGACAGGCGACGAACATTGACGCCGGATGCCTTGTTCAAATGTGTAATCCCTATGCCACCTTTGCCCGAGCAGCGACGTTTGGTGGAACGGATCGACGCCCTGGCCGCGAAGATTCGGGAGGCGATTGGACTCCGACAACAAGCTGTTGAAGAATCTGTCCTATTGGCTGCTCGTAGCTTGGAAAACTTAAGACGGAGAGTTCTGGAAAAGACAAATCGAGTCGTTCCACTTTGCGAGGTCGCCAAAGTAACTGCTGGCGGCACCCCGTCCCGAGACAATCCTGCATTCTGGGGTGGGACAATTCCATGGATCAAAACGGGTGAATTGTTGGACGGAGATATTACGACAGCGGCCGAGCATATCACGGATGCTGGAGTCTCAAGCAGCAGTGCGAAGCTTTTCCCAATTGATACCGTTTTGATCGCTCTTTACGGACAAGGGCAGACTCGTGGTCGAACTGGACGACTGTTGATTCCAGCAACCACGAACCAGGCGTGTGCGGCGATTCTGCCGTGTGATGATCTTCGGCCAAGGTATGTTCAATACTGGTTGCGAAGCCTGTATCGGGAGATGCGAGAAGAAAACCACGGAGGGGCACAGCCAAATTGGAATGGCCAGATGATCAAGGATATCAGGATCGCGGTTCCGTCCCTAAAAGAACAGGAGCAGATCATTTGCGAATGTGATGCCAGCACTTCCAACTTCGAACGACTGAGTCAACATCAAGATAATGTTAAAGCTGAACTCGACGCTGTGCTCCCGGCAATCCTGGATCGGGCATTACGGGGGTCTTTGCTCGCAAACGAGCACAAGCAAATACTGAACTCGTAAAAGGATAAGAAATCGTGAAAATCACCTGTGTTGACAAGCAAATTGCGGCAGTCCTAAAGAGCAACTTTTATAAAATCCCGCGATTTCAACGTCCCTACCTGTGGGAAAAGGAGCAGGTCGAAGACTTTTGGAATGACGCGATCGCTAACGAAGAGTCTGATTACTTCATTGGGTCGATGGTGGTCTTCGGCCCGATTCACGACACGTTCAATATCGTTGATGGGCAGCAGAGACTCACGACGATCACTATGGTGATGTGTGCACTGCGAAACGCATTCGAACGCGAGGAGGAATGCCCCTTGGCTAAAGGTGTACACAATCTCATCGAGCGCCCCGATATAAATAACGACCCACGGTATGTGTTGCAGACCGAGACCTCATATCCGTATCTTCAAGAGTACATCCAAAAATTCGGCGAGCCGGACGATGGGGGTATCGAGGCAGGAGACGAGGAAGACCGATTACAGAAAGCCTTTGATTTGATAACCAGCTTCGTTGCGGATGCTGTGAATGCCGTAAAGAGAGACCCGTCGATTCCGGCGAAGAAGAAACCCGAGCTCGTCCGGGAAAAGTTGATAGAGATAAGAGATCGCCTTCTCAAGTTGAAGCTCATCTTCGTCGAACTGGATAACGAGGACGACGCATACTTGATCTTTGAGACGCTCAACACTCGGGGCAAGGACCTGACCGTTTCCGATCTCGTGAAAAGTCACATTACACGTCTGCTGAAGCCAACGAACAAGGGCGTCGATCTAGCGAGTGACCGCTGGAACAATCTTGTGGAAATCCTTGAGGGGTCCGAACAGGACCTACGACTAAACAGCTTCCTTCACCACCTGTGGCTTTCAGAGCATGAGTACACGACGGAAAAAAAGCTCTTCAAGGCAATCAGAGGGAAAGTTAAGAAGGAAAAAGCGAAGGACTTTCTCCTAACGCTGAGAGACGAGGCCATTACATACAGGGAGATTCATGAAACTTCCTACCGTAAATGGAAAAAGCCAGAGCTCGACATCAAAGCGTCACTCGACGCTTTGGGTGTTTTTCGAATCAAACAGCAACTTCCCATGATCATGGCTGTCATGCGAGACTTTAAGAGCGGCAAGCTGAAACAAAGTCACGTAGAGGATATCCTTCGTGCAATCGAGAACTTCCACTTCATTTTCACGGCTGTGACCTCGCAGCGATCATCAGGTGGAATCTCATTCATGTACGCACTACACGCAAGGCAACTACTGGCGGCTCAAAACCACGCCGCAAAATTACGGTGCCTAAACGAGTTGAAGAAAAAGCTTCGCGATCGGAAGCCGAACTTCCCGGAATTTGAGGCAAACTTCCTGGACATCGCGTATACCAGCGCCTTTACGAAGCAGAAGAAACTCGTGCAGTACATCCTTGGGAAAATTGACAAAACCCAATCGTCTGGAGTTCACATCGACTACGATCGTATGACCATCGAACACCTAGCCCCCCAGAACCCAAAGACAGGCGTGACTTCAAAGCGGGTTGGAAACATTGGAAACCTGATCTTCGTTGATAGGGCGACGAACAACAAACTCGCCAATAAGGACTTTACAGCCAAGCTAAAGGTTCTTGAAAAAACGAACGTTTACTTGGACGACGACATCAAGAAATGTAAGAACTGGAGCGACAAGGAAATCGAGGGTCGAACAAAGGCGCTCGCAAAGCTCGCATACGACAAAGTCTGGAAGCTCTGACATATAGTTGATTTTGCAGGGTAAGTCGCCATGAAAGCCACCGAAGCCAAACTTCTGGAGTTCCTAAAGAAGGCGGCTCAGTTCGTCATTCCGATTTATCAACGCACGTACAGTTGGGGTGAGAAGGAATGCCAGCAGCTTTGGGACGACGTCATTCGGGCGGGTAAGAACGACAAGGTTCCGGCCCACTTCGTCGGCTCGATCGTCTACGTCGAAAAAGGGCTCTACCAGGTATCAAGCCAATCACCGCTCCTCGTGATTGACGGCCAGCAGCGATTGACCACTGTTACGCTCTTGATCGAGGCACTGGCTAGAAAGCTGGGTAGCACGGAACTCCTGGAAGGATTCTCCGCCAAGGTAGAGGGAATAATGCGTGCCACCCACGCATCATTTGCAAGCGAACAGAGTGCCGTGATCGAAGAGGGGAACCAATACGAATCTCGCCCAAAACTTAGGGGTATAAGCCCGAAGTACTGACACAGTGGCTACAGTGATTCAACGAGCTATGGTCTGCTCGTTGCACTCGCCGCGAATCACGTAGGGGAGATCCACGGTTCGATATTCAGCGACCTCAGTGGCGAGCGTCAACATGACTTCAACTGGAAAGATCATCGCAATGAGCCTTAGAAGAGGGCTTCAGGCGAGATGGATTTCGCGCGTTCGGCAACGAGCACTGCAATCTCCTTCTCGATTTCGCTTCGGAGACGCCAGCGCTGGAAGAAGCCGCATTGCTCGAGTTGCGAAGCGTACTTCGCCTCAACAGTGGCCCGGATCTCGGTTTCCATACCCTCGATCGCGCGTGCGTAACCATCTTCGACAAAACCCGCCGAAGACTCTCTGCTTGATAACCATCGCATGGTCTAAACCAACGTTATTTGCACGGTCAAGTAATGCATTAGAACCTATGACTATAGCACATTTCCGAGCAGGGTGTCTTGGCGTCATCTTGTCGGCTTCATCCCGATCCAACTGGCAAAAGATGGTTGGCGAAAAATGACCGAGCCGGTTCCTGGTTCGCAGCCTTGGCCTATGGACAAATTCCGCGAGCAAGAAGCCAGGAGATTTCGATGCATTGAACTCTCTCTCTCAATTCCCGTCCCCCCCGCGTGAGCAAGAAAAGTACATGGTTAGGTGGACGAGCTCGCTTGACTTGTCCTGAGTAAGATTGTATCTTACTTTTCATATGAACACACAGCTTTCATCCAAGGGGCAGATTGTCTTGCCGGTCGAAATTCGAGACGTGGATCAATTGACACCTGGGCAGGTCTTTGAGATCGAACGAGTAGCGGCAGGGGAGTATTTGCTGAAACGGGTTCGCGAGCCAGGGAAACCAGGGCTCATGCAGTGGCTTAAGGAATGCCCGTCAACCGATTGGTTTCGCGAGGTGGAGTCTGAATCCACGGATTCCTTGCGATGAAGTTTTTGGTCGATGCGAACGTGCTCAGCGAAGCGACCAAGCCAAACCCG
>Ga0169931_10015696_pt1 | contig 10115 bp, 8 predicted proteins | sample Kivu_15m_20L_FD_129675 | JGI IMG/M metagenome (GOLD analysis project Ga0169931, IMG submission 129675) | Freshwater microbial communities from Lake Kivu, Western Province, Rwanda to study Microbial Dark Matter (Phase II) - Kivu_15m_20L... | ecosystem: Environmental > Aquatic > Freshwater > Lake ... | reverse complement strand
TTCTCTTGGGTAATTCTTTTGTAAAAATTGATTTTGATTCTTGAATATCAGCATTCATAATCGCTTCAGCGCTTTTGCCATCATACGCAGCTGGACTATGTAAAAATCCCTGTATCCAATTCTGCACCTTGGTTTCAAGAGAGTTTTGGTTAGTATCAATCTTGCTCATTGAGATTATTTTATCGTTATTTGAAATATTGGGGTAATGTTTTTAAGTCTATCAATATCTTCCACAGTTTCGAAATCTATTTTTTAATGGTGATAGTCACATTATCAAGATCACTAGCATCTACTTTACCCTCATCTACAGCAGTTTTTATTAGATCAATAAATTGATTCATCGAGTTAAATGCTTGATTAATTTCGTCTTTCAAATCTTCTCTATCATCATCCCATTGCTTATCATTAAGATCTACTGTATAAATACCTTCTTCTTCATCAGCGAATCCATGCTTACTACTCAACACTTCAATTTTTTCTTCTTCTTTACCTAATGTTATTTCAAAACCCGTTCCTCTATCTAGATTTAATTCATTTCCATGAATTATTTCATAGATTGCTTTTAATGTATCATTATCTGTATTTCCACTTATACTGATACTAAGTTCTGAACTTGATATTGTTTTTGCTAATTGAGCATAATATTTAACATCTTCGTTTTTATATTTTTCGATAGCTCTGTTTATTAGACGATCAGTCCAATCGTTAAATCTCTCCATTAGTTTCAATGGTGAATTTTCATCTGTACAAGGAAGAGCTATATCCGTAATTCTTGCTCCTCCTACTTTTGAATTTTTATCAATAACTTTATATTCAAATATTGCTCGGTATAAATCTTTTAGTTTTGTATTAATCTGACTATCTTCTGCTTCGACTCCAAGTTGTATTAATTCATTGATGTGATTGAGAACTTTTATAATCTCTGGTTTTATGGTGGGATTTAGTTGTGATGTTCTTAAACTTGTTATTAATTTAGAATCACTCGCTAATTGAATAAATTGTCTAAATTCCGCAGCGTCCATCTCTTGTACAACGCCTAATATTCGGAATCTTTGATATTCTTTTAAATCTTGGCGCTGGTTTTATAGGTAGTTCTGACTCTACTCTTCAAAATTCTGCTTCATTACAGCCTCAGCGATCCCGAAGCCATTAGGTGATTTTGCTATTTCTTTTGCTATGGCTTCATCCATCATCTGATAAAAAACATCTTCACCCAGACCGCTACTAAATAGCCCATCTTCATCGGTTTTGGGGCGAATTTCTTTTAGCATGCTCTGGATAAACATAGATTCAAATTCCTGAGCGGATTCTAGCTCTTTTTGCGCGCCACCACGCTTAAGTACTTGAGTGAGATCATTTTCACTTAATCCTGGTAAACCCTGATTATAAGCGCGATTGACTTGCATTAGTTATTAGTGATTTCTTTTCTAAAGTATTCTTGCTTATTAAAACTATCAGTTAGCACTAGCCAGAATTTGCCGTTTTTGGTGCTGGGCGTAAATTCAAATTCATAAGTGCTGACGCTTTTGGCGGGGATAGCCTTGGTGTCGTGGTAATTTAGTGGAATATTTGGCTTCATCGTGTAACCTAATCCATCCACGATTTTTAGGTTAGTGAGTGGGATTGAATGCTTAAGCTGGTTTTCGATTTCGATTTCGATTTTTTTATCGTTATAACTCAATATCACAGCTTTTACTTTATCGTCTTGAGTTACTATTTGCTGACCTGAGTAATCTTGTTTTTGCATTTGATTAATATTTAGCACCATGGGCAAGCCAGGATTGATTTCTACTTGATTACCTTTTTTGGCGATAAACGATATTAGTGATAAGCTTGCTCCGGTCATCGCTCCGATAGCGAGATTAGATGCTGAGCTAGAGCCAGTTCCGATAATCCCCCCAAATTTTAATCCAGTAATCGCTCCGAGAATCGCACCACCAGTGGTTTTTGCAAGTGCATCTACTACTTGCTCTGCTTTAGACCCAGAGCTAGCTTTCATCGTGCCATCAGCAAGAATATCGATGCTAGTCACATTATCAGGAAAAATAATTTTTGTGAATTGAATATCTACTTTTCCGTTTCGATTAAATGATTTTGCTGATTCTACAGCTACTACAATACCAATGACTCGGCTATTTTTCGGGATATAAACTTCTCCAGTTTCTGAGCTGATATCTTCTACTATCCTCGCTGAAAAGTGCTCCCCGACCTGTGTCCCTTCGTTTATGGGCCATTCAGCTATAATCGGAATAGGAGTGCTTTCTGAGATTCCTACTTTTATAATTTCTGATCTAGCTGGTTTAGCGATGGTAATTAATATACCCAAAACTAGAATTATACTAAGATATTTTTTCATTATATGATCTCCAGTTCAGCTTGTAAGGCTCCAGACGCTTTTAGGGCCTGCATTATAGAAATTAAATCTCTTGAAGAAATCCCTATCTTGTTTAATTCGTTTACCAACTGCGCTAGTGATGTAGATTCTTTGACTTCTACGTAACGAGTATCAGTTTCTTTAAACTCGATATCAGAATTCGAAAACGGAGTGGTATTTATACCGCCGCCCCCAGCGCCATCCTCAGCGGCATCCCCGCCATTTGCCATATTGGTGTTTATATTTGTGTTATCGCCAGCTACGTTTAGATTCGCCAGAGTCGTTACATTAGGCTGAGAGACTTCGTTATCTGTTTTTATGGTGATAGAAATCGTTCCATGAGCTAAAGCTACTGCTGAAAGTTTTACATCTTGTCCGACGACTATAGTGCCGGTTCTTTCCATGATTACTACTTTTGCTTCGTTTTCGGCATCTACATTGATTCCGCCGATATCTGCAAGAGCCTGAATAGGATTATCCTGCGGACCGTTTAATTCGATTTTGACTGTTCTACCATCTACGATTTCGGCTCTGCGATTAGCTGGTGAGCGGTTTATCGCTTCGACAATTTTTTTGGTAGTACTAAAATCCATTTTTTCGGTGGTGAGTATCAGCCCTTTTTCGGTATCTAAATTAGTAGGAAGCGGATATTCTATAATACCTCCTTTAGGCACTCTGCCTGAATTTGGGGAGCCTTCTCTAATCAGGCTTCCATTAGCTTCTACTTCATAACCAGAATTAATAACTGGTCCTTGAGCGGTAGCATAAACCTTACCATCAGGAGCTTTTAATAAAGTTTGGAGTAAAATTCCACCTGCTAAATTCCTAGATGAACCAAATGATGAAATATCTACATCAAATTTATCGCCTTCTTTTGTGTAAGGTCCTACTCTTGCTGTAATCATCACCGCCGCTACGTTCCCAACAGCCCCGCCGTTTAGTTGTTTGAGGGCAGAGACTAAGACTTGCCCAGGGTTATTCATATTTATATTGTTTACATTTACTTGGTTGTTAATCAAAAACTCTTGGATATTAACACCAAAATTTTTCAGAAGATTTAACTGCGCAAGATTAGTAGCTAAACTGTTTTTATCACCACTATTACTAGGAAGACCGGTCACCAAGCCATATCCAATAAGATATTGATCTCTAAGCCCTTGTACTTTTGTTATATCTTTTATGCGTACATTAATCGCTTCAGCACTAAGACTAAATGAACTTAAAAACATTATCAAAACTAATTTTCTAAACTTTTGGCCATTAAAAAGTTTTAGGCTAAACTCTTCTGCCATATTTAAGACGATATTAAAATTCTCAAGCTTAATGAACTTGTGCATAGTACTATCTATCCAGTTTTAAGCTGGTTTTAATGTCCTACTAAAGGCTTAGCTTTTGGTTTCTAAATAGTCCTAATAGACTAATTATTATTGAACCGAGTGAATTTTTTAGCCATTTCAGCTTCGTCGATACTCAAAAAGAATTGATAGGCTTTATTATAAGCATCTTCAATATTAAGACCAAAAAGATTCATATTATTCGGCTGAAGTTCTGATTCGTAATCTTGAATTATCATATGCATATCTAAGTAATGTTTGCGTGCTTTGTTTTTGTATAGATTGGACTTCTCTTCGTTTTTGTTGATCACAAACAACTTATGATTAAGATTGGCTACATAATAATTAGCTTTCCAGATTAAGTCTGCTAGATTTTGTTGAGAGAAATAAAGTAAGGCTTGCTCTAGATGCTCAGAAGCTATTGTGTAGGTTTGATCGTTTAGCACGACATAATTTAGCATCAAAATTCCAATAAGTGTATCTGTTATAGCGAGCTGTAAAAAAGCTTTTTGACTGTGATAAAGTTTTTTAGATTTTAAAAAGGCATTGAGAGCCTCTTCTAGCTTGCCTATCCCGGTAAACATATTGCCCATCGCTTGATAGGTATCAGCCTCACCGATTAAATTATCCTGTTCTTGAAATAAAGTAATTGCTTTTTTGAAAAACTCTCCAGCTTCATTAATCTTATCCTCGGTGAGGTTACCTTCTTCAAGGCTAATTCTAATAGTAACAAAAGCCAAATCCAGATACTTACTGGCTTTGATCTCTTCATTACCAAGTCTGGTTGCAAGTTGAATTACTTCTTGTCCGATTTTATTTATTAGCTCAAGATCGTTTTGGAGAAGTAAAATTTGGAATTGTACGTTACGCGTGTAGAGAAGCTGATTGTATCTTTTGAGTCTATAAAAAATATCGCAAGCGGCTTCGATAAAACCCTTAGCTAATTCAAAATCATCGCCCACTTGAATCAGTGTGTTAGAGAGGATTTGATAAGCTTGCGCCATAAAAAATGGTGGAGGTTGTTTTTCTAATAATGCATGAATCGAATCTTTTACTTTTTGATACTTACCAGAAATCGCAATTAAAGAAATCCTCTGAATTTCTAATCCAAAATATTCAAAAACTCCACCTCGATTCAAATATTCTTGGGCAAGCTCAAATTGAGCATTTGCTTCAACCACATCACCGCTGATCAAAGCATTTGAAGCTTGCGCTTCATGCACAAACCCGCATGCCATCTGGTTTTCACTGTCTTGAAAAGATTTTAGAGCCATAGGAAAATATTCGTTTTGATTGAAGTCTTTGGCGTAGCTGAGATAGACTTCACCAAGCCCGCAGAGATTTTGATCTTTTCCAAATAAAATTTCTGCATCTTTTGCCGCTTCTATATCCTTAAAAATCCTTGCTTTTACCAAAAATATTTTTGCTTTTGTAGAATCATACTTAGCTTTATTAGAGAGCTCAAGAAGATTCTCGATATGTTCTTTTATAATTGGGATATTTAGATCATGACTCAAAAGCTGATCCTCAAGCATCATTTCAAGAGATTGAATTCCAGCTAAAATCGCTTTATCTACCTCTCCCAAGTCGAGTAATTCACCAAAAACCTCTTCTAGAAGCTTGTCAGCATCATCGTTACAGCCAATGGCTTGCAAGTAATCTTCACCCCAATAAATTTTGGTGAGAATTAAAGTCTGTGATTTATACAACCTGGTTTCTATATCTTGAGATTGGCTCAACAAAAGCTCTTTTGGATCGCCACTTAAAAGAAATTTGGTAAATAGTTTAAAACCAGAATGTTTTTTACAAAATTCTAGCTCCGATTGGGCGCGCTGAAAATCTCCTTGTCTTAGGTAAATCTTAGACTTAAGTTCGTGATAAAGATTTTTATCGGTAATCACACCTAGGTGATTTTGCTGATCCAATTCTTTTATTGCTTGAGTATATTTTTCTTTAAAGAAATATTTCCAGAAATTTTCTAGGTGCTGATTTTGATTTTGGTTTTCTTGCTGTTGCATTTATGAGTCTGTTCTTTAAATCTTAATCTTTTTGTTTCTAAATTGAGTAAACTAAATAAAAAATCTTTATCACTGTCAATATTTTTTAGTGAAAAATCAAGTATCTTATTGTCTATTTTTGCAAAAGATCTTGATAAAGATAGCTTTTTGAAGCTTAATTTACAATTTTCTTCGATTTTTTCGCTAGCTTCACTTAGAACGTTTAAAAGTTCTAGTTTTTCACTCATTGCTTGGAAATTGTCGTTTGTTTGTAATGCTTCTTTCATTGATCTACCTTTTATTATAACAATTTTTTTGCTTTTTGTTATGTATTACGAGATTATAGCAGTCTTAACCTTTCCTTTACAATCCCTTTTTATTAATTATTTTTAATAAATGTAAAATATTTTAAATGTTAATCTTTGGGATGGTTTTAAAACATGATAGATCGTTATTCAAGAGCTGAAATGGTGGTAATTTGGTCAGAGGAGACCATGTATAAGCTTTGGCTTGATATAGAGCTCGCGGTCTGCCAAGCGTATAGGGATTTAGGTAAAATCCCCAAAAATAGTATCGAGCGTATAAAAGAAAAAGCTAGTTTTAATATAAATCGTATTCAAGAGCTCGAAAAACAAATTCATCACGATCTTATTGCTTTTTTGACTTGCGTTTCGGAGTCTATTGAATCTGATGATTCTAGGTTTTTGCATTTGGGGCTTACTAGTTCTGATGTTAAGGATACGGCTCTTAGCTTAATGATAAAACAAGCTGGAGCTCTCTTAGATAAAGGTTTAGATGAGCTTCTTGATAATCTAAAAAATCTTGCTCTTACTCACAAAAATACTATTTGTATCGGCAGATCACACGGCGTGCATGCCGAGCCTACTACTTTTGGTATAAAAATCTTGGGTTTTTATGATGATATCCGAAGAGCCAAAAAACATCTAAAAGCCGCTGTGGATGAGAATTCTGTAGGAATGTTCTCTGGCGCTGTGGGTAATTATGCTAATTTGGATCCGCAAATCGAAAAAATTGCTTGTGAAGTTTTGGGTCTAAAACCCGCTCCTATAACCACTCAAGTTATAAGCAGAGATAGACATGCTCAATTTATGAGCGCGCTTGCGATTCTAGCTAGCGTGATTGAGCGCTTAGCAATTGAGATTCGGCATCTTCAGCGCACCGAGGTACTAGAAGTAGAAGAGCCTTTTTACACTAATCAAAAGGGTTCTAGCGCTATGCCTCATAAACGTAATCCATGGCGCTCTGAAAATATCTCAGGACTAGCTCGCGTTGTGAGATCTTACACTGGGCTTGCTTGCGAAAATATTTTACTTTGGCACGAAAGAGATATTTCACATAGTTCAGCTGAGCGAGTCACTCTGCCAGACTCTTCTATCTTGGTAGATTTCATCATTCATCGTATGTCTCAGATTATAAAAGGTCTCAATGTTTATCCAGAAACCATGCTCGCTAACCTTAATAAATACGGCGGAGTTATTTTTTCTCAGCAAGTTTTATTGCGTCTAATTAACAAAGGTCTAAAAAGAGAAGTAGCTTATAACATTGTCCAGGACTTCGCTTTAGCTGCTTGGAATAATAAAAATGGAAATTTCAAAAAAGCACTTCTTGATTCGACTCAAGTAAAAGAATATTTATCAAAAGAAGAAATTGATGCTTGTTTTGATCCGAGTTATCACCTTAAAAATATTGATTATATTTTTAATCAAGTACTTGAATCAGGACATAGCGCTAGAACTATCTTTTAGAGTGCCTCTTAGCGCCCAGGCTTTTGCTTGGGTAATTTCTACATCACAAAATTTACCGATGTATCTTTCGTGCTGTGATGGATCACAATCGATATTAGTGGTTTTGTTATTAGAGATTCTTCCTGTTAAGCGAGCTGGATTACGAGTGGATCTCCCCTCGATAAGCACTTGTTCGATTCGTCCTAAGTATCTCTGGGATTGCTTTTCGGCGATTTCTGTCACCACTGCGTTTAAGAATCTTATTCTTTCGTTTTTTTCTTCTGCTGAAATAGTATCTTCCCAAGTGGCTGCTGGTGTGTAAGGACGAGGAGAATAAACAGCTGTATTACAAGCGTCGTATTTAATCTCCTGGACAGCTTTTACGGTATTCATAAACTGTTCGTGAGTTTCACCAGGAAAACCTACAATCACATCTCCGGTTATAGAAGCATCAGGCATAAGCTTGCGGATATAATTAATCAGCTCCATATATCTTTCGTAAGTATATCTGCGTGCCATCCGTCTCAATACCTCATTATCACCGGCTTGTATGGGTATATGAAAATATTTAGAAATTTTCGGTAAGCGCGCGACTGTCTCAATCAGCTCAAAACTCATATCGCAAGGATGAGAAGTGAGGAATTTTATTCGCTCGATTCCATTTACTTCATGCACTTCTTCAAGTAACTTGGCTAGGCTAGTGCCGATATCAAGCCCGTAGCCATCGACGTTTTGTCCAAGCAAAATCACTTCTTGATAACCTTCACTTGCTAGTTGCTCAATTTCTTTTTTGATTTCATCAATGGGTCTTGAACGCTGATCTCCGCGAGTCTTGGGGACTATACAATAAGTGCAACGATAATTGCATCCATAAATAATATTTACCCAAGCATAATATTTAGTTTTTCTAAAGATAGGAGTCTCTGGAATGTCCTCAGGAAGCGACTCCCAGATCTCTGCTACTTGCGGGCGTTTGTAAATCCCGCGATTCAGTTCTGCGCCTTCTATTTTGTTTGTGATAGCCTCTTGGTGCTGGTTTTCTGCTTCGATTACTAGATCTGGCAATCTGTGGATATTATGAGTACCGAGCAATATATCAACAGTTCTAACATCGTGAAGAAGTTTTTTACCTTCTTGCTGAGCTACGCATCCACTCAAGGCAATCAGAGAGCCGGGTTTACGGGTCTTATCCCAAGAGCCGATATAACTGCGCATCTTATCGACAGCATGTTCGCGAATACTGCAGCTATTCAATATAGATAAATCAGCTTCTTGGATATTTTCTGTCGGGTAATATTCGATTTCTTCAAGTAAACCTAACATCCTCTCGGTATCAGCCATATTCATCTGACAGCCAAGAGTCTCTATAAAAACTTTTTTCTTTTCGCGAAGCACTAAAAAATTTATAGCATTTTAGCCTAATAAAAATTAAGTAAAAACACCTAAAATACTGTTATACCCAATAATTTTTTAAAATATCTCTATACTGATTAAATCCTTAACTAGTTTTTAATCTGCTAATATTATTATATCTTCCTTGGGAGAAAATTCTATGAAACCTAAAATAACTTCGATCGTCAGCTTGGTACTATTATTTTGTATTACTATTAATTCGGCCCTCGCTGAAGCTAAATACTTAAAAACCAATTTTATATCTGGAATTTATCCAGATTTGGCTCTTGAGCTTCACGAAAAGAGTTATAGATTAGATCTTTTAAAGTCTAATCAATTAAGAGCAAGGGTAAAAGTAGATAATCTTTACACTTCTATTACTCCTCTATCAAGCTTTACTTTAAAAGTTTATGAACTTAAAAACGGCCAGAGAAAATTTCTTAGCTCTCAGAGTTTAAATATTCAAAGAGGTGCGATCAATAATAGAGTGCTAAGTATAGGTGCTGGTACTTTTGAAACAGCCTCAAAAAACCTTGAGTTTGAATTATTAGACACAGAAAATAACCTTGTGGGTATTTACCAAGCTGAAATTAATGCTGTAAATCTAGGAGCTCAGCCTAGCCAAGATTCCGGTCTCAATCTAGCTGATGCTCAATGTGGCTCAGTTAATTATGGTGATTGCCAAATATCTAAGTTCTTCGAAAAAGTCCAATTTAGAGTTAAACGCCAAAGACAATCAAGTGTAAGTATTGATAAAAATTTAAACAATGTTTATACCGTTACAATTCCAGTTCCTAGAGAGCCTTTTAGGTTTTTGAGAGGCAATAGATTAAAAAATATTAGAGTCAATGGTGGCGGTGGTTCTTCTGGCACTGGCGGCGACTTGAGTAATTTTGGTGATACTGTCTCTGCTAGCGTATTTAGAGCTGGTCCTCCAACTACAGGTACTACTGATCATGGCAAAATTACTTATGACCCTGATAATAACCAGTTAGAGATTGGTTTTGCGACTACGGCTAATTCACTTTTTAACTTCGGTGATAATGGAAGATTTGGTCTTGGAGTAGATAATCCAAAAGGATTTTTGAATATCGCTCCTGGTAACTCCACGACTCCAGCTTTAGTTCTTGATCCTGGTACTTTATCAAGCACTCCAATTAACGGAGCTATAGAGTTTGATGGTATTAATCTTTACCTCACCAAAAATAATTCACGTACAATTCTTGGACAAACTGGTCCCGCTGGCGCTCAAGGTCCTGCTGGTCCCGCTGGC
>Ga0169931_10015695_pt1 | contig 10115 bp, 6 predicted proteins | sample Kivu_15m_20L_FD_129675 | JGI IMG/M metagenome (GOLD analysis project Ga0169931, IMG submission 129675) | Freshwater microbial communities from Lake Kivu, Western Province, Rwanda to study Microbial Dark Matter (Phase II) - Kivu_15m_20L... | ecosystem: Environmental > Aquatic > Freshwater > Lake ... | reverse complement strand
TCCACCTAAGACGCTGTCATGATTTTTCAAGTAGCCGTTCTGTTTATTATAGGTTTCACGTTGTTTTTCGAGGCGCGCCACTGCCTCTGAATCACCGGACTCGCGAGCGCGAACGAGTTGATCTCGATCAGAGTTGGTCCAACTAGCGGGCGCTGTTGATGGCGGCGCGCCTTTCTGCACAGCCTGAGCACTCGCGACCGATGGCTTGTTGTCTGGAACGCTTACGTTGAGGGGAGTAGGGAATTGCTTTCGCGCCCGTTCTCGGTCGCTTCCAGAAACAGGGAGTAATGCTTCCGGAAATCCAAAGGTTCCTGCTTGAGAATAATATCCGTAGGTACCGTTCCGGTATTGAAGCTGATAGATTGTCCCATTTATAGATTGTTTGAACTCAGGCTTCGAAGCCTGAGCCAGCACGGAGCTCGGCAATGCAACGAACAGCGCTGCTGAGAGCATGCAGCGCAAAATGATTTCTGATCCGACTTTTTTCTGAAAGATTCTCATCACTCGAATCCCCCTTGAGTTCAAAACTGAACTGAAACATCACGCAGCGCAGAGACGATTCTGCCAGAGCCTCCTCTCCACCCCGGAGACAAAGCCCATCCACAAGAGTCTGAACGCGTGTTTGCAAACCGTCAAAATGTGTCAGGGGAGACACAGATGCGGTTTTCTCTAGCCTGGGCTAAATTGCTTGCGGCACTTTACCCAACGAACGAGAAGCGCCTGAAATCTAAAAAAATGACTTTGTGCTTGCGATTTCGTTGGGTCACTCAAGACTTGACGCACCGCAACCCCTCTGACAACCGCAGGGCCAAAGAGGGTGTCAGATCTTTCTTTCACTCGTTTTGGAGTGGGGCTAAACTCTCGATCTCAAAGTTGAAATGAAGACCAAGGAGAGTTCGCAGTGAAAAAGTCATCCGTCCCCTCAGTCCAAGAATACCTCGGCGGCAAGCTCTGGCACCTACGCGAAGGGAGCGAGATGACGATCGGGCTCACGGCCGCAACACTCGAAGAGATCGGTGCGGTTCAAGGCGTTGAGTTTCCGGAGAGCGCGGGACTCGTCGAAGAGGGCGACGTGATCGCCATTGTCGAGGGCGAGAACGAGACGTTTGAAGTGACGGCTCCCACCGATGGAATGATCCTCGAAGTCAATGACTTGATGGAAGATGAGCCCAACCTCGTCTCCGAAGATCCGATGGAGCAAGGCTGGCTCGTCAAAATTGAGCCCGATGATGCCCTAGAGGACGAAGAAGAAGAAGACGAAGAAGACGAAGAAGAAGACACCGCGGATTCGGACGAAGACGAAGACGAGGACGAGGAAGAAGACGAAGAAGACGAAGAAGACGAAGAAGAAGATCGGTAATCATCTTAGCTATGGCCCCCAGCAAGAAGACTTCAAAAGCTAAATCCTCTCCACCCGAGCAGCCTTGGGCGAGTGAGGCCAGTGAGCTTTTCTCAGTGGGGCATCAGCCCCAGGTCACGCTCTCTGCAGAGCAGGAGCGTTTGTTCAAATCGTTTCAGAGCAATTTGATTTCGCTGCTTTCGCATGAGCTTCGCACACCGCTCATGGGCATTCTCAACGCACTCTCAGCATTGGATGAGTCGGGAGAGCCTCTGGGTGGACTCACGCTAGCCGAGGCCCTCACTATGGCGCGCGAACAGTCCCAAAAGTTGGATGCCGCACTCTCCACCGTGCTGGATCTTGCGGCCTGGGAGGCGGGCAATCTTCAAGTGGATCTTCGAGAGGGAGATTTTGCGTCGGTCGCATCGGGAGTGTTTGCTGGAAGGGTGGAAGCCGCGTCTTCTTCGCAAAACCAGCTCCTGGATTCTGCCCGGCTCAAGCGTGCTTTGCTTCGACTGAAGGAGTTGATCCCGGGTTTAGGCAAACTCGAAAAGGCTTCTTGGAGTGCTACGGGGGGTGCGCTCACTTTAGAAGTGGGGCTTGCCGACGAGGCTGCCGTCTCGTTTTGGGATCGACTTTGGCATGAGGCGCAAGTGGCCAGGGCAGCGCACGCGTCGCTGCCGCTGCATGTGTTTGCAGGGGTGCTGCAAAATGAAGAAGGCTTTCTCTCTCGCACGCGCGAGGGGCTGGGGGCCGAGCTGCACCTCGTGGCTCAGATCTTGGCCCAACACGAAGCTCGTTTTGAGGCCTCTCGATCGGGCTCAAAACTCTCGCTCCAGATCGAGCTGCCCGCGATCGAAGGCAAAGCGCGAATCCTCAAGCTCCTGCAAGGTCGGATTTGGAGGCCTGGGGTTTCGGAGCCAGCGTCTTTGGAGCTGAGAGTGTCGAAGGTAGGAGGGGCCAATTGCTACCTCATCGAGGGTGGGCGTTGGATTGAAATCGGGCCCGCCCAGGCCTCGCCTAGAGCGGGTTTTTTGCGGGTCCCCGAAGATGGCGTGGACGCGGCAGCGCTTTTGGATCGAGCACTTGCGAGCCAGGACTAGAGCCGTTACCCTGTGATCCGGGGGAGTTGCGGTTTTAGGGCTTGCAGTGCTGCAGGCTGGGTTTGCTGCGGGTGCCTGGGCCGCCAAGGACCTCAAGTGTACAGACCGCCCTCTTGCGCGATCTCTCTATTCCGGGTAGGCCCATGCGTCTATGACGCGGGGTAGTCACCAAAAGGGAACGGATCCCTCCACCTTCTATATTAAGACCTTCGGATGCCAGATGAACGTGGCGGACTCCGAGCGGATGGCAGCGCTCTTGGCCGAAAAAGGCATGGAAGCCGCACCCGATGCCTCGAGCGCGGATCTGATCCTGATCAACGGGTGCACGGTCCGCGAAAAAGCCGTTCATAAGGCCCTCTCGCAGCTCGGTGTTTACAACCATGAAAACGAAAAAGCCGGCCGCACCCAGATGATTGGAATTGGCGGCTGTGTGGGACAGCTCGATAAAAAAAATCTTTTCAAGAAAGCGCCTTACCTCGATTTTGTTTTTGGGACCGACACGATCGATAGCCTGCCTGAAATCGTGCACCGAGTGGCAAGCGGTGAGCGGCATGTGGTCTACGCCGATTTTGACAAGACGATGGATTACTCGACCGAGACCAAGGTCTTTGGCGCTAAGGCTCAGGCCTTCGTCAACATCATGAAGGGCTGCGACAAGTACTGCACCTACTGCATCGTGCCGTTTACTCGCGGTAAAGAAAAATCCCGCACCATCGATGAGGTGCTGGCTGACTTGGCAAGACTCGTTGCGACTGGAGTGCGAGAAGTCACGCTCCTGGGTCAAAACGTCAACAGTTTTGGAAAAGGCAATCCCAACACGAAGCTTCGCGAACCGCGCGAGCTCACCAATCAAATCGGCAAGGTGGGTCCCAGGGAAGGTGAAGAAAACTTTCCGATGCTCCTGCGCGCCATCGATGCTGATCCTAGGCTAGCAAAGCTCAGGCGGGTCAGGTTCACTTCAAGCCATCCTTTGGACTTTAGTGACGAGCTCATTGAGTGCTACCAGCCTGCCTCCCAGGGTGGGGTCTCTAAGCTTTCACCCCACTTGCACTTGCCCGTGCAGAGCGGGTCGAACGCTGTGCTGCAAAAGATGGGACGCCATCACAAGATCGAAGGCTACTTTGCTCAGATGGACCGCCTGCGCGAGATCTGTCCGGATGTGGGGCTTTCGACCGATCTCATCGTGGGATTTCCGACCGAGACGGATGCAGATTTTGAAGAGACGCTCAGGCTCCTCGATCGCGTGCAGTACGATAACATCTACGCCTTTGCTTATAGTCCGCGTCCAGGAACCCGAGCCTCGAAGATGCAGGATGATGTGCCTGCCAAAGTTAAAAATGAACGCCTGAATCGATTGCTTCAACACCAGCTCAAAATCGCCGAGAGCCGATACGCGTCTCGCGTGGGCAAAGTGATGGAGATTTTGGTCGAGGGTGAGGCCAAGAATCAGATTCTTCTCAACGAAGCCAGATCCAAGGGTCTAGCCGGCGCAGGGGCCCGGGTGTGGACCGGACGGACGGGCTGCGGGAGAGTGGTGAACTTTGTAAATGATAGCCCGCGCTCGCTCATGGGGAGATTTTTGGACGTGAAGATTACGGCCGCAAGCTCGCTTGCGCTTCAAGCCGAGCTCGTACACGACCCGATGGCAGCTGAGTCGGGGAGTGAGGCAGGAGCCGAGTACCAGGCTCCGATTTCATCCGAGATTGTAGGGTAGCAGGCCCGTGGCGATTCTCCCACATCATGGCAAAAGCCCTTTGCTCGGCCGCGATGTCTTTGTGGCGCCCTCGGCCGACATTATTGGCGAGGTCAAGATCGGGGATCAGAGTTCCATTTGGTTTCAGGTGGTGATCCGCGGCGATGTGCATACGATCGAGATCGGGGCACGTACCAATATCCAGGATCAGAGCTGTCTCCACGTCACACGCAAACGATTTCCTCTCAAAGTGGGCGATGAGTGCACGATCGGACATCGGGTCGTGCTGCATGGATGCACGGTCGGAAACCGGGTGCTCGTCGGAATGGGCGCCATTGTGATGGATGACGCCGTGATCGAGGACGATTGCATCATCGGGGCGGGTGCGCTTGTCACCCAAGGGACCCGGATTCCCTCAGGGCATCTAGCGATGGGGAGCCCTGCCAAAGTGGTGAGACCCCTAAAAAAAGAAGAGCTGGAATTCCTCCGCCTCAGTGCGCAGAATTACGTCCTGGATGGCCAAGAGTACCGCAAAAACTAAAAAGCCAGTTCGTTACTTTCAAAAGCCAAAGATCGGTGCGCTTTTTTCGCGGTTTTTTCTTCCGGTGGTGATTGCCTATTTCATCGGATTCTTGGTGATGGGAAGCCTCGCGCTGGAGTCCGATATCCAAAAGGTCGCGACCAAGCACATTCCCATCAGTCCGGCCCCGCACTCGATCCAAGGCCCCGCCCTTCGCGCAGGCAAGGATCTCCAGGCCGTGGTCTGGTACTATTTGACCCATCAGCCGGAGCCCTGTGTGGCGGGTCGAACCGTGAATGACTTTCAACGTCAGCAGTGCCGCGAGTTTGAGGCCCGACTCGAGATCTTGGGTTGGCTAGCGGTCACGCCCTTCTTTTTTTCGGCCATTGCCTTTTTTATCCTCTTTGACGCGGTCCGAGTGCGCTTCGCCCGCGGCCGAAAGCGTTTTTCAGAGGGTCAATCCGTGGGGCGTGCGATCGTCACGGATCCTGCCCGGAGTTCACCCGATATCCTCTCCTGGTGGATGGGGGTCGTGCCCATCACCGTCCAAGGAGCCGAGGGGAGGCAGCTGGTGGTTTACCTCCCTCCCGAGATGACCCTTCCCGAGCCTGGGGCTCAGGTGACCCTTTATGATTGGGGCAAATTTAACGGAAAAAAACGGTATTTTGCCGTCCTTTACGCCCCCCATCTGGCGGTGCTACAGGGAACTTAAGTGTTCGTTCACCTGCATCTGCATACCCAGTACAGCCTGCTTGAGGGGGCCATCCGTCCTGAGGCGCTCTTTTCGCGCATCCGGGAGCTCGGCATGCCTGCCGTGGCGATCACCGATAGCCAGAACCTGTTTGGTGCGGTGGACTTTTATACTCAAGCCAAGGACGCGGGCGTTCAACCCATCATCGGCTGCGAGCTGCAGTGCGCCGCTCATCTGGCTCCCCCCGCAGGGGCGGCTCAGAGCCCCGTGGGCGGCCAGGCCCGTCAGACGGATTTTGGACCCAAGTTTCACACCCTGGTGGCCCTCTGCAAGGACCTGACAGGCTATCGCAATCTCTGTCGCATCGTGACCGAGGCCTACACTCAGGCCGCCGCAAAAAATAAAGCTCAGGCGGGACAAAAAGGAGTTCAGCCCGCACGCCCGCTCGTGGACCGAGCGATGCTCGAAAAATGGGGCGAGGGATTGGTCCTTCTTTCGGGGGGGCTTCGAGGCGAGATCCCGTATCGCATTCTGTTTGGGGATGCAGACGGCGCAGCAGAGCTGATCCAGTGGTTTAAGTCTCGTTTTAAAGACGATTTTTATCTCGAGATTCAAGACTCCGGAATCCCGGAGCAGGATTTCATCAACGACGAGCTCGCCAAGCTAGGTGCCAAGTTTGAGGTCAAGCTCGTCGGCACTTCGAATTGTCACTACCTCAAGCCCGAAGACGCCGAGTCCCAAGAAGTGCTTCAGTGTATCGAAGCTGCAAAGAACTTGGACTTTGATCGCCCCAAGAGCCTGGTCCCCACCGAATACTGGGTCAAGCCGCCCGAGCTGATGCGGGAGCGGTTACAGCGTTTTCCTGGAGCGTGTGAGCACACTTTGGAGATCGCCGAGAAGTGCAAACTCAACTTTAAGTTCAAGGACGAAAAAGGAAAGCAGATCTACCACCTCCCAGACTTTAGGCCCGAGGGAGTGGCCAAGTCAGAGCCCTTTGATACGGTTGCCTTTTTTAAAGAGGAGGCAAGAAAAGGGCTTGCCGAGCGTTTTGCCTCTCCCGCCTTCGAAAAAATCATCTCGTCTGCCGATTGGAGCGAGAAAAAGAAAATCTACGAAAGCAGACTCGAAGACGAACTCTCGATGATCGAAAAAACAGGCTTTTCAGGCTATTTTTTGATCGTTTCGGATTTTATCGGATGGGCCAAAAGACATGACATCCCCGTGGGTCCGGGTCGTGGATCGGGAGCGGGATCGCTGGTCGCGTACTCGCTTCAGATCACCGACATCGATCCTATTCCGTTTAATCTTCTGTTCGAGCGATTCATCAATCCTGAGCGAATCAGCATGCCTGACTTTGATATCGACTTTTGTCAGGACCGCCGAAGCGAAGTCATTGAGTACGTCGCGCGCAAGTATGGCGCTGAGAACGTGGTTCAGATCATCACTTTTGGAAAACTCCAAGCCAAAGCCTGCGTCAAGGACGTGGGGCGAGTGCTGGGTCTCTCGTTTGCGGAGACGGATCAAATCACGAAGCTCTTTCCAGACGTGCTCAACATCGAGATTGCTGACGCCATCGCCCAGGAACCCAGGCTCAAGGAGCGGATGGAGGCCGATCCCAAAGTTGCTAAAGTCATGGAGTACGCACTCGCGCTCGAAGGGCTGTACCGCAACGGAGGTATTCATGCGGCAGGCGTGATCATCACCGAAGAACCCGTCGTCAATTACTGCGCGCTCTACGTGGGCAAAGACGGCGATGTCGTGACCCAGTTTGATAAAGACTTTGCCGAAAAAATCGGACTCGTGAAGTTTGACTTCCTGGGGCTCAAGACTCTGACCGTGATTGATAATGCCGTGAGGCTCGTGCGTCAGGGAGCAGCGCCTGGATCGCCCGACGCGCATTTTGATTTGGCCAGACTCAATTACGAGGACCCCGAAGTCTTTGCTTTGATTGGCTCTGGAGACACGGACGGGGTGTTTCAGGTCGAAAGCTCCGGGATGAAGGATCTCTGTCAGCGCATTCAGCCCGGCAATCTTGAGGACATCACGGCCATCAACGCGCTCTACCGCCCGGGACCCCTCTCCTCAGGGATGGTGGATGACTTTATCGATCGCAAACATGGTCGAAAGCCCATCACTTATGATGTCGAGCAGTTGGCTCCCATCCTCAAAGACACCTATGGCGTGATTGTCTATCAAGAGCAGGTCATGCAGATTGCGCGAGAGCTTGCGGGTTATTCGCTGGGACAAGCTGATCTGCTCCGTCGCGCCATGGGCAAAAAGAAGCCCGAAGAGATGGCCAAGCACAGCGAGATCTTTGTCAAAGGCGCGCGCGACAAGGGCCTCGATCCCGCCAAGGCCAAAGGCATCTTTGATCTCATGGCCATGTTTGCCGAGTACGGCTTCAATAAGTCTCACTCCGCAGCCTACGGGGTGCTGACCTATCAGACGGCTTATCTCAAACGCTACTTTCCCGCAGAGTTCATGGCAGCGCTCATGACGACTGAAATGGACGCGACCGAAAAGCTCACCAAGTACATTTCAGACGCGAGAGCCCATGGGCTTCAAGTGCTGAGCCCCGATGTGAATCGTTCTGAGCGCAAGTTCAGTGTGGAGAGACTCACCGAGGGAGCACAAGCGGGCGAAAAAGCCATTCGATTTGGGCTTGAGGCAATCAAGGGAGTAGGGGGCGCTGCAGTCGATGCTTTGATGGAAGCTCGCGCGGAGCGTCCTTTCAAGACCGTAGTTGATTTTTGCAAGCGCGTCTCCACGCGCAAGGCCAACAAAAAGGTCCTCGAGTCTCTCACGATTGCTGGAGCCTTTGATTCGATTGCCGAAGTCAATCGCGCTTCTGTGCATGCTTCGCTCGAAAAAGTGATCGAGCACGCAGCCGATGAGCAGGCGGAGCGGGAGCGCGGACAAAATTCACTTTTTGATGCGTTTGGATCGGACGAGGTCAAGCTCGTGAGCGCCGGAGCGGGTAACCTCTTTACGCAGGTGGAGGACTGGCCCGAGAGCAAGCGTCTCACCCTCGAAAAGCAAGTCGTGGGCTTTTATGTTTCTGGGCATCCGATGGAGCGTTGGCAAAAGATCGCCGAGGACTGGCTGGGCTGGAGCATCGAAAAGCTCAAGCAAGTGAACCAAGATAAGGCCGCGCAAAGGGCCAAGAGTCCTGTGGCGGCCCAGCCCATGGTGGGGCCTGATGGACGCTATCAGCGCCCGGCTAAGACCGAAGTGAAGGTCTGTGGGCTCCTGGGAGACGTTCGCGAGGTGATGACCAAAAAAGGCTCTCGCATGGCCTTTGGAGCGATCGAGGACCTTGAGGGTAAGATTGAAGTCGTATTTTTTCCGGAGGCCTATACCCAACTTGGAGAAACGCTCAAGCGAGCGACGTCCGAGGCCATGGCCGTAGTACTCACGGGCGAGGTCGAGTTCACCGATGAGATGCCCAAGATCCTCGCCAAATCGATTGAGTGGGCTGAGGAGGCTCATCAAGGCCGGGTGACTCGCGTGATCCTGCGGATTAACCCCAGTGAGACTAGCCCCGAGCAGTTGCGTGAGCTCAAGCAGGGGTTACTGGCGCATCGAGGAAAGTGCCCTGTGACACTTGAGTTTGTGGATCCTCGTTTCAAAACGCGTTTGATGCTGCCGCCCACCGTAAAAGTCAGCGGAACTCCCCAGATGGCTCAAGCCATCAACCAGATCTTCGGAAAAACAGTCGTTCAGCTTCAATAAGGAATGGCATTAACCGCCCGACCTCGTTAGACTTTTGGCACAATGAGGGGTCTACAAGCGGTTTTGCTTTTCGTTCTCTCTGTCACCACGAGCTTGACGTGGGCTCAAGAGCCCTCGCCCGTTCCCTCTCCTGTCGCCGCGGTTCCAATTTCAGCAGGCAAGCTCAGTGAGGCCATCAAATCGGCTCTGAGCGCATTTAAGCCCAGTCTGGGAGAGCTCACTTCCTGGCAGAAGGTGATCTTTACCGATGAGATGCTGGCCAGTGGCGAGGATTTTGTGCGTGAACACCGCCAAGTGGGCGGACGGATTCAAGTGACTTTGGATGAGGCGCTGATCCGAAAGTCGCTCTTGTTTTATGCCCCCAGTTTTATCGGCAATGAGCAGCCCAGGGTCGCTGCACGCATCGAAGCGGGCGAGCGATGCCCGTTTTGTGAAGAGGCGCTCCCGGTCCTCAAAAAAGTGCTGCAACCCCGGCTCGAGCATCGCGCGATGCGACCGCTTTGGTTCAAAGACGAAGAGATGCCCAACACTCCTGCGCAGGGCACGCCCGAAATGCTCGCAGTCCAGATGCCGCGATTTGGGTTTTTAAGAGCCCTGGAGATTTCGCGAGGGCTTCAGGGTGCGGTCATGGTTCGGATCGAGCCGATGGGACAGATTGTGGACGACTCCTCCCATGCCGAAGACGGAAAATATGTACTCCGTTTGGGCATGACCTTGGGGAGATTCACGGTCTCCAAAAAAGTAGAATTTAACCCCACCGAGTCCGTCGAAACCTTGGCCAGAAGGCTCTGGACCGAGTCGATCTCTGAGCTGACCGACCGGGGTCCAAAAGTGGAGTCAGCTCCTTTGGTCGCGTCGGGTCCGCCTGAGGTGCTCCTTTGGGTTTATGGGGTTCGCGATGCTTTTTTGCTGTCGACTCTTAAGGCCCAGATCCAGTTGGTGGTGGGTGGGCTAACGCCAGTGATGGAGCGGCGGCTGGCGCGCGGCAAAGTTCTTTTGGCCATTCGGACCGAAAAACCCATCGAAGAAATTCGATC
>Ga0169931_10015694_pt1 | contig 10116 bp, 17 predicted proteins | sample Kivu_15m_20L_FD_129675 | JGI IMG/M metagenome (GOLD analysis project Ga0169931, IMG submission 129675) | Freshwater microbial communities from Lake Kivu, Western Province, Rwanda to study Microbial Dark Matter (Phase II) - Kivu_15m_20L... | ecosystem: Environmental > Aquatic > Freshwater > Lake... | reverse complement strand
TGGTCGCTCCGCCACCTGATCCTATGTTCACGCTGATTACACCATCGGCCACGCCGGCACCTATGTATAGATCCAACCCATCTTCGGTGGTGACATGCACATAGCCTTCGGGGGTGCGTCGAGCTCGCGCTGTGGGCACGATCTGTTTTGCTGCCCGGGCGATGATCCTAGCATCAAGTTCTTCGAATGTGTCGGGATCTATGCCTTCCGCCACACCTTGCTCATCTAGTGGTTCATCATCCACGGTGGGTCGATACTCACCGGGCTCTTCGCCGCGGATGGCGCGATAGGCAGCATCCAGGATCTCCATGCGATCGGGACGGCTTAGGGTGGCATACCAATCATTGCGTTGCAGTTGATCATGCACATCCTTACGTTCGGTGTTTTTAAAATCTTCTTCGTAATCTGTATATGTAAACGATACTCGCTTACCTTCTATGTCCATGGTTAAAACAATTTGATCAAGGTCGTAGTCTTGATCTATGACACGAATACTTTCCGCCACATCTTCATTCTTGTTACGGCCAGCACAGTGAGCTCGCTGACTAAATCCTTTAGGGTTAGAGCAGTTGATGGAGCGTTTGTATTTGTCGCTCCACTTTTCAAAGATAAATTCTTTAGCTCTCATATATTTGTGGGCCTAAATTTATAAAAATCCTTGTAGTCAATAAATGTCTGCTTTCTATTCGGTAATCCTTTAAGGCCAGAATTAATAGTCTTAGTCACAGCAATGACATCGTTAAAATTATTGACTTTGGGTTGTGTACGTTGCTGCCAATAATAAACTGAAACTTTGGCAGCGATATCTGGGCGCTCCACAAGTTCAGGTTGTTCTTCTAATGGTAGGCCTAATGCTTGTCCTACTCTTCTATAATTGTCTCTGCCAGTGAGTTGTATGTAACCTCGGCCCTTGTATCTAGCCCCATCTCCCGGATAATCATTTCCTAGGTCTTCGGCTTTTGCATTGAAGTGTTTGGGTTTTTTGGTTTCGGGATCAATAATGATTTTGCCAGTTTTTTTATTCTTAAGAAATTTAGGTTCGTATTGTCTAAAATATCTCGGGTTGCCGATTTCTCTCGTGGTGCTAAACTGCAATGATTCGTGATGGCACTGTGCTAGAAAAGCCGCTAACTCAAGGCCCGTTATCCCTGCTTTCAGTGCTTCGCTTTTCAATATCGCCTCATGCATGGTGCCAGTCATTGTTTTACTGGGATTTACTGTAGGTTTAGGTGTAGCAGCCTGTTTAGGTGTTTCCTTGGTTGCAGGCTGTGTGGATTTTGCCGTAGATTGTTTGCTTGGTGCTGAACTGGCTTTTTTTGGTACAGCGATCTCGTCGCCTACCTTGATAGTAAAATTACGATCAAGTTTATTAAATTTTGCCAACTCTTCAGGAGTAACTCCATAACGCTTTGCTATGGAAAAAACAGTGTCACCAGGTTTAATTGTTTGAAGAATTTCTACTGGTCCCGGATATCCTTGATTAGGTATGCCTGCGCCTGGACTCTTGGCCTGAGCGCCGCCAAATGCTAGTCCGGTGGCCAGTGCTGCTCCGGCTAATTTGCCTGCAATACTTTCGTCTAATGTGTGGTTGTTTGCCCAGCTTTCTGCCAGTATGGCTGCACGATCAAACAAGTCTGGGTTCATCTTGCCCCAAAGACGCATGATCACTGCGGCCTTGGCGTTGGCTTCGTTCTCGTGTTCACTGCCATCTCGACCGCTGTCAGGTCTTAGTACTCCGTCTGAATCCTGTTTGTAGTGTACTAGCTCATGTGCCAGTGTACGCATCACGTCCATGACATGCCGATTACCTATCATGATCTCGATGTTGCCGCCCATGTAACCGCCAAAGCTCTTGCGCTTGACCGCGTGTTTGGGATTGCGTATTAATTTAATGTTGGGTCGTTGTTGAAGCCCAATTCTTTTGCAGGCAAAATCTACAAAGTTTTGTATGATTTCTTCGCTGCCATCGTCTTGATCGACATCGGGCCCTGCTATGATGTCTTCGAATCTCATGCACCGCCGCCTACCAATTTGCCTTTGAAAGGGTGAGATTTTTCTGGTGCTCCTAACACTGGACTGATACGTTTGGCTCTGTCCTGCCCCTTGACCTGTCCTGCATCGCCGGTACGTTGTCCCACAGCATCTCCGGCAAACTTCATTTTCTCGCCGATGTTACGATCGATACCTCTGCTGGCAACACCACCTTTCTTGCGTTTTGTAGCCAGTTCTTCGATGCCATGGCGTATCTGTTCCAAGTTCTGTTCTAAACCCATGAACACACCGCCTTTGGCCAATTTGGTTATTCGTTCCCAGACTATTAATTCGTCGCTTTCAGCCATGTCTGCGAGCTCACGTAGTTGATTACGTGCTTGGACTATGCGACCTTTCAGTGTCATAGGATTGGCCTTTTCGTGTCCGAAGATCATGGGATCGTTGGGGTCGTCGGTGGCTTGGATTGGCGCTTCTCGCAGTAGGTCTGTTATTTTCATGATACAGTATTTATATGCTTTTCTCTGTGTGTTCGGCTTTTGCCCAACCCAACAAAAATTGACTCTTCCAATGATTTTGTTCAAACCCTTTTAGATGCTGCCATTGATCTCTGTGCTGCCATATTTTTGCGGCGGCATCACGCCAATCAGTGTGGCGGACTTTAAAGTCAAACATCAACATCTGGTCATTGAACACATTGTATTCGTAGCTGTCATACTCTATGTGCAACACTTCATAGACGGTGCCATCTTGGGCTATGCCGTCTAAAGCGAAATCAAAGCCCCATTTTTTTCTAGTCCGCATTACTAGATCTGCGGCGGCTATGCTGGGTTTGAGGTAACTCAATTGATTTAGTGCTTCTCCAGCATAGGAGGTACGACAGAGAAACATGGAGTGATCAATGATCAATCCCAGATCATCACGCTCTAGTTCAAACCAGGGTTCCTGCCAACAGAGATGATTTAAACAATCGATCAAGGGCAGATTGTTGGCTCGATAAAATTTCTGTTCGGCCTTGTTGAGCTCGAACCCGTCTTTGTCGTAGTATCGAAAATCTTCTAGGACCAGTTCTTGGACTGGATTGCGACAAACTGGATCAGACATCAATGTAACATCGTGTCTGCGAAACATTTACGCTGTCTCCGAACCACCCGTGCTAAATTTATCCAAACACGAAGAACAACTACATTCAGTACAGTCACAGTCATCAGTCATGCAACTATGATTGCAGTGTGCATAACACCCACAACTACATTTAGGTTTTAATCTAAAATATGCGTCATTGTCATCTACGAAGTTTTCCATAGTTCGCTCCTCATTTAGTTTTTACGTTAATGGCCTTGCCTTTACGTTCTGGATTAGGATCTTCTCTACGTTTACGTGCAGCGGCACTGGCACGACCTTTCTTGCCTAAGGCATGTGCTTTGGCCTGTGGCAAACATTTAGGCTTACCTTCTTTATCACTGCCTCTGGCACAGTCACCACGGATCTTGCCATCGGGCCCAAAGCGAACCCACTTCTCTCGAAACCACTTGCGTAGGTCTTCAGTGATGAATTCTCGGGCTCTCATTTTTTACTGCCTTTGCCCCAATTGGCTGCACCACGTTTACGACATTGTACCAGTTGTCCACTGGCATATGCACTGGGCCATACCTTAACACGACTCTTTACTTTCTGATAGCAGGCATCTTTCTTGCCTTCTTCTAAGTCGTCAAAGTTACCAGTCATTCTTTCCTGTTCAATATCATTCTGCATAGCATAATAATCTATGGCCAAAGCCAATTGAAAATCTAATATGGTTAGACCCTTAACATCAAATGTAGTAGTTCTCACAATAACTTCAGCGACATCCTGTGTGACTTCTGCAAAGTGATCCAAATCTTCTGACAGTTTATTGATGTGTTGAACAAACTCTTCGGCTTGTCTATGATCCTTAGCTATATATTTGGCTTTAAGTTCACGATGATCTAACATTTCCCAGTCAGGTAAAAATTTAGACTTTAAGTCATCTAAACTGTCATTGTTAGGGACAAACTCTTCAATATCATCTTCTCTAAATTTACCTTCAATAATATCGATCCAATTTCTCATTGTGTTCTGTCCTTGTTGTCTATGGCTCCGCCTGTGACCCAGGCTGTGCAACTGCGTGTTCCAGCACATTTGAAATGTAAAAAGTTGCAGTAGCCCAAGTCTGCCTTGTGTATAGTTGCCATACTATCCACTGCTTTGTCATCGCCTTTAATACCATCCTCAATACACTGCCACATCTTGTCACTTACATCAAAAGCCGCACAGTTACCACACAGCATAGTTTTTGCTGTTTTTTCTGAGATGTTCCAACGTTTGGCTGCTTGTTTCCAATAGTCTTCAGGCTCATCAGGATTGGCAGGACCGTAGTGATATTCGTCTATGGCCTTCTGTCTGTTCTTTAAGTTGACATCTAGGTCGTAGGTAGCGATGGGACAACCTTTGTTGGCTGCTTCTACGATGTTTATATATTTTCTATATTCCATTTTTCCTTCCTAACTACACATCTAGATCAACGATAGTTAAATGACCGTTGCCTGAGTGTGATCTTGCTGCGACTTTTTCGCCTCTAACAAAATGAAACTGTAAAGGTGTATCGGCCGGAAGAACAAAACTTGATGTAGTTGCTGTTGGGTTTGAACCAAACGCAATAAAGTGCGGATCTGAGGTAACGATCATTATCCTATCTGCATCGATGGCTGTGCTTTGTGCGCTGGTCGTAGTAGTAGATAATGTTTGAAAGGTTGGAACACCGTCTCTATATAATGCAATTTTTTTATCCATAAATTACGCCCAGGGTCTTCCTTGTATTAATCCACCAACGTTGGGATTGTTTGTTACAGCATTACCTGTGTATTTTGTAGGCAGGTCTGTGATCACATATGTGCTTCTAGCATTGCCGTCATTGGCACGGGCTTTGGCTGCAATCTCAAGTTTCTGTACCTGACGATTCTCTTTTGTGCCTATTTGATGAGTTGTACATAATATTGTATCACCATCGACAATTCCTATATCTGTAAGTGTGCTTGAGCTGTCACCGTAAGTGGTGTCATTAATTGATGGATTATTTAGAACACTTATTTTGTAATAATCTGTAGGTAATCCTTCATCTGCGGCTATGGCTGTAATTAATTGATCTATAGTTATAGTTAGTGCAACCGTAACTGAATCTTTTACACCAGATAATCCCCAATAATTTATTGTAGCCATTCTTACTCCTTAGATATTGCTTGGAAGAATGGGAACATGCTTGGATGTTCGCCTCTGATATCAGCAGGATGCTTTGGTCCATTCCATCCCCCACCGGCATCAACAGTAACACGGTCAATATCTGCTACTTTTTCATCTGGCTCATTAGCAAACGCTGCGGGATCTTGTTGACCAGAAACTAAGTCAACTATCTGTTTGAATCTGCGTACATTGTCATCAAGCTCGTTGCCAGGTTCTACTTCTGCTTTGGCTATGACAGCTATGGGCTCTGGCTGTTGATCTTGTTCTACTTGATCGATTAGATCTAACACACCTCTGATTATTTCTGTGGCTCGCATTTTTATATCCTCACTGGATATTTATCGCATTAAATACTAACATGATAAACAAAGAGCCCTTTAATAAATTACTAACAGAACTCAAAGAGCAGGGAAAATATCGTGTGTTCAATGATATCCTTAGAGAAAACGGCAAGTTTCCTCAGGCTATTTGGTATGGTCCTTATGCCATTAAAAACATCACAAATTGGTGTAGCAATGACTATTTAGGTATGGGTCAGCACAAAGTAGTCATCGATGCTATGAAAACTGCACTAGAGATGACAGGTTCAGGTAGCGGCGGTACACGCAACATTGGCGGCACTAGTCACTATCATGTGGCCCTAGAACACGAACTGGCAAGTTTACACAAGAAACAGAGAGCATTGTTGTTCAGCAGTGCTTATGTGGCCAACGAATGGACACTAATTGCATTAAACAAAATTGTCCCTAACATACATTTTGTCAGTGACAGCAAAAATCACAACAGTTTAATTGTAGGTATACAGCACAGTCGTGCGCCCAAGACGGTGTTCCGCCACAATGACCTACAGGATCTAGAAACCAAACTACAGATGGTGAAACTTTCTGGCCATACACCCTGTGTGGTATTTGAAAGTGTCTATAGCATGGATGGTGATGTCAGCTTGGTCAAAGAGATCTGCGATCTTGCTGATCAATATGACGCTATAACTTATATCGATGAAGTTCATGCTGTGGGTCTTTATGGAGAACACGGTGCAGGTAAGCTAGAAGAATTAGGACTACAGGACCGTGTAGACATCGTCAACGGAACACTGGGCAAAGCATTTGGGGTTCAAGGTGGCTACATCGCTGCCGACAGCGATGTCATTGATGCTGTCCGTAGCATCGCCGCAGGATTTATATTTACAACCAGCATGAGTCCTGTTACTTGTGCTGGGGCACTGGCTGCGGTCAAGTTCTTAAAAGTCAACAACGATGTTAGAGTTCGTCATCAAGAACGTGCTAACAAACTTAAACAGTTATTGAAAGATAATAACTTGCCTTTGATGGAATGCAGCACAACACATATTGTTCCTGTGCTAGTAGGCGAAGCTAAGAAATGTAAATCTATCAGCGATCGGCTGTTGGAAGACTACAATATCTATGTTCAAAGCATAAATTATCCAACGGTTGACGTAGGTACTGAAAGATTAAGGTTTGCGCCAACGCCTTATCACGACGATGCTATGATGTATAAGTTAGTTGATGCACTGAAAGAAGTACTAACTTAGACTACTTGTGCTACAGCGTAGACTGCTGTGACTAACATAGTCTTAGCTTCCAAGTCACTGCATTCTTCATCTAATTTGTCTGTGCGTACTAGATCTAGCATTAGTTCTTTGTATTCACTTTCGCTGAGTTCTTGACGACTGTAGGCTTCGGCTATTTGTAGAGCCATCTCAGCCCGTGCTGCCACTGCAGGATCACTAGCACCCGTTAGTTGTTGTAATTGTTCAAACATTTAGAATCTCCCTAGTACAGCTTCGGCTGCTCTCTTGGCTTGCCCCTGCACTGTTTTCTTCTTGAGCTCACAGTAGGTCACACTGCCTTCTTTGTCTGCACTACGCTTGGCCCAGTCGTCCACAGTTTCTTTCATCGGTGATACAATCTTTAATACATCTTGTTGACGCCAACCTTTGCTTTCGCTGTAGAGTTGAAACCAAACGATCTGATCTTGTACTTTCTTTACCTGTGGTAGCTGTGGTTGTTTGCAGTCAATATCTTCAGCGGCTTTGCGTATGTCTATGATCTTGGCGCTTTGGTTGTCATCCCAGAAGCTAGGGATCCAACCCTTGACTGTGCTACATCCTGATACTGATACTGTGATTAATCCTATCAATAGAATTTTTTTCATGCCACTGATCCTTTCAAGCTGGCTCTTAACATCCAACCGTGTTTGTTATGTGCGTCGATACGACCAGCTACAAAGTCATTGAACCCTGGCTCTACGGCTGCTTCACTGGCTTTGAATACCATTTTCAATATTCTTATTAACTTGTCATTGTCTTGAAGCAATTCCACGATCATTTCTTCTTTGCTTAACACGGCGTCCTCATCTTCGATTAAACTCAACATACTGAATCTAGTGAAACTGCCTGGCACATAACTGTTCATAGCGCGGATCTGTTCGGCAAATACATCTATGCTTTCAAATACTTCTTCGTAGATGTCACCGAACAAGTCGTGATACTGTTTGAAGTCACTGCCTTCAACATTCCAATGAAAGTTGTGTGCTTTCAAATAAAAAGCGAACGAGCTGGCAAACGCTACCTTAGCGGCTTTTTGTAATTCTTCCATAGTCTATTTCCAAATCGTAGCCTATCCACCCACAACCAAATTTAGCTATGGTATAGTATATCAGTGTTAAAAATTGTGTCACTGTCATTGCTGGTTTTCTTCAGGCTCTACCTGTAATTCTTCTGGCTGTATGTTAGGATGTCTTTCTCTAACTTTTCTTATCACATCCTGTTCGCTGGTTCCTTGTACACGAGCTTGACGACCTGTGGCCAGTAATGTGACCACATAAGTTCTTTCTTCTCCCTCAGGTGCTTGTTCAGGCTCTTCAGGTTTCTTTTCTTCTTCACCACTGGCATAACTTAATGGAAATGTGTTTTTAAGTTCTTCGATGGCTGTTGGAACATCATAGCCGCCTGGGCGGATGTCTTTACTAGCAGCTCTTATTTCATCAGCATGTGCCTGCATGCCGGCGATGAGTTTTTTCATTAAACCTGGAAACAGCTCGGCGACTTTCTTATCACCACCGCTGTAACTGACACTTTGGTCGCCATTGTTCATCTGATTAGTGGGTGCGTGTATCTGCCATTTGCCGTTTCTGTCTTCGGGGTTTTGCTTGTCGTAGACAGATATCATAGGACCATCTTTAGAGTATCTCTCAAACCATCTCAAACCACTGCTGGAACCTGTACAAAAACTTGCGCTGAATCCTGCGCTGTTATTAAACGTATAACAGCTACCATAGTTCATAGGAATCACTGCTAAGAAACGATCATCGTCTAATATTGTAACTTCCTTGCGTTCACGTTTGTGCTTTTCAATTACCTCGGCATCTTTGATTCTGTCTAACTCTCTTCTATAATCACTGGTTCGGATCACACTCTGTATCTGTTTGAGACTTTTAAATCTATTGAAGTCTTGGTGTTCAGGTTTTAATTTTCCACGGATGCTCAATGCCTTCCATGCGCCAAGTGCATCACCCCCTTCACCGTTGACATCTTCGAACTCTACAACTCCGTTGATGTAGAGCCTAGTCAACCATTCATCGAACTTGCCGTCTGATGACACATCACCGTAGTCAGTGCTTCTCAATGAGCTGTCTAATAATTCAGCCCATAATTTAAGCACTTGTTCTTCTGTGGGCTTTGGACCTAGAGATGCCAGCATTTTTTTTGGCAGTGTGGCATCATGTCGCATGGCTATGCTCAACATTTTCACTGTCTTAGGATCTTTGATCTTTTGATCGATGTTGGCTTCGTTGACCAATTGCTGTATTTTCATCCTGATATCAATGCCCTTTTAAAGAATGCCAGCACAGTACCCAATTTTGCTGTGTCACCTTTGGCAATATCATTTAATATCTTTGAAGGCCCTGTAGGCGACGCCGATGTGTATCCACGATTATAGCTTCTGGTGATGTCACCAGTTTCGTCTGGGTAGTAGTGACTGGCCGTCATCAACACCGCAGTGTTGACTGCATTAGAGACAAAGCTAGGAACTTCTTTATTTCCCGACTCCATGGCGTCTAGACCATTTTGTAGACCTTCTATGTAACTTAACTTGGATCGTGCTTTTTCGAAAGCATCGTTCTTGATCATGTTTGCCACATGTCCTTTGACATCGGCAATAGCCGCAGTTATGGCTCTAGACCACAGAGGTCTAAATTTATTGACTATCGTCGACTGTGTTGTGCTGCTTTTACCATCGGCTTTGGTGTCAGCTCTTGCACTTTGTTTGTCTTTTACATATGTAGTGTTCTTACCTACATAGTAATTTCTTATCTTGCCCACTTTGCTTTTTATAAAGTTCATAGTCGCATCACTGCGACTACTGGCATTGTGATCAACATCGCTGCCGTCACTGGCCATGGTTTCGTAGGAATCAGCTCTAGCTCTGATAGCTGCGGTACCTTGAGTGCCTATGATGATCACCCAAGCGCCACGATATGTGTCTTTGAGATCTTTCCATGATAGTTTGTCCACAGGTTGATATTCTATGTTGTGAGCCAAACCTAGATCTCTGTGCAGAGTCTGTACTACCTGCTGACCTCCAGGACTGCCTGCGATTATATTCATGGCCGTGCTGGCTTCTGTGATATCCTCGCAGAGTCGAGCAAAAATTTTGCAGTGCTCTAACTTCATTTTAATTGCACCAGCTTTGTTTGGCTTCACCATAGTATTCACGTGCTAGACCATTGGCTATCAAACCCTGTCTAACACTTTGTCCATTGACTATGATGTCTCCTAATACACGACCACCAAATTTATCCCAACCGTACAGGACAACTTGGAACTGCCGTCCGTTTTGCACGAGC
>Ga0169931_10015693_pt1 | contig 10116 bp, 7 predicted proteins | sample Kivu_15m_20L_FD_129675 | JGI IMG/M metagenome (GOLD analysis project Ga0169931, IMG submission 129675) | Freshwater microbial communities from Lake Kivu, Western Province, Rwanda to study Microbial Dark Matter (Phase II) - Kivu_15m_20L... | ecosystem: Environmental > Aquatic > Freshwater > Lake ... | reverse complement strand
ATAAGCTTCTAGGTCATTGTGTTTTTTGTAGTTCGCAATGATTTTGTTGGGGAACTTGTACTTCTATTCGAGCTTCTGATGATGACTCCGGCACTGAAGAGCGTTTCTGCTTTTGACGAACTCTGACATAAGTTTGTAAAACTTATTGAATCTGAGTAAAAAATGTTGTACCTTCTGCGTGATTTGGTGCGCATTTTGTCCTTATGATGATCAATAAATGCTATATACTTTGCATGTTCTAAAGCCGACCACTTACCGTTATTTTCACTAGTCACCCCCAAACCTTAGATTTTGGGACCCTAGTTGCTATCTGGGCTTTAGGATTAAACATATTTAAGTGGAAACTGTTAAATCGCCTCCATTCTTACAAATTATTATGGAAAAAATACATTTACTAAGCATTAGAATTAAAAACCATCTATAAAAAAAAACCATATAATTCGTTTAAATATCCTTGTTTAACACTATTAATGCGTAAGTTCGGCTCTCTGAATTATTTTTTGAGTTTGTCGTTATGCAAAACAAATGTTACAAGTAACGATCAAAAACAAGTTACATTTCTCTATTAACCCAGTCAAAAGACTTAAAACTCGATGTTCTTATACATAGTGAAGCGCATGCTAGGATAGATCTCAGATAGTGGTTAGGTTTGTGATCCTCAGATCGAAGATTTTGACTGAACATTCTTGAGTTTCTACATTTAAGACTATTTTATATCCAAAAGAGAGATTTAACTAGAATTCTTGTTTTAAGATAGCCTTTTTATCCTACGTTTGTTCCTACTTGTTTTTATATTTATTTTTTGCAAGAAGATTGCTTATGATTTTTAAATGAATAAAAATGAAAAAAATCGAATAATCTAAATATCAGGCCGGTCCCAAGATGCTTTAATGAACTTCTTTGTGCTTTTTATTGCCTTAAGTGACCCAAAATTTCTTGACAAGAACTCTCTGACCATTTCTAAGTCAAATCATTTTTACCTCTATATAACTATTTCCTAAAATAATTCAGAGTTCAAAGGCACATAGTTGTTTACAGAATGGCGAACACTTTGTGTAATTTGTTGCTGACAGTAAAGTTCTCTTGTGGCTTGTGGGCGCTGAGGGTTATATTCGATCCCTTGTTGTCTACTTTGAAAACTAAATACGTTTCGTTTAAATTTTTAAAGACGTCTTGGAAGACTTCTTATGCCATTACAAAGGTAAATGACCCGAACTAACTGTTTAAAAGCTTTTAGCCAAACATTCCGAAACTTTTATTGTATTGTGGCATTTAAGGCATTTAAAAATGTTTAAATGAAGGATGAGTTTTCATGTTTGCAAAATGATCAAATTTCGGATCAAATTACGGATTTTTCCATTGATATTGTGGAAAATTTTTTGTATTTTGTTGAGAAATATTAGCACCTTGAATAAGTTTTTGATCATAAGCAGCTCTTTTTTAGGCATCAGAAAGAGTTGCATACGCCTATGCGATTCTAGTAAATCGTTATTTAGCTTTTTCCTTATCATTAGAGTTTTTATCCTAAGTCATGAATGCCTTACGGGATGATATCTAAGCGCCAATTCCTTATATTTTTTCTTAATTTGTTCCTTAGAAGCATTCGAGGGCACTTCTAGCTCCTGATAGAAGTTCATGATATTCCTTTAAGCCTGATAATTGATTATTTGTATCTAGATTAAAGTGTAATATATGAAAATCTGATCTACGATAATGCTATGGACTATTATTAATGTTTATTAAAGAACACATAGGTCGAATCATCCAGACAATCATCGCTATACCTTTTCTCGTTTTTACACTATTGTATTGGAACGATAATAGACTCGGACAGAACATAATTAACCTAACAACTGTGCTTTTTTACATAATTGGGGCTGACCATGTGCTTCTTTTCTATAGATGGTTCACTAAATAATAAAATTTATAGTTCGAATTTGCTTTCATTTTAGCAGCTCTTTTTGTAAATGGAAAACTTTTGGAAATGTATCATCCGAGTCAAAAAGACTTACTTTTCAACTCGATTTGCTACTACAATCTTATAGTCGTTTTAGTACTAAATGCTCTTTTTTTGGTGATGATCATTGTTACTATCGTTTTTTACACGATTCGACAGATATACAGACTACAGACTTAAACTTTATTATCGCCTAGTCAGAAATTGTAGCCTCAGGAGCTTGCTCAACTCATGCAAAGCAGTAAAAACTACACGCAAGTGCCAAACTAAATCAAATAAGCCAATAGAACGTGTTCTATATGTCTGATGGACTTCTAAAATGATACGATGTGCATCGTACTTCCAGGTTGCAATCACATTTTCCACACATAATGCATAGACTAATGGCTAAGAAGCAATTCTACCTGTCCATACTGCCGAAACAATATCAGACTGAGTCTAATATGAAACTCATCTTTGACTATGTAATGATGTTTGTATTGCCAATAAAATTATATATCCATGTCTTACAATATGATTGAAAAACAGTTGTAGCTGTTTGAAGGCATGTATAACCAGTTGAAACCTAAGTCTAGATACATTTCTGAAGTGATAATCGAAGAAGAAACTGATTGCATGGAAAAAGAGATCATAAATGGAGATACATAAGTGAGCTAGAATCCTCAAAAAGTACAATATTTTTTATAAAGTTAGATAAGATTCAAAAACCATCGCATTAGGATATCATGAAAAAACGTTATATTTAGCAGATTCAGAAAGAAAAATAGCATTTGTAGCATAAACTAGGGTATATCTAGAATACTCTTGCGCATCTTTAAAGTAAATAATATTTGCGTCGCAGTTCTGTTGGTCATGTAAGAACAGTTAAGCCCTAATAGTGGCGAGAAGAGCACGTTCGGGCCATGAAAGAGCTATAACATAAGAAAAAATAACTGAAAGATAAAAACAAAGAGAAATAATAATAAGCTTAGCTGGCTAGAGCTCACGTAAGGAACTAATAGCAAAGAAAAAGAAGATCCTAGCTTTAAGCTTCTATAAAAAAGATGAAATAAAGATAACAATAACGCAATCAGGTGGATCAATAGCAAAAACAGCAATTAAAATAGGTACTTAATCGCAGATAGCTTTACCAGAAAATGTAAAGCAACTATTTAGATCATTAGTAAGTTTTGTTGATGGAAAGAAAAAGAAAATTAGCTGAAATAAGGGCTTTGAGCAAGCCAATTAATTTTCAAGAGCTGCAATAGCATCAGGAAAGAATTATGTAGATGAAAAAAAATAAATAAGACCAAAGACAACGATAAATTTATATGAAAGCATCCAGAAGTGTCTCTTATAAGCCTTCTTATGTCAGTTCTTTCTACAAATAACTTTCGGCCAAAGACGAAGATGACAAAAATGATGCTCCAAGACTCAAGGCATAAAAAATTAAACAATTTTCTTAGGAAGTCAAAAGCAAGCATCTTCCTTAAGTAGATTAGCGAAAACGAAGGTAAATTTAATAAAAAATTGAAAAATAATCAAGAGTTGTTAGTAACAGATAAGCCATGGAAAAATAGCGGCTAGAGAGGCCAAGACTAAAAGGTATGTAATACCTTTAGATGGTAAAGCAGTTACCAAAAAAGAAGAAAGAAAATAGTCCGGTAGCCACTTCACATTCTGAACGTATTCAATACAAAAATTACCTAGGAAGCATGTCAGTAGATGCTTCTAGACCAAAGTAATGGTAATAGTTACTTGAAAAATAGGAACACAAGCTTGACAAAGCTATGCTTATGCAAATTTATTCATAAAAAGCTTAGGAAAGGCTAAAACGTAAACAAGAATATGAAAAAATCATGAAGATTAAGGACGATGGTTCGATAGATGAAGAATATTATAGACTTGTCAAAGCAAAACTAGATTTGCTTACAACGTAATGAAATTCTCAAAAAATCTACATTATGATAGTCTATTTCTTGATTTTTAAAGATAGATATACACTTATTTTGTCAATTATCATTGTCTTTTTGATTTTAGATCAAGCTATTGCTACTTAAGCATAGCCTCCTAGAGCTCTTTTAAAGCCTGATTTCGCAACAAAAGCTCTTATCGTTTTTTCCTGAACTACATCATAAGCAAATCTTCTTTTCTATCCCACTAGGCAGCTCTCTCGAACCTTCTTTTTTCCTATAAGTAGCTGAATCTATTTTCTTTTACCTGAGTTTTTATTTATTTACAACTGTTATTTTTAGTTCTAGGTGGGCGGATCGAACTATATATTGTGTAACCAGTTATAGTATACAAGATCCTTCATTTACAATTCACCGATATTTTTCCATCTGATTTATCGACGAGTAGGTAGACCGTAGTATGAGTAGTACTGATAGTATTTATTACCATCTCGATCTTAGCCGATGCATTAACGATTCAAACGCTGGTTCTATAACTATTCTTGGACGTATCTGAATGAAAATAGATCGACCTTTGTGGGAAAAATGTTACCTTAGGTATTGCATAGGTTGACTGGCTTTTAGCTTCGCCCAAAGTCGAAACATTTTTATAATATAAGAACATAGTTTTGATCATCATAGCAAAAAAATTAAAAAAATTATATCAATTCATTTTTTCTTGAGTTTTTCAATTACGATGTCTGTTGATTTGCTCTTAGTTGTAGTCATAGCTGTAAAAAGGACCCATAAACCAGTCATTTTTTAGAAATTTCATACCTTATCTTTCCTTGTATACCTCTCCTAGAACCATTCTACCTTTGAGAAGCATTTCTTGTTTCTAAATGAGTCTCATTCTATCTCCATACTGTTTTTAACCTCGGGTATTCAAAAACTAACCAACATTTCGACATTTTCGACCTTAAAGAACGTATCTTTATAGCTTTTTTGGGTTAGTTATGCCTACTGAGCGACCGGCCAACTTCATTATGTGCTCACTGTTGGACATATTTGCAGATACCGGTCTTTTTTGCCTTGGCTTAGCTTCAATAAGTGAGTTTTTAGCAATAGACTCGCTTTATATTTGACTTATCTAGACAGATTCTGATTGATTTTCTTGTATTTATGAGTCACTTGGAGGCAAAGGTACGAATACAAATACAGTTTTGCTCAACTATTGTTGATTCGCACTGCATTTACACGTAATTTTGTATATCTTATTGGGCGGCAAAGGCTTTAGAGTGATATTTTTTTAAGGCAAATGCAGAGTGGTTGTGATTAAAGTTTTCGGAAAGCCATTAATGACCTGTTCTTGAACTTCTATTGTCATTTTAAAGTTGTACTTCAAATTAGGTATGGCTGGATAAGTTATGCTCAAAACCACTTCGCCTGGTTGTCCTTTTCCCTAAACTTGTAAATCATTCATGCCAGTTACAATTAGAATATACACAATCATGGCAAAAATACAAAAATTCCTTACTACATTTAATGATTGATGGGTCTTTTCTTTATGTAGACCTCGAATTAATGAAAATGTTTCGGGAAAAGACTTATAATTCTTGATTTTTTTTTCGAAGATGTGTTTTGATCATGTTTCATAAGGTACTATAATTGGATTCGCAAAAAGAGTCTTAAGAGGCTAGGTGACATATTGTTAGATGGTTGAAAATAGAATCCTTTGAAGTCGAATAAGCAATCTTTCGTTTTATCGATTTCTACAACTGTTTTTTCTTTTGATTTAAGAAGGGCTGCCTTTTGCTGAAAACTGATTTATTTTAGTAACTAAAGCCACTGAGTATGTTGATTGTTCGTGATTTCAAGCTTAGAATTCAGTCGATAGAACGAAAAAAGGTATTTTCTGAACTCAGGATGACTGATATGTTTATATGTACTTTTGATAAGTTGTCTATACAAACTCATTATATATTGCCTCTCTTAACGATTCCAATTATAGTCAAATATGTTCGCAAGCTTTCGATCTGATCTTGGCTTGAAGGACTATGAATGCAAAATCTAAGCTTTTTAAGGAGATCATTTAGGAAACATCTGTCCAATTATGGAAAGCGTTGCATGGAAAGACCTTTGTCTCAAAGAAGACTTGCTTCGATCTTTACGTGAATAAGGCTTTTAGCATCCTAGTGAAGTCCAGTGCAAGGCCATACCTCCTATTCTTTCAGGTTCAAATCTTCTTTGTCAGGCCAAAGCTGGAAGCGGAAAAACTTTAGTTTTCGTGATCGGCATTTTGCACATGATAGCATCTCAAAGCCCCATGAACGATAAGCCTTGTCAGTGTATAGTTGTGGCTCATACTCGAGAAATGGCTCATCAAATATTCAAAGTTTTCAAACAAATCGGCATTTACCTATCGAATCCCATGATGAGATATGGTTGCTACTTTGGCGGCACTCCAAGAGAATAAAACTAAAAAGATTTCAAGGAAAATCGTCCTCACGTGGTCATAGGCTCTCCTGGACGTCTTTTAGATTTAGTGGATCGCAGATCAATGTCTTTAAAAGATGTAAAAAGTATATTATATAGGTGAGATATGTGGTAGTTGACGAATGTGATCACCTTTTTTCAAGATAAGACTCTGGAACAATCGTTGAAGTTTTAATGTAAAAATGTCCGATTTTCAAGCAAGTTATGATGTTCAGCGCAACTATTTCGAGTCAAGTTAAAAACAGAATCTTCAAAAATGTGCCCGAAATGCTTATGATTGGTCAAAAAGAAGAACCTTTGCATCTTTAGGGGCTTAACCAATACTACACTTAGGTCAACTAAAGTAGCAAAGCTAATAGACTTTGTCATTTTTTGGACACTTTTGACATCAATCAGGCCATTATTTTTGTCAATTCAGTAGATACCTCAAAAAAACTTTGCGATTTTCTGAGGCTAAAAATGTTCAACCCTCTTTGCATTCATTCAGGTCTGAGACAATAGTAGCGAATCTTATGCTATTAAAAATTTAAAAAAAATTTTTCAAGAATTCTAGTGGCTACTGATCTTTTCGGTCGCGGAATCGATATCTAAAGAGTAAACTTTGTTATCAACTATGACATGCCTCGAGAGAGCGTGACATATTTGCACAGAGTAGGCCGAGCTGGTAGATTTTTCACTGGAGGAACTGTCATAAATTTCTTGAGAAATCCAAAAGATGATGTAAACAACAACGACAGAGAGTTTCTTACGAGAATCGAGGAAGGTCTGAAAATAAAGATTAAGCTTTTGCCTTCATAGATCAAAATGAATTGATTCTTCATTGACTTTATTCTTTGTTGTGATTATTGTTAATCTTTTTTATATAAAAATGAGGAGAAACCGTTTGGGCGAGCTACAACACAGAAAGAGAGCCATGGGTAGACAGCCGACAGGAATGTTAGATATAGCGACACACGCAGTCTGGTAGCATGATTATTATCACTTCAAGAACAGAATGATAGATATCAACAGTCAAAGTAGCATCTTACTTATGTAGATACGGCAATAGGATGGATGGTATAGTAATATGGCAGAAATCCTACAGTGTTTTTACTGAGACAGATATAAACAAAACTTAATAAAGTGTGCAGAGATATAGATTAGGTATAATATTGGAGCTCGCATTTTCCCTATTCACATGGACAATCTTTGCAAATGGAATTATAAGGAAATTTAGTTAAACATTTTAAACAAGGAATCATGCAAGAAATTCGTATGATTTTCGGCCATAGACAACGAATAAGTGATATAAGCAGATGGGTATAACAACTTTAACAACATTCACTTAATCATTCTCTCAATCACTCTAGAAGTTTTTCAATGGGTACAATAAAAAATATTTAGACCAGTCTCGGGGTATGGAAAGAAGTCAGGTGATCAGAGAAGTTGGCATGCGTATATAAAATCTTAACATAATTTTAAGAAGAATGGGAGATGTAGTTCAAGAGCAAGGAGATCTTGTCAATAGAATAGATTTTAATCTTAGTGAAGGACATTAAAATGTCAAAAAAGGTAGGGGTCAGCTTCAAGATAGATTGAATCGATAAGAAAATGGAGATGATATGTTTGGAGAGTTTGGATGCCAGGGAAGAGTCAATTCAGTCATAACAACGCTTTACGTTGTAATAATCATTCTCATTGCCGTTCTTTTTGTTAAAAATTTGTGATTTGTATGCTTTTTACTTGTTATTTCGTTTTTTCTTTAAAAAAATAACAAATTATAAAAGTTTTTTTGTGTAAAAAATTACAAAAAGTCAAAAGAAAAATAAATATTATGAAGATAGAAATAAGCTAATCAAAGTAGCATCTAATCCTACAGATTACTAATCCAAGGACCTAAATCTGCATTTATTTTTACTTTTTTGTTAAGTTTATACCTATTTCGACTTATTAAATTTGACTAAGGAAGCTTATCTTTGTCTTATCCTTAGAAAGTATAGCATTTTTCCCTGATCGGTCTTAACTTTCCTTTTCCCAATTTCATTCTCGGAGCTGTCATTTGATCTTAAGGCTGCTCTGTAAGGATTCTTTGGATGCTCATTCCAATTGTCCTGCCTGTTTACTCACGCATCACATATTGTCTTCTCAAATTTTAAATGTTGATCTTTCTGAGAATCTTTTGAATGTAATGTTGCTTGCTTTCGAACTATTTGTGCTTTATAGATCTAGATTAGTTTCGCAGAGGGGACCTCAGCAAACGAGATAGCTTAGAAATCTCCTAAGATTTATGTCTTGGCTGCATTATCGGGCTACTTTTTCCTGATTTTTTAAAGATTTCCATATTGAAATTTCCTCGCTAGTTGTTTTATTCAGAGATTCTTGGATCTCCATAGCGTTTTAAATGTTTTTGATCTCTTTGAGATGGACTTAAACATTTCTATAAATTTGAGATTTTATTTGATAAAGAAACGCTTCTATTAACGAGAACAGGAAGGTCTGTGATCAGATAAGTTTATTTATTGAAATTTGGAGTTTTTGGTAAAGAATGAGTGTTCGAGATGACGAGATGTGATTCAAGGTAGGGGGTCAAACGAAATTGATGATGTTGCATATGACCAGATGTAATAAATATATTGGCAAATCACAATTAAAATGGCTAGAAAAAGCAGAATAGAATAGTAATCACTAAGACCGGTCCGAAATCATTTACTAAGACACCTCCTCGATCCTCCATAGCAAGTTACGTATGTGACTGTTCAACATTGATTCGAACTTAGCTCGCATTCCTTACTCAATATGATACTTGTCTACGAGTCGTTTTGAGACTTACAAGGCGGATTAACCTTCAAATACCATGAGTTTTTATGTGATTCCATTACCTAGATTGACGTCTACTGAAAGGATCGGTTTTCGGATGACGACTTACTCGAGTTATGTGCTTTGACGAGAAGCTTAGCTTTATTTTGCTTCTTAACGACTTTAGGAAAATTAGCTATAGCAGTTTGTTTCCTATACTTGGTCTTTTTCGTCATCGACGATGCTTATGAAATCATTGCTTGGGACCTTTCCTTAAACTTTTATAGATTTTCTAAGAGGAATATCATTTAAGGGCTCTTGCTTGCCTTTTTTCTTTGCAAACGCAAGTTTTTTACTAATAGCTACTACTTTTTTAGGCATCTTTTAAGGCTATGACTACTCTTCATCGACTATTTTTATGTTGCTTGTTTTGTGTTACAAAGTCGTTTAGCCGTAAAGTATTCGATTGACTCTCAGTCCTAGATAATCTTAATAAATCTGTAATTTGTCTTATTATCTGACTACTATTTTGAGCTGACTATTGATTACTATTCGACTCTGTGGATTTTATTGTTTCTGATAGTACTGTTTGCTAGGCTGATGGTTGATAATACAAAGCAATTGATATAGATTCTGACAGGGAATTCCTCCGTATATTTATCCACAAAGTTCTTGCCAGATCTTGATTAAATATCGTTCGTCTTCAACTTTGCGAAGATAGTGAAGTTCTTTCATTACTCTAAAAACTTCTTATATGCTTAAAAAACATTAAGTTTAGCGCAAATGAGAATGCATTTTGTGATCAAGACCTGATATAACTTTATTGAACTATCGTTAAAAACTTAGAGCACTCTTTTTTTATTAATCTTTCTTTGATTTGTCTTATTTATGTAATTCTGGTTTATTCTATTGATGTTGTCGTTAGTTGCTTTGACTTCTTTTTTCTTTCTAGACACTAGTTTTTTTCAGTTAAAGCGATCTATTCATATGTTACATAACTCTTTGGGTGGTATTATT
>Ga0169931_10015692_pt1 | contig 10117 bp, 8 predicted proteins | sample Kivu_15m_20L_FD_129675 | JGI IMG/M metagenome (GOLD analysis project Ga0169931, IMG submission 129675) | Freshwater microbial communities from Lake Kivu, Western Province, Rwanda to study Microbial Dark Matter (Phase II) - Kivu_15m_20L... | ecosystem: Environmental > Aquatic > Freshwater > Lake ... | reverse complement strand
TTGTCACCAATTTGTCACCAATTTGTCACCAATTTGTCACCGGCTCGTCACCGATTTTCACATGCTACGCCAGTACCGGTTTGCAGGCAATGCTCGCCAGCTGTGAAGTGCGCACGCATGGATTCGAACCATGGACCTCGTCGTTATCAGCGACGCGCTCTAACCAACTGAGCTACGCGCGCGGCCACCACAAAGCAATAGGACAGCAAATCGTAACTAAAGGTTCGTTGCTGTCAACTTGTTTCCGGGCCTTCTAGGCGGCGGCTCAAGAATTTTTTCCACTGTCCCTGATTCGCATTTTGTGCGATAAGACTCCTAGAGAATCGTCCAGTTCACCGCAAATCTTCAGTCGAATCTGGCTTGATGGCCGCATGGAGCGGTTGGATGCGGATGGGCAAAAACCAAATAATTTATGGGTTTGCGTTCAAGGAGTATTGGGGAATGCGAAAGAGTTGCCTAGCAAATTGCCCAGGGTTTGCGATCGGTTTTTTGGTTTTTTTTCTTACGGTTTCCACCGTTTTCGCGGATCAGCCGACTGCTGAACAGGCGTTGCGTCTTAAGCCGCGTCAGGCAGATATTCCCTACGAAAAAGTCGCTGCAAAGGATGTTGATTCCTGTGAATTGCGGCAATTGAAGCGACCGGAGGGGGAAGGTTTTTTGGTGACTGGTCCTGCCGGCGAGACGCTGCGATGGTTTGTGGACACCAACGGCGATAAGGAGCTGGATCGCTGGTGCTATTTTGCCGGCGGAGTTGAGGTTTATCGCGATATCGACAGCGATTTCGACAAGAAGGCCGACCAATTTCGTTGGCTGGGGACTGCCGGAATCCGCTGGGGTATTGATTCGAACAAAGATGGCAAGATCGATCTCTGGAAAGTGATCAGCGCTGAGGAGGTTACGCAGGAGTTGGTCGAGGCTATCAAAACGAAAGATAACTCGCGGTTCGCTGCGCTTTTGCTGAGCAAAAGTGAGCTCTCGACGCTGGGGCTGGGAGCGGAGAAAGCCAAGGCTCTGGAGGAGCGTATTTCCCTAGCTTCCAGGCAATTTGACGAGTTTGTTGCAGCGCAGAAACTGTTGTCAGCTACCAGTAAATGGTCGCATTTTGGCGCCGACAAGCCGGGTGTTGTGCCCGCGGGAACCGATGACTCGACTCAGGATATTGTGGTCTACGAAAATGTCGTTGCGATGACCGATACCGAAGGATCTGGAGCGGCGGGGGATCAATTGCTGGTCGGGACTTTGGTGCAAGTGGGACAAGCTTGGAGAGTGATCGACGCGCCCCGCTCCGTTGTTGAAGGGGCGGTGCTTAACGAGCAGGGTATTTTCTTCAATTCCACCGGTGGGTTGGTAAGTGCCAAGGGGGCTGATCGAATCGCTTCGGGTGATGCCGCGATGAAGTTGGCCGGAAAGCTGATGGAGCAACTTGAGGCCGTGGAAGGGAAATTGCGCGAGGCTGTGTCGGCTGAGGAGAAGGCTCGTTATCAGGATGAGCGGGCGGATGTCTTGGAGAAACTGATCAGTCAGGCGGAGCGCCCCGAAGATCGTGATCTATGGATTCGCCAGTTTGCCGATACCGTAGGAGCTGCCATTCAGGCGGGCGAGTATCCAGCGGGAATCGATCGATTGAGTCAACTGCCGGAGAAGCTCAGAGAACTCGAAATCACCGACAAGCAAATCGCCTATGTTTCCTATCGCGTGATCTCGTCGGACTACGCTTTGAAGGTTCAGCAGCCCGACGCGGACTTTGACACGATTCAATCCGATTATCTGCAAAAACTAGAGGATTTTGTGAGCAAGTTCGCTTCTGCAGAGGATGCGGCGGAAGCGATGGTGACGATTGCCATGTCGCGCGAGTTTGAAGGCAAGGGCGAGCAGGCCATCGAGTGGTATCAGAAGGCAAGCAGTTCATTTCCCGATATTTTATGGGGGCAAAAAGCGACGGGGGCGTTGACGCGTTTGAGGCTAGAAGGGAAGAAGTTTCCCACGATCACAGGTGTCGATTTAGATGGCAAGAAGGTCGATTTGAACGCCTATGCCGGCCGGCCTATGGTGCTCCATTTTTGGGCCAGTTGGTGTGAGCCTTGCAAGGCGGACATGAAAGTGCTTAAAGAACTCCAGTCGCGTTTGGCCAAGCAGCGGATCGCGGTGGTTGGGGTCAATTTGGATAGCGACACGAAGGCTGCAGCGGCTTTCGTGAAACAAGCATCTTACGCTTGGCCTCATCTGCAAACCAAGAATGGCTTGGACAGTCAAATTGCCGTACAGCTTGGAGTGCTCACGTTGCCGGTCACGATTGTGATCGACAGTAATGGTAAAGTCCTCAAGAGTAACGCTCATAGCACAGAAATCGAGAAACTCTTGACCAAATAACCGATCCCGCCTCTCGGGATTTTGTCCCGCAAAACGATTCCTGGGGAGGCGATCAACGACCGTTCGAGTCCTTTTCGACCCAGAGGCCCATAGCATGGAAAGCTTATTGTTGGCAGGGCTAGGGATAGTCCCTTGGCTTGTTCCCGTATTGGCATTATTTGGTTTGCTCATTGCGAGGCTGTGCGATGCTCCGCAGTTGCAAAGATTTGGCGAACGCATTTTTTTCGCTTCGCTGCTTTTGGTTGCTGGTGCGACGCTGCATACCGTTGCCTCGAATCATCCATGTTGGCTCATCCATACCTCGAGCTTGGCGATTATGACGGTAGGCGCAGTGATCCGTTAGTCTGCCGGATTACCAGTCTGCCGGATGGCTGAGTGGATGGATCATTGCTTGGCGGGTAAAAGAAGCGTTGCAAAGGATGCCTAGTCCCTGGATCGCAGTGACGACGGTATACTGGTTTCCGATTCGATGGCGGGAGATGCGTTTTCCCGCTCGACGATCCTGATCGTCTTACATGGTATCGGAGATGTAACGTGAACTCTCATTGTCTATCGGCTTTTGCGGCTGCCGTCGGGCGGAAAAAAAACAACGTTGCATGCTGGTTCGCGAGTCGCTGCGGATCGCTGAGCATGATCGTGGGACTCGCTCTTGTTGCGACTTCTTTTTCCGCTACCCCGCTCATTGTCGCCCAAGAGCAAGGTCGCCTTGGAATCGCCTCTGAAGTGCAGAAGGCTTTGGCGACTGTACGGAGCGTACAGATCAATGGCGGGAATCATGTCGAGGCCCAAGTTGCTGCTCAGAAACTTGGCGGCCTGGATGAATCCCAATTGGTTACCGTGCTGAAGGCGTTCGAAGGAGCGAGTCCATTGGCCAAAAATTGGCTGATGGGGGTAGCAGGAGCGATTGTGCGGCAGAGTGATCAGCTTCCCAAGGATGCATTGATCGCATTTTTGAAAGATACCTCCAATGACAGTGACGCACGCTACTGGACCTTTGAATTGCTGACCCAAAGCAATGCGAAAATTCGTCAAATGTGGCTGGCCGAAATGTCGGACGATCCGAGCTTGGATATTCGCTACTTGGCTGTAGCCCAAAAGCTCGACCAGCTCGAAGGAGCAGCGGTTTCGGTGGAGCAGTACGGGCCACTGCTGGATCTTGCGCGGCATCCCGAACAGCTCAAGGTGATCGCAGGCAAGTTGCGAGATGCTGGGGAGGGAGTCGACCTAGCTCGGCAGTACGGTTTTCTGATGAATTGGCAATTGATTGGCCCATTTGATAATCGAGACGAGAAGGGTTTCGACGTGGTTTATGGACCGGAGAAAGACTACTTGGCAAAGCCTGAAACAAAACCGGCCGGTCTCTATTCTGGCAAGGAAGATAAAGCTTGCACGTGGATGGAGGCAAGCACTTCAGCGGATGATGGACTGCTGGATATTGCTGCCCTATACAACAAAGAGAAAGGGGCAATCGCATACGCGTACGCAGAGTTTCAAGCCAAAGATTCCGTCGAGGCAGATATTCGCTTAGGATGCATCAACGCCAATAAAGTATGGGTGAATGGCAAAGAGGTTGCTGCAAACCAAGTGTATCATGCTTCCTCGGCGATCGATCAGTACGTTGGAAAAACCGAATTGAAAAAAGGTCTTAACACCATCTTGCTCAAAATTTGCCAAAATGAACAAACACAAGCTTGGGCGCAGGATTGGAGTTTCCAGTTGCGGGTCTGCGATGCGAATGGCAAAGCCATTTTGGCTGACGGTCGGCCCATCGTAGCGGTGAAGAAGGCAGATTCCAAAGGTGGCGAACAGAAGTAAAAGTAAAGAGCGAGGTTAACAGCAATGCTTATTCATATTTTGGTTCGCAACACTTTGAGTGCAGGAATGTCGCTCGGTCGCAAGTCGATTGCTTTAGCCATCGCTGCGGCTTCCATGCTGTCAGCGGTTGCGGATGTGTCTGCGGATTGGCCCGCTTTTCGTGGTGTGGGTGGAAATCCGGTCGTGCCGGACGCGAAGCTTCCGACGGAGTTTGGTGGTGAAGCCAACAAGTCAGTCGCATGGAAGACCAGGCTCCCGGGACGCAGTGTCGGGGGGCCTGTCGTCATCGGCAATAAAGTGATTACCAACAGTGCTGGTGGGGTTGATGCCAAGCGATTGACGATTAGTTGTCTGGATACCGGCAGCGGAAAATTGCTGTGGGAACAAGCCTTTCGAGCGACGGGACGCACCTTTTATTATCCGACAAGCTCCAACGCCGCCCCCTCCCCCTGCTCCGATGGAGAGCGGGTCTACGCATTTTATAGTTCAAACGACCTTATCTGTTTGGACCTCAATGGCAATTTGATATGGTACCGTGGACTGGCCTATGATTTTCCCAAGGCGGGCAATGACATCGGTATGAGCAGTTCACCGGCGATCGCTGGCGGCGCAGTGATCGTTCAAGTGGAGTGCCAAGGGGAATCCTTCGCGATGGGACTCGATCGACTTACGGGCAAAACGCTCTGGAAGTTGGATCGTCCCAATCAGGCGAATTGGGCAAGTCCCGTGGCGGTGCAACTTCCCGGCGGAAAAGAAGCGGTGGTTTTGCAGTGCAGCCAAAATTTGATGCTGCTGGAACCCAATAGCGGTGAAAAGATTTGGGAAATAGAGCTCTCCTGCCAATCGATTCCATCATGTACTTACGTCGGAAGCAACTTGCTGGTTCCCAGCGGTAAGGGGATGACCGTCTTGGACTTGGGAGATGCTGCCGGCGAACCCAAATCGCTCTGGACAAATAATAAGGTGAATCCAGGTAGCGGCAGCGCGCTGGCCCGCAATGGAGTCGTTTACGCGCTCAACGGCAGCGTGCTGGTCTCTGCCGATCTGCTCAGCGGAGAGGAAGGCTGGAAGTTGCGACTCCCCGATGCGGGGCAATTATGGGCCACGCCGGTCATTGCGGGTGATAAACTTTATGCGTTCACCCAGGATGGCGATTGCTTCGTGGTCCAGCTTCCTGCCGACAGCAGCGGCAAAGCTGAAGTGGTGGCTCGCAATTCGCTTGGTGAAGCGGTTTACGGAACACCGGCTATCGCGGGCGATGCTTTGTACGTTCGCAGTTACGATCATTTGTGGAAAATTGCCGAGTAACCCTTGATTCGGTTGTTGCAAACGGTGGCAATGTCGTCCGAGGAGAGCTTGCAATCATCGAGAGCGAAGAGCCTATCGGAAAACTATGATCCGACGCTATTAGCCGTGGTTTTCTTGTAAAAGCGAAGAGTCAATCCGATTAGCCATTAACCGTCTTAGCGTTGGTCGCGGTACGCGGGGGTTTTCGGACAGGCTCAAGGTCATAGCTAGCTAATTTATAGACAGCTAAATCAAAGGGAGCATTGTGGAGATCGCCTGTATTCCGATTCGAGGTCGTGTTGAGGGTAGTATTCGCCCTCCGGGATCGAAGAGTCTTTCCAACCGCGCGTTAGTTTGCGCGGCGCTCGCCAACGGAGAGTCCCATTTAACTGGGCTGTTGGTGAGCGAAGATACCGAAGTGATGATCGAAAGTTGGCATCGCTTGGGAGTTAAAGTGGAACAGGCAGCGGTCGGCACGGAGGTAAGGGTATGGGGCTGTGGCGGCAAGTTGCCGATTTCCAAAGCAGAACTTTTTGTTGCTAATAGCGGTACGACGATTCGATTTATGACCGCGGCACTTTCCGCCTGTCACGGTGACTTTGTGTTGGATGGTGTGGCTCGCATGCGGCAACGTCCGATCGGGGATCTGTTGGAAGCATTGCAGCGCGTGGGTGTACGGTGCGAAAGTCTTAATGCGGATCGGCCCGATTGCCCTCCGGTTCGCTTGATCGCCGAGGGGCTTCCGGGTGGTCGCATCGCAGTGGAAGGAAACATTTCGAGCCAATTTCTCAGCGGTCTTTTGTTGGCAGCGCCTTATGCTCGCTCGCCGCTTGAAATAAGTGTGGCTGGCGAGTTGGTTTCACGCCCTTACGTGACGATGACCACAGAAGTGATGCGGCGATTTGGTGCGAATGTGACAAGTGTTGAGGCCGATTTGTGGCGAATTGAGCCAGGTCCCTATGCCGGTCAACCATTTCCTATCGAGCCCGATGCATCGGCGGCCAGTTATTTCTGGGCGGCCGCTGCCATAACTGGAGGCGAGGTCACCGTGGAGGGGTTGTCGGCGAGCTCCTTGCAAGGTGATGTTCATTTTTGCGATGCTTTACAGGCGATGGGGTGCCGGGTTGTCTGGCGTGAGAATGCTGTTTGCGTTCAAGGTGGCAGATTGAGGGGAGTCGATTTGGATATGTCGAATATCAGCGACACGGTTCAGACGTTAGCCGTTGTCGCTTTGTTCGCTGAGGGGCCGACTCGAGTTCGCGGTGTAGCCCACAACCGCTTTAAAGAAACTGACCGCATTGGCGATTTGGCGACCGAACTTCGCAAACTGGGGGCTCGCATTGAGGAACACGAAGATGGGCTGACTATTTTTCCGACTGTCAGTTATCGCCCTGCCCAGCTAGCGACTTATGCGGATCATCGAATGGCGATGTCGTTTTCCCTGGCAGGCTTGCGGATCGAGGGAGTCACGGTGGAGGATCCGAAATGCACTTCGAAAACGTATCCCAATTACTTTGAAGATTTATCCAAATTGATCGGTGAGCGGATTGGGTTCAAGAGCGTGTAGGGGCAACTTTGCGCGGCTGGGCGCACGCCTCTGGAGGTTCAGTCTAGCTGGTTGTCGCAGAAGCTGCCTTGCCAGTGGGTATTGAGCAGATACTGGTCTGCCCGCGCCAGTAGGCGGTCAATTCGTTTTTCTTTCTCGCGATGATCGGTCCATGCTGTCGCAGTGAAATGGGCGCTGCAGTGCTGGCAACTCACCTCTCTGCCAAGAAGCTCAATTCGAATCTCCAGCATCCGCCCGCAGGTGGGACATGGGCGAGCGAAATAGGTGGCATTGGTCATGGTAGTTTCTCCATTAAACCCGACTGGCCACGAACGTAAGGCAACTCTAACCGAACACAATCTAAGCGTATCTCAAAACGATGAAGAGGATTTGAAGAGGATACTAAAATTCAAGGCAATTTTTCCTAAGCCCTGCTCCGCAACGACGCTTATTTTGGCAGGATTCTTTTCCTTTGTCAAGGGTTTTATGCTGTTTGTCTTTCCCTTGAGGATAGAGCGATGGGCTGTGGGTGTGGTGGGAAATTACCGAAACTGGGCGAGAAATCCGGCCGATTGGGAGGTGAATTTCCTCGATTTCGGTTAACATTTTGCAGTCTGCGACACCTTCCAAAGGCCAGATTGCTGCAAGAAGCAGGTTGCGGCAAAAAACAGGCTAAAATCCGACGACAACAGATAGCGAGGGAATTGGGCAATGGAATTGGTAGTGGCGAAAAATCGCGATGGCATGGGGATTTACAGTGCTCGAGAGGCTGCCAAGTGCCTCAAGGCGGCAATCCAAGCGAAGGGTGAGGCGAAATTGATTGTGGCGACCGGTTCGTCGCAATTTGAAGTATTGTCGCATTTGGTGCTGGAACCGGGGATCGATTGGTCCAAAGTCGATGGATTTCATCTGGATGAATACATAGGCGTTGGGATGGATCACCCCGCTTCGTTCTGCGGCTACTTGAAAGAGCGTTTTGTAGATCGAGTTCCGCTGCGCTCGTTTTATTTTTTGGATGGCACTCAAACGGCTGAGGTCGTCGCGCGGTTGGCCTCGGAAAAAATTGCCAAGCAGTCGATTGATTTGGCGATGGTGGGAATCGGCGAGAATGGGCATTTGGCCTTCAATGACCCGCCGGCGAATTTTGAAACCGTTGAGCCCTACCTAATTGTCGAATTGGATGAAGCTTGTCGCATGCAGCAAGTTGGTGAGGGCTGGTTTCCATCGCTGGAGGCGGTTCCAAAGCAAGCTATCAGTATGTCGATTGCGCAGATCATGAAGAGCGGCCAAATTATTTGCAGTGTGCCGGATGAACGCAAAGCGATTGCTGTTCGAAATTCGCTTCAAGGCGATGTGACACCTCAAGTTCCCGCTTCGATATTGCAGCGACATCCCAATGTAGAATTGGTGATCGATCAAGCCGCATCTAAGCTCTTGAGCGACGAGAGTCTGGCCAAGGCAAGGAAGGTTTAAACATAGGGCTAGTCTGTCCGGATTGGTTTTCAGCGAGGAGAATTCGTGGCATTCGAAACAGTGGATCATACATTTGAGAACGCGTCTGAGCCCACGTTTGAGCCTTGCGGGATGACGATTGATTTGCAGATCAACGGCGCATTTGGAGTGGATTTTGCGGCGAGCGATCTGACGCTGCGCGACTTGGAGGGGTGCTGTGAGCGGCTGGAAGTGGAGGGAGTAAGCGAGTTTCTGGCGACGATCATTACCGATTCGATACCGAATCTGTGCCAGGCACTGGAGCGATTAAGCAAACTGAGGCGTGGTAGTCGGCGCATTGAGCGAATGTTGAGCGGCTTTCATGTGGAAGGTCCTTTCTTGAGTGACGTGACCGGGTTTGTCGGCGCGCATGATCCGGCGCGAACGAAGGATGCAAACCTGAAGGATGCGAGTGCTTTGTGGGATGCAGCCGAGGGATTGATTCGGCTGGTGACACTGGCGCCGGAGCGCGACCCAACGGGAGAGGTCGCGGCATGGCTGGTGCAGCAAGGGAGTTTAGTTTCGATCGGCCACAGCGATGCGTCGCTGGGCGATATCGAACGGTCGATTGGGGCTGGAGCCTCTTTGGTTACGCACTATGGCAACGGTTGTCCGCAAGTGCTGAGCCGTCATGACAATATTTTGCAGCGTCTGATGTATTTCAAAGATCAGTTGATGTTTACGATGATTGCCGATGGAGCGCATTTGCCGAAGTTTTTCTTGGAAAACTTGGTACGAGTGATCGGCGACGAGCGACTGATTGTGGTAAGCGATGCGATTTGCGCGGCGGGCTGTGCGATGGGCGAATATCGATTAGCGGGTCGACCGATTCGCGTTGGCGATGATGGTATTCCGCGAACACCAGACGGGCAGTACTTGGCGGGTTCTGGTTGGACCCAACGTCGCATGGACCGGTGGCTTGCCAGGGAGTTGGGCTGGACGATAGCAAGACGCAAACGGTTGTTTTTTGAGAATCCCGCCCGCCTGCTGGGGGCAAAGAGATGAGCGTTCCAATGGCGAATGCCTGAATCGGTTCGGGAAGATGTTGAGCTAGATGCAAACGTTGAGCTAATGTAAACGTTGAGCGAGCTGCAAAAGCGCGGAAGTTTGTTTGCCGGTGTCGAGTTCTTGCTCAAGCTGCCGGCGAACTGGCGTGCGATGTGGACGATGAAGAGGTGGACGATGAAGAGGTGGACGATGAAGAGGTGGACGATGAAGAGCTGGCTTCACTGGTTAGGCAGGGAAATCTTTTGGTGAAAAACCAGCGTTCTAGCCAACTCGCTTTTCGCAGTCTAGGGTCGTCGACGGCGACCAAATGGGTCTTGCCGCGACGCGTTTTGACTTGCAGCATGCCATCGGGGCGAACTTCGGTTACGACCCAGTATTTATCCACTTGATAGGAATAGAGTTCGCCGTGCGGTGCGGGAGCGATATTTTTAGCCCTTGGCCCGGGGTTGACCCCGAACTTATCGAGGGTAAGCACCACTTTGTCACCGACGTGGAACTGTTTCTTTACCATTCGACTCTAGCCTTCTTAGAACCAACGCCTGAACCAGCACTTGAACCATCGCCTGAACCATCGCCTGAACCATCGCCTGAACCATCGCC
>Ga0169931_10015691_pt1 | contig 10117 bp, 9 predicted proteins | sample Kivu_15m_20L_FD_129675 | JGI IMG/M metagenome (GOLD analysis project Ga0169931, IMG submission 129675) | Freshwater microbial communities from Lake Kivu, Western Province, Rwanda to study Microbial Dark Matter (Phase II) - Kivu_15m_20L... | ecosystem: Environmental > Aquatic > Freshwater > Lake ... | reverse complement strand
TGCGGTTTGGGTCGTAGCCACCCCGATTGGAAATCTCTCCGATCTCTCGGATCGCGCCCGAGAGGTGCTGGCGTCGGTGGACTGGGTGGCTTGCGAGGATACGCGCCGCACCGCAAAGCTCTTTCAAGCCTTAGGGATTCCGTGTCCTGAGCTCAGGCGATACGACGAGCACTCTTCTCTCAAGCAAGTGCAGCGCTGGATCGAGGAGCTGCAGGAAACTCAGCAATCGATGGCTCTGGTGACGGATGCTGGAACTCCTGGTGTCAGTGACCCAGGGGCGCTTTTGGTGAGAGAGGCGGCAAAAGGCGCGATTGCGGTACACCCCGTTCCTGGGGCCTCCAGCTGGATGAGTGTGGTGAGCATCAGCGGCTGGCCCGAGGTGACCCGTTGGGTGTGCCAGTCGTTTTTTCCGCGAAAAGATCCCGAGAGGCAGCGGGCTTTTCAGGAGGCCTGGATGTCATCGCAGGCTGTTCCTGAGGCTCCATCGGCCTCACTCTGGCTAGAGAGTCCGGAGCGAATTTTGGACACTTTGGAGTGTCTTCATGCCCTTTTGGAACAGAGCCCAAGACTCGAGGCCTTGAGGGGGGAGGGCTCCCAGTGGCTCGTTTGCAAAGAGTTAACAAAAATTTACGAGCGAGTTTTTCGTGGGGATTTGAGCCAGGTTTTGGAGCAGGTTCGACAGCACTTGGCGAGCGAAGGAAATCGAGGCGAGTGGTGCTTTGCTGTTCGATTTCCTGCGCTTGACGCAGCTTTGGCCCAACCCTCCGAAGACTTGCAGTCGGTCGAAAAAGTGCTCGAGTGCCTGCTCGACGCGGGCGTCAAAATTTCGGAGATTTCCAAGATTTTGAGTCATCGGTTTGGCATCGACCGAGAAAAAATTTATTCGCGGGCCCTGCATCTCAAAAAATCTCGCGACTAGGGTTGACGATCCCCTATCCCTCCGTACACTCGAAGATGTGGTTGTGGTTTGAGTCCATGGATGGATTCATCGGGAGAAAAATCTCAATTCTCGTGGGCCTCAGAGGCGTCAGGATGACCCCCCTCTGGGGCTTTTTTCTTTTTTAAATTCACCCGTCTAGAGCTAAGGTCGACGCAGCGTGGTGACTATTTATGGCATGGTTTGACGACCTTAAGACTCCCAGAATTAAATCGTCCGGCAAATTGTCCAATGTGCAGGACTCGGATCGAGCTTCTCGGGTTCCTGAGGGCCTCTGGATCAAGTGTCCTTCTTGTAGCGAAATTCTTCAGAACAAAGCCCTCAAAGAAAATTTAAGCGTTTGTCCTGAGTGCTCGCATCATTTTCGGATGAGCGCCGCAGAGCGAATCTCAAGCCTCTGCGATGAGGGCGCCTTTGAAGAGTATGGCGAGGACTTGGTTTCGACCGACCCGCTCGAATTTGACGATACCAAATCTTATCAGCAGCGCCTGCGTGCGGCTGCGACCACTACTGGACTCAAAGACGCCTTTGTCTCAGGGCGCGCACGACTTCAGGGGCTCCCGTATCACTTGGGCGTGTTTGAATTTAAGTTCATGGGAGGAAGCATGGGGTCGGTCGTGGGCGAAAAAGTCGCGCTCGTCTACGAATCAGCCTTGAAGGACCGATTGCCCGCCGTGGTGGTGTCAGCGTCAGGGGGGGCTAGGATGCAGGAGGGGATCCTCTCTCTCATGCAGATGGCAAAGACGAGCGGCTTGATCGAAAAGCTTCGCAAAGAGGGTATTCCCTACGTTTCGGTTCTCACTGATCCAACGACCGGCGGAGTGGCTGCATCGTTTGCGATGTTGGGCGATGTGATTCTCGCTGAGCCTAAAGCGCTCGTGGGCTTTGCAGGTCCACGTGTGATTGAACAAACCATCCGTCAGTCGCTTCCTGAAGGATTTCAGCGCAGTGAATTTTTGCTTGAGCACGGATTTGTCGACCGCGTGGTTCATCGCAAGGACCTGGCCTCTGAACTCAGAACTTGGATGCTTCGTCTGGGACACACGACGTGCTCGTTTCCTTCAAACGTTACGCGCTAGTTGCTTTTTTTCTCGTCGCGGATCTCTCCTTTCCTGTCCTTGAGTCGAGGGCAGCAGAGGGATCGGGTGCGTTGCACTGGTCAGCTCGTAAGCAAGTTTGGGATCGCAAGAGCCAGCTCGTCTCATTGAGCGGAAATGCGATTCTCTCCCAAAGTGGAGAGAGGCTGATGGCCGACTCCATGAAGATCGATCTCCAAGCGAGAAAGGTCACGGCCCAAGGCAATTGCCTCTATCTCGCTCGAGACATCATCATGCAGAGCCAATCCATGGTGTTTAACCTGGATACTCGCACCGGAACGATCTTTGGGGGCAAGATTGCGACTGAGAATTTTTCGCTCTCGGGCGAGAAAATCAGTCGACTGGGGGAGGCGCGATTTAGCGCGATCAACGCCGAGTACACGACTTGTAAAGATTGTCCGCAGAGTTGGAGTTTTTTTGGCGAGGAAGTGGACCTCACTTTTGGCGGCTATGCCAAGATGCGGCAGGTTCGAGGCAAAGTGGGGGACGTGCCCATCACTTGGTTTCCGTATCTGGTCTTTCCCCTAAAGACCCAACGGCAAAGTGGACTTTTGATGCCGAGGTTTCGATTTTCAGGAGCCGACGGACTGGCTTTTGTTCAGCCCTTTTTTTGGGCCATTTCTCGAAGCTTGGATTTGACCCTGGGAGCTGGGACCTATTCGGCTCGTGGTGCGCGTCTGGAGTTCGAGGGACGCGCAGCCTTTGAGTCGGGATCCGCTCAAGCGAACTTCTATTTTCAAAGGGACCAGACTTACCGCCCCAAGTTGATCGATTCAGTGACGGGTGCGCTGAGCGCTCTCGAGCCGATCCAAAATCGCTGGGGCCTTTTAGTGAGCCAGCGGCAGAGCTTGGGTGAGCAATGGACACAAACTCTTCGGATCGAAGAAGTGAGTGATGCCAACTATCCATCGGATCTGGGAGATCTAGAAAGTCGCAGAGAGGCCGTTCTGACCTCCTCGTTTGCTCTAACTCGGACCACTCCTTGGAGCAGTGGGGTGTTGTCGGTTCGGCGCTTTAGAAACCGACTGGGTCCCAATCCTCTCAAGTGGGATGGCCAGGTGGTTCAGGCAATTCCGACTCTGTCCCTCACTTCAAACGAGCGGCCTTGGTTCAGCCGGTTTCACGGAGGGGTGGCTACGAGTTTTAGTCGCTTTTCGCGAATTGAAGGGCCTTTCGACCGAGACGTCGTCGGGGAGATCGCAGGCTTGCCCGCAGTGGGTCTGAGAGCGGGGGGGACTCCTGAGTTGGGGCGAGACCCGATTCGGCAAGGGTCTCGTCTGACTCTGACCCCATCGCTCTACACGGATTGGACTCCAATCGATGGAGTTTCGCTCATCCCGTCTGCCAAATACCGAGCGTCTTTTTATGACTTTGATCGAACTCAGACGGGAGTGCGCACGCTCAACCGCGGCTACCTCCTCACTCAACTAGAAGTCACTTCCGAACTTGCTCGGATCTACCGGGATGAGGATCGCTCATCGGGGTATAAGCACACCTTCAGGCCCACTTTGACCTATTCGTTGATTCCGCTGATCCAAGAAGATGCGAACCATCCGTTTGTGCAGCAGATGTTCTACGCCCAGGAGCGCGGCTTTTCAGGCTACAACTTTGATAACTTGGATATTATTCCGAGAGATTCCACGCGTTCCTACAACAACTACTTTCTTCCCTTAGGAAACTCTCTCGCTCTGGGGGTCGTCAGTCAGCTCTATCGAAAATTCGAAGACGGGAGAGTGGCGCGGCAGCTAGAGTTCTCAGCCTCCCAAACCGTGGACTTCAGAGAGCTTCGTTTGGATCCTTCGAGCCGTCAGCCGTTGTCGCGTTTTGCGAGCGCTCTCTCAGGAGATTTTGGTCCCATTTCGGGTCGTGTGTTTTATTTCTATTATCCCTACGCCCTGCCGGATCCTCCCAGTAATCGAAACAAGGTGAGTAGCTCTCTCAGTTATGTTTTTGAAAAGGCAACGCGTCACCGGGTGCTGGATTTCGAGCGAAGCGTCACGGTAGGTTATCAATACGACCGTTTGGATGGGATTAATCGGATCAAAAACCTGACGGGTGCAGTGAAGTTCTCTCTCACGGATTCGATCCTTCCGTTTGCGGGGGTGGATTATAACCTTTCGACCGGGCCAGATGACCCCGGAAAACTTCAGCGCGTGAATACCGGTCTTACGTTTCAGAGTGTTTCGCAGTGCTGGAGTGCCACGATCAACGTCTCCCAGACGCTCGAGCGTCCCGGCACCAATCTGGATTTCGACCTCTCACTCAATTTAGCAGGAGAGGGTTTCTCGGGAGCTGGACTGCCTGGGGGCTTCTAGTTGGCCCCGCTAGTGGAAGCTGCTAGAGTGGAGTCTTGCAATGACACGAGCTCAGTCTAAAGATTACTTTGAGTGTGCTTTTGGGCTGCTGCCCTCGCTCCTTGAGGCCAATCGCGAGGTGCTGGATCGCATTGGGTCCAGGCTCGTGGAGCAAGTGGCTCAGGGAAAGTTTTTGCTCGTGGCAGGCAGTGGCCATTCCGCCATTTTTGCGATGGAGCTCTATCACCGGGCAGGGGGGCCTTCATTTGTTCTGCCGGTGGTCAATGAATCGGTCCTTCCCCTTTTTGGTCCCGCTCGAGCGCGTGAGGCGGAGAGAAAACCCGAATCTCTCCTTGGAGCTCTCCATCGCGTTCAGCCTCAAGCAGGGGAGATGCTTTGGATTTGCTCGCAGTCCGGGATCAATGCCTCGATTGTAGAGCTCGCGCTCGAAGCGAAAAAGCTCGGTCTATTCACTGTGGGATTCACTTCGGTTCCGCACAGTGGTTCGGTGAGCTCCAGGCACTCGAGCGGCAAGCGCCTCATGGAAGTGTGTGATGAAGTGGTGAACCTGGGAGGGGTGCCTGGCGATGCCCTGTTGCCGTTTTCAGGCGGGGCCGTGGGGCCATTTTCCACGCTCTCTGCCCTCGTGCAGGCTCACGTGGTTCTTTCTCGGGCTTGCCTCGAACTCGAAGCCCGAGGAGTGCGATGCGTTTATACGAGCGTGAATACTCCTGGTGGAGAGGCCAGAAATCAGGCGCTCGAAGCCGCTGCCGGTCTGAGGGATGATCGCCTCCGTGTGACGAACAGTTGACGCAGAGTGGGAAAACACTGCCCATTTCTGGGGCAGCTCGCTGCGTCTAAACTGGAAGGATGCGGATTCTTCTCAGTAATGACGATGGCGTTCACGCACCAGGACTCAGGGCGCTCTATGATGCATTTTCGCGGTGGGGCAAAGTCGTGGTTGTCGCACCGCTTGAGGAGCGCAGCACCACGGGGCATTCGCTGACTCTGCATAAACCGCTCAGAATGATCCCCATTTCACCCGATTTTTATGGTGTGAGTGGATCGCCTGCAGACTGTGTCTACTTGGGAAGTCGCAAAGTGTTGGGTGGACTTCCCGACTTAGTGGTCTCCGGGATCAACCGGGGAGCCAACATGGGGCAAGACGTGTATTACTCCGGGACTGTGTCGGCCGCACGTGAGGCCTGCATCTTGGGTGTTCCTGCGATGGCAGTGAGTTTGGATGTAAATTTTAAAAACACGCCGCCCGAAAATCGCCTTCATTATGCGACGGCAGCCAAAGTGGCGCTTCAGGTCGCCAAGCGAATCTCGTCCCTAGGGCTTCCTAAACACACGCTCTTAAATTTGAATGTTCCTGATCTGCCTCTCAAATCCGTCCGAGGCATCCACTGCGCCAGACAGGGATTTCGTTATTATTCGGGCGGGATCCTGCAGCGCAAAGATCACCGCGGAAAAGATTATTACTGGGTGGGGGGCTCGTATCGGGGATATCGCAGGGAGCGAGGCTCAGATTGTGATGCCCTTGGACACCGATATGCGGCACTCACTCCGCTGCGCCTGGATTCAACCGATTACGACTTTCTTGCTGAGCTTGAATCGCACTCACTCTCTCTGTCGGGGGGTGCAAAGTGAGTCGTTCCAAGATTTTTCGACTTCTCGTGATGGCCTGGTTCTCTTTGTCCTTGGGAGCGTGTGCCACGATGAGACCCTACAAGAGCGGTCGCATGGGGTGGTTGGATCGACTTGAACGCTCCGAGCAGAAAGATCAGGGAGGTGACCGAAGCTGGCTCAAACGCACCGAGCCCCGGTTAACCGAAGTGTCTCGAGACCGCGAGACCCAGAGCTTCGAAAAAGTACGTCTCGTGCGTTGGAAGCGCGTGGCGGAGTCGATTCAACTCTCCTGGCCCCTTAAAAAACCGCGAATCACTTCTCATTTTGGTGAGCGGGGAGGAGAGCCTCATGATGGCGTGGACCTGAGGGCGCGTGTCGGTACGCCGGTGCATGCCTCGCACGAGGGTCGAGTGCTCTATGCCGGCGGAGGGATCTCGGGATATGGCAAACTCGTGGTCCTCCGGCATCCTTCGGGACTTGCCACGGTGTACGCTCACAACTCGCGTATCCAAGTGAAGCGGGGGCAATGGGTCCGTCGAGGCCAATGGATTGCTAACTCTGGAGCAAGTGGTAGGGCCAGTGGTCCCCATGTTCATTTTGAAGTTCGAGCGGGTTCGCGGCCTTTGAATCCGATGGATTTGATCGGCGATGCGGCCCTCAAAAGCTCGACCCTGGCTTCACTCGATTGACTGGAGCCTCATCTGAGTTATGGTGCTCTCCGGCGGGGTCCCATAGTTAAATGGATATAACAGCCCTTTCCTAAAGGGCCGTTCCAGGTTCGATTCCTGGTGGGACCACCACTTTTTTGACACTTCCTTTTGTTGTCGAGTGTAACGTTGCAAAATCAACGAGTTGTCTTTAGCGTTGAAGAGTAGCGTCAACTCAAGGAGTGGAGCCCATGACTAAAGCCGATCTGATCAACATCATTGCCGAGAAAGCCCACCTTCAGCACAAACAGGCCGAAGTGGTCGTGAATATGGTGTTCGACATGATGTCAGATGCGCTCAAAAAAGATGATCGTATTGAAATTCGAGGCTTTGGATCCTTTGTGAACCGAAGCTACGAGAGTTATCAGGGGCGCAATCCCAAGACCGGTCAGGTGGTCAATGTTCCACCCAAGCGAGTTCCGTTTTTTAAAGTCGGCAAGGAGCTCAAAGAGATGGTCGATTATAAGAAGTGAAGGACGATGAGTCCTGTTCCCAACAGGATTCGGTAGGCGACCCACCGACCAAAACCCGACTTACGAATCTGATCCGTAAACACCCTTAAAGAAACAAAAGTAGCGGCTCCCGCGACGAGCACGCTCAGTGCCCACTGAAGCCAAGTGGTTTCTCCAAAGGGCGTGCGAGCTGACCAATCCAAAGCAGAGAGCATCCGGCCCGCTTCAAAGCTGATCATGGGCAGCGAAAACAGGGCAATCAGTTTGGTGGCGGCCTCCAAGTGATAGTTTCTCAGTAGGCTCATCACGCTCATGCCGAGACTTCCAGTGATTCCCGGGAGTGCCGCTAGACATTGGCCTGCGCCAAATACGGTCGAGTCCATTAAGTCGATATCAAACAGGCCTCGCGTTTTCTTACTCCAGCGCTCGCCGATCAAAAGCAGGATGGCTCCCGCAAAGAGTCCAGCTGCAAGAATCAGATTCGAGTGAGAGGGCAAAAGGTTTTCGGGATCGATGCCCTGCTGTTCTTTTAAGTACCAGTAGCCCCCGCCCGGAAGGACCGAAAAGAAAATGAGGAAGAAAGGAAAACGCTCATCAAAAGTCATAGGACGTTTTCGCGCTACGATCACTTGGATGAAAGAGGACAGAATGCTCGCCCAGTCATGAATGAAGAAAACCAGGAGGGCTAAAAGCGAGCCCAGAGCGAACGAGGACTTCCAGAGCAGGTCGGTCGTCGGCCAGCCCAGAAGCTGCTCGAGAATACGCTCATGAGCATCTCCTGCGATGGGAATGAATCGGGAGAGTCCGTGAATGACAGCCAGCAAGAGGGATTCAATGAGGGTCATGAGGGTTCAGGTGGAACGGTCAGGTTGATGATGGAGGTGACGGTGAGAATCGAACTCACAAAATACGGTTTTGCAAACCGTCCCGTTAGCCATTCCGGCACGTCACCCCAAGTCGGGTCATGAGACTCACAAGTTGGGGTAGCAAGTGCGCGGATTGTTTGTCAACCTTTACGCATGAGAAGGGGTGAGGATCAGGTCTATGAATAGCGATTGGTTATTATTAGAAGAGTCTCTCAGACGACTCCGGATTGATCTCGCGAATGCCAAGGATCTGGGGGCCTCGCTTCAAGCTCTGAATTTGGCCGAACGTGCGCTTCTGTTCTTTCCTGTTGAGCCCAAGATCGGTGAAGTTTTTGATTTCCCGACGACCTCCCCTGAGTCAGGCGTCGGAGCGAGTGATGTGAAAGCACGCCTTGAGGTGCCTGCGGGTCTGGAGATTCCTAAGAATTGGGAGTCCTTGATTCGAGAGTTTGTGACCGAGAGCATGCGAAACTGGCGTGCTCACGGACGTGAATCCCGGGCTGAAAGAAAATTTCTGAACAAACCCGATGCTTATCAGGTCCTGCTTCGGGTGTGGATTACTTCTGCTTCGGTGATCGTCTCGTTTGAGGATGATGGCCCAGGCTTGAATCCGGCGCAGGTCTTGAGTCGAGCCGAGGAACTTGGACTTTTGGCAAGTGATGAGCGTCGCAAACTCGAAGATGAGCTTCGAAAAGGAAATACAGAGCCTGTTTACCAGCTTCTTTTCAAAGACGGACTCAGCACCAATCTCTCACCCGATGAGGAGTCGGGGCGAGGGATGGGGCTCTCGCGTTTGGCCTCCGAGAGTGTGAGGCTCGGGGCACTGATTTCTGCAGGTAAGTCCACCCAGATGGGTGGACTGAGTTTGAGGCTTGAGCTTCCCAGTAAAGGCATTGGTTTGAGAGTCAAAGGGGTGGATTCAAAAGACGAGCTTTTTACGTGGGAAGGAGTGGATGATTCCTCACCCTTCAAGCTTTTTTCAAAGCTTCCCTCAGAGAGCGCGTCCTGGGCGCGGGAGCGGTTTGGAACCTCGAGTGTGGGGTGGGTCAGGGTCGAGCCCTGGGTTCCGGGTGCCTCAGGATTTCGGTCGGGGGGCTTGGTGGTGACTCGTGGGCCCAATGGCGAAGTGAGAGCCTAGCTAAACCCCTCGTTGCTCAGCTCCCCAAATGAGTTTGTGGAGTTGAACTTGAAGTCGAACGTTCAGCGCATCAGCGAGAATTTTTTCCGCAAGCCATTTGAGGTCAATCGAGTCGGTCGGCCCCTGAAACGCGCCGGGAGAGTTTTTCGCCGCATTGGCAAGCGACAGTAGGAGGTGGGGAGTGGGCCAGGTTTCTTGCCGAATCAAATCACGAGCCCAAGCATAGTCTTCTGAGGAGGTGATGACGAACTTCACTTCATCGGTGGGCTTGAGGAGCGGCAGATTTTTTTTGTACCCTCCTCGCTGCATTTTACTGCCCGGCGTTTTGATGTCCAAAATGATTCTGGCAAAAGGTGTGACCTGAGAGATGTCGGCTTCGCCATGCGTTTCGATACTCACGAGAAATCCCAGTTCTGCGAGTCGTTGGGTGAGTTCTGGAGTTCCACGCTGCATGAGGGGCTCGCCTCCGGTGAGGAGCACCTGTTTGCAGCCGTAACTTTCAATTTTCGCGATGAGTTCCTGGAGGGAGAAAAATGTTCCGCCTTTAAATGCGTAGCTCGTATCGCAATAAGTGCAGCGAAGATTACAGCCGCTCAGTCGCACGAACACAAAAGGGACTCCGGTGAGTGTTCCCTCTCCCTGAATGCTATGAAAGATTTCGCTCACCAGGAATCGCATGAAGGTTGAAGTGCCCGAGGCCACCTGCTTTAGCCAACCCAAAAAAGAGGAGAGGCCCAACCCGCATTCCTGCAGGCTGGGCCTCCGATGAAGAGGAGGTCCTTGGGGGGACCCCCTTTGAAAGTTGGCCGGCCTTCTTAGGCCTTGCTTACCTCCTTTGGCAACCCGGCTGGCATGGGTAGGCGGGGTGGACCTGACCCGAAGCCCCGTGGCTTTGCGTCCCGGACTTTCGTCCGGTTTGCCCTTTTCAAAGGGGAGTGGTTGAAGACTCCTCTTCGCTAGGCCCTTCATTGGGCCCAAACTTTAATCCTGACTA
>Ga0169931_10015690_pt1 | contig 10117 bp, 5 predicted proteins | sample Kivu_15m_20L_FD_129675 | JGI IMG/M metagenome (GOLD analysis project Ga0169931, IMG submission 129675) | Freshwater microbial communities from Lake Kivu, Western Province, Rwanda to study Microbial Dark Matter (Phase II) - Kivu_15m_20L... | ecosystem: Environmental > Aquatic > Freshwater > Lake ... | reverse complement strand
TTAGCTCTTCGTGAGCATTATTAAGGAAATTCAATTCGTCTTTAAGTCGCATCCCATCAGCCACTTATGCCTCCAGCTTTGTTTCCTGTTGTTTGATTATATTTTGCAGAGAAAGAATCTACCTAGCCTTAATCTTTTAAATATGAACAAATTTTTCGTTACGCTAGTCTAGTAGCTGCGTCATTGTAGCCTTATCGTGTTCAGTTTGTTTTTTTATTTATTCCATAGTTTATATTAGCTCCTTAGTGCTATTATCATATTCGTTGATAAATCTTTCCTTTTGCTCGACAACTTGGGTTAGTTTCTGAATGACCTGACTCTTTTGATCGCTTTCTAAGGCTATCTCTCTAGTAGTTTTTTACAGCTAAATCATCGCTTCTTGGTTAGCTGCCAGATCTTGTTTCAATTCAGCTATTTTGTTGTTTAGCTACTGCTGTCGCTGATTGGATTTTTCGCCCTCAGTCTCTTTGAAACTTTTGATTTTCTCTACTTCCTTTTTACTATTTTATACCTATGTTTCCATCTTTTTCTTAGCAAATTCCATCTAGCGCTTCATTTTCTACTGCTCATTTTTTAGATGACTCACCGAAATTTTCAGATCAGTGTTCTCCTTTGTAATCACCATATTGCGCTGGTGCAGTTCCTTGCTCCTCACTTACCACGATTCATAAAATTTTGTCCTTCGATTTTTCATCTCTTCGTCGAAATTTGACCGAGCTAAGGCTAGTTCCTAGCTGGTGTTACTCATTTTGAGACCAATATCTTTGATATCAGCTGAGACATTGTCCTTGGGTCGATACTTAGATTCAGCTAGTGTGCCCTTCTGCGTCAGCTGTTTCTGTTCCTTTATCTGAGTGTTCAGCTTAGCGATGGCTTCTTTCATCTGTTAGTTTTCTTTCATAATTACCTGGCTTTCTAGCATCTTGCCTTTTATCTTTTTTTATAGGTCTTTTATGCGATCAGGTAGTGCTAATTTTTTCAAATCCAGTTGCTACTATTCTTTTTTTTGTTTCATTTTTGTTATTTAGATATCCAACGCTGCTATTTATTGCCTCTACAATTCTGCAAGCTAGATCTATTTTTTTTATTTGGCTATTTTCTTTTGCTCTGGGCTCAAATCAGGATCGTTATCTATGTGAATGAGAGCATTATTGAGTATTCGAAAGGAATTTTAGGTAATAGCTTGCTTCTGATTAATTAGACCATCTACTCGACTCTCGAAGAACTCTTTTTCTGCTTGATCTATCAGCTATTCGAAAGTCTGTATTTTAGTAGCAAGCTACTTTTCGTACTCTACTTTGTTCTTATCCTTGTAAAAGTTATTGAAAGTTTGTTCTACTTTAAACGCAAATCCTTTGAGTTATTTAAATTTGTCTTCATACTTTTTAATTTCTAGTTGATAGTAATCTATTTTTTTCTTGAAAAAATTGACTTGTTAATCGGCAGTTTTGAGTTTCACTAACTCGTCACCTTGACTTCTCATATCTATTACTGTTGCATCCAGCTTTGCTTTCACTTGCTTGTAAGCTGTTTTTTCATTTTAGAGAGCTCTAGTAATAATTTAGTTCTGTTTTTTAGCCTCTGTAAGATCTTTAGCCATTTGATCGACCTTCTTAGCTATATCTCCCTGAACAAAGGTAGTATTTAATTCTTTTTCTATGGAATCTTTAAGTTGGTTAAGCTGTTGGTTGGCAATCTGTCTCTACTTAACGTGTTCGGCTATCTATTTTTATAGCGAGTATATGTGAATTTATTGTTGTTTTGATTGTTATTTATGCTATTTTTAAGAAACTTGCAGCTGATTTTAAAGCGTCTAAATCTGCGATTTGTAAGTTTCCGCCTTAATCTGAAGGTTTTACTTCTCCCTTGAGAATATTTATTGCTGAACGGTAAGCTTGCCCTTTTTTCGTAACTATTCAATTAGTATTTAGTTTTCGCTGCGAATCGCTTCAATTTTGGTCATTATGCCATCAGGTGAGTTATTTTTTCTGAGAATTTTGAGTTCATCTGTCAGTTTTCGCACGTAAAGATTCAAATTTTATACTTCATCCTTGAGCAGGTCTATTTCCTTGATGCTTAGCTTGAGCTTATCAAACAGCTAATTTTTTTAGATCTGAATTTGACTAACCTCCGTGGCCGCCTCAATCTGTCGTCTAAAATCATCACCCTCTCTTTTTTTTGCTTTTTTTTATCTGCCTGAGCTGGAAGCTTAGTTGCTGATTTTACTGGTGTTAAGCGAAAGCTGTCTAATGTTATCTTTATTATCAAGGATCTGTGACCTATCAAGTATAGTCTTTTTCATCAGAGAAACACTTTTACTGTTCCTTCCTTTGACACGATTCAACTCGGCTTCGATGTATTATATTCGTCCCTCTAAGTATTAGTTTTCTTTCTGAGATGAAACTAGCTGTTCGTTTGCAGTCTTGAGCTGTCGCTTGAGTGCTTCGTTTTCGACTTTAACTTTATTTAAATTTGCATCAAAACGCGGAGACTTAAAATTTACATTAAAACTTATAGGACTGCTTTAGCGATTGATCGACTGTTACCTTTGTAAAACACTTTTTCTGGTCATTTATTTGGCTAGTTTATGCACTTGCTGTTCAAGTTATTCGATGACTTTATCCTTCTCTTTCATAACGGCGAGCACGTTGTTGTATTCTTGATCCTTTAAAAGTCTTTTTTCTTCAACCATGACTTTGTTGCGATGCAGCTGATATTATTTGTAAGTGCCTTCAGTGACTTATACAGTGTTAGCAGCTACGAACTTGTATTGGATTGCTCCTTACTAACCGCTTTCACCTCTAATTTCCATCTCGTAAAAGTCAGTAGCTGCATATTTTTTGCGTTACATTTGGGGCTGGTGATTTTTTAGGTAGCTAGGTCGAAGGTGGCGACTGCGATGGGGCGTTTCACTCCTCTGATGACACTACATATTTCTAGAGTGGTCTGAGTATAAAATATTTTACAGTGGGGTCAGTGTTTTCGCTGCCATTTTCGAGTACGTTGAGCACAACGATGTCGATAATCTTGTTGGGCTGAAAGTAGGTAGTGGCAGGTATGTCATCGGCGTGCTAGTAGGAAGAGTTGAACTGGTGGAATTGGTAACTACGAGGCAAACTGATCGAGTTTATGAGTAGTTTGTAAGTCTTTACGAAATAAAGCTTCTTCCCTCTGTTCATAATAAAAAATAGCCTTATAGCCCGAAAGCATATGAGAAGACTAAATTAAGAGATATAGATAAAAGTATTTGAATTAGTTACTGAAAAAATGAGAAAAACATTTATTTTTTTGTAATTTTGAAAATATATTAAGTTAATTAAGCTCTTTGATATAGTCAAGGATTAAATATATGACATACAATCATTTGTAGAGCTGCTGATACCGACTCAGTATTCTTTTTAGCTAAACAGCTTCCATCGCTAGTCCACGCTCCAGCATAGCATCCCTCTAGTCGACTATTTTAAAGTCAGTAGCAATCCTTTATCTCCATCCCAAACGTCCTAGTTAGCTTAGCAGCAGCTAGAGGCATTTGTTTACACTTTCACTCAGGACTGCTGCTATTGCTTTTAATTTTTTGCTTGCATGCAGGCACTAGCGCACTAAATTGAGCAGAGCGTAGCTCTCAAGCATGCCTTGTCTGACCATGACAACTGCCCTTATTTGTTGTCGGTACTAGCACTGACCATAAAAAGTTAGCATTCGCTTGGCCGTCTAGAAGATGTCTTCTCTTAGTTTCTACACTCCTTCTTCAATCTGTTGAGTTTTTATGGCGTTTGCCAGGAATCTAGTAAGAATTATTACTTTGATTCTTAGACTGCTTATATTTTTCCAGTTTTGAAGCAGTACTTACTAACGTTTGAGAGTAGATGATGCCAGTTTACAGTCAAAGTTTAAAATTTACTACTGAAAGGCATAGTTGCTGAAATCAAAAAGATCTTAAACTTTTGTCTTACTTACTCCTTATTCTATTTAAGTCAGCTAGGTTAATCCTACGCTGAGCTACTAGTTCTGTTTACCGAGTAGATCTGCAACTAGTAGTTGTTAATGAATGGAGATACTGACTTATCTGTGAAGCAATAGCCAAGAGTTGTAAAGCCCATAGAGTTCTCCATAACTAAACTGGGGGTATAGTTGATTGGCTAGCACTTTGAAGTCGGCATTGAAGGACAAAGTGCACTGTTTTGCTATGAAAAGATTGAGTTGTTGGTGGATGGTTGTCAGATAGTACTGTGAATTATGATCAAATCTATATTTTCGATACAGCATCAGCTGGATAAGCAAATTGTTATAACTGTTTAAAATATTACTGCGGTAGCTCAGGTACTCCTACACACGCTAAAGCTATCCGTTTTTAATGGATTTGAGGGCGTACTAAATAAAAAAACTAAATACCTATGAAGTTTAACGCTGATTCTAGTGGTAGCTTTTTATCATTCGACCCATAAACTAATCCTGCTCCATTCCAGTCCCCATCTAAAGAGCACCTCTTAAATACCAGTAGCCCAGGGTTTACATCTGTACTGATTTAATGTCGTTGCTGAGGTATACTTCAAAAAGTCGCTCGTAGTGATTGAGAATACAAAGCAAGTGCATAAGCCGCATCTTGAGGTCAGCATTGTAGGGACTGCGCTATAAAGCAGTCTACAAAATATGCACCAAACGGCATATAACTAACTGCTGTTAGCCGCTCTCTTACTGTAATTCCAAACAGGCTCGCACGAAGTCAGTTGCTATTACCAGCAACTAGTCACTTATGTATCGTTCTCCTTTTTACAAATTACGATTTTGTTCGACCTATTTCACTCTCTTATGATAGTGCTGTTCAGTTTCTTATATCATTTTTTGGGCTGCCTTTAGTGTGAAGTCAGGATGGTCGATTGCCAGATTAATTTTTCTGAAGTTTATTTATAGAATGAGCTGTCTTTAGGTCGTGATTTAAGTAGGATTTTCTAGGATTCGATGTTACATTAGCAAAGGCCACCACTTTTTGAGTTCAGTGCAGTAAGTAAGCGTTTCTGAGAAGTGCCTAGTATATTAGCCTAAATATTTAATAATAGTTTCAGGTCTTACTAGAGCCTAACTGACTTCTAATAGTTGCAATAGTAGTCCTTTGATACATATGCGATAGTAGTCTGCTTTGATATTAGCTTTGTAAAGAGTACTGCTTGTGTCTATGAGTCGCATATATTAACTGTTTAAACTATTGTAATAGCAGTCTAGGATCGACGGGAAACTGCCAAAAACAAATTTGTAAATATTTTACTATGGAAGCAGTTCTTCTCTTAGTCGAATTTATCCTAGATCAACGGTTGTCTGCTTGCATTATGCTAGTAGGAAAAGCAAGAATTAGTTATAGTGATCGTAGAGAGGAGTGTATGTTTTAAAATCAAGATTATTTCTAAAAACATTAGACATTTCGTCTAGATAAAACTGTACCAGAGCAGCTTTCTCTTAGCTTATGTGCCTTAACTACAAAATACTTCTTATAAACTTGAAAGGAAACTTTACTTGACTACGGATTTAGTGGTAAAGACTGATGGCTTTAATGGCTGCCCCCTAGTGAATCAGAATCTTTAGTTTAAGTTCTCTAGAACGAAACAGTAATTTACGACTTCCTTTGACTTTTTCGCTGAGTGCCTAGTCTGTTAGTCCTCCTTTGGCCACTGCTTGAGCTAAATCTCCTTACAAAGTCTTAAGTTGCTACTCGCTACTCTTAACGAATTTGTCCAGAAACATGTTCACAAGCTTGAGGGAAGCTTTCAAGGGCTCCTTTGGTTGATAAAGGCCATCTCTTTTGTATTATATCAGTCCGAGCTGATGCAATTGCTGTAAGTAGTCCATGTAAATCTGACCCAACTGCAACACTGGATTCTTGCTTGTCACGAACTCCTTCAGAAAAAGTTTTGCCAAAGGTGAAAACAAGTATGAACTTAAATAAAAACGATGAGTTTGAGCTGCATCAAATGTCGGAAATTCCTTCTAAAGCAGCTGCAGCATCACTCGTTCCCTCTGCTGACAAAACATTTCACATATTGACACTAGCAGAAAAGGATTTTCTTTGCCCATGATTTAAATAGACTATTTTTGACTGAGCTGCTCTGAATGATCCAAATATTACTTAAATGCGGCTAGGCTTAATGATACTTTCCCAGACTAGTCAGGGCTCCCACTCTAAAACACTGAATGATTCGCAACTCAACGGAATTTAATTGGTTATTTTTTGATTTGGCGTTTTTCTTAAGAGTCTATTCAATCAGGGAAATGGTTTAATCAAAGCGCAAGTGTTCAAAAGCGTCGGCTATTTACCCTATCTTTTTTTGCATCAACAATAAGTACAAATCACTATTATTACAAATCTATACAAATAATAAAGAGAAAAATATTTTTTGAATATTAAAGTGAAGATAAGTAAGAGCAAGTGAGATCATGTGCAGTTGAAACAGGTCTCACACTATGAGCTGTAGTCATAGGTTATGTCCATTTGACAAAAAATAACTCCACATTTGCCGCAATGGCGTTCACAGCTTGCACATACAGGTCTACGGCACTCTGAGCAGTTTGAATGTTGACGGTTATGCTAGCTGATTTTTTTGCAGAAAAAGCAGTTTACAGGGCAAAAAGGAGGTTACTATATAGTGATTTGATTCGATTCTTGACTAATATTTTGAGATAAAGAATAAAAATGTAATGATTTTGTGGGTGCGATTGTGATATGGTTTTTCGCATTAGCTTAAGGTAGGATAGCAGTTGGTCGATGTTGCGCTAAGTTGGCGTATAAGTAAGGACTAATTCGTAAGTAGTTAGTCAACTCTATGTCCATCTTTCGCGCCTAATAATAATAATAATAATGAAGCTAATAAACAAAACAAAATATCATACGAGCATAGCTCTCATGAAAGTAAAAACCCATTCTTACTCCTACACCTACAAAAGGCCGCCACGCAGTAATTTAGCTATTTCGAACCCTGAATCGATCTTTTTTATAGAGTACTTTCTTGATACTATTAAAGCAACGCAAAGCCACTAGATAGCTTCTTGTTAAGCTCCTTTTAGTAGTAGTATGTCCCACATGTTCAGCAGTGCATCTAGGTGAAAAACTCTTCCAAAAAGAGTAAGAATCCAACTTAAAATAAAAGTTTTTATGTCTACTTATAGCTCTTATAGTCTTTAATGTACTTACTTGTCCTGAATCGCTAACTTTTCTTTAATCCGATTGCATGAGTTGGAGATTGCAGACTGATTCAGGGTCAAGAAGCCATAGAGAGAAGGAGTAGTAGCCAAGGATACCAAGGCAACAAAAGCTCTAAATGACTTAAAATTTACTTATAATCTGAGGAAAGCTCATGAAGCAAGAGAAAGGCAATCAGAGAAAGCCCCTGAATGTAGCCTATGTCTTGTCGATAGATCGCGAAGCAACCTAGAACGCTATAGAGCTGATTGTCTCGGGTGGAACTGACTTGAAGCTATCTGAGCTATGGAAAAGTGCGCGGAATATCTTGAGCTATTATTTGTAGCCATACTGCCAGTTTAGAGCTAGTAGTCACTGCCTCAGGGTTGTTGTTTGATTAACTAAAAGAATGTCTTTGTTGCGAGTGTCCTACGATGTGAGCTAGCTTATCTGCCTGCTTTTGGGTAGATAGCGTATTTTTAATCAACTACTACTGTAGATAAGCGTAATTAGCAGCAGAGAGTTGACTTCTATTGGGCAGAAGCTGGGTCCATACATACGGTCGGTGCTATGAAGGGACTCCATAGCCAATAAGTTGACGATAACTACTGCTAGTAAAGTCGATTCCCTGGGGATTTTTTAGCAAAAGTTGGTTATAGTTGTCTTTTTGCTTAAGATTCAATCTACTTTGCTTAGTGCGAATCTATCTGAGCCGATGGTTGTACTAGTCGTCTTGCATCAAGTTTTTTTATTTACATTACCAGCATATCATCACACTATTTTACAAAAACTATATCATTCATCAATTAAAATTTTTGTTAGATATTTAAAAAAAAACTCATCTAATTTTTATTTTCATGATTAACAATAAAAAATTTTATCGCATTGTTTTGTTGTTATGAATTATTTTAGATCAGATTTGTTGGAATTATATTCTGAGATTTGATTGATGAAGAAAAAGATCGACGACTACGACCTGCTTCCCATCGCTGAAGACTATTTCAACAATATTTTCAGCTAAGTTCTTGAAATGAAAGCCCTTGTGCTTGACTCCTAGACTTCTGGCATCATATCTATCGTATACACTCAGTCCAAACTCTACCGCCACGATGTCTATCTCATTCAAAAAATCGAAGATGTACGCGAAAAACTAATGCATCTCAAAGGAGTCTACTTCATTAGACCCACCCGAGAAAACATCCAGCTGCTTAAACAATAGCTTTCCAATCCTCATTTCAAATAGTATCACTGCTTCTTTACCAACGAAATACCTGAAAATATGGTAACTGAGCTGGCCGAAGCTGACCCTAATGATCGTATCAAGACCCTACAGGAAGTATATCTAGACTACTATGCTGTCGGCAGGAATTTATTTTCGCTCAAAATACCTTCAACCATAGCTCTTCGCAAGCCCAGAGAACGCTGGGGCGAAATGGAAAAAAGCATCGTAAATCGTAGCGCAGATGGTCTCATCTCGGCTGTCATGTCACTGCGTCTGTTGCCTCAGGTCAAGTATTTGACTGATTCTAACGCGTGCGCTTAAATAGCTAAGAAAGTATCTAAAAAAGTGTAAGAAGAGTTAATGAAGAAGCCTAGTGACTATCCGCGCAACTAGAGAGCTATTCTTATCATCACTGAGCGTAAGGAAGACGTTGTGACTCCTCTTTTGACTCCCTGGACCTACTCAGCCATGCTCCATGAACTTTTTGGCATTTACAACAACAAAGTTGACATCAAAAATAAACAAAAAGCTTTTCTGGCAACAGAATAAGAACGTAAGGCAAGATAAGGAGAGTCTCTTAAAGAAAAAGAGCAACGAGAATTCGTGCTTTCTTAAATCTAAGACGAATTTTACAGAAAAAATGCATACAGTGGATTCGGGGAGTTGGCCAGTAACATCAAAACATTTATCAACTAAGTAGGTGCAAAACGCAACAAAACTATGAAACTAGATAGTCTGTAAGAAATGCATGACGCACTTAGCAAATTACCTGAGCTTAATAATTTGGCAGCATCAGTCGAAAAACATGTGACTTTGAGTTGCTAGATCTCAGGATAAATATAAAAAAATCTTATGTTTGAGGTATCTCGTATCGAGCAAGACTTGGTTTGTCAATAAAACCGTAAGGACAATATTGAGGCTATTTGGAAAGTATTCAGAAATGAACGTGTTGAGTATTATCTAAAGTTAAAATTGGTTTTGCTTTTTTCGATTAAATATCCTAACGATAAGTAGATAAAGGAGCTTTTGATCTACTTATCTGAAATCAATCCTGACAAGACATATCCTACACTGGTTTCACTGATTCAGTAATATCAACAGGGCAGGCATTCTGATCTTTTTCACTCTAAAAATCTCAAAAAGAAGGCACTTTCGTATTTTGACCGTATTCTTAAGGACGTTCCCAACGTATATACGCAGCATAAACCTTACATTCTTGAAAATGTGCTTCCTTAGGTGCTTCAAGACAGGGTAAAAGACGCTGACTACCGTACTGGGTTCGCAGGAAGACAGGGAAACAATCGTCGGCCTGTTGTGATCGTGTTTTATGTTGGAGGAGCCACATACACTGAGGCAAAGGAAGCTGAAGACTGCGAGTAGGCCAAAATCATCGTAGGAGGAACTTTTGTGCACAATTCCAAGACTTTTATTTCAGAAGTGATTCAGCTTCAATCCTAGCGAGAAGGAGAACTTTGATAGAAACCTTATGGATTATTAAAGATATAAGTCTAGATTTAATTTATTAATGTTAAAGATAGATTTTTTAAAAATACATTTTAATTGATTTTTTGACTATTTTTTGACTATTTTTTATAATTTTAATACTAATTAGATGAATACGCTCTCCCTGGGAGGATAGATTCTTCACAAAGTACTTTATTGATTGATTCAGATTGAAAATCTTCTGGTATAAATAGCTTAAAATTCTCCTAAAAAGAAACAAAAAT
>Ga0169931_10015689_pt1 | contig 10118 bp, 6 predicted proteins | sample Kivu_15m_20L_FD_129675 | JGI IMG/M metagenome (GOLD analysis project Ga0169931, IMG submission 129675) | Freshwater microbial communities from Lake Kivu, Western Province, Rwanda to study Microbial Dark Matter (Phase II) - Kivu_15m_20L... | ecosystem: Environmental > Aquatic > Freshwater > Lake ... | reverse complement strand
GGGTTTTCGAGCAGGTCAATGGCTGGCGAGACCGTACGAAGCTTTCGTTCCGCGACCGTAGAATCGACCGACGGGGTCGCGGCAGCGTGTTGGGGTGCAGATGCAAGGTCGGTGGACATGGTAAACTCCTGAGTGGGTAGTCGCTGCGGGATGGCTCTCGCAGGACAGATGGGTCTATTGTGTGGTGGACTTTGGGCTACCTGTTGGCGCACATCAGCCGTTCACGGTGATCTGGCGCGGTACGTCCTTCTGAATGCGTGCCATCGTAACCGTCAGTCGCCCGTCGCGGAGCTCGGCCAGCGTGCGGTCTGCGTCCACCCGACAAGGCAGGGAGACCGTGCGCTGGACGTCGAAGCGAACCCGCTCGCGATGTCGCGCGGTAAAACCTTCGGGAATCGCCACCTCTCGACGAAGTGTCAGACGGAGTGTGTTGTCGTGCACCGTCAACTCGAGCTGCTCCGCATGTACACCCGGAAGATTGGCTCGGAAGACGATCGCGTCTTCCGTCTCGTGGAGGCTGAATTCCAGAGGAATCGCCTTTGCCGAAGGCGCGACCGTCAGGGGTTGCCCGAAGACGTCATCGAAAAGTCGTGCAAACGGCGGGTCGAACGGCCTGCGAATCAGGTGGAAGGATGGCACACTGCGGTCGATTTCGTAGCGTGATGCAAACATGGATATACCTCGTGAAGAAGGAATGATGTAAGGACCCCGTCCCTGTGTTGGAGTATTTCGGCTAATTCCGAAATACAGCTCTAACGATTAAATATCGCTGAATTAAATCTGGTGCATTGCCTTTTCATTGCACAAGAGTAACCGTTCAGAGTCCGGAGCCGATTTTTATCCGGTTCCGTTGACAGGGCGAATGATAGGCACAGCCTCGGATGCGTCAAATCAGCGCGTGCAATTTTTGTCGATAACCTGAAAAACCGCAGGTTCCGAGCGGCTTTCCCTATTGCAACCAGCCATCCCGGAATTCCGATGAACGCGTTCGTTTCGTCGCCGCTAGTCGGTTGTGGGCAGCGCGGCGGTCACCACCGCCTCCTTTTCGGCTCCACGGCGTCTGCGAATCCAGAGCAGCAGCTCTTCGACCGTCGCGTAAAGCACAGGTACGACCAGCAGCGTCACGAGGGTGGACACCGTCATGCCACCTACCACCACACGCGCCAGCGGCGTCTGTGTGTCGGCGTTGGAGCCCGACGCCAGCGCGGTCGGCATTAGCGCCAGGATCGTGGTGAGGGTTGTCATGAGGATGGGGCGGAGTCGCCGCCGAGCAGACTCCACGACGGCTTCCCTGACGCCCATACCCTGTTCGCTTCGCAGCAGGTTGGCGTAATCCACCAGCACGATGGCGTTGTTCACAACGACACCGATCAGCACGATGATGCCCATGAACGAGTACAGGTTGAGCGTCGTGCTCGTCATCACAAGGGTCATGACGACGCCAACTCCGGCAAACGGAACCGAAGCCATGACCACCAGCGGCTGTAAGAAGCTCTCAAATTGACCCGCCATCACCATGTAAACCAGCAACAGTGCGAGCAGAACGCCGACTGCCAACGACCCAAAAGCGCTGGACTGTTCTTCAGCTTCACCGGCCACCGCGACGATAAACCCGTCGGGCACATCCAGCTCGGCCAGTCGGCGACGGATTTCGCCATTGATGGTGCCGATGTCCCGGTCAGGAAGATTGCTTGCCGTGACCGTGACGATTCGCTCCTGATCGAGTCGCTCAATCGCCAGCGGCGTTCTCCCGTCGCCTGTGCGCATCAGGTCGCGGAGCTGCACGGTACCGCCTGCGGGCAATGGCATGGCGGATGCGAGCACCCGCTCGACGTCGCGGAGCTCGTCTTCGCCAAGCCGAACGCGAATCACAAACTCGTCGCCGTTCTCGCGGAAGACGCCGGCCTGACGTCCCTGAATCAGCGTGCTGATCGTGTCCGCCACCTCTGCAGTCGTTAACCCGTAGTCGGCGGCCCGTTCACGGTCCACGTACAGTTGAAGCTCCCGTCCGCCGGATAACCGGCTGGGGCGTACCTCGGTGACACCCTCGACGCTGTTCAGGAGCTGCACGACCTGCTGCGTGAGGGCTTCGGCGATCGTGAGATCAAATCCTCGGATGTCCACACGGATGCGCGCGTCACCACCGCGAATAAAGTTAAAGATCCACAGGCCGGTACCCGGGCGTGAGCGAATGCGCATGCCCGGGAACTCTCGTTGCAGGACAGGTAGCAGCGCAGCGGCCACCTGTGCCGATGAACGCGTGCGCTCAGCTACAGGCACCAGATTGACGCGCAACTGTGCGCTCTCCTCACCCTCTGTCGACCAGAAGCCAGGCGTGCCAATGGTGGACAGGATGTTCAGCACCTCGGGTGCCTCACGCTGCACCGCCTCTTCTACGCGCAAGACCGTCTCATGCGTGATCTCGATGCGTGTACCGACGGGGTATTCAAGATTGATGCGCACCTCGCTCTCGTCGGCCTGAGGAAGTAACTCCGACCCGATACGTGGCGTCAGAAGGAAGGAGCCGGCGAGTAGCCCCAGCGCAATCAGGATCGTGAGTGCCCGGTGTCGGAGTACAAACGCCACCACGCGTGCATAGGTGTTGTCGATGAAACGGAGCCATGCTGCGTCGCTGCTCTGAATCGCTCTGGAATTCGAGAGCAGCGTTCGCGAAAGCACTGGGACCAGTGTCATGGCGACCCAGAGGCTGCACAAAAGAGACGCTGTTACGACCAGCGCCATCTGCTCGAAGAATACACCCGCAAATCCCGATAGAAAAAGGACCGGAGCAAAGACTGCGATCGTGGTGAGCGTTGCCGAGAACACCGCCCCCGCTACTTCTTCACTGCCCCGTACAGCCGCCGTCGCGGGGTCGTCACCCATCTGACGCCGCCGATAGATATTTTCGAGAATCACGATGGCATTGTCGACCAGCATGCCCAGGCCCAGCGCAAGCCCTCCAAAACTGATCAGATTCAGCGTCAATCCGAGCTGATACATCAGAAAGAATGTGCCGATGACCGCGATGGGAATCGAGGTGGCCACGACAAGCGTCGCACGGATACTACGCAAGAAAATCAGCAGTACGACAATCGCGAGCGCACCACCGATGACGACACCGGTCTGCACTTCCTCAATCGAGCGACGAATAAATACCGAGGTGTCGATGACGATATCGAGCGCCGCCCGCCCCTCGAAATCAGCGTTAAAATCCAGAATCGCCGCGCGAATGGCATCGGCTACCTCGACGGTGTTCGCATCCGGCGATTTGGTAATCGTGATCTCCACGCCCGGGTTGCCATTGATCCGTACCATGTTGACGTAGTCCTCGAAGCCGTCACGAACGGTAGCGACATCATGCAGTTGCACCGCATGCGAATCACGCCGTGCCACCAGCGCACGTTCGATTTCTTCCAGCGTTCTAAACTCACTCATGGGTCGTACCAGCAGGTTTTCTTCGCCCGACTCCACGGGGCCTGCGGGTACGGTAACGTTTTCGCGCCGCAGCGAAGTGACGATATCGAGCGGACTAAGCTGAAGGGACGCCAGCGCCTCCGTGTTCAGGTCCACCCGAATTTCACGGTCGCGTGCGCCTCGTACATCGACACTGGCGACCCCCGGAATTCGTTCCAGACGCGGCTTCACCACGTCGTCGGCAAATCGCCGCAATGCGCCTTCGTCCAGGTCGGCGCGCAACGCGACGTTCATGATGGGGAAATTGGAGAGGTCGAATTTGTAGACAACCGGTGCTTCGGCATCTTCAGGCATGAGCGAACGCGCTCGCTCAACGGCCGCCCTGACATCGTTCAGCGCAGTTTCCAGCGGAATTCCCCAGTCAAATCGCAACGCCACACGGGCTCGCCCTTCACTGGAAAATGATTCGATTCGGTCAATCCCCTCCACGCGGGCGACGGCTTCTTCGATTCGCCTCGTGATCAGCGTCTCCATTTCCTCCGGGCCCACGCCCGGATAGGCGACGACGACTGAGATCGAAGGAAAGTCGAGTTTGGGTAGCAGGTCGATCTTCAGACGAAAAAATGCCAGCACGCCGACGGCGATGATCGCCCAGAAAATCATGGTGGTCGCCACGGGGCGACGTACGGACCAGGAACTGAGTCCCATGCTAGACTCCAGGCCAGCTGCCTTATTGAATCAGGTCAGACGGTGTAAGGGAAACAGGAGGTCAGTTCGAGGTGCCGGCTTCAGGAACAGCCAGCACCGTGATACCGGCCACCAGCGAACGCGGTGGTCGAATAACGACGTTCTCGCCGGCATTGACACCTGTAACCGCTGCCTGATGCGCTGACTCCAGCAACACGGTGACAGCACGTCGTTCGATGGTGTTCCCGGCGGTGACGACCCAAACGCTGTTCGCGCCTTCGGGCGGGACGCCGCTACCCTCTTCAGGGCTGGCCCCGAGCAGCGCGTTGACCGGAATAAGCACGCTGTCAGGGCGCTCCGATACCACGAGCTCGCCGCGGGCGAACATGCCGTGCCGCAACGCGACCTCCTGTGGCTGCACCTGAAGCCGCACTTCGACCGTCCGGGATACCCGATCCACCGTATCTCCGATGCGGATGACCTGCGCCGGCAGACGTTGCCCGGCAGCAGCGTCCAGATAAACCCAGGCGCGCGTGCCGGGTGCGATCTGTGCCAGGCGCCGCTCCGGAATACGAGTCACCAGCTGCAGAGATGCGGGATCCACCACGGTGATGATTGGCGTTTGCGGCGTCACCATGGCGCCCTTGTCCACATGCCGCGTCACGACAATACCCGACGCCGGCGACACCAGCGCTCGCCGCCGCAGTTGCCCCGCGGCCGTGCGTAGCTGGGTATCCAGCTCAGACACGGCGACCTCGGCGGCGGCAATATTGGCGTCCAGCACCAGCAACCGGTCCTGCAATCGCCCGAACTCGGCGCTCGAGAACGCGCCCCGCTCCACCAGAGGTCGGCGCCGTTCGACCTCCCGTATTACCTCGTCACGGGCGGCCTCGGCGGTCGCCACCGCTTGCCTGGCGCTGTTACGCTGCGCGCTCAGCTCGGCTCGACGCAGCTCCTGCAGGTCATCGTCGAGGGCGCCGATGGTTTGCCCCGCGATCACGGTCTGCCCCTCGTCCGTAGTCAGCTCCACGAGTCTGCCGCTATCCAGTGGCGCAACATCGACGACCACATCGGCAAGGATCTCTCCGGTAAACGCTTCATAGGCCTCCAACGCGCCACTACGCGCCGCGATGGTGCGGACAGAGGTGGGCGCGGGTGTTGCCGGACCTGCCGCCGGCGCAGGCTGTGCCGCAGTTGGCTGGCACGCCGAGGTCTGCGACAACGCCAGAAAGGCAGAAAGAACCAGATGGAACACAGGGCTTCGGTTCGACCACCGCCCGGCTTTCAGGATGTTTGCAGTCACTCAGTCACTCCCGGGCTCTCGTCGTCGAGAGCCCCTGAGAAAAATAACAGGTCGAGCTGGGCGAGGTCGCGGTTGAGCTGCGCCACGTTGTGCGCGACCCGGGCTGTGAACACCGCAGCGTCAGCCTGCGTCATCTCCAGAACGGTTACCTCGCCGCCGCCAAAACGTTCGCGGACCAGATTTTGTGCGACCTCGGCCGCTTCGATCTGCTGTTCCGCGGTCTGAATCTGGATTTCAGTCGACTCCAGGGTGCGTTGGGCCTGCGCTCGCTCGAAGGCGTTGCCGCGCGCCAGACGATCCGCTTCGATCTCGGCGGTCCGCGCCTGAACCTCGATCACCTCACGTCGCCCACGGCGCGTCATGTCCAGAAAAGTCCAGTTCAGGTTCAGCGAGACTGTCCAGAACGTGCCGTTCGGCGCGCGCAGCGAGGGGCGCTGAAGGTTGTATTGACCGACGAGGTTTAACGTCGGCACCCAGTCCTGGCGCACCGAGCGAAGAAGCTGCTGCGCGGATTGTAGCGCGATGCGCTGTGCTCGCTCACTGGCCAGCGTCTCCACAGCCCCCCCCGTTGCCAGAGATGGCGCATGGAGGTCGGCGTTCATCACCTCGTCCTCGGGCACACCCATGATAAACGCGAGGGAGGCCAGGGCGTTGCGATGCTCCAGCTGGGCGCGCACGGCGTTGTTTTGCGCCTGCATCAGCTGCAGCTCGGCCTGTGCCACGTCGGCATCGACCAGAAAGCCCGCCTCGGCGAGCGCGGTGGACTGATCCAGACTGCTCTGTGCCAGCACGACCTGCTCGTTGGCGGCGGCCAGATTCTGCTGTGCCGCCAGCGCAGCCACGTAGGCGCGCCCTGCCGACACGCGAAGCGTCGACGCTTCCCACCGAGCAACGGCCTGCGCGCTCTCGGTCGAGGTCTGCAACGCCCTGCGGGCTGTCCACTCGTCGATTCGTAGGAGGGGGACCGTCAGGTTCGCTCGGGCAGAGTAGTCCCAGAGGTTCGTAAATGCCCGGTCTCCAACCTGAATCTGGGTGTCGTTCCGGGTTAGCGTACCCGCCAGTTCGCCAAACGGCAGCAGGCGGTCTCGGGCCAGGCTCGCTTCCGCCTCACGTCGAAGCACCTCTTGCCGCGCAAGTAGCGCCAGCTCGTTGTTCTGAGCCGCCGCTTCCATGGCACGCTCCATGGTCAGGATGTCTTCTGCGGCCGCTTGACCAAATGCCTTATGCGGGTCGTGCAAACCATCGAAAATAATGGCGAATAGCGCAATCGCCGCGACGATAGGGCGGAGGTGAGAGAATCGTAACGAGGGCATGTGAGCTCGTGCCGTTGGATCGAGGCGCATCAGGTTCGCCCTTTGATGAAGCGTCCGCACAGACGATTCAAAACAGGGCTGCGCGCAAGGAAGTTGAGAGTCAATCGGTGTGTGAAGTCAGGCTGGTGCTGACGCGGGTGCCGGGGCGTAGGGAAGGGCGCGAAGCGGGGGCGGAGGGGGTGGGTTGTTGACAGGGGGCAGGGCGGTACTACGAGACGGCGTGGCTGTTTCTTTGCCCCCGGTGTGTGATGCGCGACGGTTCTTCTTCTGGTGCGGTGTCGGGCTGCGGTTCTTCAGCTGATTCGGCGTCTGTGCAGCGGCGATCGGGCATGGCTCGACCGACGTTCGAAGACAACGCGGCAGGTGGCAGGCCGGACTGGTTGAAGGTTCGGCTGCAGTTGAACAGCGACTTCTTCAATGTGAAGGAGCTGGTGCACAAGGCCGGTCTTCATACGGTGTGTGAGAGCGCTTCGTGTCCCAATATTGGGGAGTGTTGGTCGAACCGTACGCTGACGTTTATGGTGCTGGGCAATATCTGTACGCGGTCGTGCGGCTTTTGCGATGTGTCCACCGGGAAGCCGGGCGCTGTGGACATGGATGAGCCGCGTCGGGTTGCCGAGTCGCTCGCGACGCTGAATCTTCGCTACGCCGTGATCACCAGCGTGGACCGCGATGACCTGCCGGACGGTGGAGCCGCGTTCTGGGCCGAGACGATTCGGCGGACGATGGAGTTGTGCCCGACGATGGAGCTCGAGGTGCTGGTCCCTGACTTCAAGGGTCATTTGCCGGATGTGGCGACCGTCGTCGAGGCGCGCCCGACCGTGTACGCGCACAACATGGAGACGGTCGAGCGCCTGCATCGACTGGTGCGGCCTCAGGCACGTTATGAGCGCTCGCTGTTGACGCTTTCGTACGCCCGCTCGCTCGGCGCGGTCACCAAGTCGGGCATCATGATGGGGCTCGGTGAGACCAACGACGAGATCGTTCAGGTCATGCAGGATCTGGCGCGAGCGGGTGTCGAGATCGTCAGTCTTGGACAGTATATGCGCCCTTCGTCCCGGCACCTGCCCGTGGCGCGCTGGGTTCGCCCCGAAGAGTTTGCCGAGCTGCGTGACGAAGGGCTTCGGGCGGGTCTGGTGCACGTGGAGGCCGGTCCGCTGGTTCGCTCGTCTTATCACGCCGACGCCCAGGCGCGCGCCGCGCGTGAAAATCGCGAGGCGATGGGTCAGCCCTGAATCGGAGCGCTGGCCCATGCGGCACGACAAGGTACGAATCCGGGAGGCACTACGCCTGATGGCGATTACGCCAGATGTTGTGTGGGATGACGGCGGCGTTCAACGCAGCCTCCTGCATGGGGTAGAAGAGGCGATCGCTGGCGGGATTACCAGCCTGCAATATCGCGATAAACGCACGCTTGCCTGGGAAGATCGCCTGCGCCTCGCCAGAACGCTGCAGGCGTTGTGTGCGTCGCAGGACGTCTGGTTTGTCGTGAACGACAACGCCGATCTGGCGATGGCCTGCGCCGCCGACGCGGTGCACGTAGGCCCCGACGATGAATCGCCAGCCAGCATTCTGGACCGATTTGCAGGGCGTCTGGTGGTCGGAGGCAGCGCCGGCACCCCGGAGCGGGCGCTTCACCTGCTGGAGCAGGGCGTGGGTTACCTGGGTGTGGGCGCCATCTTTGATGCGTCGGCGACGAAACCGAACGCCTCTGGACCGCGCGGCACTCAGGTGTTGCAGCACTTTCGAGCCTACGCCGCCCTGTCCCATGTGCCGCTGATTGCCATTGGTGGCATTACCGTGGAGCGGGTCAGTGATTGTATGCGCGCGGGTGCCGATGGGGTCGCCGTGGTGCGTGCCATTCTGGGAATGGAGAGCCCGAGAGACGCAGCAAGAACGCTGCTGCGTGAGGTAGAGACCTGCCTCCTCGAGCGGTCAGCATCCGGCTGAATGGGGTGGACCACCCGGTTATGCAGCGGTGGCGGGCCGGGAACTTGCGGCCTGTCGAATGCAGCGCATAGTAACGGGAGTGACGGGCAGCGAAGCGCTGTTCGTTCCCCTCAGGTGGAGGTTGCGGCATGCGGACGGCTTCGGATGAGACAGCCAGAATGGATAAGGAGACGTGGGAAACACGTTTGACGGAGCTGCGCAGCGCCTTGCTGGATGCCCAGCGTGCGCTGAGCTCGTACGGAGGTAATCCACGGCCGGTGCTGGTCATTCTGGCTGGCCTTGACGGTGCGGGCCGCAGCGAGATGCTGAACCGATTTCATGAGCTGCTGGACGCGCGTGGGTTGCAGGTGCTGGCGTATGACGACCCTTCGGACGAGGAGGACGCGCGCCCCCGCTTCTGGCGTTACTGGCGTGGCTTACCTGCCCGGGGTCGCATCGCGCTCATGCAGGGCGGCTGGTACGCGTCGGGCATTGAGGAGCGCGTGATGCGGCAACTGAGCCGAAAGGGGCTGGTTCGCCTCATGCATCGCGTGGTGCGAACGGAGCGTGCGCTGGTGCAGGATGGTCTGGTGCTGGTCAAGCTGTTCTTTCGGATCTCTGAGCAAGATCAGAGGGATACGCTGAAACGCCTCGAGTCGGATTCTGAGACTTCGTGGCGGGTGCCGGCGCGCGACTGGAAACGTCATCGCAGGTACGACAAATACAGCAAGGCGTGGGAGATCGCGTTGAACGAGACGGATTTGCCCGGTCAGGAGTGGGTCGAAGTATCGTCGGCCTGTCCCAGACACCGTGAAGTGACCGCCGCAGAGATTCTGCTGCAGGCCATGCAGGCTGCCGTGACCGCCGCCGATAGCGCACCGGCCGAATACGACTCGGCGCCGTGGCGAGTGGATTCGCCCCGCTTGCAGGCGCTGGATATGGAAGCGCGAATTGAAAAGGACGATTACGCAGAACAGCTGGCCGATCTGCAGGGCGATATTGCGCGTCTGACCTGGGCCGCGCGCCGACAAGGCCGTTCGTCGGTGTTCGTCTTTGAGGGCTGGGACGCAGCCGGAAAGGGAGGAGCCATTCGCCGATTGAATGCCGCGATTGATGCCCGCCTCTCGCAGGTCATCTCAATCGCTGCCCCGACAGACGAAGAGAAGGCCCACCATTACCTGTGGCGCTTCTGGCGTCATCTTCCCCGGGCGGGACATGTCACCATGTACGATCGGTCATGGTATGGCCGAGTGCTTGTTGAACGGGTGGAAGGGTTTGCCACGGCGTCGGAGTGGCAGCGGGCGTATGGCGAGATCAATGAGTTCGAGCGGCAACTGAGCGACCGCGAAATCACGCTGGTGAAGTGTTTTCTGCACGTAACGCCCGAGGAGCAGCTGCGACGGTTTGAGGAACGTCAGGCGACCCCGTGGAAGCAGCACAAGATCACGAGTGAAGACTGGCGCAACCGCGAG
>Ga0169931_10015688_pt1 | contig 10118 bp, 12 predicted proteins | sample Kivu_15m_20L_FD_129675 | JGI IMG/M metagenome (GOLD analysis project Ga0169931, IMG submission 129675) | Freshwater microbial communities from Lake Kivu, Western Province, Rwanda to study Microbial Dark Matter (Phase II) - Kivu_15m_20L... | ecosystem: Environmental > Aquatic > Freshwater > Lake... | reverse complement strand
CGCTGGATCAGGGTTGCCCCCATTGTCCAAAATTCCTCACTGCTGCCTTCCGTAGAAGTCTGGGCCGTATCTCAGTCCCAGTGTGGCTGGTCATCCTCTCAGACCAGCTACGGATCATCGACTTGGTAGGCCATTACCCTACCAACAATCTAATCCGATATAGGCTCCTCCTTCAGCGTCTTTCGACTTTCCTCTTTCGAGCTTATGGGGTATTACTCACAGTTTCCCATGGCTATCCCCCTCAAAAGGGCAGATTCCTATATATTACTCACCCGTTTGCCACTAGACTATGAACCGAAGTCCATAATCCCGTTCGACTTGCATGTGTTAAGCGTGCCGCTAGCGTTCGCTCTGAGCCAGGATCAAACTCTCAAAAAAAGACGTTAATATTGTACAACTATCGGTGCATAAGCACCAAGTTACAATGCCAACGTTGTTGCGACTCGGTTAAATGAGTCTTTATGAGTTTGTATATACGAAGAAAATTTCTTTATAGTTATATGCAAGCACGTAACTATCGTTGAAGTAGAACTTCGATTACAAACAGTTTAATATTGACAACTGGCTTTGTTATCTCTTATACCAAAAAACTTAAATCAGAATGATTGAACAAACAGTGATACTGTTTAGTGTGATAACCACACTTGAACTTTAACTGTGTCTTGCAACCCAATAAGCTTATTATTACCAAATTATTTAGTTTCGTCAACAGGTGTTAAGAAAGAATGAAAGAAGAGAAAATTAATTGATCAATGTGAACGTTTAGAGCGCGCTTAAAAACTCCATGAGATGCGTCGATCTTGTTTAGTTTCGAATGCATCTTGAGTGAAACAGAATACTATGCATTCCAATTCGAATGGAGTCATTGATTCACAGTCGGCAAAATGTTTTGCTCTTTCTGGCAGTTCACGGAAATATTTGTCTAAGTATTCTTGCCTATGGTTGCAGGGGACCACTTGTCGAAAATATTTCGCATGCTCAGTAATTATATACTCTTCAAAGTATGTATTGATCTTATCGAAAATTAATTGCAATTTTTTATTATAAGCAATGGCATAACCAACAAAATTAGGCATGCATTCCCATTTTGATTTATGGCTATCAATCGATTTTGTTCGATGACTCTCACATAACGTAACTAGCATTTTAGCAACCATATTTTGATCTTCGAACCCTAAAGACTCCTTTCGCGTCCATGTTTCACCAAATTCCTCCTGCCTATAAAAATATATCTCCAAGAGGTTGAAATGATTGATTATCTGTGACTTTACACTCACTATACTGACATTATTAAACGCTAAGAATGCCTTCATTGATTCATCAAGATCACGCTTCATTTCTCGCGTAACGGAAAAAGTATTATAAAAATCACAAAGGATTATTTGCATCTCTCTCAGCGATTCATCATCATTTAATCCTTGATCACACAATTGCAACATTCTTTCCAATAAAAAGGAGACACGATCACAATTGGCAATTCTAGGATCAGTAGGCTCTTGCGAAGATTTAAACAAACATGTAAAGGCAATCCTACATTGTTGTCTATACAGCTTTTGAGAAGCTTGGGAATCATTAACTGAAAACTTTTCTGCACATTGCTTAAAAAGATATAATGATGGAATTAGAGTTGCAGTTTGATGAACAGATGGAGCTGGATTAACAGCAGTGTTGTTTGGAGCAAATAAACTTAAACATAATTGGCTAGCGCGACCATACTGGGAAACTCCTAAAAACTCAACCTGCAAGCTCTTATCCTGAGCGCGCTGCTTAATGCTTACGCCTGGCACACGAACTTCTGACACATCAGCATCTGACACAATCATCAAAGCCAAGAAAGCAAATTTTAGAAACTTCATTTGATTATTATATCACAATTCCTATTTGGCGGTAATATAAACAAACTGCACAATTATTCCAGCACTATGCAGAAATCATTGCACATTCACTAATTTTCCGCGACAATGCATTTATGATCAGAGATATAGCACAAATTATTGCACTAGCTTGCAGGTTGAATATCAACACACAAATTGTAACAATTCTGTTTGGAATTATGGGCTATGTTTACGAAAACCCTGATATAAGACTAAGGCATATTTTGTTTTTGATTATAACAATTTCAATGGCAAATATATTCGGCACCTTATTATACAGCCTGTTTAATCGACAAACGGAAGCAAACGAGTTGCATATTGCAATACATAAACAATACCATTTGTTTTCAAAAATCGCTTTATGCTTTTTGCCAATTTTCCTTTTGGGATTCTACTATCTTCCATCAAACGGAAAAATAGTTATTGGTATAGTTGCATTGGCAGCAAACATTTATCGCAGCATAGCTGACGACAATTGGCTTGTGGCAGCAATCTTACTTTCAATCATTTCTGCAAGCGCGTCGCTAATAGGCTCATCATTGCGCATGGCCCATATGCCAACATTAGCAAATGCAGGAATACACTTTGGAATATTTGCTGCCGCTTGCTGTTTTATTTTCATGATAAATGTTGTGCGAGAATATGAAACTTATGAAAGCGATTTGCAGAAACATATCCATTCAAGCGCAATGTTTTTTGAAAAAAATTCTTCCATAGTCTATATCATGATTTGCACATCGTTTTTAATATATATCACATTCGCATCCGCATTCTTATATATGCTAGCATTGGCTGCAGAATTATGGGCAACGACAAAATTGAACTTGTGCGACACGGATTCTTGTCGCAGCTGGATCATGATGCAGAATTATGTTGTTGCACTGTTGTTACTTGGATTGTTTTAATCGTTTTTTTAATATTCTTGCAGTGATAAAAATAATCATCTAATAATTTTAAAAGAAAAATTATATATAAGTTTGAAAAACATAAAATTCATGCTGCTCTAAAATGTTTAAATTAGACTAGTCGATGATACACAATTAAATTCTCACTAGCCTATTTCATGCAATCGCGTGGAAGCGGTATATATCTAAATTCATAAATACACGAATCTAGACGGCCTATTTTTTGAAGAGCTTTCGCCTTTGCATCATCTTCTACATCATGGCTCATATTGCATCCAACATTCGAGTAATATATCCCCCTTTGAAGTGCCATCATTTATGCTATATGTTCTTGGCTCAATGAAAATTTGCGCACAATTTGATTTGGATAATGCGTCCATTTTTTTGGCTATCTCTTTAGTTATTTTTTTTATTTTTGCATCAATGTCTGGTATCAACATATGTTCATCAAATGCATAGACATCAAATTCTTTATCATCAGGACAAGTTTCTGGAATTGAATCAATAACGGCTTGCGAAATTTCCATAACAATATCAGGATGCAGCTTAATTCGACGTTTCATACAATCATGCAATTTCTTCATATAATCTCTAAATGCTTGAAACGCAGTTTCTTTTGAACATTGAAATAGTCTATGCGCCCCAAGTTCGTATCGCGAACCAAAAAATTAAAATATGTAATGCCATCACCAAAAATATGATATGTAATGACACCAAAGTCAGGTCGTGCACAACATTCACAATAATTCGTCCATTCAACTTTCTTTCCATCTTCAAAAAATTCTCTTCGATCTTCAACTATCACGTTTTCAGGAATGACAATTAAAAGAGATTCTAAATACTCAACTGGCTCTTGTTCAAAAAAGCCATTAATCTCACTGCCCTCCTGATTATAAGTTTTAATATGCTCTGCTAAATATTCTCTGCCAATATTAACAGGCTTTGATACAGGCTTAAATTCTCTTATATTCGCCCTTTTCTTTGCGCGCGTTTGAATAAGATAATACGGGTGCAGCACGCCATATTCCAAACAAAGACGCCAAAAATAAGCTTGCCATTTATCATTTATCATTATCGATCTGACGCAATCTACTAAAAAGCGCTCTTTTAACACAAAACACATGGCTAGTACGCAAAGCCATAAAACTATCTAGCATAAAAGAAACTGCGCACAATAATTCATATTTTTCTACTTTTTTCACTCGCTCTCTATCAGGATCATCACTTTTCAATTGCTGCCATGCAAAATCTTCTTTGCTATGAAATATCGGCAATAGCACTTTCCAGTTTTTGCCTTCAAGCTTTAAGATCTCTTGGTCTTTAGGCATATCCTTAACATGGCCCCATTGCACAACATAATCTCTAGTTCCGCCAAATTTTTTATATGAATGCGCTGATTGTGTTTTTACATTAAAACTAGCAGCACTAACTTCAAAAAGAAAAGCAAAGAATATCAAAAAATATAACACATCTCATGTTAAGAGCTATATGATGCTGATGCAAGTTGTAAAATTGTATCCGCTTGGCATATTATAAAAATATAATGACGCACACAAAAAGATTAATCTGCCTTGATACAGAAACTACCGGCTTCAGCAATGAATATGATCGCATTATAGAAATAGGATGCGTGGATATTACAAATGGATGGGATAGCCGCACATCGTTTCAGCGCTATATCAACCCTCAGCGCTCTGTGCCATCATCTGCAATGCAAATACATGGATTAAGCGAGGAATTATTGAGCGCATTTGAGCCATTTCATGCTCATATCGATAACTTTCTTTCGTATATAGAAAATGCAACTTTAATTATTCACAATGCAAATTTCGATATCTCTTTTTTGAATGCAGAATTGAAGCGTCATGATCGTCCAGCACTTGAGAATGAGGTGATTGATACGCTGAAATTAGCTAAAGCACAGTTTCCTGGAAAACGCGTCAATTTGAACGCACTAAAAGAATATTTCAATATTAATATCCAGCGTGAATATCATGGCGCGTTACTTGATTCAGAAATATTGGCACAAATATACCTTGCAATGCAAACAAAACAAGTAGCTCTAGAAATGAAAACAACGCAAACGCTAGACACAGTTGAACCATCAAAAAAATTATTCTAGATGCTAAAGATTAGATAGAACAAACTTCATTTGTTTCAAGAGCTTTTATCGTAGCAACGCACTCAAAAACAAAATTATTTCGCAAATTACAAACATCTTGCACGAATGAAAAACGCATCGGCGAGAATGAATTCATTTTCCTTGGCCTTTATCAAACATATTTTGATCTTCTACAAAATGTTCATCAAAAAGTACGCGTGAAACATTGAAGAAGCAATCTTATCTTCTTTTGACCTATCACTTGCTATGCGGCGTGTTTTCTAGGAAAATTGATATACACATGATTGATAACACAACCTATATCACAATTGATAAGCACAACCAAAATATGCGTGTTGACATAGCCCTTTCTCAGACCACAGAATTTTCAAGAAGCATGATTCAAAAACTCATATATGCACAAAATATTAAGTGCGATGGCATGCTAGTGGCTAAAGCAAACTTTGTGACGCAAGTCGGTCAGCAATATGAAATAACACAAATGCCAGCCAATATTGAACACATCCTGCCTGAAAAAGGCGAGCTTGAAATTCTGTTTGAAGATGAGCACATTATCGTTCTAAACAAACAAGCTGAGCTGATCACTCACCCTGGTGCGGGTAACCCTAATGGCACACTTATCAATCGCCTTGCTTATTATGTTGAACAGAAAAAAGAAGCGTTGTCTGATTATAATGGAGCGCAAAGATTGGGCGTTGTTCACCGACTTGATAAAGGCGTCAGCGGATGCATTATTTTAGCAAAAACGAACGCAGCGCATGTTGATCTAAGCAAACAATTTCAAGAACGCGTGATACAAAAAGAATACGTTGCAATATGTTATGGCAAGATGGCACAAAATGTTGAACCAGGATGCGAATATAACGGTCTCATGGAAGATTATATTGGTCGCGCAACACATGATCGCAAAAAAATGATGTGCTATAAAACCATAGATGATAAAACTGCCTTTGAAAAAATAGAAGAAGATGATTGCGCACTTCCAACTTCGCACAAACATGCAACTATGAATTACAAAATTCTTGAATGCTTCTATCTTGATTCTAAACATGGATTTATTTCACTAGTCCAATGCATGCCGCATACAGGAAGAATGCATCAAATACGTGTGCAGCTAGCTTCCCGCAAACTGCCAATTATCGGAGATAAATTATATGGCAATAAACAAAATGCGGCCGTCTGCTCATTGCTTGGTGAACGCATTGCGCTACATGCACGGGCAATAAGATTTAGACATCCAATTACTATGCAAGAAATGTATATTGAAACAGCAGCGCCTGGTGAATTTCAAAAAATTATTGCACATGTACAAGGGCAGTGAAAATCATTTGTTCTTGTTTTAGTTCAATATACTATTTTGCAACTGGTCTAGCTTAAAGGAGCTTAAACCATTCAGTAGGCGGGTTATAAATAGTAAAAGGCACATTATTTCCACTAAACTCTGGCAACACAATTGGAACGGATATTTTTTGGCAACAGCATCAATTTGTTTTTTCAATTGAGCAAGAACACCATTAATATCTGGATTTGCTGATAACTGACGCATATCAAAAGCCTCATCGCCAGGACACTCATCTTGAATAGAATCTATGACTGATTGTAACAAATGAACATTACTTTTTTCAATATCTTTCTTGAATTGTTCTAAAGCTTGTTCTTGTATTGAAATGGTGACTGTCATTGTTGCTTTAAATTTGTTGAAAGCTTCTTATTTAGAACAACCATAACAAAAAACACATAGCTCTCGATTTATAGACTCACGCATTTTTAAAACTTGCAATATAAATGCTTTTTCATCTAAATGCAAAACATTAACGCGCTCAGTTAAATCGTTCCAAGGTAGATGATACAACAAACAAGTCAGTAACTCATACATTTCTTCTTGTTTAACGCGGTTTTTATCAGGATCATCATCGTTCAAGTTCGGCTATGCAAATGCAACTCGTGAGTGAAAAATTGGCAGCTCGACCCTCCACCCTTCTCCAGCATACTGCAACATGTCTTCTCCATGCGGAACATTTTCTGGGTTACCCCAACGTATCACCAATAGATCATTTTTAGATTCTTCTTCTCGTAACATATTACAATTGCGCAATAGATCATCGGCAACAAAGTTGCTTGAAGCCGATGCTTGGGATCGAAAAGACCTGTTTCCAGATGCTCGCCAAATTGATCACTTAAAGCAGTTTTTGAAGGTGCAAGATATAATAATAACTCCAAGCCTTTGCCATACACTTGGGCTCCAAAATATTTAATTTCCAATTTATTGGCACAAGATATATACTCCACGCTATACAAGATCTCTGCTTTAATTAAAACAAAAGGAATCAAAATAAAAAATGTTTTAAATAAGAAAGCATGCTGTTTTACAATTATACAAAAAAATTTGTATTTTATAAACTAAAACAACTTTAAATATTTAATAATAATTCAACCAAGATTATTTAATAATCTTAGTAATCTGGCCTGCGCCAACGGTTCTGCCACCTTCACGGATAGCAAATTGTAGACCATCTTCCATGGCCACTGTGCTTAGCAATGTCACACGTAGCTGTGCATCATCACCTGGCATAACTAGGTCTTTGCCGATAATTTCTGTAACTTCACCAGTAACATCGGTTGTTCTGAAATAGAATTGAGGACGATAGTTCTTCATAAATGGTGTATGACGACCGCCTTCTTCTTTGCTTAAAGCATAGATCTTTGCTTCAAATTCAACGTGTGGAGTAATGCTTCCAGGAACAGCCAAAACTTGACCACGCTGCACATCGTCTTTTTCAATACCACGCAACAAGAAACCTGCGTTATCGCCACATTGCGCTTCTTGTAGGTTCTTTCTAAACATTTCAATACCAGTTACAACTGCTTTCTTTGTTGCAGTTAAACCAACAATTTCAACTGTATCGCCAACTTTTAGTTTGCCAGCTTCTACAAGACCAGTTACAACAGTACCACGACCTTGAATGCTAAACACATCTTCAATTGATGCGCGGAATGGCTTATCCAAATCACGTACTGGTTGTGGAATATATGAATCAACAGCTTCCATAAGTTTCAAGATAGCTGCTTTGCCATATTTATCTGAATCTTTTCCTTCAAGTGCGCATAGAGCAGAACCACGAATAATTGGAGTGTTTTGACCATCAAATCCACGCTTTGAAAGCTCGTCTTTGATTTCTTCTTCAACAAGCATCAACATTTCTTCATCGTCAACCATATCGCACTTGTTCAAGAAAACAACGATGCTAGGAACGCCAACCTGCTTTGCAAGCAAGATGTGCTCTTTTGTTTGAGGCATAGGTCCATCAGTTGCAGATACAACCAAGATAGCACCATCCATTTGTGCCGCACCGGTAATCATGTTTTTCACATAGTCAGCGTGACCTGGGCAGTCAACGTGAGCATAGTGTCTGTTGTTTGTTTCATATTCAACATGCGCTGTGCTAATTGTAATGCCACGTGCTTTTTCTTCAGGTGCTGCATCAATTTGATCATACGCCTTGAATTCAGCTTTTCCTTCTTCTGCTAATATTTTTGTAATTGCCGCTGTAAGGGATGTTTTTCCATGGTCAACGTGTCCGATTGTACCAATATTACAGTGCGGCTTATTTCTTTGAAAATCTTCCTTTGCCACTTTCTTATCTCCTTTGTAGTTTACATATTTCATACGCAAACAGAATTCGTTAGGCTTTGCCTAACTCATTTTTAGCGCCTACCGAAGTTAACTATATTTTACGAGCGGGTGATGGGAATCGAACCCACGTGATCAGCTTGGAAGGCTGGAGTTCTACCATTGAACTACACCCGCATATAAGCGTGGAGAGAGCAGGATTCGAACCTGCGTAGACTCTCATCGACAGATTTACAGTCTGTTGCCATTAACCGCTCGGCCATCTCTCCAGTTTCCGTAACTACAGAAAGCGTATGATGGCATCTTCTGATTTTTACGAAATTTTGTCAATACGATTGCCTTCAACGAGGCAGGCAAAGTCAACGAGTTCTGTTTGCGTATGTAATATGCAAATTCATGAGATGAAAAATAAATGTTTACTTCCAACCAAAACTATTAAAATGCAAATCTTCTATATCAATGTTTGGCTCAACTTTTGTCCGCGAATCGCTTATCAACTCTTCATCAGCGCTTCCTGAACAATCAAGCAATTCTTCTGTTTCACTAACAGCAATTTCTTTATTAACAGCAAGAATATTTGCATCAACACTCGCTGCATATTCAACAAGATCTTTTGCTGAATCCATACATTTCTTTGCTCGAACATACCATTCACTATTAGCATGATAAGCTGACATTTTCTTTAATATAGTATCAGCATCAGCACGCGCGCCCGCAGCATTTTGCGCGCACAAAAACTCAACAACCCGATAATATGCTTCAGCAGTATCATTATGCCTTGGCATGCGACGAATCATATCAACCGCAACCCACAACATGCGCACCCAATGTTTTGGCCCACGTGAAACTGCATCATGAATTTGCACCAAATAATGAAATGCCATGAATTTGTTCAAGTTGGAATATGCTTTTTCAAATTCTTCGTCTTCGTAAATTAGATCTTTATAAACTGCTGCATACTCAAATGCTTTCTCTAACATTTCGTAATCACGCTCATAACTTGTAACCTGTTTATAAAAACAATAGAAAATGTGTTTTTGAACATTGATCTTTTGATCATGCATAGGATAACGATCTAACATTGCTTCAAACGCTGCGACTGCTTGCGGATAATCACCATTCAAATAAAATGACATCGCGCGCTTGTATGCACAATCAGGCACTGCTTGATGCACTGGAAAACGAAGCTCGAATTTTTCAAAAAAACGAGTCGCATCTTCATAATTACCTTTATCAAAATGATCGTTTGCCTCTTGTAGCAATTCAGTCATTGTCAGCTTATCAAGCGCATCATCGCAGCCTGCAAGCAAAATCGCGCACAGACAATAGATAAAAGTCATCTTCTTCATATGATTCTTCATAATAAAAGGGTAATAAAATTAAACAAAATGCGCAAGGAATCAATGTAAGAACTCTAAAATAGATAAAGCCAAACGTCCACTCGCTATAGCAAGATCAACCTTCTGCAGTGTAATACATTTTTCACTTTCCTCAATGAGTTCTTGCATATCCTTTTTATCAGCATCACTGCAATTTGGCCATAATTCCAAAGTTGATTGAGCAAGATTCTTAGCAAGTTTGAAATG
>Ga0169931_10015687_pt1 | contig 10118 bp, 10 predicted proteins | sample Kivu_15m_20L_FD_129675 | JGI IMG/M metagenome (GOLD analysis project Ga0169931, IMG submission 129675) | Freshwater microbial communities from Lake Kivu, Western Province, Rwanda to study Microbial Dark Matter (Phase II) - Kivu_15m_20L... | ecosystem: Environmental > Aquatic > Freshwater > Lake... | reverse complement strand
TTTGAAATAAAATCTAAATTTTATTGCCACCAACATTTACTATAAAAGGGAATTTTTAAATTAATAACATTATAAAATTATTCTTTAAATCATTTCGTAATGGCTGGAATTGGGAAAACAAATGGATTACTGAATTGTCTGTCAATTCAAAGGGGGATATCGGATTTTTTTTTCAGAAAACTACTAATCAGTTGAAATATTGAATTTTAATATAAATTCAAATTTTTAAAAAGCCATTCTGTCAGAAGGCTATTATAATTGAAAATTTACGGAAATAATTTATTTAACACAAAGTCTATTTTATTTATAACATATATCTCACTGGAATGCGATTTATTCAGCGTATCAAAAAGCATGTTCATATTACAAATAATTTATATTATATATTACAATTACCTTATTTATATATAAATGAATAATAATTATTTAAATTAAAAACTGAATCTTCAATTTCCGCAAAAACGTTTAAAATCCTTGAATTTTATAATTAACTGAAAATAAACTAAGTTCTTAAAACTCATTCAGTTACTCTTCAAACTGTAGAAAAATTTAGGTGTTATTTTCGTTACTTTATAACGGATAGTGTAAGAAAAATCAAATAACTCTTTATGATTCCACTATAAAATGCGAAAAAAAATAATTTTCAAAAAGGAAAAGAAATACATTTACAGCCTTGTTTTATTGATGATATTTGGACAAATTTTAAGTTTCTATGACTTCTGCCCATTTGGAAGATGTGGCAGAAGAAGAAGAAGATGCCACAGAAGACACGGTTGTGGATTTAGAGGATGGGATAATTGAAACAGATTCGACAACAATGATGTTGACATCGACAATGTCGCTGTTGCTGATTCCAACGCAATTGCCATAAACACTGGAGATTTCGGAGATGCAAATGCCTATTCAAGTTCCAATGCTTTCAACGTTAACGATATTAACTAAAATTTAATTAATGAATTTAAATATTAAAATATAAAATATTCTTTTCAATTTGTTTTTCTAATTATATTATATGTTTGGGTAAATATGATTATTAAATAAATTTTTTATTTGAAATATCTCTTCATACTTATCAAAATTTATCTTTATGAAAAATTTTACTCTAAATTAGAGAATGATAAATTATTATATGAATTTATGCTGAGTCAGACAGCATAAAATTTTTTTTTTCATATGAAGTCGTAAACTTCTTAGTTGAATTAACAAAGCAGAACGACAATATGGAATATTTAATAAAATTCATGTCTATTCATTTCATTTTTGAAATTAGTTCTCAAACTAAAAACATAAAATTATTCATTTATTTTTCAACTTAATTTCTGCTACAAAATTCATAATTATAATTACTTTTAATAATGTTTTGAAGAAAATCGTAAAATTAAATAAAAACAAACACTTTAGTGTTTAACAAAATTTATCATATCAACAAAAATTAACTTATTAAATAAGAATTTCCCAATGCTTCTAATAGTACATAATAACAATATTAACAAATCTCAACATCCCATTTTAAAGTATAAAATTTATTAAATTGAAAATTTTAAGAATACATTTTATATAAATTAATTCATCTGGTGTTGTTAGCTTGTGTGATCATATGGGAGACATTGTTCAAAAGATAATAAAATATTTGATCCTTTTTAGTTCCAGAGTCTTCGATCAAGCAAAGAGTTTTATCTTTATCCTTTTCTTCAAGAATTTTGGTTTTTTCAAAACTGTCTGCTACTTTTTGTACGAATTGTTTCATTTTGAAATATTTATCATTAATTATCAAATTTTCATCTGATTTGTTATGAATTGTTCTAGGTCTTACATCAATTCTTTTTATTAAATCTTTAAAATACATTTTAGATACTCTGCAAACCTTTTTCTTATTGTGATTATAAAAATTTTTATTTATTTTTTTTCGTGAAAAGATTCTTTTTATGATGAATACACTACCTGCTACCGCTATGATGCTATACAAAGCTATATCTTTCGAAATGAATTTCTCAGCGAATGTTTTTATGACATTCATTTTATTTCTAATTAAATTATTTAAAATAAACATTTACCGGTCAAAATTAAATTAATGAATATAATTAATTGATGAAATTTAAATTCACAAATGAATGAAACATTTTTGTTAATAGGAAGAATTCACATTACTGTTCAAATTTTACTTTGGATGTTTTCCATGTATAATACTTTTTTCGAGATAGTAAAAATTCTTTTATAATTTATTTAGTTAAGTGATCTAAAATTGAATTTTTTAAATGAATTAATAATAACAATTACTTTGACATTTCATTTTTTATGTTTTTGTAGAAATTTTTATATGGCTATTTTTAAAGAATCCTATATTACGATAGAACTAGTTGATAGTTACATAGAAAAAAAATTAGAAACTTCTAAAGAAACAAAATTAGAGAAGCAATTTAAGGAGATGGAAAAATCCATACATCAAATTGATAAAATAAATATCTCTGATTCAAAAGAAAATTCTGACAGCGATGATCTTGTAATTTGTAAAAAATGTGACCATTTGAGATTTAGACGTTCTCATCACTGTTCAATTTGTAATCGATGTGTTGAAAAAATGGATCATCATTGTATTGTTTTAAACAGCTGTATTGGTAGAAGAAATTATAAATACTTTATTTCCTATTTATATCTGGTTGTGATAAATTCATTTTTTATTTTTGTGATTAGTGGATATTCCACATTGATTTATAACAATGAATTTCACGAAAAAGTGATAACTATTTTTAAAATTTTTTAGAAGCCTGGGATATTAGATTATTATTTGAAATTTCCTTTTAAAACTGGAATAAATTTTCTTCTTTCTGGTTGTACGTTTCTGATAGTTGGATGCTATTTTATATTTCATTTGTTTTTGATTTATAAAGATTTAACATCGCTCGAGATTAAATACAAATTAAATTATAATTCGATTTTATCTAGGAAAGAAAATATTAACGATAAGGATTCAACTGATAAAATTCATGATCGTATTTACATTCAGAAATTTAACATTTTCCAGCAATTTTCTAATAAGATTGAACTATTTCTTGAGAGAATTTTGAATGTTCTTGAAAGTAAAAGTATCTTAGAAATCTACTGTCCAGAATAATCATAATTCTTCCTTTCATCATATAAATAATTTAAATTTATAATTTCAATTGAATTCAATATAAATAGTATAATTTTATTTTGATTTAAATGGCTCAGTTTGAAATAAATTTCGTTTTTCACATTTTTTGCATCATAATAGGATTTATTTTATTTTTTTCAAGTTTATGTCTTATGATTTTATTCTTATGTTATAAGGAACTCAGACATGGTGTTTATGGTATGATAATAGGAACTATTTCAAGTGAAGTATATATAGGATTTCATTTAATATTGAATGGCTTTTCTGGAGTAATTTCTAAAAATAAAGAATTTTTTAATTCCAAATATTGTGATTTTGATGGCGCTTTCACAGTCTTCTGTTTTTGTTTTTGGTGCACACAGAATATTTGCATTATGTTTTTATCAATCAAACGAAAATTGACAGACTCAAAACTAACGAAAATTTTATTTTTCTTTTCATTTACAAGTTCTATCATAGTAGCCTTCATTTCATTCATGGCAAATGATATAGGAACCTCTTTTGGCGACACTTGCTTTATTTCAAAAATTGATGGGTTTACTCTCGTTCTTATTTTTATTTTGTTTTCATTCAAATTGATTGCATCAGTAACTTATAATTTTTGGTTCTATGTTTACAGAGATACCTCCAAGGATAGAAGATTTATAAATGGATACAATTTTTTTCTTATTATAACTTCTTTGCTCATTTCAATTTTTTTAATAGATGTCATAATTGTTTACTATTATGAAATCAAATCAAAACCAATGAATTACGTAGGAGTTATATCATTTTTCATTTGTTGCCTTTATATTAGCTATTTTAGATTGAAAATAGAATATTTCACAATATTCTTAGAAATCGGGCCCACAAAATACAAAATTTTAAACTTATTCATGTTCCTAGGATGTTGTTACCGGAAACCGAAATTTAGAGAAATAAAAAAGTTTTTAAATGTAAAATTAATTATACAACCGAATACGCCTGATTTAAACGACACAATTTACTCTAAAATTTTAAAAAGTGCTGATATCTAGTATACACTGTATTTTTAATATTTATTTTTTAAATAAAATATATGTTTAACTAAACTCTATTATACCTTATTATTAATTATTTTTATTAAACTATATTAACTATTTTAAATTAGTAGAAATCTTCCAATATTTGATTTTAATAATTATTAATAATATCATATTCTAATTTTTACGCATCATTCTGCACTTCCACTGAACATTATTTTTCTTTTGTCCCTCTTAATGTCTTCGAAATATTCATAAATTATATTGACAGCAAGTAATATACCCGTACCTAAAAGATTTAAGAAAATAAATTACCAGAACCAATCGCTCCCATGAAATCTGCAAAGAGTGTAAGGATTCCAATGCTTACTCCACCAAGTGCTGCAGCTACAGGAACATATCTGTTCAATTTCGAATAGATATTTTCTTCATTATCTCTGAAACCTTCTAAGAAGTATTGGTTATCCCTCAATTGTTTAGCGATGTCTCTAGAGCTTCTTCCGGATAGCTCTACCCAAGTCTTTGCAAATAGAGCACAAGAGACCAAAACAAATGTAACATAGAAAAGCGTGTGAAGGGGATCACGGAGGAAATCGACAAGGTCTCTTGGAGGCGACATGTAGTATGCTAATCCTCCAACTGGAACAGAATGACCGCCTTCAGTATCTTGCCAAACTCCTAGCAACCTAATTAAGAAAAAGTTTTTATATCTTTTGTATAAAACTTGAGATATAAAGTAAAGATTTGAAACTAGGGCAGATTGAAGGATTATAGGTGTATTCGAGCAATAGAATAATTTAATTGGTTGAGTAGCGTATTGTCCTGCGTATTTCTTATGAGCTATTTTGATTTCCATTCTAAATCCCTAAAATTGTGATAAAAATCTTTATAAATACTTGGAAGTAGATAACAATTAAGAAAACAATAATTGTTGCGATTAAATTACTGAGATTCGGAACATTTGCTCTGTAGAAAGATCTGTGTATAGCCTCAACTTTATTTTTCTTTGTAATTAAAAAGTGAAGAGCGGCGACGACAGCACCCTCATACTCAACACCCCTTTCTGAGGTGACCGTAAAAGGTGAGAAGGCCTTCCAGACAATGTTCTCACTGATATTTACAGCTAAAAATAGAGATATACCAGAACCCAGGCCGTATCCTTTGCTAAGTAATTCATCAAGAATCATTACAATTATTCCAGCAATTACTAATTGAGCAATTAAAAGAAGACAATTGGTAACTCCAATTAATTCAACTTCTCCGTACATACCAGAAAAAACGTAGGCAATAGCTTCTCCAAAAGTGATTAAAATTCCGAACACTAATGTAATTGAAAATATTTTTACTTTTAGTGACTGCTTCAAATAGTTGTCTATCTTGTTTAAGACTTTGATCAACGTCGATGATTTTTGTTCCTGCTAATACCTGCATAATCATACCAGATGTTATAAGTGGACTGATACCCAACTCCATAAGAGTTCCTCTGTTGGAGGCAAGGATTACTCTCATCCAGTGTAATGGATCGGATCCTTCTGATTTATAAATACCGTAAAGGGGGATTTGCGAACAAATTAAAAAGATAAATAATGTGATAGCTGTCCATATGAATTTTTCTTTCTTTTTTATTTCTTTTGTTGGCTTTGGAATTTCTGGGATCAGAAATAATATTGGTCTTATAAGTTCAATAAATCGTATTGATTCACCCATCTATAATAAATAATAAAAAAATTTAATTGTAATTTAATTAAATTTATTACACGTAGTTTTAATAAATTTTATAATAAAAATTAGTTTTGTTAATTTATAATTTTTTAAATATTTTAATTAATGGCATGCTGTTCTATTTTTAAATATTTACGAAATATAAAATTTCAATTACTAATTATTCTTTCAATAAGTGTGTTGATGAAATATTATAAATTTTTGTTTTTACATTATATATTTGGTGATGAAATAAATTACAGAGACGAATTATATTTTTTCATTGATAAATTTCTGATTTTTTGTTTGATCGCAATTTCAATTTTTACTATAAGAAAAATTATTTATTATAGTAAATATGGTAAACGATCAGAGAAACACAAAATTGTAAAAAGGATGACATCACATGAATATTCTACTTATATTAAAGAAATCACAAATTCCGAAAAACAGAAGCTTTTTGAAAATCGCAAATTTATTGAAATGATAACAAAAAAGGGGTCAGATGAGAGTAAATGGAATTGGCAGTTGAGGGCAAGAATCAAAGGTAAAATGAATAATATAAGTGATGATGAACTTTCTGAGATTACAGTAAGTGACAATGAGGAGTCATAAAAATAAAATCAAATGTCTATATAAATATTGCTTAATGTATTTTTTTTAAAACATTCAAAATTTTTAAATTTACTATCAGGATAAATTTATTTAAAAATAAAATTATAAATTAATTCAATTATGATTGAACAAACCGAAATAAAATCGAATGAAATAAGTAACGAAACAAATGAAAAGGTAATTATCGAACAAAATTATAATTACTACCTTGAGTTTTGCAAATTAAAAAAAGCTAATAAAATTTTAAAAGCCGAACTTGTTTCTCTTACAAAAGAGAAAAAAACTTTGAAAAATAGTATCAATAAAATAGAGGTATGTTTATTCATTCATTGAATGATTATTTATGTAAAATGAATAGTCAAAAAAACCTGCAGATCAAAAGATTTTAATAAAAGATAAATACACAATAAGAAAAGTATTATATTTGTAAATTAACAATATAAAGAGACATAGAAGAACGAAAGAAGAGATTAAGAGGCCTTTTGTTTGTAAATATGAAAACTGCTGTAAAAGTTATGGGTAATAAATAAAATATTGATATTTATCAATTATTTTCATTAGATCAGAAGGGTCACTTAATCAGCATTTTAAGTTGAAACACAAAAATGAAAAAATTTGATTATATATTGTATTTTTTAAATAATGATATTCCTATCTATTAATTACTAAATATAAATAAATTGTGTTTTCACAAATAGTAACATTTTTTAAAAATAATCCCTATACCATAAATCTTTAATTAGATCCATTAATTTCTAAAGATGGATTCTTTTTCTATTTAATCATATCTCATTCTTGGATAATTTCAAATTAGCTAGTCTGTGATATAAATATTAAAATCAAATAAATTTTATAAAATATGAATTTATTTATTTCTATAAACAATAAATGGCACAACAAAGAAACCAGGCAGAGGTAAATTTAATATCTCCAATTACAGAATTATGAATATTTATTTTTTCTAAAATATGTTTGCATTCGGCAAACTTATACCTCTACTTATTTTATATTCAAATATAATAATAGAATTTAGATTTTTCTATTCCAATTGCTGATACTAAAAACACTAATTCAAAAAATTCCTACAACCCCATCGGATTCAGTGGAAAGGGGGATTCAAACATTCCCAACATGACAAGTGGGAACGCTCCACCAACAAATCAACAACAGCAGCAAATAGATATTACAAATTTTTTACAACATGCAAATCATCCATTTGTAGTTTTTTTCACATTATGTTTTAAAGCTGTGTCGATAACAAGTTTTCTTTTCTTGAATTTGTTCTTAAATAACGAAGCACTTGTATTTATAATAGTTGTCATATTTTCTGCAGTCGATTTTTGGTTTGTTAAAAATGTTTCCGGAAGGTAAAAATAAAATATTAAGATTAGATTATTAGTGGGACTAAGGTGGTGGAACGAAGTAAAAGAAGACGGCACCGAAGTATGGATATTTGAATCTGATCATGAAGGTACAGATTGATTTATAATAAAATTATTAACCAGTTCGTAAAACCAGCATTGATACTACAATCTTCTGGGGTTCTCTTTATATAACTCCAATCTTTTGGCTAACTTTTTTCATTATAGATTTGATTGGGATCAAATGGATGTGGACTATCGTCTGCTTAATAAGCTTGATTCTTTCTGGATCAAATATGGTGGGCTATTATAAATGCTCCGGAGAACAGAAGAAAAAATTATCTAATTTTATCATGGATAAAGGAGCTGAGCAGATAAAAAATTTCATCTTAGGGGGATATAAATAAACAAATTTATAATTAATTAGATAAACGAATTGAATTTATGAAAGTTTATGTATTTAATTGTAAATATATATAGAAATAATAATTTTTTAAATTTAATTTCAAAATGGAAGATCTGCAAGTTACAAAACAAAATCAACGTCATAGTAACTATATTTAAGTAAATCAATCGACTAATAGATACAAAAAAAAATTATTCGCTTGTAAAAAAACTTTCGTTTTCTGGACAAGTTTACCCCCATGAAAATTTTATTCATATACCTATTATCAATAGCAAAAACAAGGAAATCATTCTACTTTACATTCCAAATGAAGAAATCCAAAATTTTAACAAGATTGTCAATCCTGAAAATTTAATTGAAACTTTAGAAGATAAAAACATTATTAAAAATTTGATAAAATTTTATAAAAGTTACGTTGAAAAAAATTTTGGCTTTGGGATTGAAAAGAGATTGGACTATGCGTATAAAAATATGGTAATTGTATAATTTAATCTATTAGAACCAACTTAAACCAGCAGTTTCGATTGTAATCAACATGCCACAAGAATTTAAAGATCGCCCTTTAATCGAAGATTACCTGCAAATGTTCAGAGATATCCGTAAAAAAGTCAAAGAAAATCTTAATAAGGACACTGTTTTCAGAAATCCCTTTGCGATCGATAAAGAAGAAAATTTTCAAAACGACTATAAAAATCTTTGCAATAAAAGGATTCTTAAGAAATGGGGAACATCGTTCGGGTCTGTTGGAGAATTACTAAATAAGGAAAAAGAACAACTCCTACAATACGAACAAGAAATAGAAACCGATTCAATAAAAAATAATAAATTGTCTTATAAAACTATCATTGAACAAATATTGATAAATAATTATTCAGATTTCAGAAAAGAAATTTTATCTGAGTGCATTTTAGGAGACGAAAACTTCAAAGAAGAAGATTTTGAAAAATTTATTTTATACATCGAATTTTTCATAACTTCCTTCTCAGGAATACAATGCAAGTATTTCATCGATGAATTAGGATTTCTAAATATGGATTTTTATGCAAATGAACAGAATTTAATGTCTCTAGCAGAAATTATGCATTACAAAATGCAATTTAAGATAATGAATAAAGCAACCATATTTAAACATAAATCTAAAGAAATTGAGAAAAAAACGAAAATAAAAGACGCAGATATATTATTACAAGTAACTCACGAGGATCAAATAGAAATAGCAAATAATTCTGACTTAACTGAATCTCTTTTAAACAAGAAGAAAAAGAATTATCAATCTGGGATAAACCCGATCGATGACGAATTGGAAAAACTAAACAATATGCCATTCGAACTTTTAAATTTCGAAGATGTCTCACAGTTTCCTCCTTATGCAGATTTTTCAAAAAAATCCTCATACTATTTCAGGCGATATGACAATCAAAGCAAATATCATCTCTGCGAATATTGTAAAAATTTAAAATCAAATGAAGAATCTTACACTCTAACATGTTCATCAGTTTTCAGAGATATAGATAAAGTACGCATTATATATTCTAATTTGAACAACGTAATTAACATGAGTATGGTTAAGATGCCAAATGATCCTAAAATGAAGATCATTTTTAAATTTGTTTTGATTATGCATGATTATCAGGGATTACAGAATCTAACACAGTATGCCGATATGGTCAAAGAATATACATGGCCTATTGAATCTATGCAAGTAACTAAAATTAACAACCATATTAAAAACACTTTTGGAGAGGACTTAGGATTTTATTTCTTCTGGGTGACACATTATCTTGATTGGTTGGTATTTCCTGGGTTATTGGGATTATTCCTTTATTTAATCGAGATCATGATATCATTTATAAACGAACCTGAGTTAAATCTTTATATTAATCTTGTATTCGCAGGTTTAA
>Ga0169931_10015686_pt1 | contig 10120 bp, 9 predicted proteins | sample Kivu_15m_20L_FD_129675 | JGI IMG/M metagenome (GOLD analysis project Ga0169931, IMG submission 129675) | Freshwater microbial communities from Lake Kivu, Western Province, Rwanda to study Microbial Dark Matter (Phase II) - Kivu_15m_20L... | ecosystem: Environmental > Aquatic > Freshwater > Lake ... | reverse complement strand
GGTTATAGAAAAACACTTCTAGTTGATTATTTATAAGAAGATATTTCCCTAGATTAATCTTTGAAGGTATGCCGTGCATTTCTATATTTGATTTCTCTATTCTAAATTTGAAAAAATATTTCCTGTTATCGCAAGGAACTTGTTCGTTCTTCTTATCATGATAATAGTCTTATTAGATGCATAGAAACTTGGTCGCTGGCGTAGAAATTAGCCCATCAGTTAGGCAGTAGCCAAAATAATTATTCCGCGTCTACTAGGCTTATTACATGCGGTGGTGTGCGTGTTTAGTAGTGCGTAAGACCTTACTTCCGTTAACTCTTAATCACCGGGTCGTAGGAATAGGAATGGGCGTCCTATTCCATTTACTGACGCAATCGTCAAGGTGAAGCCTAATGCGAGTCTTCAAAACACTCGAGAATCAATAATGACAAATCTGAGGCTGATATTGAATCTATATACAACTTACCAGCACGGAGATCAATTAAGTGCATTAGTTGCCTAAAATTGATCCGGTTGAATTCGAAAGATTTAGTCGTTATATACTTTTCATATAAAACTTTTAGTAGTACACCGGTAACTTTCATTGAGCTCGTAGTTCTTGAATGGCCTAACAAGCTATTGATTAGGTCGCTGTTGAAATACAAGATATCTAGTGCCTTTTTACTGTCCAATTCTGGAACCGAGTTTGCTATATAACCAACCCACCACAAGCGAGATATTGCGTGGTCTCGCCATCTTGATCTACTTGTTGGACAGAACCAATGGTTAAGAATTAGAGAAGAGAGATCTTTAGATTTAGTATTATCAGCTCCCCATCTCTTCACTGAGTAATCAAAATAGGACCCATAGGCAAGAGTGACCCAAAGTCTCTCATCTGCTGCATAAATAGGAAGTAGATTTGGTAAAGCCTCAAAAACTCTTATAGCGTTATCTTTGTCGAAGTTCTTTTCCCAGGAGCTAGATTCTGGAATTAGTAGTTTCACTTCAGGAATAAACTCGTAGGGACTTTTTACGAGTTCAATTTCATGATCGGCAACTAATTTTTGCAAATCAAAAAGGGCTGAATACCCACTTTTCTGAGCAATAGTGCGAAGTTTCTCAACACTCACTTCACTCAAAATTCGAAAGTCAGCCAACATTAGTTATCACCTGCTCTATTCCCTTCTTCCCAAGCAAGCGTAAAACTGCTCGATTCAGTGTCGCGAAATCTGTTTCTCTTGAAATATCTAGGCCAACCTTTTCAAAATTGTCAATGAGTTTTTTAGCCCAGGCAAATTCCTCTACATCGTCTCCTGAGACAAGTGCCAACAGAGCCTCAAGAAATGTGTCCTTATAAATGGAAATAAACAAAAAAGGTCGGTAGCTAGAGTCTGCAGACATCAGCTCCCATGCCTGTCTAACGTTTATGCCCATAATTATGGTTATTACATTTGAAGCAATACTTATCTCATATTCGTTCTTATCCAGCTCTGTTGATGTTTGTACGCGTATCAAATCCTGGAACGTTCGACGAGCGAAACTAATTGGGAAAATATCTCGCTCGCCAATTGCAAGCGGAGCTCCTCTTTCGATTTCAAACTGTATATTGCCGTACTCTTTATTAATTCCCGGCGGAGAGAATCCGATTATTTTTTGTGAGGCAACAATCAGTGGCTCAATTTCAAGACTTCCCAAGACGGCTCCGCGCTGGAGTTGCAATTGACCACGCAACTCTTTAATCTGAATCAATTGCTTAAATAGTGTCTCCGCGCTATAAAACGCCAGGTAAATAGAAGCTTGCCCTTTATCTAGAAGAGCTAAAAGAGACTTATTCCTTATTTGCAAAGTATAAGAAACCTGAACAGTATCTTTAACACTCTCCCCAGATATTTTTACCTCGAATATCGATTCGAAAGTGGAACTATCTACATAATCAAGGGATCCACTCCTCAAAACTGGATGCTGATATATCCTGCTTTTATTTGGCAACTTGAATCACCACTTCATGTACAAAATCGACCTCTTCTGGATGTATTTCAAGGTCTAACTTAATCCGTTCAATTTTTTTGACTTCTTTTATCAAGACTTGTGGTTGCCATGTTTTATCGCCTTTAATCCTGAAGCTAGAAGGTTCTCTTTCAGAGTCACCACTCCGATAAAGCGCAAAGGTAAAAGAGCTCTTGACAGTTGGCGTAAAATAAATCTGAATGCTATTTGAATTATGCGATTTGACGATTCTTGGATCTATAACTTCAATCCCTACTCTTGGGTTAATAATAGATCGAAGTCCTCTTGATCCCTTTTTTTTAATTTCCTCTGTGGCTTCATCATTATCCCCAAAGCGAAAGTTAGAGCTTGGAAGAAAGATAGCTTTCCGTGGTTTTTGCACTATTAGATCAATTGATCTCTCGAAGATTCCTTGGTTATTTGAAAGTGAGTTAAATCCTTCAAAAAAATCGTCTAGATCGTCAGTGAATATTTCCGCAGATGAATCTATAGAGGCATGTGTTCGAATTAACTCTCTTATTTCTTTTGTAAATTCAGAATAGCTCTTAAGTTTATTCTTTCTCTCAACGGGATCTGTTATTCGATCGAACTCGAATTCTGTATGAGCAGGATTCTCTGCTGCTCGTAGCGTTTTTGACCCATCATCACCTATAACACATAAAAACATATCAAAAGGTTTTGTTCCAGTAAATCGCTCTAAATTCTTTGCCCTGCGAGAAATAAGCATGCCATTTTGACGAGCGACTCCTACATGTCTCCAGTCAATATCCTGGCCCATTCTCATAAACCATTGAATTTCTCCAAAGGTTTTAGACATAAAAGATCCATGTTTATCAATACTTGGGTATTGAATAGTGATGGCAGATCGAAGATCCTCTCTCAACTCCTCACGCTTATCCTCATTCTCTTCAGAGATTTCAGCCAGAGTACTGTCCAAGCATTCACTTAGGTTCGATGAATCAATAACTTCTTTGCCTAAACCGATCTCTAAATTTCCTCTAAGAATCGCATAATAGAAATTGGAAAGAATTGAAACTTTTATGTCACGCCAGAATTCATTTGGTTTTAGGCCTAGATCTGGAAGTGGTACCACGAGCGAGGTACCTATTCCTTCCCCAAATTGACCTCGCAATCTTGAAACCCATTCAGGTATTTCACCATCAATTAAAGGCGTACACCTTTGTTTGTGACCAAAATAGCCCGTACCTTGGGTCATTTCACCATTCTGTTTTTCCATTGACTGCAAAATACTTTTTCCTTGAAATCGCGATTCGATTTTAGAACCCTCCAGAACTCTGGAAAAGTAGAAAACTGTCCTTATTTGACTAATAGCAAACGGCGCCTTAGATCCATGCCCGAATGAGCCCAATGAGCCTGGTGCATTCTTTATGCTGAGTCCAGAGCCTTTAGTTAAGGCAAGCCATGCTCCTAGTTTACCTCTTCCTGATTCTGTAGAACCAGTGAGTCCTGTAGTTCCAAAGTCATGAATACTAAAGAAAGTAATACTTTTTGACGACTGAACCCTATCAATCGCTCTTTGGAAAAACTTTGGCGCTGGATGCTCTCCACCGTGTTGATCCTTAGCAGTCTTTTCTGCCATTTTAAGAAATACTAATAATTCAGTAATACCCTTTGCATCACTCTTGAGGACTTCATCCATAGAAAAAAATATTTTTACAGGCGTACTCTTAGATAAACTCGCATCCATTGAATTTTGAATGGTTTCGCGAATAACAGAGAAAACGCGGCGCCCTATGAACGTATCTATTGAAGAATTGTTGAACCCGTCGGTCTCTCCACCTCCATTTGAAGGGAAATCCCACTCCATGAAGCACCTCCTGCTCAACCCTGAATTAATATAGGTCTAATAAGTAAAATTTAAAAGAGTAAAGGTGTTTTTCTTCACCTAGCAATAACTTTTAGCGAGTATTGAATTAGTCCGTCAAGATTTCCTCAGGAGCTCTGGCTGAAATCCGATGAATGTATTCACTATCTATCTCTTTTAAATAATGGGTCAGACTATTCATTCCTGATCTCTCGAGCAATATAAGAACTTCGCGAGCTAGCTCAAGTCCATTTATCATCAAGAGTGGGTATTGATCCTCCATAATTTCTCTTTGCATTGGTTCTGAGAAAAAACTAGTAGTTACGTAAGCACCGATCCAGCCACGTTTCAATCGTGCTACTGTTCGCGAAATGTGTACACCGCTCGTGGGTTTACTTGGGTTCTCACATTTTGCTTGACCTAAGACAATTACTTTAACTTTCGAAAATCCTGATCCAAGGTCCAATCTCCCAACAAAGTCAACACCGCCGTCCCCTGAACCTCGGGTTATCCATCCTTCGAGATATGCACTGCTCGTCCTAGAAAGATGATTCGCAACCACCTTACTCGCTAAAATTTCAAATCCATGCTTGTGGTGAGAATAATGGTTATAAATTTCCATCAAACACTTGAATTCGCGGCTTTTGCCATCAGGTAATTGTTCAGACTTAGGAACTGATTGATGTTTAATTACTTGTCTTCGAAGCGAGGGCACCTGTAGATCACCGTCTTCTATCCAAGTTGACCAAGATTCTGGGGCAAGTTTCAGTGATTTTTCAAGGTCCACATTTGCCTCTCTACGCGCAGAAATCCACGACCAATCAAAGGTGTCATTTTCTTTTGAAAGATTCAATACTATAAATTCAAAAACATAATTTGTGAAGTATCCGATATCAGGTTGAAACTGTGTTATCCGCTCTGCAGATTTTATAAGTGCTAGTCCCTCAAATAAACGATTACCTTTGATCCGAGAACCTATTGACACACTCCTGAAAAGTAAGATTGGTGCTGCTTTCAAACGCTCGTTGCGTAATCCTGAATTGTGTAGTGAAAATTGCTCAAGAAGAGACTTGTTCCCTGGAGCCTCACTAGGATCCTTATCTGATTTATTATCGCCAAAATAGCGTGCATATCCACGATCGGTGTCGAAGCGATCCTGCCAGGGTGATTCCTTGGAGCCATGCTTATGCGTACTGCTTGAAATTAAAATTGCGGGACATACCCCCTTCGACCCAATTGGGCTGATGCCCGACTCCATCAGCACTTTATTCTTTCCCTCGGTATTGGTTACGTAGATGAAATTAGGAATTTCATCGATCACTGGCACACTTTTATCAAAACTACTGCTGTACCGATAAACATCGCCTATACGCAATAATCTAGTATTTTTATCCATCAGTTTTCAACTTGTTCATTGAATAATTCCAAAAACTCCTCATAAGAGTTTAGCTCAGAAAATCTCATTTCATAGCGCGTATGTATTCCAGAAATATTCTTTATAATTTTGACTGAATCTCTGCCTACTTTCGCAAGATCTTTGTAGGTGAAGGGCTGACGATTAGGAGGTCTGTTAAAGTCATCATCACTGAAATTAAAATCAATCACTTTATATAGCCAACGACAGAGTAGATCATTTGGATTTGACATTAGAGCTTTACTGTTCGCTTGACAAACTTTTGCATTAATGGGTAAATCTGAATTTGGAAGAAGAAGATCAAAGGGTTTGTCACGTTCGGGGAAGAAGCCTGGTGCCAATGTATGAATTCTTGATGGAATCGGAATATAAGCCTCACCATATTTTCTGTCTCGTCCATCAGCATTCCATTGATTAATTCCTGATTTTTCATGCACTATTCGCTCTCCAGATTCCATACTTGTATAAAGAGGTAGGACCACGTAATCAACTCCTGGGACCATATCTTCTGATTTATATTGTGACCGAGTAAGTTTGGATAGTGTCGATACTGTTTCTCTTGAAAGTGTGTCCAGATGTGTGGTTGCAATTTTATCCCAGATACTTTGGTCGATTTCAAGAGGTATTGGTTCGAAATTTGTATGTGTCTGCAAGTCAAAAACTTTCATTAAAACGCTTTTAGATTTGCTATAACTGTAAGTGTTTACCCCATCAGTAAAGCGAATGCCTTTGTTACCTTCAGGATATTCAGGAAGAGTGTTGCCTCGAATATCTATTGGCTCTATATTTTTAATATCAATTAGTGGATATGGCTCTTCATGAATAATTCCGAGATTCCCAGATCTGATCAGACAATGATAGATAGATTTGTCAAGATTAATTCCAAATTCCTTAGAGTCTGCTAAAACTGTGTTATTTCGATATTCAGATGCTTTAATAGCAATTTCTGATTTTTGAAGATTATCGAAACCTCCTCCACCTGAAAATTTCGTAAATTCTTGTATCTTCTCAAGGCTACTACGACTTGCACCACTCACAACAAACGTTTTTACTCCAACACCGATGTTTTGATCCTCTCCCACTATGGCATCGAAAACTTTGTCAGCACGACTAATATCTCGACCTCTGGTGCTTCGTACAAACAGCTTCTCTACAAACCTATAATCAATGTAGGCATTGGGTCCATCACTAAATAATAATGTCATTGCAGCGACTGATTTGAGTAGCTCTTCATAGAGACTTCTGTCAAAGTCAAACTGCCTTACCATGAATTAAAGCTCCTTAGCTATATTCTTCGCAATTCTCGCAATTAGAGGCACAGTAACACTGTTACCAAATTGATGATAGAGCTCGCTATCTGAAATTTCCGGCAATTTGAACCTTTTTGAGAATCCCTGAAAGTTCGCACATTCCCGAGGAGTAAGTTTACGAATTCCACTCCTAACTTTTATAAGAGGGACATTATGGCCACCTGAGCCCATATTGGCAGTTAGGGTCGGACAAACGTTACTCTTATTTTCTCGGACATATTGCCTCCGCCATTGATACAAAGTATTTGATGATTTGACTACTTTCTTAATCTCCTTATAACAGTCAAAGCGGTCATCATAATAATATTTTGATGCGACTCTTTCATCTATAATTAGGTCCTTAATTGTCTTTGTTAGGGGTATCCTACTCGGAAACGTAAAGCGACCAGTTGAATTACTTGATAAAAATCCAATGATAAAAACTCGCTCTCTATTTTGTGGAACATTACTATGAGTCATGCTATTCAGTGTTTGAAACTTCACGGTGTAGCCTATTCTCTCAATCAGTGAGAGCATATATTTGAAAGTCTCCCCTTTATCATGAGCTAGAATCCCTTTTACATTTTCAAGCAAGAGCGCCTTCGGCTTCTTATCTTCAAGAATCCTGATGATCTCCATGAAAACAGTCCCACGCTCATCTCTCAGACCTTTTCTTAGCCCAGCAATACTGTATGGCTGACATGGGAAACCTGCTACTAATACGTCATGTTTGGGCACGTCGACACTCTTGATCGAAGAAATATCACCAAAATACTTATGTGAATGCTCTGGAGAGTAATTTAAGGAGTAGGTTTTGAGTGCTGGTTCATCAATTTCGCTAGTTAAAATACATCTTCCTCCAGCTGATTCAAAGCCAATTCGCATTCCTCCAATACCTGCAAAGAGGTCAATGAAGGTAAAATTTGATTTATTGGCCTGACTGCTAGTTGACACGAATTTCCTCCATCTTTGAGTGCTGAAAGCAAATACTAAGAACGAAAATGCTCCAGGTTTGAACTCGGCCCAGAGTATTCCAGATGCTACCGACAAGCTTGGATCTCACCCGGTGCGGCATTTGCAAGCTAATCTTGGATTACACTATTTCTCAGGTGCACTTGGCACCTAAATCATAGGAAGGAGTTGTTAATTTCTATGAATTATCCTAACTCGGCCAGGCTTGAGGCTTCTGTCTTAAAGGCAATCCAGTCCAACGGAGGTGTCGCTAGCTCCAACGAAATAGATGTATTCGTATTCAAAGATCTCAATTTAACGCAGGAGCAAATTTCTCAGATAAGAACTGGTACCCGAACTGAGATTAAGTATCGCTTAGCTTGGGTCCGCACTAAAGCAAAAAATAGAGGCTTAATTGAGAAAACAGAAAGTCGCCATTGGAGATTGGTTAAAGTAGGGAATGCCCCTGATGAAGTACAGTGAAATAGAAGAGCCTCGACTTTTTCTGTTGGGGATTGAGCTTCTTGATGACGCTGGGCTAACAATCTACCAAACTTTAGAGAGACAGCTAAAGCCGTTATTTGGTGAAGATTGGTTTGCAAAAACGCTAGTGCGTAACCCAGAAGATAAAGAGCTAGCCCCAAGGGATCTTTCTACTCTCCTGGTTCAGATTGAGATAAGAAATAATCAAAGTTTTAGATTAGCAATACAAAAAGAATATAATGCAGGAAGACCACTGATCAAAACTGACTTCGAGAACTACAGGGATCTACGGATAACAAGAAATGAATGGTTCCATCGGACAATTAGTCCAATCACAACAGATGAGCTTTCTGATTTGATTTCAACAATTTTAAAAATATTCCCTACTACAACTTTAATAAGCCAAAAGTCTTTGCGACTTAATACGGTCCTACAAGAAGAGAATTTCTCTATGGATAAACTACTGAAGGCCTCAAGTTATGTGGGGGCTTACGTAACTAAGCTTGATGAGATACAAGAATCTATAAAGAAAGAGGATGAGTTAACAGAGATTCTACTGGCAGCACACGAAGTTTATCAAACAGAAATTATGGATCAAATCATTAAAGAAGAGCTTGAAAAAGAAGAGCAATCTAGATTTTTCAGACACTCGGTTGGATCTCCCTACACTGGATCCTTACTTCCCCAGAAATACACTCTTAAGTTAGATGGCTCGATCATTGACCGCAGAGAAGGTCTAGAGCTCATTGAAAAACTAGGTACAAAAGCTCTCGAAATTGGAAGACAATTACTTAAGCAACATCCAACTGGGGGAAGACTAAGACTTTCTGCAGATGGAACAGTGGTTGGATACCAGGATGAAGAATGGGTAGTAATTGGATCTATTGACCTACAGAATTGGTTTGACATTTAAAAGTTTTTTGAAATCAATTAAGAATTGTTTCATATTTTCTCATATCTCCAGTCTGAACGTAATAGTTATCTGCATCCATTATAACTGCATTATTTAGACGGGCACCTTTGGGAATTAGATTATTCAATTTAATGACCTGTCTGAGATCCTCACCGTTAATATAACCAGGTATGTCGTAACACCACTTTTGCTTGATTATCTCAAATTCTAAATCTTTGGATGGGAGTTCCAGTCGCTTTTCGAATTTTAGACCACCTAATATTTCTTCAATATCAGGTTTTAGTCTGACAAGAATCAGATGTGTATAACACCTACTCCTTCCCGTACTAGACAAGTAATTTCCGTTTTTATCCCAATCCTTAGTCTCAAGCAATAATAAATTCCCATACGACTTTGTTGATTTCACTGCAATTATGTTCTCCCCAATTAACAGGTCGGCATCTTCCCAGAACCCAAGTGGGCTGACTGAAAGATCAGGAGCTTTGAAGTCTTTATGTTTATAGAATAGATTCGCAACTGCAAATTCACTAAGTTTTCCTTGGAATGTATTGGCAAATATTTCCAAATTATCTCTATGGTGTGTACCGCCTGATCTAAAATGACGATGTTCACCCTTACCACTAAAAGTCATATCGTAAGCAAACTGGTAGACAGCTTTAATCGTTCTACTCTTGAATTCACTGATCTTTTTAAATGGAACTTTATGAGTTACTCTGAAATCTTTTCCATTTGAACTCATTTTACGTAGTTGAATTGAAGCCATGGCTATTGAGCCTTACCCACTTCTTTCTATTGGGTTCGTGAGTTTGCTGATTTATCTTTGTACTTCTTCTTGGCCACGGCAATACTCTGTAGCAATCCTATATTCTTGTCTAGTGTACGATTTTAATTGATTCAAGTTCACTTTCTTTACGTGAATATTACATTCTAGTCAAAAGTTAACCCATAAGCCCTGGATTAACTTGTGAGGCCCTGAGACGCCTTAGGCGTGCCTGAAGGCGACGAAAAAAGCAGTGGTTCAAAAGGATAAGAATGCTATAACGTTATTTTAAAGGTTAGATTCTATTCTCATTCTGATTTCTTCCTCTACCTGATTTTCACTTCTTCTTATCTCGATCAAATCGTTTTGTATTTTGAACTCCTCCAGAACCCTCTCTATTGGGGTGAGTTCTCTTTTATTGGTCTCCCCCCAACCAAGTGCATAATTGATTCCCCAAGACATTGATTTCCATACTCTTGGGCTTGTCTCCACTAAAGAT
>Ga0169931_10015685_pt1 | contig 10120 bp, 11 predicted proteins | sample Kivu_15m_20L_FD_129675 | JGI IMG/M metagenome (GOLD analysis project Ga0169931, IMG submission 129675) | Freshwater microbial communities from Lake Kivu, Western Province, Rwanda to study Microbial Dark Matter (Phase II) - Kivu_15m_20L... | ecosystem: Environmental > Aquatic > Freshwater > Lake... | reverse complement strand
TGCGCTGGAAGGCGCCCACCACCTGGGCGATGGTCTCCGGGGTCATCAGCAGATCGCCCGCGTTCACGAAGCCGATGATCTCGCCCGTGGCCCGCGCCAAGCCCTTGTTCATAGCGTCGTAAATTCCGGCATCGGGCTCACTTACCAGCACATCGATGCCCCTCCTTTCTTCAGAGGCCTTGAACTCCCGGAGAATGGCAACGGTGCCGTCTGTGCTGGCACCATCGATCACGACCAACTCGATGTCCGGGTGTGTCTGGGCGAGCACGCTACTCAGCGTCTCCCGGATCACGGGGGCCACATTCCGGCAAACGGTGATGAGGGTGACGCGCATGTATAATGGCTGCGAAGATGAGGAACGTCCCGTGATCCTGTTCGCAGGTATTCACGCCGTAGTACGGTTGCCTTGGGTCGATATGCATCCTGCGTCATACGCACGGATCACACGTGGACACTGATACTTCATGACGCTGCAGAAGGTCCATTCAATTCCGGGCAGTACAATGTCGCAACGAGATATCCCACCATACCCCCCACACATCATGGCGGTCCGCACAGCGCCTCAGCATCCGAAAGCACTGTGGCGAGCTCCTGCCATATTCATGTGCGGTGATGCGCTCTGCCGTTGCTCACCCCGGAACGATCAATGGAGCGGTACTACCCCATCACCCGTTCACGCACTGCCACGGCAGGGTTCCCCTGGTAGATCGTGTAAGGCTCCAGGTCCTTGCTGGCCATGCTACCGGCGGCGAGCACGCTGTGGCTCTTCATTGTCACGCCCAACGTAACGATGGCCCCCGCTCCCACCCAGCTGCCGTCCTCCAGCACCACCGGCTTCGTGTAGGTGGGGTAGTCGACCTTCTTGTAATCGTGGCTGCCCTGGATGATCATGGCACCCTGGCTTATGACCACATGGCTACCGATGACAAGGGTATCGAGGTTGTCCAACCAGGCGCGCTGCCCGATCCAACTGTGATCACCGACACTGAGCTTCCTCGGGAACTTGATGTTGACACCCGGATGGATCACCACCCCCCGCCCCACCCGCGCGCCGAACAAGCGAAGCAGATGAGGCTTGGGAGACCGGAACGGGAACAACGGGTTGATGAAGAAGAGCGCATTGGCGAAGTACCACAACGTGCGCTTCACCACACCTGCTCCGGGGTCGAAGGTCTTCGTGTTGTCGAAGCGCGAAAGATCTACGAGGAGGCGTGTCATGGCATTCGCTCACAAGCGCCCCCAGTAGAAGGCGATCAGGTCCGCAAGCACATTGGAGGAGTATTGCATCAGGCCATTGGCTTGCGGCGAAAGTTATTGGCTATCGCGTTCACCGGACCGGTTCAAGCCAACTTGCCGGCAATGAACCCGGTGGTCCAGGCGGCCTGGAAGTTGAATCCCCCGGTGATGCCATCGATATCCAGCACCTCACCGGCGAAGTGGAGCCCCGGCAGCAGGCGGCTCTGCATGGTCGCGGGGTCCACAGAAGCAAGATCCACTCCTCCCGCGGTCACGAACTCTTCCTTGTAGGTCGTCCGACCATTCACTGCATAGCGGTCGTTGGTAAGCGTGTCCACAAGACGGTTGCGTTCCTTCCGGGGCAATGTGGCCGGGGTCCGGTCCATGCCAGTGTCGGCCCTGTGCAGCAGGTGCGCCCAAAGGCGGCGTGGCAGTCCGAAGAGCGGCAGGTTGGCAAGTTGTTTATTGGGATGCATGGACAGCTGCTCCTGGATGGCTTGCTGGACAAGGCCTTCGTGCCTTCCGCCGACCCAGTTGAGCTGCAACGTGAACCGGTGATCGAGATCATGAACGGTGCGTGCACCCCAGGCACTGAGCCGCAGGATCGCCGGACCGCTCATGCCCCAATGGGTGATGAGCAATGGCCCGTCACTTTCCAGGTCGGTTCCCGCAATGCGGGCACGCACAGAGGGCGCCACCACACCGGCCAGCGCACAGATGGCATCGTCCGGCAGGTTGAACGTGAACAGCGACGGTACCGGTTCCACCAGCGGCTGCCCCAATGCCTCGAGCAATGCGTAGGCCGCCGGCTTGGGATGACCGCCCATGGTGACAATGACCTTGTCCGCCGCTAACGCTTCCCGACCCGACACATGCACGTTCCAACGGTTGCCGGATACACGTTCCAACCGGTCCACGCGGCTATGCAATTGCAGCCTGACACCGGCATGGTGCGCAGCGTCGGTGAGAGCCTCCACCACGGTGGCCGAGTCATCGGTGATGGGGAACATGCGTCCATCAGCTTCCACCTTCAGGGGCACACCAGCCGCTTGGAACCAGGCGATGGTGTCAGGAACCGCGAACTGCTTGAAGGCCTGTCGCAGAAAGGACCCGCCACGCGGATAATGCCGTGCCAGACGGCGAGTGTCCAAGCAGTGGTGGGTGACATTGCAACGCCCGCCGCCACTGATGCGCACCTTGGACAACACCTTGTCACTGCGTTCCAGCAGCGCGACGGAAGCGGCCGGATGGTGGCGTTTGGCACTGAGGGCGGCGAAATAGCCGGCCGCACCAGCACCCACGATCACCACATCCATGGCCGGTTCACTCCTTCACGAAGCGGGCACTGCGCACCGTGCGTCCCTCGCTGCGCAGCAGGTATACTCCGGGCGCGAGGTCGTCCGACCGCAACTGAACGCTGCCAGCAGGTACGTTGCGCTGCCAGACCAAGCCACCACGAGCATCGAACAGGCTCAACAGAGCCGGTTCATCCAGGCTGATGGTAAGCGGTCCCTGTGTGGGGTTCGGTGCCAGCGACAAGGGCTGGCCGCCGGCAATGGCAGACACACTGGCTACAAGCTCCCCGCAGCCCTCATATCCACCGAGGACCGTCTCGGCACAGCGGTTCATCACATAGGCATAAGTGCCCGCCGGATCGCTGTTGAAGTAGCCGACATGCGTATTCGCCGTGTAGGTCAGCAGGCAATTGCTGACACCCACGTTGGCGGCGCGCAGGTGAAGGTCGTGACTGCCGGAGGCCACAAGTCCGGTGGGGATGCCTACGACGGACACCTCCTGCGTGTAGTATGGCACGACATTGTCCGCGTTCTCGTGGATGCTGAAGAGCGGCGGGTTGCCGGCCTGGACCCAGGAGGTATCACCGATGGCGCCGCTGAAGCTCAGGCAGGCGAGCACGGCGCTGCTGTATCCGGGGTTTCCACTGTTACCCTCGGCACCACCGAGCTGCGCGGCCTGGCCTCCGATGGCAGGTGGCATCTCGGCGTCGCTGTCCAGGTAGGTGGCGTGGATGGCGCTGATGGCCCCCGCGGAGACCCCGCCCGCGATGATGCGGGAAACGTCGATGCCATAGGGGTTGCCCTGCTCCGCCACCGAGCGGCGCAGGAAACGCACACAGGCCTTCATGTCGTGCATGCCGCGCACCACCGCCAGGGTGGTGGAGTTCGAATTGGGGAAGAAGAAGCCCACGCGGTAGTCGGGGGCAACGGCCACGTAGCCGCGCCGCGCGAACTCCTGGCAGATCGCAGCGACATCGGAGCGACTGCCGGTGACGAACGAACCACCGAACGCGATGATCACCACCGGGCGCTCGGACAGGTTATCCCCTGCCGGTTCGTACACGTCCATCAGCAACGTCTGCGGTGAACCTGAAACGCCCGTATTACTGCCGAACGGCACCGCCGGAGTCACAGTGACGTCATCGAACACCACGTCCACATAACGACCGGTGAGCGTCTGCGCGTGGCCCGCCATGCTGGAAAGAAGGAATGTTGCCAGGAGTAGTTGTCCGAATTTCATGGATGTGTTCTTTTCGTTGGGGAAAGATACAGTTAACGAACAGTTCTGCAAGATGCCATGCCGCGTTGTGGCACAGGATCTGTTCCATGATGACCGACCAATGCCGATGACCATGAAAAAGATCCTCTTCGTCCCGCTGTTCGCCTGTGCCATGACCAGTGCCCAGTCCCAGGTGCAGATCAACCCACAGGTTGGACTTACGTTCCAGAACATGACCTCCCCTCCCTCCAGCATTGCGTTCAAGGGCGCGGCCGGATGGATGTTCGGTGCGGACCTGCGCGTAGGTGACCGGCTGTACGTGCAACCAGGAGCATTCTTCACCCGCAACCGCACGGTGTGGAGCGCAGGGGACACCCTGACCTTCGAGGAGGATGTGGCGCGCACGAATTTCCGGTTGAAAGCACTGCTCGGCTACCGGGTCATTGACACCTACCAGTTCGACCTGCGCTTCGCTGTGGGTCCCACCTATGACGTCCTTCTCGGCGTGAGTGAGGACGATGGGTTCGACCTGTCCAAAGGGGATTTCCGCAATGGATCATTCAATATCGACGCTGCTCTTGGCTTCGATATGGGGATGATCAGCCTGGAACCCAGCATCAGTTTCGGCTTGAGCCGTGCCTTCGACAGCGACGTCATTGTTCTCAAGGACCTGGACAGCCGATACATCACCTACGGCCTCACCCTCGGTATCAACCTTGGCAACGACGACAACGAGTAAGCGCCTGACGCACCGAAATGATGAAGGCCCGTGGCAACACCACGGGCCTTCCCGTTGGGGTCGGTTCGCAGATCAGGCAACCGCCTTGCCGAGCTCTGCCACCAGCTCATTGGCCTGGCGCACGCCAGTGGCGCGCCATACGGGCTGGCCCTTGCGGAAGATGATGAGCGAAGGGATGCTGCGGATGCCGTAGGCCTGGGCCACGGCTGGGTTGCGGTCCACGTCCACCTTGATCACGCGGGCCTTCCCTTCCACCTGCGCGGCCACCTCCTTCAAGATGGGCGCTTGGTAGCGACAGGGCCCGCACCAGTCGGCATAAAAGTCGACCAGCACCGGCGTGTCGCCATTGATCAGTTCCTGGAAGTTGTTCATGGCTGGTGGAGATCAGGCCTTCCGGGCCATGGCGTGGTCCACCTGCAACCAGCCGCCACCGTTGTACACCTCCTCCAGCCCGCGCTGCTCAAGGAAGTAGGCGGCCTGGCCGCTGCGGTTGCCGCTTGCGCAGCATAGGATCAGGGGGCGCGCCATCTGGCGGAATTCCTCCACGCGATGCGGCACCTCGTTGAGGGGGATGTTGATGGAACCCGCCACATGGCCGCCCTGGAACTCGGCGGGGGTGCGGACGTCCACGATCGTGGCGTGCGGGTCAGAGAGGAGGCGTTGCAGTTCCATGGTGCGCGTTGGTTGATGATGCAAAGGTCCGAAGGCCTTCAGGCATGGTTCAGTGACCTTCCTCACCGAGCCTTATGCATGGAAAGCAATTCGATCCGTTGGCGACCAAGCTTCAACACGCCCTCCCGTTCCATGCGTTTCAGGAGGCGAGAGACCACCTCACGGCTTGAGTTGAGCTGCTCAGCAAGCTCCTGATGGGTAACAGAGAGCACATTGGAGCCGCTGTTGCGCGCCCTGCTCTTGAGCAACTCCACGATCCGGCTGTCCAAATTCTGGAAGGCCACGCCATCGATGGTGCGCAAAAGCTCGTCGAACCGACGCTGATAGGTGAGCATCACGAAGTTCTTCCAGCTGCGGTACTCCTCTGTAAGGCGGTCCATGATGCGCACGGGGATGGCGAGCAGTTCACTATCCTCCTCGGCCGTGACACGGATGGTGCTGCGCGCTTCGTTCATGCAACAGGTGAGGCTCATGGCGCAGGTCTCGCCCGGCTTCAGGTAATAAAGAAGCAGCTCGTTGCCTTCGTCATCCATCCGCTCCAGCTTCAGCAGGCCTGAAAGCACCAATGGCACATTGCGGATGAAGCCACCGATGTCCATGTACACCTCACCAGCCCTCAACTCCATGTACCGCCCCTGGTCCACCAGCGCCTTCCGGGCTTCCGGTTCGTAGATGTCGGGGAATACCTTGCGCAGGCGGTCCTCCAGTTCGAACTTGGCAGGGTCGGTGACGGGTTCCATGATGGGCTAATGTATGAACGCTGAACGGGTAACCGACCGCTGCATGTTCGCGTAGTAACCGGACATGCGGGCCCTTCCCATCCTGTTGCTGCTGCTCATCCCTATGACGGGTATGGCCCAATCCATGGATGCCGTGGCCCACGTACCGCGGGCAGCTCCGGAAAGAACCGCGGATGATGTGCGTTTGGGCATTGCGCCGGGCGCCGTTGCCGGTACACTCGAATTGGAACTTCCGCGCGGCACCGAAGCGGTGGAACTGCTCAATGGGCGCGGCGGTCTGGAGCACACGCTGCCGGCCGGCTCCTGGCATCGGCTCCCGGTGGAACTGCTGCGACCCGGTACCTGGACATTACGTGCCAAGGTGAACGGACGCTACCTGGTGCGCCGCTTCCTGGTGCATGGCGGCAACCCGCGGACCTGGCTTCCGGCTGCGGCCAACGCGCAGCTGAGATCGAACTGAACGAACGCCTCGTCAGGGCTTGGGCACCTTCACGCCACGCTGCTGTAATCGGCTCAACCCTTGGGCGGGCAGGTCGGCCTTGGGATCCAGGCGCAGGGCCTGTAAATAGTCCGTCAGGGCGCTATCCAAGAAGCCTTCCTGCTCGAAAGCGAGCCCGCGGTTGTAGAACGTGTTGGCGTTCGTGGGGAGCAGGGCGATGGAGCGGCTGAACTCAGCGCGCGCCCTGCGGCTGTCGCCACGCGCTGTAAGGTGCACGTAGCCTGCGTTGTAGTAGGCCATGGCATTCTTGGGGGCCACTTCCTTCATGCGATCATAGCAGGCCAGTGCAAGACTGTCCATTCCATGCTCCTGGCAATAGATGCCTTTGTTGTACAACGCCTCCACGCTGTTGGGGCGTAGTTCGATGGCGGTGTTGTAGTACTGCAGGGCCAGCGGATCATGCTTGGCGGCATGCAACAGTCCCAACGAAATGTAGGCGTCATAGAAGTCCGGGTCCTGCTCCACCGCGGTGCGGAAACTGCTAATGGCCAGTCCGGTATCACCAGCCTCCTTGTGTATCCAGCCCTTCAGGAAATAGCCCTGGGCGTTGGTCACCTCCTTGCGCAACGCACGGTTGGCCAGCAGCATGGCCTCCTTGTAGGCACGTTGCACCAGTTTCAGTTCACTGAGCTTCAGAAGCGCCTCCACGCGGGAGGTATCGAGGTCGGCAGCCTGCTGCAGCAGCTCTTCGGCCTCGGCCAAACGGACGCGTGCATAGTGGATATCGGCCAATCGGAGGGGCCACTCCGGCGCACGTGGATCGATGGCCATGGCCCGGCGGAGATCGTTCTCCGCCTGCTGCAGGCTGTCAATGGAGAGATAGTACTGGGCGCGTTCAGCGAAGAGCGCGGCGTTATCGGGATCGGACAGGATGCGTTGTTCGAGGGCCAGAAGCGGGTTCGAGGAGGTATCACCCATTCCACCGGCGACGGGGTCGGTGCCATCGCTGCCGCAGGCTGGAAGCAGGATGATGATGATCGGTAGCAGGAGCGCGCGCATGGATGGGGCGAAAAAGAAAGGAGGGCCCCGGAAAACACTCCGAACCGGGACCCTCCAAAAGTAGCGGGTGATCCAGATCACGCCTCGACCGATAGCTCGGTCTTGGCCACCGCTTCCTTGATCTTCTTCTCAAGCTCCTCACAGAGCTCGGCATTGTCCTCGAGCAGTTGGCGAACCATATCGCGCCCCTGACCGAGCTTGTTATCCTCGTAGCTGAACCAGCTGCCGGACTTCTTGATGATGCCCATTTCCACACCCATGTCGATGATCTCTCCGGTCTTGCTGATACCCTTGCCGAACATGATATCGAACTCTGCCTTGCGGAAGGGCGGTGCGAGCTTATTCTTCACCACTTTAACCTTGGTGCGGTTGCCCATGACGTTCTCTCCCTCCTTGATCTGGTTGGAGCGACGGATATCCAGACGCACGCTGGCGTAGAATTTGAGGGCATTACCACCGGTGGTGGTCTCCGGGTTTCCGAACATCACACCGATCTTTTCGCGGAGCTGGTTGATGAAGATGCAGCAGCAGCCGGTCTTGCTGATGGTACCGGTGAGTTTACGCAGGGCCTTGCTCATCAGGCGCGCCTGCATCCCCACGGCGCTGTCGCCCATCTCACCCTCGATCTCAGCGCGGGGTGTCAGGGCCGCCACGGAATCCACCACAAGCAGGTCGATGGCACCGGACCGGATGAGGTTGTCGGCGATCTCCAGGGCCTGCTCGCCATTGTCGGGCTGACTGATGAGCAGGTTCTCCGTATCGACGCCGAGGGATTCTGCATAGAACCTGTCGAATGCGTGCTCCGCATCGACGATCGCAGCGATGCCTCCCTTCCTCTGCGCTTCTGCGATGGCATGAATGGCGAGGGTGGTCTTACCGGACGATTCCGGACCATAGATCTCGATGATCCGGCCCTTGGCATAGCCGCCCACACCGAGCGCAAGGTCCAGTCCGATGGAACCGCTGGGTATGACATCCACCTGTTCGATGGCGTCGTCACCCATCCGCATGATGGCGCCCTTCCCGAAGGTCTTCTCCATCTTATCCATTGTGAGCTGGAGGGCCTTCAATTTCTCTTTGTTGATCTCCGTTGCCATGTGCTTATAGTGGGGTTGAAGTTACGCTGGAACACCGCGCCTGTGAACCTCCGCAGCGCTGCGGAAGCGGTGGTACGGTTGGGTGGTAGTGTGCCGGACCGCCCCCCGAACGTGCTCGGATGACCCGGCCGGCGGGCGCCCCCTCCTCAGGAAGCGCGCACCTCTTTCGCTCACCTTCAGGTAGGAAGGCAGGCACCGGGGAGAGGTCTGAAGGCGCGGCGGCTGACATATTTCTCGTCAACTTGATGACGCACAAATAAGCACATCCATGCGCCGCTGTCAAATTTCCCGGCAGAAAAAGTTTTGAACAGGCACGGGACCAATGTCCGTAGAGCGAACGAAGCGTCCCCGCATACCCCTACTGCTAAATCCTTCATAATAATTGACCAATCTCGAAATAATGTCGACGTACTTGACAGACGCTACTACATCCCCCTACGTTTGCATCGCCCAGGCCGGATGGAACACGTGCACAGAACCGCTAACACCGGCTCCACATGGAACGGACCGAACAGCAGCACCGCAGCACCCTTGCCACCGTATTCGCGGTGGGCATACTCCCCATCGCTAACGAACTGGCCGGTCTGATCATACTGATGGCGATGATCGCGCCTGGTCACTCTTTGTAATGAACCTGTAAACGAACAACACCACGCCCATGACAATGACATTACCAGGACGTTGGACGCTGCCTCTTATCGGCATGCTCCTATGGGGCTCGGCCGGTATTGCGCAATCAGCAGAGCGATCGAGCACTGCACGTACGGTGGCTCCGGGTCATCGGCATGACGGTCACGACCACCATCACGAGGATGTGAAGGACCTGCTGAACATCCACGACCAACAGATCCATTTCGCCGAGAACAAAGGGCAGTTCGGTCCCGATGTGCTGTTCCGCGCTGACTTCCCCTGCGGACAGGCGGTGGCCACAGCACAAGGGATGGTCATCACGGCGTACGATCCCGTGGAGGTTGACAAGCGCATCGCGGAAGGGTTCGCCATTGAAGAGGAGCAGCGCCAGGGACTTCCTGTGCGCGAGCTGACCTGGCGCAACCGGGGGCACGCCTGGAGACAACGGTTCATTGGCACCGCGCCCTCCCTGCGCGTGGAGGGGCACGAAGCACACCCGGATGTCACGAACTATTTCGTTGGCGACCGTCAGGCCACCAACGTGCGAAGCTTCCAGGAAGTGTGGTACCGCAGTATCTATCCCGGTATCGACGCACGCTACTATCCAGCCGCCGACGGATCGTTGGAGTACGATCTGCTGGTGATGCCCGGAGCGGATGCCGCACCGATCGCCATCGCGCACGATGGCATCGATCGCATGCAGGTGAACGATGATGGAACGCTGGTGCTGAACACCATCCTCGGCGATATGTCACATCCGGCGCCGCACGTCTATCAGCGGATCAATGGCAAGGAGGTGGTCGTGCAGAGCCGCTACCGCGTCGAAGGCGCCAATGTGCTTCGTTTCGAACTGGGCGAATACGACAAGCGGCACCCGCTGGTGATCGACCCCATCGCCATGCGCTGGGCCACCTGGATCAACACCAACAGCTCCGGCGATAACCACGGCCACGCCATCTGGGTGGACCCCAACGATGGTGCCATCTACATCGTG
>Ga0169931_10015684_pt1 | contig 10120 bp, 5 predicted proteins | sample Kivu_15m_20L_FD_129675 | JGI IMG/M metagenome (GOLD analysis project Ga0169931, IMG submission 129675) | Freshwater microbial communities from Lake Kivu, Western Province, Rwanda to study Microbial Dark Matter (Phase II) - Kivu_15m_20L... | ecosystem: Environmental > Aquatic > Freshwater > Lake ... | reverse complement strand
TGCCTCCCATAAATCTCTTTTCCATCTCGTCTCTCCTCCACCCTGCGCTCCATCTGCCTCCTTTCTTAGCCATCATATCTACTCTTTCCATGATTTCACGTTTATACTTACGCACATACTTTAACCCTAGGAAGAATAATAGTTTAAAATGTGCGAATATGTCGGATTGTGGCCCCTACATCATCTAGAGATAGTCCTGAGTTAGCTTGAAAGGGGCTGATTAAAAAGTTATATTTCCTGGAGATGATGCTAGGATGAAACCGAAATCGATATGGATGAGATGACCCCAAGTATCAATCAAAATATTATTATTGTGTCTATCTTTTATTTGGAATAAATATTGTACCAATGAGTACCCGGCCAGACTAGAGACAAAGTTTGCGATGGCTCTTTCAAGCTAGCTACCAAATAGTTGAGCAAATACTTACTTTAAAGTAGCTGCTTTAGATTTTTATTTGAGGAATGAGACAGTTCTGGTATCTTATACGAATTAGATGAGTCCACTGTCTTTTTAAAAGGGGATCACGAGGTAATCCTTCAACCATATTTTTACATTCTATTTTATGTAAATGTCCCGAACCATGCTGATGAGCTGCATCGCCATGTGCTATTGAATGAGGTCATCACCAGATTTCACCATGAAGGAGCGGATAGAGTAGGAGGGCAGGTGGGAGAAAGGAGAAGTTTGTTTAATTTGAGAACAACGAGAATGCCACAAGGGACCGAAGTAGGTGTGGGGAAGAATCAAGGGAGTTTTTGATGATTTTTATGGCAAATGACAAGAATATGAAGAAAGTTTAAATTGTTCTTGGTTGATAGCTTACCTATTGCTGATTATGGCTAGGTCTTATTGACTGATTGTTTCCATAACAATCTTGAAAGGCACCCTATCCTTGGTTGAAAATGTCCAGCACTCCTCAATTACAATCGCAACAGCCTATCTTAACAAAATGATACCACAGTTGCCCCTTCCTGCAAAGGCAATACTACTCCATTCACATACTCCTATCCTTACCCTACAGCCTCATCAAAATACTTATTCAACTTCTCTCTTAGCTTGCTATTTCTCTCTTGTTTGGACAGACTGAACAATTTGTGTGGAAGAGAGAATAGTCTATCATAGAAAAAGTTAAGAGCGATGGTATAGTTTAGTTTGAGCTATTTATTCTTCATTTCTAGTTGTAGTTGTTACATGGGCATATGCGAGGCTATCGCATTATTCCTATAAAAAATACTGTTGTCTAGTTTGTTTATGGCTGCTTGACTATCTACTAGAAAAGTAGCATACGACCATCGTAGTAAAAGATAGCATTGTATAGACTACTTTGACATCTTCACAACAAAATCTTCCAATAATAAGTTAGAATGTAAACTGAGAATGAATCTGCATAATGATGTGTTTACATGATGGTAGGTAGTAGTCTTTGATGACCTTATTTGAGAAATTACTAGATACGGAGTAGTAACGGTTGCAGAAGATGGGTAGAAGTGGAATGAAGGTAAAGGTAGTTTATGGCCATCTAGGGGGTCAGGGAGGGCGAGGAAATCAGGCGGAGAGTGGAGCAGGAGAGCTCTGATGTAGGAATTTAGGATGAGTTGCTTTTTGGATAAGGCTTATCTGCTGTTAGCATTTATTGAATTATTTATAAAGGAATACAGGCAAATAAAACGTCGTATGAAAATAATTTATTCTCTCAAAATCAAAACTGCTTAAGCATTTTTTAACTTATAACAAAAACGATATCATACAATTCCTATATCTAGTTAGTTGATAACTTTGAAATCTTCAAAGTACTCTTAATGATTTGATAGTAGTTTTTTCAATCTTTTTAAAAAAATTACTAATATAAAAAAGACTTTTTAGATCTTCTTCTGTTGTCTTTGACTAATCATCAAAGGATGAGTATTATTATTTAAATAGACAACAAATCAATAATCGTCTATCAATAATTGGTGGTATTGAGCCTTTAGTAGCGCATATAGTCCATTCTCTTAGCAACGCTTATATGCCTATTCCTCTTGGTCGATTTCGCTATATAACTCCTCATATCAGCCATTTACTTAAACTAAGTAACTGGAGTGGTGGTTATCTGTCGGCTTTTCAATCTGAATCTTGGATTATTGATCGTAGTTATAAATTCCTCTTTTTCTCTGCTCTAGGCTTCTTTTAGTTTAAATTAGTAGTAATCTTTGACTTGATGCCAAATGATGTTTTATGCTTCTTTTAAATTAACTTACGTTTTGAGCTAGTCTTTAACTTTGCTCAGATCCTGCATTTTTTTGTAATATTTTTCATGAATGATTACTTTTTTGCTGAGCTACTACAACTACCATATTTTCGATCGCATTAGGTCTAGCTCCTTATCATGTATCTTTTTGATTTATTGAAATTATTTATGGAACTCTCCCTTAAGATTTTGCAACTTTTCTTTATAGTTTTCTTTAGTCTGCTGCAACTAATGTATTTATGTTTTAGTCCTTTATAAGATATTATTGAACTACATGTTGCTCTGCACTTTTTCTTGTAGTTTATTTTCTATTTCTTTCACTTTATCCTAAAACAACAATACTTTTGCCTCGAGCTGTTTAGTGTAGTCGGCTTTTTAGTCTATTTTGCTTTATAATTATTGGTATATCTTTTTTTATATTTAAAGCTGTTTGGTCAAGTTTTTCTTTTATTTTTAGAAGATTTTTTGCTATAACTCGCTATTTGTTTTTATCTAAAAATATTTGATCTACAATTATTTGTGCTTGTTGAGTGACTTTTATACTTTTTTGAGAGTCTATTACTATTTTTTCTTGACTTAGTCTAATTTGGAATCCTACAATTTATTTATTTTTTCTTAAAAATATTTGCTAACTTCTCTGTGCACTGTTGAAATTTTCACCTACAAAGCTATGTTTTAAGACTTTAGCGTATCTATTTTATCTTCTAGGCTATTTCTTATCAACTCGTATTATCTGTTATGTTCCTTGCGCTGTTTTTAAATCTTATCTTAGTGATCCTTTTTAATATTTTCAAGCTAAATATTTGCTTATTATTTGATCAAAATAATTTATTTTTATTTAGATTTAGTATATATTTTAAGTTCGCTTAATTATAAATTTACCTTTTATGTTAATTAACGGGCCCTTAATATACTACTTCTTACATCTTCACTAGACATCATTTGAACTTCTTACTTTTATCTCATTATCTGACTGAAATGATTTCTATGTTGATTGATCTCTTCGCGCAAACTGGCTTTATCTCTCTAATATTCTTCATATCTAGCTTCGAGCAGTTTATTTCTTTTTACTGTTTAGTTCAGCTATTATATCGTGAATTTAACCTGTACCTACATTTCACTTATTTTTTTTTTGGTTTATTTTTATAGCAATTTGACCTTCTACTAATACTTTTTCTATGTTTGATACTTGACCGTTTTGAACTCATTTTTCCATTTCTAATCGTAGTACAACTACATCGCTTGCTTGTCTTTCTCTCCCTTCAAGTACTATTGTTCAATCTGTATATACCGAAGCTCACCTCTTTCGAGCTGGCTTTTTAAGTTATCTATAGTCTTTTTGGTCTATTGCAAATTTAATTATATTTTGATATTCTAAGATGAAAGCTTTATACTTTGTTACTTAAGCTAGGAGTTTTAGGCTTTTAGACTACGAATTTCTATTGACTGTTTGCTTTGAACTTGAAAAGCCTTAAAGAATTTGATTAGTTCAAGACTGTTTTGCTCGGAAAGAGGCGAGTTTGCAGTGATATGCTGGATAATTTTGTGAAGTTCTTGAAGCTTATTTTCCTTTACGGACAGTGACTCGATTGTTTTTGTTTAAAGCTATAAAAATTATTTTTGAGCTGAACTCCTTAGAGCTGTAATTTGCTACTGATAGTAAGACCTTAGCTAATGCAGTTGCTCTCGAGTATCTTCCTACATTTTTAATCTTTACAATTGCGAACTGTACTGCAATTTGGTTATCTATTTCTAAAGATCCATTCTGATTGTCTTTTGCTCTTGAAGATTCATAATCAAAACATGCTACTGTTCTTTCATACGTTTACGCTAGTCTTATAGACGAGAAATCGCCATTGTTTTTTATTCCTTAGTTTTTTTAAGTTATTTTTGATTGGCAATAAATTTATTATTAAGCTTAGAGTGCTAGTTTTTTAGAAATTACAGCTAGCTAACTGCTACTTTGCTTTTTTATTTATCTTGCTTCATTAACTTAATAAACTGTTTAAAATAATCCTAGGGTTCAACTATTAGTGCCATATCGATGCTTTAGTCTTACGTACATTATGACAACTGCTCATAGAAATCTACTTTTTAATAGCTTTACGGGTTATTTTTTGTTTCTGTAAGGTTAGATCAGCTTTAAGCTGATGGTTTTATTTAATTAGCTAGCTAGAAATATCGTGAATAAAATTTTTGCTCATTTTAGATTTATATTATTTATACCGTACAGACAATATCATAAAAGTAATATCGGCTATATTGTTTTGATCAGTCCTCCTTAACATTTCTTTTAGGTTCAACAGCATTGATTCTCATTATCGCATCTTCAACGTGTTTTAAAGTTTTACCCCAGATGAAGGTAGCATGACCGAAATCATAGAGTGTGATAGTCTACATATTTCAATATTTACTTTATTTTTAGAATTGTTAAGAGAGGCAAAAAGTTTTTAGTTGTCTTTTAGATCTGCCAATCTGTCGTATTTTCCAACGTAGAGGTGAACCGGTAAATTTATTTTGGTTAGATCGTATAGAGGAGGAGTAGTTTGCCCATATTTGATCATATTTTTCTTAGATCCATAGTCAAACTCTCTAAATATTTCTACTTTCACAAACTGCTTGAAGTGAACAAAATTTTTAGTGCTGCTTCCGCCAGGGTAATGCCCTAGAATAACTGGCATTCTTTCAAGATTATTGACTGTGTTATTCATTTCTGAGATCGAATGAAGAGATGCTTTGCAAGTAATCGGGGCTACTTTGCATATTTATGACAAACTCAATTTGGTTGATTTGTTTAAAAAAAGCAGTTTTTTTATATGAAGACTCTAGATTAGGATTAATTACCTCTAAGAATTCAGGAATGCTGGTCTTGCTTATAGTTTTGAAAATTTTACAACTTTGATGGGTCATATACGCAACAGGTCCGAATGCGTGGAAACTAAGAATATTGTCAGTGACATCTTTGAGCTGACGAGATAGAGCGATGAACATTATAAGTGTTCCTTGGCTGTGACCGATATAATGAATCTTTTTTGAGGTAGTCCTTGCGATATATTTGAAGGCTGCAGGGAGGTCGTAAATGCCCATTTAATGAAAAGTAAAGTCCCAATATTAGGTGACTGCTGGGCTCATTTATTTGGTGCTATATGTATTGCCTCGACTGTTTCCCAACCACACATCAAATCCTTTGTTAGCAAGATGAAAAGCGGGGGCTAGGGTTTAGTTGTTAACGATCCATGTATCTGAAGAATCGAAAAGACCATGTTGAAGATAAATTACTCTCTTTCCTCCTGTGATTTAAGTGTTTTTAGCTTCATAAAGACATATTTACCTTGAATTCTAAAAAATTTAAGATTGTAGTGATCATCAGTCGGAATGATATGCTACTCGACTGGGTATGAGTGATAATGGCAATATTAGAAGAAAGGAAGACGGGTCTAGAGGGATGCTTGGGAGATGAAGATCATATTCAGAATAATGATAGCGGATAGGGTCTTCATGTTGTAAGATTGTATTTAATATATGTTTAATGTATAGCAGACAATCATTTGGCGATTTTTTATTTTTCCTGTGTTTTTCTTAAAATAATGAAGATTAATCATTTATTTTTGATATAGAAAGCTAAAGTTTTAAAATTAGCTTGCTTAACTTATTTCTTCCAAATATTTTCCAGAGATAGCAAAGACTATATTAAAATAATAAAATTTTAACTCTAAAGATTTAAAACAAAGTCAAGTTTATCTGCCACAATATAGGTAATATTTTTGATTAGCTCAAATATAAATTAAGCCCTCATTATCACCGCCTAGTGGCTTTTCGAATAAATACAAATAGAAAATTTTTACAAGTCAACTATTTGGTAGGGGTAGAAATCACTATATCTTATGTAGGTTCATAAGCTAAAAAATGAAGATTGATTTTACTGCTGTTTATTTTTCTTTTATTGATTTCAAGAATGAAATATATGAATGATTTTTTAATACTATTGATGAGTATGTGTCTGCTCATAGAGATTACTGATTGCAGACTGATAGCATGCTTTAATAGAGAAATAAGAATGATAATAGGATTTCAATCAGTTTTTTACTTACTCGGGCCTTCCTGCATTCCAGTTGGGAGATCTCTTCTTCTGTCCTGGTAGAACTGGGGCGAAGTTTTTCTTATACAGTATGCGCTTATAAGCACGACCTCTAGGCTTTCTAGCCTTTTCTTGTTTAGCAACCTTAGGGGTCTGCTTTCTGACTTTACCTGCCTTAGCAAGAGTTCCGTGCTGTTTTCCCATTACCAATCAATATATTTAATCAATATTAAAATAAATAATCAATTTTAACACTTATCTAAGAAAAAATAAATCATATGGCGATTTCATTTGATCGACTTCTTATACGAGCTTTAAAGATCGCTATTAAACAGTGCGTTTGTCTGCTATTTTTACATGACAAATCTAGTCAAAAATGTTTTCTTAGCCGAGTGCGAGGACGTTATCGACATATTGAAGGACATTAAGTTAGTTAAGGACCAAAAGATAGTCAAGGCAGTCAAAAATATCGTTGATCAGATCTAAACAATGATTAAAATGACACAAAATATAATTCAATACTTATTAAAGTACATGTATTTTATTTTAATATGTGAAAAAACAAAATCAAAAGGGTTATTAGTTATTAAGTAAGATTGAAAAACGTTTTAAGGTATCATTTAATCATTTCTAGAATTTAGTTTCCTAAGACTCCATAAGACTGATTGTATTGCTCTAGCAAATGCATCCAGACTACTTTTTTCTAAACCTATCTATATATTATCAGCTTAGATTTATTAAGACAATTTCGATCTTTCTAATTCTACTTCTCTAATGATAATTTATTGGCATATAATAGCAGTTGATTTTATCGTTCATCGTATCTAAGTAGCTAGAACTATTAATCGAGAACCCTTCTGTCAATACACTATACTTTGTCTTCTTTCTAATCAATTTTTAGTATGATAAAAAATGTATTGGTTTGTTGAGTATTCACATCCAGCACATATTCGACTACTTTCAGATAATTTTTATCTAAACTGACTCCAATAATATCAACTAAAGGGTTTTGATACTAAAACCTCTCCCTGATAACACTATGCTAGCCTCCTTACTACAAATCTACTAACATTATCACACTACCTCTTACCTTGTAATTAAGTCCCAGGACTACTCTTATCCATCCGTTCTTTTCAGGCTTTTTGTTTTAGTATAGCTTTACTGCCTTGCAGGTATGAGGAGGTACATTACCCTCGATTGTAAACTTAGATCTTTGTTTAGTTTATACATTGAAAAGCTATAGTTTTATTCTAAGAGTTTTGTTAAGTTGTGGATATATTACAAGGTAGCAGGAGTCGTCCATTTTGCTTAGAGTTTACTCGCTGCATCCAAATTACCAGTGTTTCTATAATCCTTTCTTTAGAGTAAAGACTATTACAAGACTTTACCCATAAAATTTGCGCACTAGTATCAAATATTGTGATTTTTAGAATAAGTAGACCCAAGGGTCCCACTAGAGTTGTCTGTCTCCCCACTTATTAGCTGAAAAACTATAAAGACTTTCTATGATGGGCTGGGGACTATTAGTGATGCTAAGTAGCTATCTTTATCCAGTTTTGATTGCAAAGAACGTGTCCATTTACCACGAGTAAACCACTCGAGTGACTTTTAATCCAAGCTAAATACAATATTCTACCTCTCCCTTGCCATAATCAAAAACTCTGATAGAATGTATTCCAATCAAAGCGACTCTATTCCTGCCTATACCCAAAATATCCTTGATTTCGATATCTAGCTTATAATTCTGGGGCTAATCGCAATAGATGAATGTTTGGGACATCTTTATCCCTGTTTTTTTCTGTATGATTTTGCTCATAAATAGCAACAATATATATAATTCTTTGTTTCAGTTCATTTTATAAACAATTACCATAATAAATAATGCGCCTAAATATCAAAAGCCCAACTATCAGAGATAAACTCATGTTAAGGAACAACCTTACGCTTGATAGGTTTGTAGTCAAACGCTAAGAAAAGATGTAACCAGGGATAAGTAAAGCGAAGATCAAAGTGCCGCCTTCATCGGGATTGCAACCAGAATCTGTGCCTAAAGATGTAGTGTTGGTATGTTTGATTATATTTAGAGGTATCCGCTGAAACCCGAGTTTAGATAGTACCAGCAATAAATAGTATCGAAGTGTGTATGTATGAACACATTAGTTTGTCTACCAACAGGTCTAGGAAAAACTCATATCGCTGCAGTTCTAATCGCTAATTTTGTTAGATGGTTCCCATAACAAAAAATCATCTTCATGGCTCCCACAAGGCCACTAGTCAGACAACAAGTCTCTGCGCTTAGAAATTTAAGAGATCAAGTATCATCTTAGATGGTTGTGGAGATAACAGGCAATCTTCCACCATCAAAAAGAAGGCAACTTTATGATAAGCATAAAGTCATCTTTGCCACTCCTCAGACGATCTACAACGATATTAGGCAGACTCATCTTGACGGCAAAAAAATAATACTAATCATCATAGGTATCTATCAAAACATATAGATTAATGCCACAAAGCAGTTGGAAATTTCGCATATGCAACTATTCTTCAGCACATGAACCATCTCAACGTTGCTTTCAGAGTAGTAGGTCTTTCCGCAACTCCAGGCTCAGAATAATAAAAAATACAAGAAGTTATTAGAAATATCAATATTGCAGGCATGGTATATAAGGACTAGCAAGACCCAGACGTAAAGAAATACCTACATGACAAGATAATCAACCAGGTGAATATCAGACAGAATGATATTATCAAATAAGCACTAGAATGCCTTGATAAATTTGGAACTACTTCCTTAGGTATGCTCGTTAAATTGAAACTCATCTAGCCTTGGATCGCAACTAAAGGACTTAATACTAGTTTCTTCTTAATCAGAACTAAATTTTCAGAAAGAATACAGGAAGTTGAAAAATAGTATAAGTCTATGGCATATGCTGCGCTTAAAATACTTTATTTTCTTATCAGTAGTAGAAAAGCTTTAGTCGAGCAGGGCTATCAATCTTTTAGAATTAGATTTTTTTCATAACTACAACTCACAGTATCCAGTTAGAGCCTTTCCCATTTAAATCGAGAATAGGTGTAAGCTGATGATCTTCAGTAACTTTTTGAGTTTTTTGATTAACTTAAATCTAACGGCCTGCCTAAAAGATTTAGATAGAGTGTGCTTAAGACTAAATAATATGAAAAACTATGTAAAATATTCAATATTCACTCCAAATCTAACTAATTATAAAGTAGTTGCTTTCTACATCCAAAACTATAAAAATTAGTTCAAATTCTTACTTAGTTCTTCAGCAAAAACACAGGAAAAGCCATAGTTTTCACCCAATTCAGACTAACTGCGAAATAGATTAAAGACTATATCTAGAAGCGATCCTAAATAATAAAATCCTAATTATTCTTCGGGCAATCTAAAACAGTGTTTAAGTAGAGTTAGGACTCCAACCAAAGCACGGTCTTGCAACTGAAACAAAAATAGCAAATTTAGCTGATCGATCGATATAAGCAAGGACTAATCAACACCCTCATCTCCACATCGATAGGCTAATAAGGCCTGGATATAGGCTAAGTCGATTGTATCGTATGTTACGATGGCGGTCATTCTCCTATCCGAGGAATCCAAAGAAGAGGCAGAACAGGTAGGAAAAGAACAGGATATGTCTATATCATGCTTATGGAGGGTAAAGAACTCGAGGATTATCAGAAGGGTATGAAGAAAGAAAAGAAGATGAAGGATATTTTGAGGAAGGGTAATAGTAAGTTTCAGTTCTATGGGTACAACTCGAGTCTTTTTGAAGAAAATAGTGTTATTCCAATT
>Ga0169931_10015683_pt1 | contig 10121 bp, 8 predicted proteins | sample Kivu_15m_20L_FD_129675 | JGI IMG/M metagenome (GOLD analysis project Ga0169931, IMG submission 129675) | Freshwater microbial communities from Lake Kivu, Western Province, Rwanda to study Microbial Dark Matter (Phase II) - Kivu_15m_20L... | ecosystem: Environmental > Aquatic > Freshwater > Lake ... | reverse complement strand
GTCCTCGTTGGGGACGCGCGGACCACGTTCACAGAATGGCTGAGCCGCGGGCCATACAACTTCATCTGGCAGGATGCTTTCTCGCCAGCGACCTGCCCCGAGCTCTGGACGAGCGAATGGTTCTCGAGACTTGCCGCGGCATCCAGACCAGGAACAACGCTCATGACCTACAGTGCCGCGCGACTCGTGCGGGACAATCTCAGCGCAACCGGCTGGACTTGCGAGCGTTTTCCCTCTGGCGGGACCAAGCGCCACTGGCTCAGGGCGCGGCGTCTGGCGCTGGACGCAGAGCCCGGTTCTGTGGAACACTGAACAAAATTCAGTGAGCGATCATTTGGAAAATAGTTCCGACCAAGTCTTTGATATTGCGATTGCGGGAGCAGGAGTCTCCGGCGTGCTCGCGGCCGTGCGTCTTCTGAGCAGCAGCCCGCCAGAGAGCCCGCGGCGCATCGTCCTCATCGATCGAGAACGCCACCCGGGCGGCAGGCTTCGCGTCGGCGGCAAGGGCAAGGACGGCGGCTGGGGTTACGGCCTCTCCGGAATCTCCCGAGAACTCTACGACTTCTGGAATCAGACATTCAAAGCTGACCCGGACAGCACGACCGATCTCGGAGATCTGGTTACGACGCGTCAGACCGACGTCGGCATCCTGTCCGGCAGTTCCATCACCAAGCTTCCGTTGAGCATGATCGCATCGCCAAAGGGTGCGCGAGCCATGGGCGGCATGGCCGCACAGAAGCAGTGGCCATCCGTTGACGAAATTCTCGCGAGTGACGCCGTTAAGGTGGAACGCAGCGGTACTGCATTTGCGGATGCCTGGAAGTTGCCCCGAAAGAGTCCGGCAACGCTCGTGCTTGAACAATTCGGACCGATGCTCGGCATTCCGGACATCTGGTCAGCCTCTATCACGGCACTTGCGGAGCGCACGGCGTTCCAGACCGGCGAAATCTTTTCTGGTGACTGGACGAAGGCATTCGACGCTTTGCTCGATCGCGAGATCGCCGCTGGACGACTCGTCTTTGCTGGATCCTCACGGATTGCGGATTGCGATGAGGAAAATGGCATCTGGAACCTGACCACCGATGGCGGTGTGTTCCGGGCCAAAGCACTCGTCGTGGCGCAGCCCCCATGGATTGCGACCCAGTGGCTGCCGAAGCAATACTGGCCGACAGCTCTTCTGGCATTGGCAAGCAAGACCAAGCCGGTCAGTCTTGTCGTCCTGACCGAGGAGATCGTAGCGACGGAGCGCCCCGCGGAGCTCACAGATATCGTGCTCATCCCGGCTGAAGGTGTGCAGGCGATCGTCACGGCAAACCAGGAGATCACCTTCCAGGCGACGATTGATTTTGAGTTGTCGCTTCAGGCACCCGAGGTGGTCAAAGCGGTCAAGCGCCTCAAGCGCGCGCGCCGCAAGCTTGCTGCGCTGTTGCCCCATCTGATGTCCGAAACGAACCGCATCGCGCTCGTTCCGGTCGGATGGGCGCAATCACCGGCGCACAGTGAGCACCGATATATTGACCGACTGGATGCGGCCAAGGACCTTGCCACAGACAAGCTTGGTTTCTGCGGCGATGCGTACGGCAGCAGCTGGAATGGGGATCGCAACGTCATCCATTCCGTTCTCGCCACCTGCGCCGCCATTTCCGGATCCTGAAGAAGGGAACTCGTTCGCGATGCCCGCGAAACTGATCAACGGAACCGCCCTCAGCCAAACCATCAAGGCAGATGTTCGCACGCGAATCGCAGCCCACACGGCAGCCGGAGAGCGTGCACCGTTTCTTGCGGTTGTCCTCGTTGGTGACAACCCTGCGAGCCAGATCTACGTAGGCCACAAGGAAAAGGCCTGCGCCGAGGTCGGCATCAAGACGCGCACCTGGAAGCTTCCCAAGACCGCGTCTCAGGCCGAGGTTCTTGAACTCGTCGAACGATTGAATGCGGATCCCGCGATCGACGGAATTCTTCCGCAGCTGCCGCTGCCGCCCCAGGTGTCACGCATTGCTACGATTCATGCGATTTCCCCCGAGAAGGATGTCGACGGGCTGACACCCTACAACCAGGGCATGCTCGACTGGAATCTGCCCGCGCGCTATCCCTGCACGCCACTTGGGATCATGGCGCTCATTCGTTCTACTGGAATCAAACTGTCCGGCTCACTGGCGGGTGTTCTCGGTCGCAGTGTTCTCGTCGGTGCACCGACAGCAACACTGTTGTCGCACGCGGGATCCACGATCGTCTGCATGCACTCGGAATCACGCAATACTCGGGAACTGACTCGCGAATGCGATATCGTCGTCGTCGCGACCGGCTCCCATCATCTGGTGAAGGGCGACTGGATCAAGCCGGGTGCCGTCGTCATCGACGTCGGAATTCATCGGACCGAATCGGGCAAACTTGCCGGAGACGTCGATTTCGATGCTGCCGCGAAGGTTGCGGGACACATCACGCCAGTTCCGGGCGGTGTCGGACCGATGACCATCGCGATGTTGCTCGTGAATTGCCTCGACGCATACGAAGCCCGAAAGAGCAAAAAACTGTAGCTCGAGTCATCGGTCGCGAAAGGCGAACGGATCGCCTACTTCGCGCAGTTCGCCGCCGTGTTTCGCGCGGTGCCAGACTTCTCCTGAGCATCACCGACGATCTGAGCGCACTTCCCAGACACAAACTCGTTGAGCGAGCTCAATCGCACCCCAAACGTTCCAGTCGGAAGCGCATCGCGTGACCACGGACGCAAAGCAAGGAGCGAGTTGTCGCGCCACGCAGAATCATCAAGCCGCGGCACGGACACACTCTTGCGCGTCGTATCGAGCCCGGCGAATCCCTCATTGGGTGCGTTCTTGTAGGTGACCTGCGAGTCAGCACCGACGAAAAGCGTGTTTCGAACGGAGAGGATGTCCACGATGGTGGAGACCTCCTGTTTCACGGAGCTCGCGATCGAGTAATCATCGAGTTCCGAACGCAAACCCTGCATGGTCTGGATCATCGACTCTGCATCGAGTTTCTCGTCTCCACACAGACTTGAGGTCCCTGAGACAGAAGCCTGAATGCCGGCCGCAACGATCGGAGCGTTGCAGGTCCAGTAGGCGATATTCTGCAGGTCTGCCGATGTCGGAGCAAAGTTCCCACTGACAGCGTCCTTTCGCGGCTTCCAATACTTTGATTGCACGAAGTCAGTCATCAACTGACCGACACCAAACCGATCGACGCTGTCCTGATTGGCTCCGGCCATGTCCGATTGCGACAAGACAGCACCGGCAGCGGCAACTGACTTCAGGTCCGGAGCGGCAGCCGCCTGCAGAACGAACCCTTGGCGCTGGCCGAGAAATTCTCGAATGGAGCCGGACTTGGCACCGATGAAGTTCTGCGAAAACCCGCCGGAGATCGCAAGTCCGCTGGCACCTGATCCTACTTCCAGAGAAGAGACGCGGTTGACTGCATCTGGACACTCCAGAGCGGACACGCGCGCAGACCCTAGAGCTTCCTTTTTCGCAATTCGCAGCTCCCAGACATCACCAGCACAGCTCGACCCGGCCCAGCCCTTGACGATGCCACGCGCAAGCTGTGGTGCCAGCGAAACGATCATTTCCATGTCATCTGATGCCGCGAGTCGCAGAGAAAGACTCACGCCGGACAAGAAACCGCCGCCGGCTGCATCAGGCCAAAGCCCAGAAATCGTCACAAACTCGCTCGATGGCTTTGCCGAGAAGACCAAGTGAGACGGGATATCCGGACTCGTCCCACCGAGATTGACGGAAAAGGCGAGCTCGCCGAGAAGTTGATCGAAGATGTTGACCTCAGCAGAGTCGTCGCCACCCTGCAGTGCCAACGCGTCGTCCGCAGCGAAACCTGATGAATTGCGATTCGCATCGCCTGTTTGCTCAACAAACAACTTTTTTTGACCAGTCATCTCAAACACCGGCGACACGAGTCCCTGCACGAGAGCTTCAAAACGCCTTGCTTCGGAAAAGCCCTGCGTCGACAGCACACGAGCTTCGGACAACAAACCAGAGAACCCAGATCCGGTCAGCGCGATGACCGAGCTGTCGAGATTCGACGGCGTGCCCGGAAGACCTGATGCATCCGTATTGACGCCATCAACTGTGGAGAACTGCGATGGCAGTGCAGGAAACAGGCTCGCAAACGACGGAAGGCCGTTTTGCCGAATGTAGTCGAGGGTTGCCTTGAACGAAATTCCGGTGCCACCACCGACAGCGCCGCAGCCGGAAAGTGCAGCAGATGCGGTCAACAGGATCACAACACACTGGAAACGAATAGTTCGATTCATCATTCGTGGTCCGTTCGTCCTTGAAGGTTCGAGCAAATCGTTCAGGTGTCGCAATCAAACGCTGAGATGCTACCTGCGTTACCGACTCTTTTGACTCGTGGCTTGTCGAGAACTGATATCGGGGCGGCGTCCATTGGCCGTGACGAGCACAACGAATACTCCATCATCGGCCCTGCGAACATGAACACCGACGTGCGTCGCAGAGGAGTCTGTCAGAAGACCGCGATGGGTCGGAGAATTCCACAACAGCCAGGCAGCTTCCTGAAGATCGCCAGCGCGGACGCGATCCTCACCAATGAGACGAATGATCTTCCCAAGTGAGTCGAACTTGCGCTGTTCGCGCTGCATCGCGCGACGATCATGCGTGGCCTGAGAGCCAGCGGCCAATCGATCCGCAAGCGCATCGAGATCGGGGTCGGCTGCATATGTCGCAGGCAGTCCTTCCGCAACTCGCAGTGCGTTGATCCAGTCGCGCAATCCCGCCGCTGAGTCATCGGCGAGTTCAAGACGCTTGAATTCTGGCACGTGGCTGGTCGGTCCAGCTCCGACCGGAACTGCAAACCAACTGACAGGACCCAACCACTGCGGAGATTTCGTGTTGCACGTGACGGTCACGACGCCGTCGCCGAGCTTTGTACGGGAGAATCCGGCGCCGACGCGTTCGACAGGGCGGGGCGCGCCACCCTTTGCCGGTGCAAAATCAAGTCGCACACTGGCACAACGTTTTTCCAGCGCTCCTGCAGGCAACTCCATGACGTCGCGGCGAGCTACGAGTCCGGCCGTTGCCGGCATGGCCACCGCAAATCCGCTACCGTCGGCACACACGCCGCCGACATATCCGGCAAAATGCAGCCCAGTTGCGAATGCACGGGCGCGAGCCGCGGCCTGCTCGATCGTGACCGGTTGCGAGCCTGGTCTGCGAAACGTCTGCACTTCAACATGCGACTCGAAGATTCCAGCGCCCCAAAGAAACTCGCGAAGCCCGCTGCCGGTTCCTGCGATCGATGCGCTTGCTGAAGTGGCACAAAGTGCTCGAGCGAGCACGTCGCGATACTCGTTCCGTTGCACAGGGGAATCAGGACTGGATAGCCCAGTTGCTGCACCGACAACCCCAGACAACGCGAGGGTACACACGACCCAAGCAACCCAGCTCGTCCTTGAGAAGCGCAGCATCATGATCCCTCCGACGACGACAATTCTTACTTCTGCTGATCGATCAGTTTGAAGATCGTTTGCAACTGCATGTTGGTCGTGCCTTCGTAAAGTTTACCGATCTTGGCATCGCGATAAAATTTCTCGGCCGGGAATTCCTTGATGAATCCATATCCGCCGTACACTTCCAGCATTTCCGAAGCAACGCGCTCGGCAACTGCCGATGCAAAATGCTTGGCCATGGCCGCTTCCTTGATGAAGTCCTTGCCGGCATCCTTGAGACGCGCGGCGTTGTAGACCATGAGGCGAGCGGCTTCGATATCCGTCGCGGCATCAGCGATGGCAAACTGAATGCCCTGAAACTCCCGAATCTGCTTGCCGAACTGTTCGCGTTGACGGGCGTACTTCATGGCGCCATCAAGAGCACCCTGAGCCAGACCGAGCATCTGCGCAGCGATCCCGATGCGACCTTCGTTCAGGGTTTCGATTGCAATCTTGTAGCCCTTGCCGACTTCGCCAACGACGTTCTCTTTTGGCACGCGCACACCGTCGAAAATCACTTCGCACGTCGATGATGCACGAATCCCAAGCTTCACTTCCTTCTTGCCGATCTTGAAGCCAGGCATGTCGCGCTCCACGACAAACCCCGTGATGCCCTTGTAGCCGGCTTCAGGATTCACGTTGGCAAACACAACGTAGATGTTTGCTTCCTTCGCGTTCGTGATGAAAATTTTCTTGCCGTCGAGACGCCAATGGGAGCCCTCGTCCACGGCGCGGGAGCGCATCGCGAACGCATCGGAGCCCGAGTTTGGCTCGGTCAGACAATAGGAACCGACATGCTTGGACGTGAGGCGCGGAAAGTACTTTTCCTTTTGAGCCTTCGAGCCCCAGCGCGTGAAAATGTTGTTCACCAGCGTGTTCTGGACATCGACCAGCACGCTGACCGATGGATCGACCTGAGCGAGAGCTTCGATCGCGAGAATGGCCATCATGAAGGAACCGCCTGCGCCGCCGTATTCGGTTGGCACTTCGATACCCATCAGTCCCATTTCGAATAGCGGCCCCAGCAGCGCCGGATCGAACCATTCCTTCTCGTCCATCTCGTGAACTCGAGGACCGATCGTCGTCTGGGCGAACTTCAGCACTTCGCGCTGAAACAGAAGTTCGTCATTGGGAAGTGTCGTCAGCGGGGCAGGCATTGCGGTCGAGGCACTGGTCATCGATGGTCTCCATGTTGCCGGGGCACATCAGTCCGCGCCACCGGGGCCCGAGCGGGCCACGTGGAATTTTCTATCAGGGTAGGCCTTGATTTGCACCACCCGTGTCGCTGGTCAAAGGACTTTGCGGGCAGGAAACCACAGGGGATGGCGATCAATCATTGCGGGGTTGCCAGTCAGTCGTGAGCGGAACCGGCGGCACTGGCGCCAGCACGTCGCGGGCAAGGCGTTCCGACTTCTCGAGACGCCGCATGGCGGCAGCAAATCGTCGCCCAAGGCGTTCGCTTCCGGCGCCGGATCGAGAACCTTTGTCAAATCCCAGACGAGACAGCACCAGTCTGCGACAAATGCTCATCAGGCTTTCCGTTTCCTGATCAAACTCCGACCGCACCCGGGAGAGCCACTCATCTTCTGCACGCGGAACTGGGGGTTGCCCCACACCCCGGAAGAACGCGATCAGCGCCCGTGCCGAGGGACTCTGGAACGCATCGCTGACATCGACCCCAAGGCGTCCCTGGAGGCTTGCCGAGGCGGCTCGATTGGCGATTGCGATCCCAAGTTGATTGTATCGCGTCGTCAACTCCCGCTGCCGACCACTGACGATCCGCAGTGCCTCTTCGAGGTGCTTTTCAGTCTTTGCCAGCTCAGCGTGGCGCACGGCCAGGTCGACCAGCTGGTCGGTTTCCATGACGAGGGACGAATCCGTTGCATCGCCGGCGAGTCTGGTCTGAATGAGTTTCACCCACATCATGCGGGTCAGGAGTTTCGACCGCGCCGAATACCAATCATGGAGACGTGTCGCGTAGTGTGCCGACCAGAACACGACCGATTTCTCGCGCGGCAGGAGATAAAGCGGACGGCGCGCTATCTGTACGATTCGCTCGACGGCCGACGTGAAGTTGAGCTGGGCCTGTACCATCGAAAATCTGCGTGTTGTGAGCGTGCGACGAACTCCAGCCTCGCCGAACATCACCGTCTTTTCGATGCGTTCGATCTCGCCTTTCAGCGTTTCAACTTCCGCATCCCATTCACGAAGCATCGTCGTACCTCGCGGCTCGATCTTTCGAGTCAGAGTTCGACGCCACACCGTCTGCGGCATCAACGTTCCGTTCAGAATTGTCGGCGCCTGACCCAAGTGCAGAACCCCCTCCCGTGCCAGCTTTGCGTTCGGAGGTCGTTTGCCACCCGGAGGCGTCCTTGGTTGCAGAAACAAAACGACGGGCCAACGTGAGGCGTCTGAGCGCGGCCGACGCCGGCGAGCCACCGGCTTCGTTGTCCGGGGAATCACCGTTGAACCCAACGCACAGAGACTCCAGCGGGGTCGGCGGCCGCATCGCGCGCGGGGTCAGTTGTGCGTCGCCCTCGTGCTGCGACAGCCAAACTTCCATGCGGCTGAGCCGACGCTGCTCCTGCTTGAGTTTTGTCCTGAGTCGCGCGACCCGAGCAACGGACTGATCCAGTCGGGTAAAGACTGTCACGAGCCCATCGACAAGATCGCGAGCGGTAAACTTGCCGAGATCTCGACCAAGCGAGCGGACGAATCGTTCAATATACGAGTCGATCGTCTGACAGTCGGCGACGACCATCTGAGTCTGCAAATCGAGGTGCGCAATCCGCCGCCGGAGCCACGACAGGTGCCATATGCTTGCCAGTGCATTCGACTTGCCGGCGATCGCACGACGCACCCATCCAAGAACCCGTCCTGCGTCACGATCGAGCTGCGACAGGAAGCGCCCCTTTTCCGCGACGAAACGCTCGCAGACGTCGACCTCCAAAGGAGAGCAGTTCGCCGAGAGCGGCAAACCGAGGTCGCGGGTCAGCTCTTCACGCGCCGGCTTGCGCATTCCAGCCGGTTCGCCGAGAGCCTCACAACTCAATCTGATCTGTGCGATCTGATGTTGCAGCGCGGAAAGTGTTCGCGCACGAGCGCCGTAAGCCCGCTTGCTGATGCGTGATGACGAATCGCGCAACTCGGCCTCGAGCGACAGCAAACGATGCTGATACTGCTCAGCAAGTGCGAGCACGACGCGCGGCGAGAGGTGGGGCGTCGCGTCCTCGCCAGCACCTGAGTGAGCTATTGATTCTTCGGTCATCTTCCAATTTTCTCATGGAAGATCAGGGCATTACAAGAATTCGACCCACTCTCCGTCCGGGCAAAACTTGCCCACCAGGAAACCGTGACCACACCACCAAAGACCATCCGTGCCGAACCGGTTCATGCTCTGCTCTTTCTCGTCAGTCTTTGGCAGTTTTCCAGAAACGTCGACGCGAACGCCGCGGTCGACCCGAGAAGAAGACCGGAGGCTACGGTTCGACATTGAGAAGATGCGCTTCCCCGTGGGACATTCTCTTTTTGAATATCCATCCAAAGGAAGTCCCGAGTTGACGACAAAACCGATGATCGAATGCGCCATGGGGCGCAAGACCGCTCGCCACCCAGTATGGTTCATGCGCCAGGCCGGTCGCTATCTGCCTGAGTATCGTGCGGTACGCGCCGGTGTTGAATTCACCGAGCTGTGTAAATCACCGAAGCTCGCGTCCGAAGTTACGATTCAACCGCTGCGTCGCTACGATCTCGACGCGGCGATCATCTTTTCCGACATCCTGGTTCCGTGCATGGGCATGGGACAGGAGCTCACGTTCGACAAAGGTCACGGACCGCGCCTCTCGCGTCCGGTTCGCAGCAAGGAAGATCTCGCCATTTTGCGCCGACCCGACGCCGAGCGCGAACTCGGATACGTTGGCGAGGCGATCGGCGCGACGAAAGCCATGCTCACGCCGACGCAGACCATGATCGGATTCGCCGGCGCCCCATTCACAGTCGCGAGCTACATGATCGAAGGAGCTGGGAGCAAGGAATTCACCGAGGTCAAACGCCTGCTGCTGACGGCTCCCCAAGTTTTCCGCGGGCTACTCGACCTGATTGCCGACACCACGATCGACTACCTCCTGATGCAACGCCGTGCCGGCGCTGACATCTTGATGCTCTTTGACACGTGGGCTGGACAACTCAGCTGCCCTGACTACGTCGCCCATGCACTGCCGTCCACGCGTCGCGTGGCAGAGGCGATGCGCGCCAACAGTATTCCGTTCATCTACTATCCCGGTCAGGGAAGTGATCGCATGTACGAGCTGGGCAGTGGCGATGGCTCGTCGACGCCGCTTCCGGTCGATGTCATTTCTGTTGATTGGCGCACGCGGCTCGCGCGCGCCGGCGCAATTCTCAAGTCAGTTGGAATGAACGTCACGCTGCAAGGCAATCTCGACCCCCAGATGCTGCTCGGATCGGAGAGCCTGGTACGCGAGAGGACTCGAGCGATCATCGAAGAGGGCAATAACGCAGCCCGTGCGCATATCTTCAATGTTGGTCACGGACTTCTTCCGCACACACCGCCGGAATCTCTCACGTGGGTGATCGATGAACTCCGCAAGTAAGAATGCCTCTGTGGCCAAGCGTCGCGTCTTGACGG
>Ga0169931_10015681_pt1 | contig 10121 bp, 9 predicted proteins | sample Kivu_15m_20L_FD_129675 | JGI IMG/M metagenome (GOLD analysis project Ga0169931, IMG submission 129675) | Freshwater microbial communities from Lake Kivu, Western Province, Rwanda to study Microbial Dark Matter (Phase II) - Kivu_15m_20L... | ecosystem: Environmental > Aquatic > Freshwater > Lake ... | reverse complement strand
CCACACCTCGTGCACGCGGCGACGACCGGCGATCAACAACTCACGCACCGCCTGACGACCCTCGATCTGTCGGCCACCCAGGTCGTCGTCGGTCTCCGACGCGACCGCACGACCGGCACCACGACCGGCGGCCCGACCCGGCTTCACGGGACCGGGTTTCACGGCTCCGGTGCGACCCGCACCACGCGAATCCACCACGCGCGGTCCGCGAGCGCTCGGTCCGAGGTTGCGGCCCTTACCGGTCTTGCCCGCGCCCGACGAGGGCGTGCGCGGCTTGGCCGGCTTGCCCTTACCGGCCGACACCGGCTTCGGCTTACCTACTCCCTTGCGGGGTCCCGTTCCCTTGCGCGCGGCCATCAGATCTCACTTCCACTGTCGTCTCGATAGATCACGGCCGAGGCCCAGCACGCGATTCCCTCACGACGTCCGAGTGCGCCCAGGCCCTCGGCGCGGCGACCCTTCACCGACACCGGCGCCGCCGCCGCCTCGCTGAGTTTGCGCTGCATCGCCTCACGGTGCGGGGCCAACTTGGGCTCCTCACACACCACACTGCAGTCGATGTTGCCCACGGTCCATCCGCTCGCGCTCACCATGGATGCCACGCGGTCGAGGATCACCAACGAATCGACACCCTTCCATTGCGGATCGGTGTCGGGGAAGTGTTCCCCGATGTCACCCATGCCGGCCGCACCCAACAGGGCGTCGGCGCAGGCGTGCGCGATGACGTCGGCGTCACTGTGGCCCACCAATCCGCGCGCACCCTCGAACACCACTCCGCCCAACACCAAACGACGCTCGGGGTCGTCGGAGAAGCGGTGAACGTCGAAGCCCTGCCCCACCCGAACGGCAACGATGCTCACGACGTCACCGAACCGTCGCGTCGCGCCAACAGGTCACGAGCCCACACCAGATCCTCGGGATGGGTGATCTTTCGGTTGTCGGACTCACCGGGCACGGCGATGACGGTACCGCCGATGGACTCCACGAGGGCGGAGTCGTCGGACGCGTCCACCTCCGACAGGTAGGCCCGTCGCAGAACGTCCGCCACGAAGCCTTGCGGGGTCTGAACCGCCAACAGGGTGGCACGGTCGGGGGTGTCCACGATGCGCGGAACCACCGCGCCGGCCACACCGATGCTCGACGACTCGACAACCTCGATCACCTTCACGGTGTCGGTCACCGGCAGACCGGGCACCGCTCCGTCGGCACCACCGCGCACGGCGGCGATCACCAGGTGATACAACCCGGCTGAGGCGAACGGTCGAGCGCCGTCGTGCACCAACACGATGGCGGCTTCGGCGGGCACCGCCGCCAATCCGTTGCGCACGCTGGCCGTGCGCGTCGGACCTCCGGCCACCACGATGACCTCCGACGTCGTACCCCATGTCACCTCGTCCGCCACATCCGAGGCGGGGAGCACCAACACCACACCGTCACCGGCCCGGAGCGCGGTGTCGACGGCGTGATCCACCACCCGGCGGTCACCCAAGGCCTCGTATTGCTTCATCGCTCCGAATCGACGCCCCGAGCCGCCGGCCACCACCACCGTCCAGACCGATCCGGTGGAAACATCCACCCGAATTCGTGCTCGGACATCCGACATGGGGGTTGAGGGTAGTACCGTGTCCTCTTAATGGCTTACGAAGACGTCCTCCTCAAGACCGACTTTTTCGGCGAGGCTCCCGCCGACGACGTGGCGGCCATCGCCGCCAAGGGTCGAAAGCGCATCTTGTCGCGTGGCGACCATCTCTTCGAGGCCGGTGAAGAAGCCGAGTCGATGTACATCGTGCTGTCCGGTCGTATCGCCATCGCCATCGCGAGCGAGGTCGACAAGCGCGAGAGCATGGTGGCCCTCATGGAAGCCGGCGATCTCTTCGGTGAGATGGGTCTATTGGACGCCGGTCCGCGTTCGGCCATGGCGCGCGCCATCGAGCCCAGCGAGGTGCTCGAGGTTCCCTACGACCCGGTGGGCGAGCTGTTGGACAACAACCCCAAGGTGTTGCGTGGAGTGGTGCGCATGTTGGCCGAACGTCTGCGCGTGATGGACGGTGCTCTCGCCGACTCGGTGTTCCTCGACGTCACCGGTCGCACCGCCAAGCGCTTGCTCGAACTGGCCTCGGGGGCCGACGAGTTCGTGCTTCCGGTCACCCAAGAAGAATTGGCCGGCATGGTGGGCGCATCACGCGAGCGCGTGAACAAGGCCATCAGCAGCTTCATTCGTCTGGGCTGGATCGAACAGCATGAGCGTCGCTACAAGATCATGATGCGCGACCGATTGGAACTTCGCGCCCGCTGATTCAGCGCGTCAACCAATTCCGCGCGCGAGTGAAGGCGTCGACGGCATCAGCGGGTCGGTGCGCCGGACGGCTGGGATCGTGCGCGAAGCCGTGTTCTCCTTCGGCGTAGAACGCGATCGTCGCATCGGTCTCGCGCAGACGTTCGATGTCGCCTTCGGGTGTCCACACGTCGCGACCACCCAGAATGGCCAGAACACCCGACGAATCCCCCGCGGCCAACAACGACAACGGCTCGGCCTGCTCGGGTCCGCGCCATGCCTCGGGTAGCGAGATCATCCCGTACACGCTGACGATCCGATCGAAAATGCCCATGGACACGGCCTTGAACGCGTACATGCCGCCCATGCAGAAGCCGATCATGCGCACGGTCGCGCACCCGGTCAACTCCGCGGCCAATCGCAGATCGTCGAACACGTCGCTGTCGCGCTTGGTCGGCATTGAGGCGAACCGATCCTCGGGCGAGGCGCCCTCGGCGAGATTCGGAAACGGTTCGATCGCCACGGTCGACATGCCCCACTCCTCGGCGAACCGTTGCACGTGATCATCGAACAACGGACGTAGTCCGAACATGTCGGGGTGCACCACCAGTCCGTACGGTGCCGACGGAACGTGATGGATTTCAGCTGGTGTGCCCGAGGGAAGCGTGGTGCGCATGGATCGATTCTGTCAGACCGTCACCTGCGCGATGCCCATGGCGCTACCGTGCTGTACCCACTCGCCTCGTCCGGGCACGATGGCGTACGGACGCGGTGGCGGTGCGACACCCAACAGATCGGCGTGTTCCACGGCGGCTCGTCCCAACAACAGGCCGGTTCTGTGTCTTCGTATCGCGTGAGCCCAGTGATCGAACGAGTTGCGCAACGCCAATGGATCCACCGCGGCGATCACGTCGACGTTGTCGTCGTCGAGGTTCGCTTCACGCGACACCTGGTCATGATCCACGACCATCAAGCGTCGCGAAAGATGAGCGCGTTCTCGTCCCCAGTGGTCGGCCAGCGAACGCAACGCGGTGGTGCGCCCCGATCCCGACTCTCCGATGATCAACACATGCCACGGATCTCCTGACGAGAACTCGACCGCGCGACCGGTGTCGGCGAACACCGCGAAAGCGTCGTCACGTTCGATACGCCCAGGAAAACGCGGTGGTCTCGATGGTGTCCACGGATTCGTCGACTTCACGAATCGACCGAAGAGGTTCCGTCCCTCGTGGAGGGTTTCGAATCCACCGTTCGTGTCGAGCATGTGCAACGTTCGTGAGCACCGGTCGCGAACAACCAACGGCGTTCCCGACTCCCGCCCACACGTCGCGACAACCACGCCCGACTCCCACGTCGACAGACTCTTCTCCAATCGGGCCCACGCCGAGCGACTCGCCGCGTCGAACAGGCAAAAGGCCATGATGTCGTCCACGCCGTCGAGCACCAACGTGTCGACGGACCGCGCCTCCAACGCCAGCGCCGTCAGATGAATGGCCTCGGCGTCGCAGTCATCGGCGCTCAACACGGTGACTTCTACTCGCTCCGCGATTGACGCCAACGCCACGGCTCGAGTTCGCGGATCACCGACGATCGACCACCAACCACCGACGGAAGGCACACACGGTTGATCGCGGCGTTCGATGTCGTCCAGCACCGCCACCGGCCCCGGAAACGCTTCCGCCACCAACGGCGACGGAAGCGGCGCACACCACAGTGGACGAGCCGGCTCGCCCGTGGCGCCGCATCCACCGGCCATGCGCGTGTTCAACACCACAGCTTCTCCTCCCGAGCACGACACCGCGGCGCGACCCGGCGAGTGACGGGGGAATGATGCCGCCACCGGTGAACCGACCACGTCCACGCTGTCTCCGGCGTTCAACACGCGTAACGCCACACGAATGTCGCTGTTGGCGACGATGTCGGCCGTCAGTGATTGCGGACGTTGCGTCCCCAACAACAGGTGGATGCCCAACGATCTGCCCCGTTGGGCGATGCTCAACAGTTCGTGCAGGAACTCCGGTGATTGCGCGCGCAGGGCCGCCACCTCATCGACCACCACCAACAATCGGGGAATCGTCCCGTCCGCGCAATCATCGATACCTCGCGCACCCACGGCTCGCAATCGCTCCTCACGATCGCGGAACTCGCACCGCAACGCCGCGACGGCACGGGCCACCGTGGACTGGTCCAGGTCGGTGAGCACGCCCACCGTGTGCGGCAACCCCGCCAGCACGTCGCTGGTGGAGCCGCCTTTGTAATCCACCGCAAGGATGTTCAGCATCGATGAATCGACGGCTGCAGCCATCTCGGTGAGCCATCGCAGGAGCAGTTCGCTCTTCCCCGACCCGGTGCAGCCCACCACCACCGCGTGCGGCCCGTCGCGCACGATGTCGATCCGAAATTCCCGGCCGAGATCATCGTCGCCCAGCACCACCGAGAACGGCGTCGCGCCGTCGATGCGAGATCGTTCGTCGTTCACGGTTGCCCCGATCGACTCGGGGTCGGCCCAACGACACAGCGCGCGCATCACGGTGTCGGCCGTCGTCGCGTCCATCCCCTCAACTTCGTCGGCGGCGATGATGGTCGAACACTCGGCGGGCAGTTCGTGTCGCCGCTCGGCGGTCACGATCACGCAGGCATTCCCCCGCAGTCGCGAGTGCTCCACCCAACGTTCGGGTTGGTCGACGACGCACACCACGTGCGCTGCGTGCGCATCGGAATGGGGTGTTCCGGCCAGACCGATCGTTCGACCCACCGAACGAGGCCAAGCGGTCAGGCGCCAGTCGGCCGGACCGGAGCGCACGCACAGGCGCACCGCCATCGCCCGCACCACCGCCGTCGCCGACGGTCCGTGAACCCCGATCACCGCACCGGGTGTGAGGTCGACCAACCGCGGCACGTCGTCCACCACGACGGTCGTCTCGGTTCCGTCGAACCTCACCGTCTCGTTCCGACGAGCGACGGAGACCCTCCACACGTCGTCGTGTCGAGTCGGACGCCAATGCCACAGCCGTTCGTCACCGGTGGCCACCAACGTGGCCAGCTCGTGTGCGTTCGGATGTTCGTAGCGAAGACGGCTCGCGCGCGCCCGATGCCACCGATCCCACTGCCGCAGGTGTTCGGCCACCAGGTCGGCGCGCTCCCGGTCGCGGGCCTCGATTTCACGACCGCGCCGGCGTCGTCGACGTGCGGCATCCAGTCGCCACACCGCCACGGTCAGCAACGCGGCCACCACCGACACCACCGCGAACGTCATGTTCCCGGTCACCAGACCGAACAGTCCCGCGGTCACGATGCCCGGCAGAAGAGCGGTCAGACGACCCGCGACATCGGAGTCGGCGTCGATCATCGAGGGCGTCGGCACCGGTGGCAGCGAGTCGGGGACTCGGGGTTCCTCCCACGGTCGCAACGGTGGGCGATGGAACGGTCGCGCGGTCATTCACCCGTGATGCCACCGATCCCTCACCGCCCCCGTCACCGGTGAGAGTCCGAGTGAACCGCGGTGATCGGCGGGGCGAGCCCGAGTGAGTTCACCGCGATGTGGTCGGGTCATGAACAACCACACACCCATCCTCGATCCACCGCCCGTGACCCCACTCAAGCCGTGGGACCTGCCCTGCGAGGTGCGCCCCGACCTGCACACCGTGTCCCGCGGTGGTCGACCCACCATCTCCGGACGCATCCCGGTGGCCCACGCCCTGTACCTGGAATGGACCGCCATGTGCGGCAACCGTCGCCTGTTGCGCCAGGTGAACGCGTGGGGGTTGCCGGGACTGCCCATCGGACACCTGGACGAACTCTTGATTCGGTCGGGCTTGGACGGTCGCTCGGACGACGACGACTCCGATCACTACCTCGCTCTCATCCAGCAACGGGCCGGCAACGACGAACTGGCCGCCCGTGTGGTGCTGCAGCGATTGATGCCGGCCATGTTGTCCATCGCCACCAAGCGGGCGCCCATCACCGACAACGGCACCATCGGTGCCTTCGAGGCCGTGGTGTCGGCGGCCTGGGTGGTGATACGCCGCTACCCCATCGACCGCCGTCCGGTGCACGTGGCCGGAAACCTGGTGCGCGACATCGAATACGCGGCCTTCGTGCGCGACAAGCGACTGAAGAGCGCCACCATCGAGACCGTGGTCGGAGACCGCGTGCTGGACTTGGCCGGCGCCAACCACGCTCGCGCGAACGGTTCGCACGATCCGGTGGCGGCCGACGGTGAGGTGGAGGCACTTCTGGCCGATCTGGCGCGTTCGGGATTGAGCACGGCCGACATCCAGATGTTGCGCTCGGTGATGAACGACGTGAACTCCGCCGAGGCCGGAGATGCGCTGGGAATCAACGCCCGATCGGCGCGCAACCGCCGAGCATCCGCGTTGAGGCGGGCCCGCGAGGTGCTGACGGTCAGCGTCGAAGACGAAGGCTGTTCGTGACCACGAAAACACTCGACAGCGCCATGGCCAGTCCGGCGATAACGGGATTCATGAGCCCGGCCACGGCCAACGGCAATGCCGCCACGTTGTAGGCGAAAGCCCAGAACAAATTGGCGCGGATGATGCCCAGCGTGCGACGGCTGAGCGCCAGAGCCCGGGGCACCTTGGCCAGATCGCCGTCGACGATGGTGAGATCGCCGGCCTCCATCGCGGCATCGGTGCCGGTCCCCATGGCCACGCCGAGGTCGGCGGCCACCAGCGCCGCGGCGTCGTTCACACCGTCGCCCACCATCGCCACCGTCGCACCGGCGGCCTGCAGTTCGTGCACGATGCGCCACTTGTCGGCGGGCAACACGGCCGCTCGGGTGTCGTTCACGTCGATGCCCACGTTGGTCGCCACATGCCGCACCGGACCTTCGGCGTCTCCCGACACGATCATGGGTCGCACGCCCAACGCGCGCAGTTCGGTCACGATCGTCGACGCCGTGGGCTTCACCAGATCGCTCACCCGAAGACGCGCCACCACCTCGCCGTCGACCACGGCCTCGACCACGGTGTCACCGGAATCGTCGGCTCGCGGGGCGCGACCGACCGAGACGCGTCGACCGTCGACCACCGCCGACACGCCGACACCGGGAGTGTTGACGAAGTCGCGAACCTCACCGGTGGGCGCGACACCACGGTCACGCAGACCGTCGACCACCGCGCGGGCGATGGGGTGCTCGCTGTTGGACTCCAGAGCCAACACCAGGCCCAGTCGGTCGGGCACCAACTCCTCCACGTCGCGGAGGGTCATGACGCCGGTGGTGAGGGTGCCGGTCTTGTCGAACACGATGGTGTCCACGGCCCGCGTGGCCTCGAGCACGTGGGCCCCCTTGATGATGATGCCCTCGCGCGCGGCGCGCCCGGTGCCCACCAGCAAAGCGACGGGCGTGGCCAGACCCAGTGCGCACGGGCACGCGATCACCAGCACGGCCACCGCGGCCTCGAACGATCGCCGCGCGTCGCCGGTGACCACCAGCCAGCCGACGAGTGTGGACAGCGACAGTGCGATCACCACCGGCACGAACACCGAACTCACCTTGTCGGCCAGTCGCTGCACGGGCGCCTTGCCGTCCTGGGCGCGTTCGACCAAACGGGCCATCTGCGCCAGCACGGTGTCGCGGCCGATGCGCGTGGCCCGCACCACCAGTCGACCGTTGGTGTTGAGCGTCCCGCCGGTGACCGCATCGCCGGGCCGACGATCAACGGGCACGCTCTCGCCGGTGATCATGCTGGCGTCGATCGCGCTGACACCGTCGACCACCACGCCGTCGGTGGCCACGGTCTCGCCCGGTCGCACCACGAACGTCTCCCCCACACCGAGCGCACCGACGGGGATCTCGGTCTCCACGCCGTCGCGCCACAACGTCACCGACTTGGCCCCCAAACCGAGCAGGGCGCGCAACGCGTCACCGGCACGTCGACGGGCCCGCACCTCGAACCAACGTCCGGCCAGTATGAAGGCCACCAAGGTGGTGGTCACCTCCAGATAAATCTCGTCGTGGACAGTCGAGCCGTGATGCGCGTCGGTACGCGGCAGCAGGTTCATCTCCATCTTCATGCCGATCTCGCCGGCGTTGCCGAAGAACAGGGCCCACAGACTCCAGGCCATCGCTGCGATGACACCCAACGAGACGAGGGTGTCCATGGTGGTGGTGCGATGGGTGGCGTTGCGCCACGCCGACTTGTGTAACGGCCAAGCGCACCACGTGGACACCGGAGCGGCCAGCACCAATGACACCCACTGCCATCCGTGGAACTGCAGGGCGCCGATCATCGACATGGCCATCACGGGCGCCGCGCAAACTGCGGCCACCACCAATCGACGACGGATGTCGACGAGGTGGGCCTCGGTGGCGATCTCCACGGTGGATTCGCCGTCGTCGACGTTGGGTGCCACGGCGCCGTAGCCGAGACTCTCGATGACGCTCACGAGTCGATCGGCCTCGGGTCGGGTCTGTAGGCCGGTGACGGTGGCCTTCGAGGTGGCGTAGTTGACCGTGGCCACCACGCCGTCGAGTTTGTTCAGCTTCTTCTCGATGCGCGCCGCACAGGCGGCACACGTCATGCCGGTGACGGCCAGGACGACGGGGTCGTCAGCCGGCGACGGCTTCGAATCCGGCTTCATCGACGGCTTCCGCGATCGCGCTCCAATCGAGCGCACCAGAGCTGGTGACCGTCACGGCCTTGGAGTCCAGATCGACGTCGACCGTCGACACACCGGTGAGCTTCGACAGTTCGGTGGTGACGGCCTGCTTGCAGTGGCCACAGGTCATGCCGGGAACCGCGAAGGTGGTGACGGCGGAGTCGCTGCTCATGAGATCACTCTACGACCGGGACCGTCGCCCGATTCAGGGCCTTTGGTCGAATGTGGCCTGACGCTTGTTGAGGAAGGCGTCGATTCCCTCTTGCGCGTCGGGCGAGGTGGCGGCGTCGGCCATCACGTCGACGGCGATCTCGTAAGCGAGCGGCTGAGCCAGACCGATCTGGTCGTAGAAGGTGCGCTTGCCCACGGCCTTGCTCCAGGCCGAACCGCGCGTGGCCCGGCCGATGAGATCGAGCACCGCGGCGTCCAGTCGATCGTCGGGCACCGCGCGATTGATGAGACCCCATTCGGCGGCCTCGGCGGCGGTGATCGGATCACCGGTCATGGCCATCTCGAGGGCCCGCTTGCGACCGATGTTGCGGGCCACCGCCACCAACGGCGTGTGGCAGAACAGGCCACCCTTGCCACCGGGAATCGCGAACGACGCCGATTCCGCTGCGATGGCCAGATCACACGAGGCCACCAACTGGCATCCGGCTGCGGTGGCCAACGCGTGCACGCGCGCGATGACCGGCTGAGGAATGCTCTGCACCGCATCCATCATGCGGGTGCAGGTGTCGAACAGATGGTGGGTCACGTCGACTGATGCGCCGGCCATGTCGGCGAAGTTGTGACCGGCGCTGAACACCGGACCATTGGCGGCGATGATGACCCCGTCGGCGTCGGAGGCCGCCACCGATTGCAGGGCCTCGATGATCTCGAGCATGGTGTCGAGCGACAACGCGTTGCGCTTCTCGGGACGATCGAGGGTGATGGTGGCGATGGCACCGTCACGCGAGAGGGCGATGTTGTCGAAGGTCACCCGTTCAGTCTCGCACGGCTCCGGGCCGGCGACACCCGCCGCCGGCCCTCGCCGTGGTGCGCCCTGAGGGGCTCGAACCCTCGACCAGCGGATTAAAAGTCCGATGCTCTACCGACTGAGCTAAAGGCGCGGGGGCGGAGCCGAACTCGGAGCGAAACTCGCTACGAGTGCTGAACCGACCGCTTTTTCAGCCTAGTTCGGGGGAACTGGAACCGTACGGGCCCGGTGAGATCTAGCGGACTT
>Ga0169931_10015680_pt1 | contig 10122 bp, 10 predicted proteins | sample Kivu_15m_20L_FD_129675 | JGI IMG/M metagenome (GOLD analysis project Ga0169931, IMG submission 129675) | Freshwater microbial communities from Lake Kivu, Western Province, Rwanda to study Microbial Dark Matter (Phase II) - Kivu_15m_20L... | ecosystem: Environmental > Aquatic > Freshwater > Lake... | reverse complement strand
GGAACGTCAGCCGAAGCAGCCCGACGATCCGTACAACACGCCTTGTCTGAAGGCGTCGACTTTCTCGAATGCACTACCCATCACGTCGTCATCGCGTGAGCGATCGCCGAGGAGAATCGCCATCCGGATCGCTTCGTCGAGATCGCCGGGTGACAGTCCGACCCGTGGGTTCTCTTCGGTGGACGGCGCAACGGGTTCTTCGTTGAAGGGGAGGATGTCGCCGGCCCACATGCCGGCCAGGCAGTCGTTGAGGAGTTGACGGTCTTCGCCGGTGAGTTCGAGTTCAGTTGCCGTTTGTACGAGTTCACCCCAGGCGACGGCGAGCAGATACCCCACCGCGAAGTCACCCGGAATCTCGTCGTACGCCGCCGCCGCGATCGACACGTCGATCGTCACGGTGAAGTCGTCGGTGCAAACCCAGACACCCAGGGTCGGATCGGTGGGAAGTCCGACCGAGCAGACCGGAGGCAACTCGTCGCTCTCGGCGAGAAACAGGGTCGGTTCGCGCCACGTCGGGAATTCGCTGTCGATCAAGGTGGTCCAGAACAGCGTGAGATCGGTCGACAGCGACTCGAACATCGCATCGTCGAAAGGGAAGTCGCTCGGGTTCGGCCGTGACAACTCTTCTGGGGTGAATCCGAATTGCAGAACGATGGGCTCTTCGAACTCGTAGTCGACGCAGGGGGCGACTCCACCGAGGTAGCCGTCCTGGAACGCCGACACTCGATCGAAGGCCGAGCCGTGCGCGGCCGGATCAGATGCGTCATCGCCGGGAGCGTCACCGAGTTGAATCAAGCCGAGCAATGCTCCGGTGATGTCCTCGTCGGACAAGTCGTAATCGCCGACGCCAGTGGATTGAGCATGAGCGAACCAGGCGCCCGTGAAGCAATCGGCTTGGAGTTCGAGCGTGGTGGTCGGTAGTAGATCGAGGACGTCGTTGCGTGACGGCCCCTGAATCGCGTGTCCCCATTCATGGGCCATGATCACTCCGGCCACGGCGATACCGAACTCGTCGACGAACGAGGGGAGCAGCAACTCGTCGTCGTAGACGATGAAGTCGCCTTCGCCGCAGTAGAAGGCGTTGTCTTCGACGTCGGCGTAGTCGCCCGAGAAGTCGCAACCGTCGGGCAAGGGTGCCTCGCGTTGCGGAAAGTGGGCGTGCACTCCGCCAGCAAGTGGTGTGTAGTCGCTCGCGTAATGCTCGGGGTATTGCTCGGCCCAGAAGGTTTCGATGCTGGTGATCGAGTCGGCCAAGAACTTGTCGTAGTCCCGCGCGGGCTTGTCGTCGGGGATGAGGATGTCATTCGACGACACGAGAGTCAGATCGGAGCCGACGTCTCCACACGCGGCTGCTGACGCGATGAGCAACGCGATTGCGGCCGACACCCCGATGAGGCGTCGACGCTTCACGATCCCGTGAGTTCGGCGAGGACCGCGTTCATGGCGTCGATCTCGGTGGACTGACCGTTGATCATCGACTGTGCCATGTCGGCGACATCGCGGTTCCGGCCGTTCTCGATCACGTAGTCGGCCATCGCGATGCCGGCTCGGTGATGTTCGATCATCAAGGTCGCGAACGCGATCGACGCGTCGACTCCCTCGGCGGCCGCGAACGCGTCGAGCTCTTCCTGGGAAGCCAAACCGGGCATCTGGTCGATGGGGACGGGCATGCCCATCCACGCCATGGCGGTAGCGGTGTCGTTGGCTTCGGTCTCCTTGAACGCGCGCAGCAGCTCGATCATGCGTCCGACTTCCATCTGCTGCGCGTAGACGATCTCTTGTGCGAAGAGTCGAAGTCGAGGATGCGTCTCATCCCCTGACGTGAGATAGAAGAACGCCATGTCGACGGCCTGCTCGTGGTGATAGCGCATGTCTTGCAGGAATCCGACGTCGGCGCGGTTGTACGACGGCGACGCGTTGCGATCTCCGACGAAGTAGCCAATGCCGACACCGAGGATCAGGGCGGCCAGACCCAAGGCGATGAAGTTGAGCGGGTTCTGCCACCAGGGCAGAACGACCTCGTCATCGAGTTCGTCGACCTGAGCATCGGTCAAATTCGCTGGGCTGTTCACTTCCCCAGCGTGGCACACCCGAGTTGTTCGGCCTCAGCGGGTCCTCTGTTTGGTTTGACCCATCGGACCTCTCTGGGTACCCTCAAACCGCTCGTGCCGGGAAATCGGCCTGATGTGAAGAAGAGGTCGTCATGACTACTGCCTTGGTTTCGCCTCGTTACACGCTCGTGGATGCGTTGCTCGGCTCGCGCAGCGACCGGGCTGGGACGGTTCGCAGCGGTGTGGCTGTGGTTGGTTTCGCAGTATTGACTGCACTCTTGGCGCAGGTACGAATTCAGCTGGGTTTCACCCCCGTGCCGATCACCGGCCAAACGCTGGCAGTGCTTCTTGCCGGGACCACTCTTGGTGCTCGGCGAGGCGCGGCATCGATGGCTTTGTATTGGCTCATCGGGATGGTCGTACCGTTTGGGTGGTACTCCAACGCAACCCATGGTTGGGAGGTTGCCACCGGTGCGACCGGCGGATACCTGTTCGGCTTCATCGTCGCGGCCTTCGCTGTCGGTCTGCTCGCCGAGCGCGGGCAAGACAGAAACCTGCTGACTTCGGTTCCCGCGATGCTGATGGGCACCTTCGTCGTTTACATCTTCGGCGTCGCCTGGCTTGCTCACAAGATTGGAGTTCCGGTGTTCGACGGGGAGAAGACCGCGGTCTCTCTCGGCGTCGTTCCCTTCCTTGCTGGCGACATCGTGAAGCTCGCGATCGCAGGTCTCGTAGGACCGGCGTCGTGGAAGTTAGTCAACGGTCGCACTCGGCAGTAAAGGACGATCAGCCGGTGACTTTGCCGTCGACCACGGTGATCTCGCGATCGCCGGTGATCTCGACGATGAACTCCCACTCGTCACCGTCGTTGTCGACGGCCGAGCACGAGAACTGGGTTCCTTCGTTCTCCGACGACGGCTGTTCGCACACCGCTTCCGAGAAGCGATACCCGGCCTCGTCGGCCAACGAATCGCTCTCGAGATACTTCTCGGTCTCCTTGCGATAGTCGGCCGGACTGGCCGAACAGGCCGCCATCAACATCACGCCACCGGTGATGGCGAAGAGCCGTCGTTTCATGGTCAGTACAGCTCCTCGTTCGTGACGATGGGTCGGCGGGCCCGACGAATCGTGTCGATCGTCAGGGCCACGAGAGCGATCCACACGAGGGAGAAACCTACGACACGACTGGTGGTGAGGGTCTCGTCGTAGGCCAGCCAGCCGAGCAAGAAGTTGATCACCGGCACCGAGTACTGCATCGGGCCGATCACGGTCATCGGGATGCGTTGGGCCGCGTAGGCGAACATCATGAGCGGGATCGCGGTGATCACACCGAGAAAAGCGATCAGGATCCAGTCGACCACACCGGCCGTGCGCACCACGCTGTCGGCGTACTGCAAGTGCCAGAGGATCAGCGCGACCGCGGGGACGGTGATCACCATGGTTTCGATCGTGAGGCCTTCGATGGGTGACAACGGGATCTGCCGCTTCAGATACCCGTAGGTGGTCCAGCTCGCCGCGATCAACAGTGCGTAGACCGGAACCCGCCCGTAACTGAACGTGAGCACCACCACCGACGACAGACCGAGCAGAGCCGTCAACCGCTGCACGGGTTGCAGTTGTTCGCCGAGAACCTTGACGCCGACCAGCATGGCTCCGAGCGGAGAGATGAAGTACCCGAGGGCGGCTTCGATCACGTGGCCTTCGCTCACGACGATCACGTACGAGGTCCAGTTGACCAGCAGCACGATCGACGCCAGGGCCACCGGTTTCGTGAGTCGACGCTCGCGAATGTCGGCGATGAGGGGCACCAGTCGCCCGCGCCACGACATGATCACCATGAGGAGTACCACCGACAACACCACGCGGTAACCGATCAGTTCGACCGGCGAGTACTCCTTGAGGGCTTTCCAATAGACGGTGAGGAAGCCCCACACCACGTACGCCGTCATTCCCGAAGCCGCACCGCGGCGATCGATCGCCGTGGTGGTTCGTGATGGCTCGGTGGCTGCGGAAGTCACTCGATCTTCCTAGCAGTCCGTCCTCGCCGGATCGGGTTCTCTCGGTGCGAGTAGCGTCGGTCGTGTGACCGAGCGCATCGAATCCACCCCCGAGTGGGCGGCGGTGCGTTCGCTCGTGAAGTCGGTCGACCTCAGCGCCGAGTTCGCGTCCGATTCGCAGCGGGCCGAGCACTTCACGTTGCGGCTGGGCGATCTCCTGATCGACACGTCGAAGAACCTCTGGACGCGCGAGATTCGGTCTGCCCTCGGTGAGGTCGCGCGGCGAGCCGATGTGGCGGGGGCGTGGCGTCGACTGCGCGGTGGCGAGATCGTCAACGAGTCGGAGGGTCGTTCGGTGGCGCACTGGGCCTTACGCGTACCGGTCGGTTCGCCCGCGGTGGTTGCCGGCCTCGACGTGGCGAGCGATGTGCACGACGTTCTCCACGCGATCACCCGGTTCGCCGACGACGTTCGTTCCGGACGGCTGGCCGGTGCGACTGGTCAGCGCTTCACCGACGTGGTCAACATCGGAATCGGCGGGAGCGATCTCGGCCCGGCCATGGCGTACGACGCCTTGCGTGCTTTCCGCAGTGGTCCGCGGTGCCACTTCGTGTCCAATGTCGATCCGGCCAACACGCGGGCCGTTCTCGACGGCCTCGACCCGGCTCGAACACTCGTGATCGTGTCGTCGAAGACGTTCACCACCGCCGAGACGATGGCCAATGCGGTGGCCGTGCGCGAATGGATCGTCGAAAGTCTGGGAGCGAGCGCCGTTGCGGCGCACTTCGCCGCGGTCACCACCAACACACGAGCCGCCGCGTCATTCGGTGTCGACTCGGCGAAGGTCTTCGGTTTCTGGGACTGGGTGGGCGGACGGTATTCGCTCGCTTCGGCCATCGGTCTGTCACTGACCATCGCCGTCGGTCCTGTGGCGTTCGGCGAGATGTTGACCGGAATGCACCTCGTCGACGAGCACGTGAGCCAGTCGGTCGATCAACCGCTCGCCAACGCTCCGCTCGTCCACGCTCTGTTGGCGGTGTGGTACGCGAACTTCCTCGGCGCCGAGACGCGGGCCATCGTGCCGTACTCGCACGACCTACGGCGCTTTCCGTCGTACCTCCAACAACTCGACATGGAGTCGAACGGTAAATCGGTCGATCGGGCCGGTCGTGCCCTCGCAGTGCCCACCGGACCCATCGTGTGGGGCGGACCAGGAACCGACGGCCAACACGCGTATTTCCAACTCTTGCACCAAGGCACTCATCTCGTACCGGTCGACTTCATCGGATTCGCTCGACCAACTGACGGTGATCAAGAACGTCACGACGCGCTCATGGCCAACCTCTTCGCCCAGTCGCAAGCGCTGGCGTTCGGTCGAGCGCTCGACTCGTCGTTGCCGAGCGCCGAGCACCGCGTGTTCGCCGGTAATCGGCCGAGCACGGTGATCCTGGCCCCGGCACTCACTCCGTCGGTGCTCGGGCAACTGATCGCGTTCTACGAACACTCCGTGTTCTTCCAGGGTGCGGTGTGGGGGATCAACAGCTTCGATCAATGGGGCGTGGAGTTGGGAAAGGACGTCGCCCACGGGATCGGACAAGAACTGGTCGACGGTCGCCACCACGTGAGCGATCCGGCCACCCGTCGCCTGATCGAGTGGTACCGCTCCCACCGTCACAGGTCCGTGGAATAATCGCTAGACCGTGCAACAACTCGAACGCGTCACCAACCTCCTGACCCTGCTCATCTCGGCGCGACGACCGGTCACGTTCGAAGAGATTCGCAACGAGTTACGAGGTCAGTATCCCGACAATTTGTCGGCGGCCCGAGCGGCGTTCGAGCGCGACAAGGCGATCTTGCGCCAAGAGGGTGTGCCCATCGAGCAGAGCACCCTGGGTGGCGATCAAGCTGGTCAGATGGCGTACCGCGTTCCGCGCAGCGCGTACGAAGCCGTCGATTTCGGGCTCGACGACGACGAGGCTCGTGCCTTGCGTCTTGCCGTCGGCGCCGTTCGACTCGGAACCACCTGGTCGCGTGACGCGTTGTGGAAGGTCGACCTGGTCGGTGATGTCGCCGGTGATGCCAGTGGTGACGGTGTTCCGGTCGCGGCGTCGATTCCGGTCGATCCGCGCCTGCCGGCTTTGCACCGGGCGCTCGCGCAGCGTTCCACCGTGTCGTTCTCGTATCGCGGCAAAGCGCGGCGACTCCAACCCCATGGTCTGTTGGCGCGCGACGGCTGGTGGTACGTGGTCGGTCACGACCTCGAGGTCGACGCGCAACGCACCTATCGAGTCGACCGCATCGAGGGTGACGTGTCCGTTGGTGATGCGGGTTCGTACTCGATTCCGGCCGACTTCCGGGTGCGCGATTCGTTTCCGTCCGACCCGAAACTCCTGCCCGACAACGTCGACGTCGGATCCGACGTCGCGGTGGTCCGGATCGATCCGTCCGATGTCGGTGTGGTGCTCGGGCAGTACGGCCGCGATGCGGTGGTGGCCGAGAACCCCGACGGGTCGTTCGACTTCAACATTCCCTGCAGCAACGTGCAGGCGTTCAACCACTGGTTGTTCGGTTTTCTCGAGCGTGCCGAAGTGGTGTCGCCGCCGGCCTTGCGGGCCCTCGTCGTCGAGTGGCTCGAAGATCTCGTGAAGGCGCCGCTGTGAGTCGTCGCGGTCCGCGTCCGGTCAACGAGCGCCTGCGCGGCCTGCTCGTGATGCTGCCGTGGTTGGCCGAGCGTCAGGTGGTGTCCACCGAGGAGATGGCCGCGCACTTCGACCTGCCGGTCGACGACCTCGTGGCCGATCTCACGTTGGCATCGATGTGCGGTATCTCGCAGGATCCCCGCCATCTCATCGACCTCTACATCGACGAGGGCATGGTCCACTTCGGTCTCACCAAGTACTTCGAGCGTCCCTTACGTCTCAGCCAAGCCGAAGCAGCGTCGCTCGTGGTGGCAGCCAAGGCGGCGTCGGCCCTGCCCAGTGTCGACGAATCCGATGCACTGTCGCGGGCCATTCGCAAGATCGAAGCGGTGCTCGGTGCCGATGCGGTGAACACCGTCGACGTGCAGATCGACCTGCCCGAGACCGTTCCGCCGTTGCGCGATGCCGTGACCGACCGAGCGGTCGTGGTGCTCGAGTACTGGACTCCCGATTCGGGCCGAACCGCTCGGCGGGTGGTCGAACCGATCGAAGTGTTCAGCGACGGTCCGCACTGGTACTTGCGGGGTATCGATCGCGATCAGCGGGCCGAACGCACCTATCGCGTCGACCGCATCGCCGAATGGGCGCGCAGCGGTGAGCAGCACTCGGCTCCGTTCACGCCGCGTCGCGACTGGTTCGCCGATGCACCCGAACTGCCCGACGTCACTGTGGTGATCGAGTCGGGCTGGCGTTGGGTCATCGAGCCGTACCCGGTGCGCAGTGTCGATGAGTTGCCCGATGGGTCGCTACGAGTTCGGCTCGTGGTCACCAATCGGCGTTGGCTCGAAAGGCTCCTCGTTCGGTTGGGCACGCACGCTCGGGTGGAAACGCCGCTCGACCGGCGGGCCGTCGGTAAGGACATCGCCGAGGTGATGTTGATTCGCTACCGCATGACGTAGCGCATCAAGTCGGCCTCGGTGGTCGCACCGAGAGCACGGAGCAAGTGCGGCAAGACTCCGGCCGCCGCGCGGGCGTCGTGCAAGGCGTGGTGGGCGCGTGGAAAGGGCATGGCGAATTCCTCGCACAGCGACGTGAGCTTGTGGCTGCGTTGGGCGGTGCCGGCCCGACGGCGCGACAGCGCGAGGGTGCAGAGCGATCCGATCCACGAATACTCCACGCCGTGACGACGCGCGGCGGCGCGCAGGAAGCCCATGTCGAATGCCGCGTTGTGGGCCACGACCACGCAGCCCGAGGTGAGTTCGGCCACTCGGCGGACCGCCCACTTCTCGGAATGCGCGAGCATCACCTGGCGACGGGTGATTCCGTGGATGTGGGTCGGGCCGAGCGAGTCGGTGAATCGTCGACGCGGACGAACGTACGACGACCATTCGCGCGACGACGCAGTAGGACCATCGAGGAAGACGATGGCGACTTGAAGGATCGCGTCGTGTTCGACGTCGAGGCCGCTCGTCTCGAGATCGAGGACGGCCAGGCGAGTCACGCGGGGTGACCCGGGGGATTGACTCAGACCACGGCGCGCTGGCTACGGGCGCGCACTCCGATGGGAGCGGCCACGGTGAAGCCAGCAAGGTGACGCTCTTCTTCGGACTCGCCGCCCCAGAAGCCGTACTCGCGGTTGTCGCGGGCGAAGTTCTGGCAATCGGCATTCACCGGACAGGTGCGGCAGAGGAGTCGAGCCTGGGCCTCCCGACGCACGCGCGCCTGCGGGCGCTCGGCCTTGGGTGGGAAGAACAGATGAGTGCGGCCTTTGCACACCGCGTGGTCCATCCAGTTGATGGACGGGGTGATCTCCAGGAACAGGGACTCGAGTGCCGACATGGTGACCGTCCTAACGAAGCGGAGTGGTATGGGGGTGGGGGTTGGTGTTCAGAAAGGAGCGGCGGGGGCCGGAGGGGGAGGACCCCGCCGCACGCATTTAACACTAAAACTGAAAACGGCCGCCGTCAAGAACTTCTTGAAAAATCTTGGTGCGGCCGCCGGACCGGGAAAAGACGCAGGTCAGAGCGGGTTCAGAGCGGGTTCAGAGCGGGTTCAGAGCAGTTCGGCGGCCAACGAGGCCACCTCGGAACGCTCGCACGACGTCAGCGTGACGTGCCCGAAACAGCGCTGACCGCGGAATGCACCGATCAAGACGGCCAGGGCGTTGTTGGATTCGCCCAGGTAGGGGGCATCGATCTGGCTGGTGTCGCCGGTGAACACCACTTTGGTGCCCTCGCCGATACGCGTGAGGATCGTCTTGAGCGTGGTGGGTTCGAGGTTCTGCGCTTCGTCGACCACCACGATCTGGCGGTGTAGCGAGCGGCCGCGCAAGAACGTGACCGACTCGAGGGTGAGCTGATTGCGCGCGGTCAACTCGTCGATCATCGAACGCGCTTCGCGATTCGATCGCTGATCGGAGAGCGCGACGATCGCGTCGTGAATGGCCGACATCCACGGATCGAGTTTCTCGTCGAGTCCGCCCGGGAGATAGCCGACGTCGGCGCGACCCACCGGAACGAGCGGGCGATACACCGCCAACTTCTCGTACCGACGATCTTCCACGACTTGTTCGAGTCCGGCGGCGATCGCCAACACGGTCTTGCCGGTACCGGCGCGTCCGTCGAGGGCGATCACGCTCACCTCGGGGTCGAGCAGAAGTTCGAGGGCGAACCGCTGCTCCTTCGACCGGGCGCGCAGTCCCCACGCTTCGGGTGACGACGGCGCGATGAGGCGTACGTCACCATCGAGACACCGAGCCAGAGCCGACTGGCTCCCGGCACGGAGGATGGCGAACGAGTTGTCGACGAGCGTGCCCGGCGTCGCGATGGCGTCGGGCGAGAGCGCCTCACCGTCGTACAGCCGATCGACGAGATCGGTGGCGCAGTCGACGGTCACGTAACCGAGCGGACGCGACGACATGGCGCGACCGGCGAGTTGGTGTTCGTGCGCGGTGAGGCCGAGATGTGCCGCCTTGAGACGCAACGCGGCGTCGTTCGACACCATGCGCGTGGGTGTGGTGAGGGCCTGACCGAGCGCCGCACCGATGATGCGATTGTCGGGTTTGGCCGGATCGAGACCGTGCTCGACGAGGAGATGGCGCTGAATGCCGTTGATCTCGATGTGCACGGTGGAGCCGTCACCCACCGGGGCCGGGGAGGCCAGAGAACCCCCTGCTTGCAGGCGAATTTCCTCGAATTGGCGCAAGGCGGCCCGGGCGGCGCGGCCCACGTCGTCGGGACGACTCTTGAGTCCGTCGAGCTCTTCGATCACCGTGAGCGGCACGACGATGTCGCAACCGGGATACGCGTGCAGACAGTTCGAGTCGGCGATGAGTACCGAGGTGTCGAGCACCACACGTGTGGCGCTGGGTGCTTCTGGTTTGGTGTCCGATCGGCGGCGGGGGCTCGCGCTCCGAGTTCTCTTCGTTGACTCGAT
>Ga0169931_10015679_pt1 | contig 10122 bp, 5 predicted proteins | sample Kivu_15m_20L_FD_129675 | JGI IMG/M metagenome (GOLD analysis project Ga0169931, IMG submission 129675) | Freshwater microbial communities from Lake Kivu, Western Province, Rwanda to study Microbial Dark Matter (Phase II) - Kivu_15m_20L... | ecosystem: Environmental > Aquatic > Freshwater > Lake ... | reverse complement strand
CCGGAGAACAGAAATCTCCTCAGCTGTACCGGATTTCCTTGAGCCAGCGTCCTTGCGCCTCCATGACCAGAACTTCATCGATCCAGGTGGCATAGGGCTGAGGCAATGCCTCGGGGAGTACCCAAACCATCTGATCAAACACGGGTTCGGCAAGTCGCAGCTCCCCACTCCAGCGATCGCAGCGAAAGACAAAGTTGAGGCCCTGGTGCCCGCGACTTTGGTAACCGAGCGCAGCCAGGGGGATCAGGGAATCGACGACGACGCCGGTTTCTTCGGCACATTCCCTCGCCGCGGCTTCGGCCAGCGTCTCTCCTTGTTCCTGGTGGCCACCGGGAAGCGTGAACCAGCCGTCCATGAATCCTGTGTTGCTGCGCCGAAAAAGGCAGATCTCGCGAGAAACGCTGGTCTGCCGCGTAAAGAGAACGTGTACCACCACAGGAAACCGGGCGCGCTCCACGATCGCGATCTCCTTAACAGAAGGGTTTGAAACAATCCCCATTTTCGCACGGGCAACAACCTCGCCAACACGCCGCCTTCGGTCCTGGCCGGGTTACTTGATTCAACCTGCCTTTTCTGCCATGTTTCGTCTCCGCGTTGGCGGGCCTGTCTGATGAAATACAACAAATAAAAGAACAAGCAAACCAGTAAGTTAGGGCCTGAATACCAACGAGTTCACGACAGTTTTTGGCCACCCATCTGCCTGAAGCATCCGCTGACGGCATCTGACAAAGACGGGGGCCTGACAGGAAATCCGCGAGCACGAAACACCGCCGGTTAAAGACGAACCGGGCGGTGTGCTTGCGTCCCTGATTGCTATATGTGGGACGTCCGCATTTTTCTGGCGGACAAACACGGGGCTCGCCCCGAACTTTTTTGCCGAGCGAACGAGCGGTGACATGACAGAGCGAAGACCTTTTGGTTTGCCAGATGCCCAGGGGCTTTATGACCCGGCCTATGAAAAAGACGGCTGTGGCGTAGGTTTCGTCTGCAACATCAAAGGCGTGGCAAGCAACCAGATTCTTCGCGACGCGGAACACATGAACCGCTGTATGGACCATCGCGGCGGTGTTGGCTATGAAAAAAATAGCGGCGACGGTGCGGGTGTACTGACTGCATTGCCTCACAAGCTGCTGGCTCGCGTCGCCAAGGCAGATCTAGGGATCGAACTGCCTGAACCCGGCGCTTACGGTGTCGGCAATGTTTTTCTGCCGAACAAGCAAGACGAACAGCAACATGCCATTGACGTCGTCGAAGCAGCAATCCGCGATGCCGGTCTCACCCTCCTCGGCTGGCGGGATATGCCTACGGATCCGGATGGCGCCGACATCGGCAACGCTGCCCGGGCGGCCATGCCTACCTTCAAGCAGCTGTTCATCGGCGGCAACGGTTTGACCGGTCAGGCGCTCGAACGACAGCTCTATCTCGTTCGCAAATATTCCACTCACCAGCTGCGCGGCAATCCCGAGCTGACCGAGAGGGTACTCTTTTTCGTTTGCACGCTGTCGACCCGGATCATCGTCTACAAGGGCATGTTGACCCCGCACCAGATCTTTCACTTCTACAAGGACCTGCAGGCACCGGATTTCGAAACGCACATGGCGATGGTGCATTCGCGTTTCAGCACCAATACCTTCCCGTCATGGGATCGCGCCCAGCCGAATCGCAACATGAGCCATAACGGCGAAATCAATACGCTGCTCGGCAACGTCAATTCGATGAACGCGCGGGAAGGTAACATCGGCGAGAGCCTGTTTGGCCCAAACCTGCAGAAGCTGTTTCCCGTGGTGGAGCCAGACGGTTCGGACTCGCAGGCCTTCGACAACGTCGTCGAATTCCTGCTCATGAATGACCGGAGCCTTCCGGCTGCCGTGATGATGATGATCCCGGAAGCGTGGCAGCAGCACGCCCAGATGAGCCCGGCGAAGAAGGCCTTCTACGAGTACAACTCCTGCCTGATGGAGCCGTGGGACGGTCCGGCGTCGATTGTCTTCTCGGATGGGCATTGCATCGGTGCCGTACTGGACCGCAACGGACTGCGTCCGAGCCGTTATTACATCACCGACGATGATCGCTGCATCATGGCTTCGGAGGTCGGCGTCATTCCGGTCGAGCCTGAATCGGTTATCGCCAAAGGCCGTTTGCGCCCGGGCAGGATGTTCCTGATCGACTTCGAACAGGGGCGGATGATCCCGGACGAAGAGCTGAAGGAAGATTTCGCGAAGCGTGCGCCTTACAGCGAATGGCTGGCACGGCAGCGTCTCGATCTTGCCGAGGTTCCCATCGTAATTGGCGAGGGGCTCGATCAGACGACCCTGATGAAGCGCATGCAGGCATTCGGTTACACCACCGAAACCATGCAATTCATGCTGATTCCCATGATCCAGGAGCTGCGTGATCCGCTGGGCTCCATGGGCAACGATGCGGCACTCGCGGTGATGTCGACAAAACCGCGCATGCTCTATGACTACTTCAAGCAGCGGTTCGCGCAGGTGACCAATCCGCCAATCGATTCGATCCGCGAAGAAGTGATCATGGCGCTGGAGTGTTACGTCGGGCCGGAAGGCAGCCTCGTGCAACAGACCGAACAACACGCACATCGTCTGCGTGTTCCGCACCCGATTCTCTCGAATGCGGAACTCGCGACCCTGAAACACATGGACTATCGCGGTTGGCGTTCACGGGTCATCGATGTCACCTATCCGGCAGGTTCAGGACGCGAAGGCCTCGAAGCTGCGCTGCGCCAGATCCGCGAAGAGGCGAGCCGGGCCATCGATGACGGCATCAGCCTGCTGATCCTGTCTGATCGTGCGACCGGACCCGAGCGGATCGGCATCAGCACGCTGCTGGCCGTAGGCACGGTTCACCAGCATCTGGTTGCACAACATACGCGTACCCGCATCGGCATCGTCGCCGAATCCGGTGAAGCACGTGAAGTGCATCACCACTGTCTGCTCATCGGTTACGGCGCCGACGCGATCAACCCTTACCTCGCGTTCGAAGCCCTGTGGGACGCTCGCCGTGAAGGACTGCTCGACGACGCACGGCACGTCACCAGTGACGAAGACGTGGTCTACGCCTATCGCAAGGCCGTCGCCAAAGGCTTGCTGAAAGTCATGGCGAAGATGGGCATTTCGACATTGCAGTCCTACAAGGGTGCGCAGATCTTCGAAGCGGTTGGTCTTGCCCAGGACGTCGTTGCGACCGCCTTCCGCGGCACCGCGAGCCGCGTCCAGGGTGCAGATTTCGGTGTGCTCGCCGAAGAGATGCAACGCCGTCATTCATTTGGATATCCAACGCGTGAAGGCGACAACATCGCCATTCTGCCAAACCCGGGCGATTTCCACTGGCGTCGCAACGGTGACATCCACATGTGGGATCCGGATGCGATCGCCACGCTGCAGGTGGCTGTGCGCACCAACAGCGAAGACGCGTACTGGAAGTTCGCGAAACAGATCAATGAGATCAATCACCGTCAGGCAACGCTGCGCGGACTCCTGCAATTCAAGCCTGGTGCCAACGGTGGCCCGGTACCGATTGAAGAAGTGGAGCCGCCGGAAAACATCGTCAAACGGTTCGCCGCAGGGGCGATGAGCTTCGGCTCGATCAGCGCTGAAGCCCACGAAACGCTGGCCATTGCGATGAACCGTATCGGCGGCAAATCCAACACCGGTGAAGGTGGTGAGGACGCGGCACGGTTTGCACCGCTGCCCAATGGCGATTCGAAGCGCTCCGCGATCAAACAGGTGGCGAGTGGCCGGTTTGGCGTCACGATCAACTACCTCACCAACGCCGATGAACTGCAGATCAAGATCGTGCAGGGTGCGAAGCCTGGCGAAGGTGGCGAACTGCCCGGTGGCAAGGTCGATGACTACATCGCCGGCCTGCGGCATTCAACGCCCGGAGTAGGGCTGATCAGTCCGCCGCCTCATCACGACATCTATTCGATCGAAGATATTGCACAGCTCATTCACGACCTGAAAAACGCCAATCCCGAAGCCCGCATCAGCGTCAAACTCGGTGCCGAGATCGGTGTGGGAACCGTGGCTGCAGGCGTGGTGAAGGCTCGCACCGATCACCTGGTCATCGCTGGCGATACCGGCGGCACCGGCGCATCGCCTTTGACATCGATCAAGCACGCAGGCGTGCCCTGGGAACTCGGCATCGCCGAAACCCATCAGACACTGGTGATAAACAATCTTCGTTCGCGGGTCGTGTTGCAAACCGACGGGCAACTCAAGACCGGCCGTGATGTGGCGATCGCTGCCCTGCTTGGCGCAGAAGAGTTCGGTTTTGCCACCGCGCCACTGATCGCACTCGGCTGCATCATGATGCGCAAGTGCCACCTCAATACGTGCCCGGTGGGTGTCGCCACCCAGGATCCGGTGCTGCGCAAAAAGTTCGCCGGCCAGCCGGAACACGTCATCAACTATTTCTTCATGGTGGCGAAAGAACTGCGCATGATCATGGCGGAGCTCGGCTTTCGAACGATGAACGAGATGGTGGGCCGTGTGGATGCACTCGTTGTGCAGCCGGCAGTGGACCACTGGAAAGCCCGGGGACTGGATCTTTCCAGGTTGCTGACGCCAGCGCCTGTTCCGCCTCATTTCCTCGGTGCGTACTGCGTACACCACCAGGATCACGGCCTCGAGAAATCCCTCGACAACCTGCTCATGGAGCTGGCGGAGCCCGCACTGAAGCGAGGCACTCGTGTTTTCCACGAAATGCAGATCTTCAACACCAACCGTGTGGTTGGAGGCATGTTGTCGAACCGCATCATCCGTTCGGTGGGCGCAGGCATGCTGGCTGATGACACCATCCACTTCCGCTTCAACGGCAGTGCAGGCCAGAGTCTCGGCGCCTGGTTAGCCAAAGGGGTAACGCTGGAAGTTGAAGGCGATGCCAACGACTACGTCGGCAAAGGCCTCTCGGGTGGCCGTATCGTCGTCTATCCACCGAAGCAGAGCCGTTTCCGGCCCGAAGACAACATCATCGTCGGCAACGTGTGCCTCTACGGAGCAACCAGCGGCGAGGTTTATCTGCGTGGTGCGGCTGCAGAACGTTTCTGTGTGCGCAACAGTGGTGCCAGCGCCGTGGTCGAAGGTGTTGGCGATCATGGCTGCGAATACATGACCGGCGGTCGCGTAGTGGTTCTTGGTACAACCGGCCGGAATTTTGCAGCCGGCATGAGTGGCGGCATTGCCTGGGTTTACGATCCAAACGGTACGTTTGCCGAACTCTGCAACACGGAAATGGTTGCACTTGAACCGGTCAGCGACGATGAACACAACCGCGAGCTGAAGTCGCTGGTCGAAAAACACTTCCGGTACACCGGTTCCAATGTCGCCGAGCGGCTCCTTGCCGACTGGCGTAACACCGTGCGCCAGTTTGTGATGGTGATGCCGACCGATTACAAACGGGTGATCGAACAGCGCAGGAATGCCGTCAGCGCAGGCTGACGGCTTCGCAGATCCAAAGAAGGACTGAACGTTTCATGGGCAAGCCAACGGGTTTCATGGAATTTCCGCGAAATGCCGCGCCGTATCGGGATGCGGGTGCGCGGCTGCTCGATTTCCGGGAAATCTATACGCCGCACGACGACAACCGCCTGCAGAGCCAGGGTGCACGCTGCATGGACTGCGGTGTTCCGTTCTGCCAGTCCAACGACGGCTGTCCGATCCACAACCTGATTCCGGAATGGAATGATCTCGTCTATCGCAACCAGTGGCGCGAAGCACTTGATCGCCTGCACAAGACGAACAACTTTCCCGAGTTCACCGGCCGTGTCTGTCCCGCACCCTGCGAAGGTGCCTGCGTTCTCGGCATCACTGATCCCGCGGTTACGATCAAGAACATCGAGATGGCCATCATCGACCGCGGCTTCGCTGAAGGCTGGGTGGTAGCGGAGCCACCGGCAGTGCGCACCGGCAAAAAAGTCGCAGTGATCGGTTCAGGTCCAGCGGGCCTCTCAGCAGCCCAACAACTGAACCGTGCGGGTCATCACGTCACGGTCTATGAGCGTGCCGACCGTATCGGCGGGCTTTTGATGTACGGCATTCCGAACATGAAACTCGCCAAGGAAGAAGTGGTGAATCGCCGCGTGCGGCTGCTCGAAGCCGAAGGCGTCGTATTTGTGACCGGTCGGGCGATTGGTGATGGCACCAACGGCACCGTGGATAGCAGAGCGCTGCAAGCAGCCAACGATGCGGTTCTGTTTGCCACCGGTGCAACCTTGCCTCGAGATTTGCCGATCCCCGGACGGCCCCTCAAGGGAATCCATTTCGCCATGGAGTTCCTGACCGCGAACACCAAGAGCCTTCTCGACAGCAATCACGCTGATGGCAACTACATCTCTGCCAAGGATAAGGACGTGATTGTCATCGGCGGCGGAGACACCGGGACAGACTGCATCGGCACTTCGCTTCGGCACGGCTGCAAATCGCTGACCAATTTCGAACTGTTTCCCAAGCCACCGGAAGGTCGCGCCGGAGACAACCCCTGGCCAACCTGGCCGCGGATCTTCCGCACCGATTACGGTCACCAGGAAGCCGCGCACCGGGATGGCGAAGACCCGCGCGTTTACAGCATCTCGTCGCTCGAATTCCAGGACAACGGCAATGGCCAGGTCAAAGGCGTCAAGACGATCAACGTCGAGATGAAAAACGGACGCTTCGAGAACATCCCCGGAACTGAAAAATTCTGGGCCGCCGATCTTGTCCTGCTCGCCATGGGATTTCTTGGCCCGGAACACGCGGCCTCGGATCCACTTGGCGTTGCCTACGACGAACGCTCCAATTATCGCGCCGCATACGGCAACTACGCGACCAACGTCCCGGGTGTATTTGCCGCCGGCGACTGTCGCCGTGGACAGTCACTCGTCGTACGTGCCATCAACGAAGGGCGAGAAGCGGCAAGGGAAATTGATCGTTTCCTGACGGGCAGCACGCGGCTGCCCTGAAGATTCCATAAGAAAGTACGAAAAAAGAAACTACCGGTGCAACGTCAGGGTGTCGCTCGAATGGCATCCTGAACCATCGCCATCGGTCGAACCCACGGTTCCACCTTGCCGGTTTCCGCCGGTAACGCCCCGGCCGCCTGCATGGCGTCGGTGCGTGATGCGAACTGACCCCATGTCACTACGTACATTCGTTTGCCGCTGCGTTCGATCGGATACCAGCCGAAGTCGCTTGGGGTTTTCTGCTGATTCAGATAGTTCACCAGTCGTTCGCTGGTCGAGAAGGACGCGAGCTGAACCGTGAATGCCGCCGGCGACTGATCGAGCAGCCACTGGGCATCCCGTGCCGCCGCTGGTATCCGGGTTGCATCGAAGTCAGTACCGCTTTCTTCGGCACCCCCTGCAGCGGCAGGTGTCGTGCTGCTGGTTGCAGCTTCGACTTGCGCGCTGATTTCAGCAGGGTCCGGCATGGGTGTCAGAACAGGCTCCGGAGGAGAGGATTCTGCTTCCACCGGATCGCGCTGATCGGTGGTTGCAACAGTCGGTGGCAGTACAAGCGCTTCCGTCTCCGTCGAAGCGGAATTCCCCGCGGAAGAATCTGCGATGTCCTCCGCATCCGCTGCGTCAGCCAGGTCGGCAGCCTGCGTCTCGACCTCCTCATCGGCTGTCGATTCAGTGCCAGGCAATCTGATCGTGGTTCGGATGGTCTCCTTGGGTGATGTTCCTGCTACCTCCGTCTCACTGCCGGAAAGTACCAGGTAGGACAGACTGATCACGACCACAAGCAAGACCACGACGAGCCCGTGGGCGACTGGAAACTTCGCTCCGGTTGCCCCGGTCTGACCGGACTCGAGCCGGTCCACCAGATCGGAACAGATCTGGTTGATCTGGGCCGGCAGTCCAGCGGACATCTTCTGCACGCGGGCCAACTGTCCGGGTGAAAACGGCAACTTGCCGCGAAAACCGGCGCCTGCAAGTTTCCAGTCGATGTACTCCCGGGTTTCTTCCAGGGTAAGCGCATTCAACCGGATTTCGTGCCAGCTGATTTCCTGGCGCTGCGCCGGCCGCGTGACCGCATTGACCAGCGAGGGTTCCCCGAACAGGCAAAGCTTCACCGGGCTGTTGCGCGTGAGTTTCAGCAACTCCTCGATGGATGCGAAGTCGAGCAGATGTGCATCATCAACCATGATCAGACAGATGCGACCCTGGCGCTCCTGGCCAATGAAGAAGGTGGCCAGAACCTCGACCAGCGTACGGGCATTGGCATCGGTACTCACGGAAGCGCCGACGCCCTGTGTCACGGCCCACAACACCTCACGCAGGGTATTGATAAGCACACCATTGATGCGAGCGGCTTTCACGCCCGGCTCGAGCGTCATGGAGAGCTGTCGGAAACAGGCAGATTTGCCGGCGCCAAGCTGGCCGGTGACGAGTGTGACCTTCCGCGACCATTGACCAAGGTGGCGCAGTTGATCGAGCGCACTCTTTCGTTGTCCGCCTTCGAAGAAACGGGTCTCTTCGGTGACGAAAGGGTTATGGGTCAGACCGAGGAAGCCCTGTTCACCATCAGCCATTGAATTCGCAGAGAAAGTCCGTGTTGAGAGTTTGGTCGAGAAGTGCGGCCGGCACATCGTCGCGCATCTCCACCTGCCCTATGCGGGAGGCGAGTACGAATCGCACTCTACCATCGGTGACCTTCTTGTCCATGCCGAAGGTGTGACACATTGCCTCCGCAGTGATGCCTCCTGGACGCGCTGTCGGCAGCCCGTACGCACTGACTACCGTCTTGATCGCGCGGGCTTGGGCTGCCGGGAGAAGCTGCATCCGCGCAGCAAGATCAGCCGCCATGACCATGCCGATACCCACGGCTTCGCCATGCAGCAACTCACCGTAACCTGAAAGGTTTTCAATGGCATGTCCGAACGTGTGGCCGTAGTTGAGAATGGCGCGTCGCCCCTCTTCCCGTTCGTCAGACGCAACCACTTCGGCTTTCACTTCACAGCTGCGATGAATGGCGTGCGTGAGTGCCGCCGAATCACGTCGCATCAACAGCGCGGTGTTGGCGATGAGCCAATCAAAAAACACCCGGTCCGCTATGACGCCGTATTTGATGACTTCCGCGAGCCCCGACCGGTACTCACGATCCGGCAGCGTGGATAACAGATCCGTATCGGCAATTACTGCGGATGGTTGCCAGAACGCGCCTACGAGGTTCTTGCCTGCCGGCAGATTCACCCCGGTCTTGCCACCTACCGAAGAGTCCACCTGTGCAAGCAGCGTCGTCGGGATTTGCAGAAAACGAACTCCACGTTGCCACGTTGCCGCTGCAAAGCCCGCCATGTCGCCGACCACACCACCACCCAGCGCGACAATACAGGTGCCACGGTTGTGTCGTTTTTCAGCAAGAAATCCGTGGATGCGCGACCACGTCGCAAGATCCTTGTGTGACTCACCATCAGGCAAGGAGAAGACATCGATCTTTTTGCCTTGAAGTGACTGCAACAACCTCGAGGTATAAAGCGGTCCGACCACATCATTGGTGATGATCGCGACCTGCTGACCCGGAATCGCTGCACGCAACAGTTCAGCGCGCTCAAGCAGGCCAGCACCGATGTGTATCGGATAAGTGCGCTCTGCGAGTCCGACCTTCAGCGTGATCACAGGACAAGTCCGTCGCGTCGCAACGCCTCTTCGATGTTGCGCGCCAGCGCTTTCGGGCTCTGGCGATCTGTCACGAACCGGTAGTGACGGATTTCTTCGTACAATGGACCACGCACACGCATCAGGTTGGTCAGGGTTTCTCTTGGGTCGCCATTTTGCAACAACGGCCGCTTGCGGTCCTTGGCGGTACGCTCGACGAGCCGGTCGACAGGGCTGTCGAGGTGAATGACCACGCCACGCTCGGCGAGTACGCGCCGGTTGGCTGCGCGGAGTACGGCCCCGCCTCCGGTGGCGAGCACGATGTTCGAGCGCTGTGTCAGCTCGTCGATCACGGCTTCTTCGCGATCACGGAATCCAGCCTCTCCTTCACGCTCAAAGATCCAGCTGGTATCCGCCCCGGCGCGGTTCTCGATCTCGTGGTCACTGTCGACGAACTGCTTGCCGAGCGATTGCGCGAGCAGTCGCCCTATCGTGGTCTTGCCGACCGCCATGAGGCCGACAAGAAAAAT
>Ga0169931_10015677_pt1 | contig 10123 bp, 9 predicted proteins | sample Kivu_15m_20L_FD_129675 | JGI IMG/M metagenome (GOLD analysis project Ga0169931, IMG submission 129675) | Freshwater microbial communities from Lake Kivu, Western Province, Rwanda to study Microbial Dark Matter (Phase II) - Kivu_15m_20L... | ecosystem: Environmental > Aquatic > Freshwater > Lake ... | reverse complement strand
TGAGATAAATCTTTCGTCCATTATTACTTTACTTGAATACTTTTATTCTTATTTCTCATCATAGCTTCAAATGTGTTGGTAAGTAAATAGGCAATCGTCATCGGTCCTACTCCTCCTGGAACAGAAGTGATATAGCTTACTTTATTTTTTACTGACTCAAAATCAACATCACCTACTAATTTATAACCACTTTCAAATCTAATTCTATTTATCCCGACATCAATTACTATAGCTTTCTCTGAAAAATATTCCGAGGAAAAAAATCGTGGCTTGCCAATTGCAGTAACAACTATATCAGCATAAAAAGTAATGCTAGCCAGATTTGTTGTTTTGGAATGGCATAAAGTAACAGTAGCATCTTCCCTGCTTAGTAATGCCGCTAGCGGCTTACCAACGATATTTGAACGACCCACAATTGTTACGTTCTTACCTTCTAAGTTAATCTGGGTAAGTTTAATGAGCTCAAGACAACCTCTTGCCGTACACGGTATAAAACCGCCGCTATATCCACTATTTAAAATCCCCACATTAAAAGGGTGAAATCCATCTACATCTTTAGCAGGATCAATAGCATTTATTACTTTTTCCTTTGAAATCTGTTTAGGCAAAGGCAGCTGGACTATTATACCTGAAATTGAATTATCCAAATTCATCCGCACAATTTCAGCTAGTAAAGTTTTTTCGCTAATATTCTCTTCAAAGTTCTTAAATTCAGTATCTATACCTATTTTTCTTGCAGCACTAATCTTATTTCTAACATAAATAGCACTAGCAGGATCTGAGCCGACTAGAATGATAGCCAGTTTTGCTACCAGATTATTTTCCTTTTTTTGATATTCAATATTTTTTTTTAGCTTCTCTAATATTAGATCGGCATGGTATTTTCCATCTATTAAGATAGCCTCTTTTATCATTTACCTTTTTATTCCTTTAGTAGTTGAATATTCAAAATGTAAAGCCTTACCGTCAAAAACTCTAGAATAAGCATGGTGCAAAGCAGAAGCACTTTCTGCAAAACTAGTTAGTATTAGTTTTAGTTTACCTTCGTACGTAGCTACATCACCGACCGCATATATACCTTTTATATTGGTTTCAAAATAAGGATAATTTACTTTAATATGATGGTTATTTATATTGAGGCCAAAATCTAAAATTGGCCCTAAATTCTGAGCTAGGCCAAAAAACGGTAATAAGATATCTGCCTTTAATGGTTTTTTATTACCGTCTAAGTCAGCAACAATTACCTCTTCTAGGATGCCATCTTTTCCTATTAACCCATCAAGTTGATAATTAGTAACCATTCTAATTTTACCCAGAGCCTCAAGCTCATAAATTTTTTGTACAGTTGCAGGGGCAGCTCTAAACTTGTTTCTTCTATGGACAATCGAAACATCAGCTATTTCCGATAGCGATATTGCCCAATCAAGAGCTGAATCGCCTCCTCCCGCAATAACTATATTTTTACCGGCAAAATTTTCCCTATTTGTTACTAAATAAAAAACTGATTTTCCTTCATATGTTTCTATATTTTCTAACGGTGGCCTGTTTGGACCAAAAGATCCTGCTCCAGCAGCAATGACTACAACTTTTGCTTGTATTTCGTTTTGGGCGGAAGTCTTAAGTTTAAAAAAATCACTGCAACTTTCTAATTCAACTACCTGTTGTGATAGGAAATATTGTGGTGAAAAAGGTGCTGCTTGCTGATACAATTTATCTACAAGATTTTGTGAAATAATTTCCGGATAGGCCGGAATATCATAAATTGGTTTTTCCGGATAAAGAGCAGAACATTGCCCACCAACAGCTTCTAAGGAATCAATCACGGCTGATTGCATTCCAAGCATACCGGCTTGGAATGCACTAAATAATCCTGAAGGTCCGGCACCTATTATTACAACATCAAACTGCATAACCATTTATTATAGATAAATTTTTTATTTATTTTTACAAAATATAAAATTAAAATAAGAATGCAAGTAGATAGCGCAGCAGCTATTAACAAAAAAATATTTTAAATCCTTTGTGCAAAAATTTTTGAGTCTATTTATTCATTATTATAAAAAGTAGTTTTCGATATAACTTGCCTTATTATAGCTAAGTAGCTCTGCTAATTTTATACCAAATGTTTATACTATGACACCTATTTTTTATATTAAAGACGGTAATTTAAGTTTTGCCGATAAAACTGTCCTTTCTTCCTTAGACTTATATGTATATCCAGGGGATAAAATTTGTTTAGTGGGAAGAAATGGCTCAGGAAAATCCAGCCTAATGAAGGTAATTGCAGGAGAATATGAACTTGATAGCGGCGAATTATTTAAGAATCCAGTAACTGATATTGGTTATTTAAAACAAGATGTTATTACTGAAACTAATTACAGTATATACGAATTTGTTTTAGAGGGAGTAAAAAAGCCAGAAGAAAACAGATATCTTGCAGATATTATTCTGAACAAATTACAAATTAATGGAAATTTAAAATTAAAGAATTGTTCTGGTGGTCAAATTCGCAGAGCATTTTTAGCAAAAACTCTTGTAGACCAGCCTGATATTCTTTTGCTAGATGAACCAACTAACCATTTAGACATTACTGCAATTGAATGGCTGGAAGAATATGTAAAATCATATGCCGGAGCGATTGTTTGTATCAGCCATGACCGTGCTTTCCAGGAAAATACAACTAATAAAGTGTGGTGGATAGATAGAGCGGAGCTTAGAAAATCAAACAAGGGATTTAAGCATTATGATCAGTGGCGAGAGGAAATTATAGCAGAAGAGGAAGCTTCTCTTCGGAAGATGACCCGTAAATTGGAAATTGAAAAAGACTGGCTCAATACGGGAGTTACCGCAAGAAGAAAAAGAAATCAAAAAAGATTAGCAAATTTACATAGGTTACGAGACAGTTTAAGAACCCACCAGGTAAAGCTAAGAGATGCTAAGGCAAAATTACAGATTGAACTTAATCAGGAAGCCAAAAAGGCTCAATTTATTATAGAAACTGAGAATATTTCTTTTAATTACGAATCGAAAAACATTTTTCATAATTTTAGCTTTAAAGTAAAGAAAGGAGAAAAAATTGGAGTTATTGGGCCAAACGGTTCAGGGAAATCGACATTAATAAAAATCCTTACCAAAGAATTGACTCCCATAGAAGGAAAAGTTAAACATGGAACTAATCTCGAAATAACTTATTTTGATCAATATAGAACAGAGCTAAATAAAGAACATTCCATTAAACTGACCCTTTGCCCTAACGGCGGCGATCAAGTATTTTTAAAAAATCAAACCATGCACGTTGCCGCCTATTTAAAAAATTTCATGTTTGATCCACGAATTATCAATGACAAAGTGTCTACTTTATCCGGAGGAGAATCAAATAGATTACTCCTTGCCAAAGCATTGATTTCTCCAGGCAATTTTTTGATTCTAGACGAACCAACTAACGATCTAGATACAGACAGTCTAGAGATGTTACTTGAAATACTTGCCGAGTATGACGGTACTTTAATGATTGTCAGCCATGATCGGGATTTTCTAGAAAGATTAGTTACGAGAAGTCTAGTTTTTACAGGAGATACAATTGTAAACCTTTATGGAGGATATGAAGATTATTTAAAATTTTATAAAAAAGTTAATAACCCTAATTTAAAAACCAATAATAAAGAAAAAAAGAAAATCGACATCCCTGCTTTGGAAAGTTCAAAAAAAAGTACAAAATTAAGTTACAAGTACCAAAGGTTACTGGAAGTTTTACCGAAAGAAATCGAAGAAATAGAAAATAATATTGCAGACTTTGAAACCAAATTAATGGACGGTGATTTATATCTCAAAAACCCTGAAATTTTTTACGAATATTCTAAAAAACTCGAAGAAAACAAGAAGCTCCTTGATAACAGAATGCGCCAGTGGCTAGAAATTGAAAATATGGAATAACGTAATAGGTTTTAGTAAAAGGATAAATAAAAATAGGCATCAAATTTATTTATTGACAGTTGTAATATAACTAGATTACGATGCCTGCACAGTTAAGATTTTTATCACTTTTTCTATATAGCAACTTAAAAGGTGCTGGTTAAGAGTACCTAAAATTATTAAGGATAAATAAAAAAACCATTTTTATATGAAAAAAGTTATTACTAGATTTGCTCCCTCCCCTACTGGATTTTTACATATAGGAAATGCACGTACTGCTCTTATTAACTGGTTATATGCCCACAAATATAATGGCAAATTTATACTCAGAATCGACGATACCGATATTACAAGAAGTACTGAAGAATATAAAAATGCAATTATTAGAGACCTAAAATGGCTCGGCCTGGAATGGGACGAAAGCTTTAACCAGAATAGCAGGTTAAATAATTATCTAATTGCTAAAGAAAAGCTCTTACATAGCGGAAAGCTATACCCATGTTATGAAACTCCCGAAGAATTAGCTATAAAAAGAAAACTTCAGTTATCTCGCGGGTTACCTCCTATATATGATAGGGCATCTTTAAAGCTGACTCGGGATCAAATAGCCGCTTATGAAAAAATGGGTAGAAAACCACATTATAGATTTATGGTTCAGGATTCTGAGATAAAATGGCACGATATGGTAAAAGGAATCATAAACTATCAAGGAAGTAACCTAAGTGATCCTATTATCATCCGCGGCGATGGTACTATGACTTATATGTTGTGTTCTACTATCGACGATATTGATTATAAAATATCCCATATTATCCGTGGTGAAGATCATGTCAGTAATACGGCTATTCAAATTCAAATGTTCGAAGCTTTTGGAGCAAAAGCTCCGGATTTTGGGCATTTAAGCCTGGTTAAAGCTAAAGATGATAAAATCTCAAAACGGGAAGGAGGTTTCGATATTGCAAACCTTCGGGATAATAAAGGGTTAGAAGCAATGGCCATAAATAGCTTTTTTGCATTAGTTGGCTCTTCAAACAATGTAGTACCAAACTACAACCTACAACAGTTATTAGATAAATTTGATATTTCATCTTACTCCAAGAGCCCTACGACATATTTACCTGAAGAGCTAGAAATTCTTAATCATAAATTAGTTATTCACTGTGAATATCAAGATGTTAAAGAAAGACTTCATCAACTAGATCTTGATCAGATAGATGAAAAATTCTGGTGTGCCGTGAGGCCAAATTTACAAAAAATATCCGATATTAAGGATTGGTGGGAAATTTATACAAATCCTAAAAAAGTGGAAGTTACAGATCACAATATTTTGATTATCGCTGCGGAAACTTTACCAGAAATTATTAATCAAAATACGTGGACTAATTGGACTAAATCAATTTCTGAAAAATCTGGGAAGAAAGGCAAGGATTTATTTATGCCTCTCAGGCTTGCTTTAACCGGAATGAATAACGGGCCAGAACTTAAAAACTTACTCCCTCTTTTAAGTAGAGAAGAGATACTTAAAAGGCTAAAAATTTAATAGAGAAGTAAGTTGTATCAAACTAATTAGATCAATCGCAAGGCTAGGTTTAGATTGGAAATTTTGCCGTAGATATCAGTTTTGGATATAACAACGAAAGTGCTTCAAAGACAACTCTACAGTTAGCGATTTAAATCTTACCAACCATATGCTCTGGAACAACAAATTTATCAAAATCCTGGTCTGAAATAAAATTGAGCTGTCTAGCAGCTTCTTTGAGAGATAAACCTTCTTTATAAGCTTTTTTAGCAATTGTTGCAGCCTTGTCATAACCAATATGAGGGTTTAGAGCAGTTACAAGCATCAAAGACTGATCCATAAGATACTTTATTCTATCACGATTTGGCTCTATATCCTCTATACAATGATCGACAAAACTGACAATTGCATCAGCCAGTAAATTTATAGAATGGAGTACATTCTGAATTATAAGAGGTTTAAAAACATTTAGCTCTAAATGACCATTAGATCCTCCAATCGTAACTGCTACGTGATTCCCCATTACCTGGGCAGCTACCATGGTCATCGCCTCGCACTGAGTTGGATTTACTTTACCTGGCATAATTGAGGAACCCGGTTCATTTGCCGGTAAATTAAGCTCACCTATACCACTTCGTGGTCCCGAGGCAAGCAGCCTGATATCATTTGCTATTTTCATCATACTCACGGCAAGAGTATTAAGTGAGCCGGAAAATTCCACTAGCGCATCATTGCATGCTAAAGCTTCAAATTTATTTTTAGCCGTTTTGAATTTATAAGAAGTATATTCTGCCACTTCTTCAGCAAATTTCTCTGCAAAACTTTCGTGGCAATTAATACCTGTTCCAACAGCCGTACCGCCTTGTGCGAGGTAATGTACTCCGGCCAAAGATTGTTCTATTCTTCTTAAAGAATATTCGACTTGGGCAGCATATCCGGAAAATTCTTGCCCTAATGTAACAGGAGTTGCGTCTTGCAAATGGGTTCTACCTATTTTAACTATTTTACTCCATGTTTTTGCTTTTGCAGCAAGACTTTGATGTAATTTGGTTAAAGCTGGAAGTAGTTTTTCATAAGTAGTAATAACTGCCGCAATATGCATTGCCGTTGGAAAAGAATCATTTGATGATTGTCCCATATTGACATGATCGTTTGGATGTACCGGTGTCTTTCCACCTCTCTTACCGGTTAGTTTTTCATTAGCAATAGAGGCTAAAACCTCGTTCATATTCATATTAGTCTGGGTTCCAGAGCCGGTTTGCCAAACTACCAAAGGAAAATTATCACTGAGCTGGCCAGTAATAATTCTATCGGCAGCTTTTACTATTTCTTCTGCTATTTTAGAATCTAAAATACCAATTTTAGAATTAACTAATGCTGCGCATCTTTTTAAAATTGCAAGTGCCTTAATTATTTCCCTTGGCATTTTTTGATCTGCAATTTTGAAATTATTTAGAGATCTTTGTGTTTGTGCTCCCCAATATACTTCTTCACTAACCTCAATTTCACCAATTGAATCGGTTTCTTTTCTGTAACTAGCCATACCAATTCCTCTGCTATAAACCTTTATGGATGATAAATATCAAGCCTTAAGAAACTTACACTCTAGGCTATTTCTTTTTTTATTGGCGCTAATTTTATATCCACTTTTCTCACATAAATTACGGATGTAAAATTCACGGCAATTTTTAATATTAATTTCCTTATCCTTTTTACCGGTTAATATATCCCAAGTTTCATCGTTCAATTTTAGATCTTCACTATTGAAAGTTATTTTTGTAAAATTATTACTTTTGTCATTACCGCAAAAGAAAGACAGCTTACCGCCACGTACACTAGCTTCAGAAATGATCATAACTAAACACAAAGACGCTTTCGCAAGTAAACTTTCTAAATAGAGCACTCCCGTTTCAAACTTTATATCTAGTTCTACCTTATTATTATTTGAGTAAAAATCCTGAAACAACTTGGTCAAATAAACAACACTCATTTGGGCATCACCATCTGGTGAAGCATAAACCCCACGAAAAACTTTAACCTTTTTTGTCAAATTGCCAGATTCTTCAATAGCCAATAACTTTGCTTTATTGCTAATATCTTTGTTATGTGTATCAATTAAGCTTAAACAATTAGAGACGGTACCAACAGAACTGGAAAGATCATGCAAAAATCTTGCATTTAATATCTGCAGTAAACGTAACTCGTCAGTCATACCCCTATCCCTTTTAATAAAAAAATATTAAAGATTACATCATATATGAATTGGTTTATTATATGCTTGTAAAACTGATTCCTGCAACATCTCTGAAAGAGTAGGATGTGGCAAAATTGCTTCAATAAAATCAAGTTCTATCCCCTCCATAGATTTAGCAATTACATAACTATGTATCAATTCTGTCACATCAGAGCCAACCAGATGCGCTCCTAATAATTCACCGGTTTTAGCATCAAAAATCGTTTTTATAAGGCCCTCGCTATCGCCTAAAATCAAAGCCTTGCCATTTGCATAAAAAGGGAAACGACCTATTTTTAATTTATAGCCAGCAGCGAGAGCAGCTTTTTCAGTCATTCCAACACTTGCTATCTGGGGCGTAGAATAAGTACAGCCGGGAATATTTAATTTATTTAGCTCATGTGGCTTCTTACCAGCAATATGCTCTACTGCAATTATTCCCTCATGACTTGCCTTATGAGCAAGCCATGGTGCTCCTGCGACATCTCCGATTGCATAAATATTTGCCTCGGCTGTTTGGCATACACCATTAGTAGCTATATGACCACGATCAAGTTTTACTTTCGTATTTTCCAGACCTAAATCCTCGGTATTAGCGGTTATCCCTACCGCCATCAATAACACTTCTGCTTCTACCAACATCTTAGTATCATTTTGCAAAAACGCAACTTTAACGGTGTTATTTCTAATTTCCTTTCCTTCTAGTTTAATAGCAGTATAAAACTTTATCCCTTTTGTTTCAAAAGATTTTTTTGCAATAGCTGATATTTCCTCATCTTCCATCGGTAAAATTTGCGGGGCTGCTTCAAGTACAGTCACCTGAACGCCAAGAGCATTATAAAAAGATGCAAATTCAATACCTATAGCTCCTGAACCAACAATAATCATAGATTTTGGGACTGATTCCGGTATTAAAGACTCTCTATAAGTCCAGATATTCTTGCCGTCTGGTTTAAAACCATCTAGGATTCTTGCTCTAGCACCAGTTGCAATAATAATATTTTTTGCTTCTAAAGAAGTTTTTTGGCCTTTTCCTTCAATTAGAACTGATTTCGGACTACTGATTTTGGCAGTTCCTTCAAAAATTGTCACTTTATTTTTTTTTAGCAAGCCCTTAATACCTCCAACTAATTTAGCTGAGATACTACGTGAACGATTAACGATTTTCTTTATATCAAAATTTGCTTTTTCAGTAATAATACCAAATTCTTCTGCGTGTTTTATTTTCTGTAATAATTCAGCCGACTTTAATAAGGCTTTAGTAGGTATACACCCCCAATTAAGGCAAATACCACCAAGATGCTCTTTTTCAATAACTGCCGTTTTTAAACCTAGTTGAGATGCTCTAATAGCTGCAACATAACCGCCAGGACCACCACCAATAACTATCACATCAAATTTTTCCATATATTCTGGCCTTCTATAAAAGATTTTTTATTAAACAAACATTAGAATCGGAGCTTCAATATATTTCTTAAAAGCTGCTAAAAATTCTGCCCCGACTGCACCATCAACTACTCTGTGATCACATGAAAGCGTAACATCCATAATAGTTCGTATTTCTACTTTATCGTCAATAATTACCGGACGCTTTGAGCTCATACCTACAGCCATGATACAACCCTGCGGTGGATTAACGATAGCACTAAAGCTTTTAATTCCGTACATACCTAAATTGGAAATACTAAACCCTCCGCCTTGAAACTCTTCAGGCGCAAGAGCATTTTCCCTCGCTCTTTTTGCGAGATCTTTCATTTCAGATGAAATTTTAACTATATCTTTCTGATCGGCATTCTTAATAATCGGAGTAATAAGTCCTCCTTCAATGGCTACAGCTACAGAAATATCAACATTATTATAGAGCATAATCGCACTATCAGTCCAACTAGCATTTGCTGCTGGTACTTCCTTTAAGGCTTTTCCGCAAGCTAAAATAATAAAATCATTTACTGATAATCTTTTATCTTTATCACTCTCAAAATTAGCATTGATCTGCGCCCGTACATTAAGTACCGAATCCATTACACATTCTATTGAAAGATAAAAATGAGGCACGGTAAGTTTTGATTCAAGCAATCTTTTAGCGATCACTTTGCGCATTTTTATTATTGGGAACCAAACAATATTCCTCTTTATCCCTTCTTATAGATCCTTTACTACTTTTAGCAGCAGATAAAACATCATTTTTAATTATGCGTCCATGTGGACCTGCATAGTAAGTGAGATCGTTAATACTAGTCCTCCATGCCCTTAAGGCCGCACCGAGCTTAAGGAGGTTTTTATAGTGGCTCGGTCCACTAAATATACAATTTTTCATAATTCAGAAAGAGTAAAACTTTTTAAAATATAAATAAAAACTCTTAAATTTTTATAAAAAGAAATTTCTTTTATATAAATAAGGAAGTTATTCCTAATACTTAGTGGTTGGGGATTGGGGATTGGGGATTGGGGATTGGGGA
>Ga0169931_10015676_pt1 | contig 10123 bp, 8 predicted proteins | sample Kivu_15m_20L_FD_129675 | JGI IMG/M metagenome (GOLD analysis project Ga0169931, IMG submission 129675) | Freshwater microbial communities from Lake Kivu, Western Province, Rwanda to study Microbial Dark Matter (Phase II) - Kivu_15m_20L... | ecosystem: Environmental > Aquatic > Freshwater > Lake ... | reverse complement strand
GCCCAAATGGGGATCAGCCCGACGGACGTAATCAATGCGGTAAGCGAACAGAACTCCGACTTCGGCCTCGGCCAGCTCGGGCAAGAGCCGAACGTCCACCCGGTTCCGCTCACAATCCCCTTCGCATCGCAAGGAAGGCTCTCGACGCCGGAAGAGTTCGGAGAGATCATTTTGCGCGCGTATAATAACGGCGCGATGGTCCGTTTGAAAGATATCGCGAGCGTCACCCTCGGCGCCCAAGACTACACGGTCGACGGCGAGCTCGACGGGAAAGAGACGATTCTCCTTGCCGTGTATCAAGAATACGGCGCGAATGCCCTGCAAGTCTCTGGAGCGATCCACAAGGAGATGAAAAAGATCTCTAAATACTTTCCCGCCGGACTTAACTATTCGATCCCCTACGACTCGACGCTTTTTATCAAAGTCTCCATCGAAGAGGTCGTTAGGACAATGCTCGAAGCGGCGCTCCTCGTCATGTTCATCGTTTTCGTTTTTTTGCAAAAATGGCGGGCGACCCTCATCCCGATCATGGCCCTTATCGTCTCGATCATCGGGGCGTTCGCCGGGATGTATCTCCTCGGCTATTCGATCAACACGCTCACCCTTTTCGGCATGGTTCTTGCGATCGGGATCGTCGTCGACGATGCGATCGTCGTGGTGGAAAATATCGAAAGGAACATGCGGGACCACAACCTGGCTCCAAAAGAAGCCGCCCTCAAGGCAATGGAGGAAGTCACAGCGCCGGTGATTGCGATCGTCTTCGTCCTTTGCGCCGTCTTCATCCCCGTCGCGTTCATGGGCGGCATCGCAGGACAGCTCTACCGGCAATTCGCAATTACGATCGCAATTTCGGTCGTGATCTCGGGCTTTGTGGCCTTGTCGCTCAGTCCCGCGATCGGCGCGATTCTCCTCAAACCCCAAAAAACACCCCGTTGGGCCGAAATTTTCAACGCCGCGTTTGAAAAAATCACCGCGGGCTATCTCTATCTCACCCGGAAAATCCTCGCTAACTCCTTCTTAGGACTGCTCCTTTTCGCGGGCGTCCTCGGTTCGGTCGGCTACCTTTTCCACCGCACTCCGACTGCGTTCGTCCCGAACGAAGACCAAGGGTATGTGATCGCGATCGCATCGCTTCCCGACTCGGCAAGCCTCGGGCGCACGGTCGCGGTCGACCGGACGATCGAAGAGATCGCGATGAAACATCCCGGCGTCCAGCACGTCGTTTCGCTGACCGGATTCAGCCTCATCGAGAGCTTGGATCGAACCTCCATCGGCACAAGCTTCATCATTTTAAAAGACTGGAAAGAGCGGAAAAGCAAAAAGCTCCATGCCGGCGCCATCATCCAAGATCTGAACCGAGCCTATTTCGGAATCCAAGACGCCCGGGTGATCGTGATGAATCCGCCCGCGATCCAAGGGCTTGGGACGGTCGGCGGCTTCGAATTTTGGCTTGAAAACCGGGGCGACGGCGGCCCTGCAGCATTAGAGTCGGCAATCAGCGGTTTTTTAGAAAAGGCGTCGAAAAGGCCCGAACTCGCTCCGCTCCATTCGACGGCGGAGTTCAACAACCTGCAGTTTTACGTAGACCTCGACCGGGCGAAAGCCAAACTGCTCGGCGTCGGGATCAGCGACGCGTTCCAAGCGTTAGAGGCGCTTGCCGGCTCGGTCTACGTGAATAATTTCAATAAATTCGGGCGGGTCTATCAGGTCATCGTTCAAGCCGAGCCGGCCGCGCGCGAAAAACTCTCCGACCTTGGCGAGATGTACGTCCGCTCGACGCTCGGCCCCATGGTCCCGCTCAAATCGATCCTCACGGTCCGCGCCGCAAACGGCCCGAACCTAGTCAGCCGGTTCAACGACTTCCCCGCAGCCGAAATATTGGGCAGTCCCGCGCCAGGCTTCACCTCGGGCCAGGCGATCGCGGCGATGGAAGAGCTCGCCCAAGACCTTCCCGATGAAATCCACTACGGCTGGAGCGGCGTCGCCTACCAGGAAATCGCGACAGGCGGCACTTCGACCCTCATCCTCGGCGCGGCGCTCATCGTCGTCTTCCTCATCCTAGCCGCCCTCTATGAAAAATGGTCGGCGCCCCTCGCGATCCTAATGGCCGTCCCCTTCGGCATCCTTGGAGCCCTTATTGCGGTTACGATCCGAGATATGCCAAACGATGTCTATTTCCAGATCGGGCTTGTAACGCTGATTGCCCTTTCGGCAAAAAACGCGATCCTGATCGTCGAGTTCGCCCTCATGAAAACAAAAGAAGGGCTATCGGTCGATGAAGCGGCAATCGAAGCGGCGCGGCTTCGCTTCCGCGCGGTCGTGATGACGTCCCTCACCTTTATCCTTGGCGTCGTGCCGCTCGTCACAAGTTCCGGCGCCGGAGCGGCGAGCCGCCACTCGGTCGGAACGGGCGTCATGGGCGGGATGATCACCGCGTCGAGCCTCGCGCTCCTTTTCGTCCCCTTCTTTTTCAAACTCCTCTGCCGGAAGAAAAAATGAGATGGACTCTCTTCCTCCTCTTCCTCGCCGGCTGCACCCTCTACCCCCGCTATGAGCGCCCCGCAATCGACACCGCATCCTGGCGCGAGCCGCTTCCCACTGGAAACGCTCAAGATACCGCCTGGTGGAAAGAGTTCGGCGATGAGGCCTTAACCCGCCTGATCGACCAGGCCCTTGCCTACAACCAAGACCTCAAAACGGCGATCGCCCGGGTTGACGAGTACCAGGCAAAACTCACCATCGCCCGCTCGCAGCTCTACCCCCAAGCCTCAGCAGGCGTCTTGGCGTCCAGGCAAAAAATCTCCACCTCCGTCACCGCGCTCCCGCCAGGCATCCACCAAGTGTTCAACCTCTTCGGCGCAATCTTCAACGCCTCTTATCTCGTCGACATTTGGGGGGAAGCGAGAAGCGGGGCCGAAGCGGCCTACCACGCCTGGCTCTCCAGCGTCGAGGCGCGCCGCACCGCAGTCCTAGGTCTCGTAAGCGCGGTTGCTACCTCCTACTTCCAGCTCCGCCAATACGACGCCCAGCTTGCCATCTCAAACGAAACCTACGCCTCGAGAAAAGAGTCGCTCTATCTGGCCCAAATCCGTTTTGAACTCGGACTTACCTCGGAGATGGAAGTCGAACAGGCAATGAGCGAGCTTCAATCAGCGGAATCCGAGATCGAAAGCTACAAGATCCAAGTCGCCCTCGCAGAAAACCTTCTCTCCTTCCTCATCGGCTCGGCCCCCCACGAAATCCCGCGCGGAAAACCGCTAAACGAAATTCCGACGCCAACCTCCATCCCGGCCATCCTCCCCTCAGGTTTACTCGCCCAAAGGCCCGATATCCGCGCAGCGGAAGAAAAGCTGATCTCGGCCAACGCCAACATCGGGGTCGCCCGCGCCCAATTCTTCCCGAAAATCAACCTCAGCGCCGCCCTAGGGGCCGAATCGACTCAGATGAACAACCTCTTCACCAACGCCTCGAAAATCTGGCAGTTCGGCTCGAACATCGTAGAGCAGGTCTTCACCGGTTTTTCCCTGACAGGCAGCCTCGACCAAGCCATCGCCCAAAAAGAAGAGCTCCTCCACTCCTACCAATCGACAGTCCTCAACGCCCTCAAAGAAGCCAACGACGCCATGATGTCCCACAAACTCTACCTAGACCAAGTCGAAACCGAACGGAAACGGACCCTCGCCCTCAAAGAATACCTCCTCCTCTCCGACCTCCGCTACAAAGAAGGGGAAACCGACTACCTCACCTACCTCGACGCCGAACGGGAACTCTTCAGCGGCCTCCTCTCCTACGCCGCAGCCCAAGGCAACAGCCTCCTCTCCCTCGTCCAAATCTACCAATCCCTCGGCGGCGATTGGGTCATCGCAGCAGACGGGCAGGCAATTGAGGGAAGGGAACTGGCAAAGGAGTAGAGCTCCGCTCTACGACTCGGCAAAGGGCTGAACGCCCTTTGCAAACCCATTTATAAAGGCTCCCCAAGGACGAAAACCCTTGGGGAAGGAATATGGGGACGAAAAACCCAAATCCCACTTTTCACTCAAGCAACTCACAAACAACACACTACAAACAAGACATTACCTGGATATATAATAGTAATAATAAAACATTTTATTATTGTATAATGTTAAATAAATAAGTAGCAAAACAACATGAGGTTATATGAGCTCAGCAACTAGTGGCCAATTTCGCTTTCCTAATCCTGAAAATCTGAAGCAGCTACAAGCATTAGTCGAAAAGTATGGGAGCCATCCTGATACAACTCTGCCTGACGGCCAAAAGGTATTGAACGCAGGAAATCTGTTTCTATTAAATAAAATGGCTCAGAAAGCCGATCCAAATGTAGTAAAAACCGTTGTAACAACGACTCCTCCGGCAGGACAACAAACAACAAAAGCTACAACGGCCGCCAGTACCGCATTAGGTCGCAAGCCGTAAAAAGACCGAAATCAGGAGAGGAGCTGACCGGCTCCTCTCATGAACCGACAGACAAATAACGAGATAACCGGTTCAAATGCACGATTAAATTATGACTTTAATAACAACTAATCCATTTCCTCGCGCCGATATACCTACCATGGAAGGTTTAGAAGCTCCCGGGGCAGCTCCGGCGGGAGAAGGCATCCAGAAGGTCATTTATTGCTGCTCCCTTCGCCCTGAAAAGGATCACAACGGAGCATTTTTCCAGGATATTTCCGAGCACAATGCTTGGTTAGCCTCGATGATGCAAAGGGATGCCTATGTTCATTCGGGCGCGGGAGTCCGTCCCCTATATCAGTTTCTAAAACATACGGCCGAGGAAGATACAGCATCGAAAATCGATCTTCTGATCATTCGGGCTCATGGAAGAGCATACCACTCCGGCTGCATGTATTTTAAAGGAGATAGGCTCTGCTTAAATACAGACGAACTCAAAAGACAAGAAAGAACTAAATTCGAAGAGCTTCTCCGAAATGCAATGAACAACGGCTCGCAAATTGTATTGGAAAGCTGCTCGGCGGGAAATAAAAGCGCCTCGAACTTCGCCGAAAAACTATCAAAGGCAATCCCCCAATCCAAAGTGTTTGCATTCCAGAAAATCGCATACGGACCGAAACAAATATTTCAAGACAAAGAGCTGAATGTAATCCGGATTATCTACAACTCCTCGCCAGAAATGACTTCCGGCGAAGCAATAAAAGACGAGGCGGTCATCTATCAGGCAGGAGAAGAACTGACAGGCCAGCCTGCTGCAGAGTTAAGCGTAGCCGAACGCGTTGCGGCAAAAACCGCATCATCTCGATTCTTTCATGAGAAAATTCTGTCCTCAGAAACTTTCTCTAGTTTGATCCCTGATCGATTCATTGAAAAAATCGCCCCAGGATTCATGTAATCCCTCAACCTATCCATGAGCCTATCCGCAATGTCGGGAGAAAAAAACAGGAGGAGATTTCGAGATGATTTTTGCGATTTTAGACGAGGGAATATTCTTAGATATTTCCGAGGAGAAAAATGCAAAAAGCGCTCGAAAGATCCCCCTAGATTTTTTGCCCCACAGTGCGGATAGGCTCATCAATCAACCGATATGATTCATGAGGTCGGTTATACGGGTAAATCATCCTTGGCTTTTTCTACGCCGGGGATGGCAACTTTTTGCAAGAATCGGGTGAAATATCCCGGTTCTTTCATATCCTGCTCCACTGCATCCGTATACGAGGTATCGCTTGAGAAAACGACCGGCTTCAATCCATGTTCCATCAAGATCGCATTCAAAAGCGCACGGGCCAGCCTGCCGTTGCCGTCTGCAAAAGGATGGATCTCGCCGATCTTCCGGTGGGCAAACGCGCCGAGCGCGATCGGATCGACAGAACCGCAGCGCCGCATTGCGGAAAGACTCTCTTTCAGCTCTTTTGCAAAGCGCTGCATTTCCTTAGGAACTTCGCGAAAATGACAAGTCACGTGACATATATATGAGAGCGCTTTCCTTTCCGCTTCGCTCATCGCAGGGCCATAAAGATTCTCTCTCATTCTCTTCGCATATTTCTGGTAGGTTGCGATCTCTTCTTTGCTTGCCCCTCTTTTCCGCATTAAACGGACAAGGGCTTCAGGAGTGCGGTCTTTGTCCTCTGCATTATCTTGAAAAATACACGAATCCTGATCCCGGAAGCGCCCCGTGTATTCTTTAGGCTGAAGCCCGTTCATCAATAAAGCATGGGCTTCTTGGATTTTCGAGACGATCTCCCCTTCGCTTAAAGAATCGATTTTGCCAATCCAGGATCGAAAGGATGCTACAGCCTGCTTATGATTTGCCATCTTCAACGGAGAGATTTTTAGGAGAAGTTGCTCCTCTCCCACCATAAAAGCGCATCCTTTGCTATCCGGATCGCTGCTGCCGCACATTTCCTGCACCTGCTCTTTAAGCCCGGGAGTCGTTTGGATGTATTGCAGCAACTGCCTGTGATATTGTTTAAATTCCCCTTCTCTCAGTAATTTTCCCTCTTTGACTGCATACCCCGCTTTACCGTTGGAGTCAAAAAAAAGTCCGGGGTGCATCAGGCGATGTGTGTATTCAGGAGTTTTTTCAAGCGCCAGCCTTCCCGCCAAACCGGACGAATAGGCGCTTGCGGGATGGATGCGGCATACCGATGCCAACCGATTCATATTGCCGGATATGCTGATACACTCCTGAGAGCCTAAATCACACCCCTTGCTCCCCACTGCGGATTCAAACACCTCTGCAGCTTTAGCCATCGCTGCCCCGGCAGCGAATGCAACCAAAGGGACGGGCGCGACCCCATTAAATAAAATATTTAGATTATTATTATTGACAATCATTTTAATTACCTTTATTGTTTAATACATAATAACACAGGCAAACCTATCAAAACAAGGTAAAGTCGATATAATAAAGAGCCAGTTGCAAAACTCCCTGCGCCAGAAAAATCGATGATTTTGCGGCCATTTGCGAGTGGCAGCCTTGCTGCCACGGTCCTCGCGACGAGACCAACCCCTAGTGTGTTGGTTGAGGAGCGAGGACGCAAATAGCCGGAAAAGGGCGATTTTGCTGGGTCGGGGAGTTTTGCAATTGGCTCTAAAACTTAAAACAGGCGGGCGCCTTTAGGAACATCCAAGCCCGGATGGAGCAGGACCACCTGGCCATTCGGGTCTGGAAGGCCGAGGGTCAGAACCTCCGAAAAGAACTTGCCGATCTGCTTCGGCGGGAAATTCACGACTGCGATCACCTGCTTTCCAAGAAGATCTTCTTTTTTGTAGTGGTGCGTCACCTGCGCCGAAGAACGTTTCGTCCCGATTTCGGATCCGAAGTCGATCAGGAGCTTGTAGGCAGGCTTTCGCGCTTCCGGAAAATCTTCGACGGCGATGATCGTCCCGGCGCGGATGTCCACTTTCAGAAAATCGGCGAATGCAATGGTTTCAGGCGCAGCTTGATGCATGGCAGAGGATAATACATAAAAGATTATAAAATTTCCAGTTGAGGAAAAAAATCTCGAACGGGACAATCGCGGGGCATGCGATTTCTCCTTTTGTGTTTCGCTTTCTCTCTTTTTGCCGGGATAGAGGACCACTACAAAAAGATGGCCGACAAAAAAGGGTGCATCCCGCCCCGCAATATCGACTACGTCTACATGATCAACCTCGACCAGAGGCCTGAAAGATGGAACCGGGCGACAAAGGATCTAGCCGCCTACGCCATCTTCCCCGAACGGTTCTCCGGCATATACGGCTGGACGATTCCCGTGGATGCGCTGAACGACATCTCGCTGAAATTCGAGCCGGGAATGTGGTCAGGAAGGGAATGGGTCATGGTCTTTAGGCCCGAGAAAGACGGGATGCCCGATTTCATTTGGCTGGATGCCTCCTGGTATGGGAAAAGCTGCTTTTCCGGCTGGACCGTCAAAGGGACGATTGGGTGTTCGCTTAGCCACCTTTCAGTGCTAAAAGACGCCTACGATTCGGGATATGAGACCGTCTGGATTCTCGAAGACGATATCGTGATCCACGAAGATCCCCACCTCCTCTCTGATCGGATCGAGGAGTTGGACGAGCTGGTCGGGCCGGATGGCTGGGACGTCCTTTACACCGATTTCGACTATCTTGTAGTCGACCCTTCCAGGACTTTGGCCGAGCAGATCCCCCACATGTGGCGCCCCGACATGGCCGGACTCGACATCCGCTTTTTAGCCGAGCATACCGATTTAGGAGAGACCTTCATGCGGATCGGCAGCCGCTTCCGCGCCCACTCGATCCTCTACCGGCGCGCCGGGATCGAGAAAATCCTCAATTTTTACCGAGAAAGGAATAACTTTCTTCCCTACGACCAGGAACTTGCCCTCGTGCCGGGCATCCGCACCTTCGTCTTGAAGAAACCGATCGTCTCTTACAACCAAGTGGACTCGGATACGAGATACCGCTACTTCCCAGAGTAGAGCGGATAGATGTCGATGACGGGCTCTTCATAGGGGTGGACCTTGCGGATCGCCGCGATGACCGCCTCGAGCTGAGATGCCGGGCAGTTCATCTCTATGAACTCTTCTTCGACTTGTTCGAGCTTCCCCTCGGATCCGATGAATGGATTAGCCCCTTCTTCCGGCCGAAAGCGTCCGACGCCGCGGACTGTAAAGCTGCAGTGCGAATAATTGCCGATTTTGCCTGCGCCGGCATTCCCCATTGCGTCGCGAACCGCGTCGGCATGCGTTTCAGGCACTGTGACGGTGATTTTAAAGTGTCCGGATATCATTGATTATTTGCCTGTCTTTACGAATGAACCGTTTAGAAAATAGAGAAGGAGGGTGACAGGGAAAAAGAGAACGGCCCAAAAATAAAGCCAGAATTGCAGGCCGCCGTATTCGTAGGAAAGGACCACATCTGGCGAAATGATCTTGGTTTGGCTAGCGAGCAGGACGAGGCCGATGGGGAAAAAGAGGATCAGCCAAAAAATCAGCCAGAATAGGCCGCCGCTGTATTTAAGACGGAATTTCTGCTTTGCCATGAGAGAATCCTATCACACTTTAAAAAAATTGCAAACGGCGGAGATATTCCTGGACGGCGGAGATATAGGAGCCATGGCTCCAGGTCAATGGAGCGACCGAGACTGGCTCCAAGGTATCGGGGCGGAGCTGCTCCGCCATTACGCCGCTTCTGAGAGCTTTATCCGCCACCCATTCGAGAATCTCAAGCGCAGGTTTCAGCTCGTTCGGTTTCTTGGCAAGAGCCGTCAGGTACTGGGCCTTCCAAAGGGTCGTTACGAACCAAGGATTGCTTGGGAGTCCCTCTTCGCGATAATACGGGTCGTTCTCATAGCGGATCACGCCGCCGTTCACGGCAAGCGTTTCGAAGACCTGATCCATGGTGCTTTTCACTTTCGGGTCGTCGGCTGGGAAAGCCCCGAACGCCACAAGGCCGAAGAGGCTGGCGTCGAGGGTCGAGTCGGCCTCGATGGAACCGTCTTTGGAAAAATGGATCATGCGGGCGAAGCGCCTCTCCTGAGGCAGGTAGAGCCATTTTTCCATCGCGGCTTTCATCTTGGCCGCCCCTTCCGCATAGTCGCGGGCAAGCCCTGTTTCTCCAAAGGCCTCGGCAAAATAGGACGCGGCCATGAGTCCGCCATAAACGGCGGACGCGGTAAAGGTCAGCACCCCCTGCCTTTCTTCCCAAAGATCGAAACTCGGAAGCGGCAGCCCTGTCTTCGGATCCCGGTAATTCATCATAAAGTTCGCGGCCCCCTTTACGAGCGGCTCATAGAGAGTACGGATCAGGTCGAGGTCTTTGAAACGGAGGTAATGCTGCCAAAGGGCCCAGAGAGGAAGCGCAGTCTCGTCTTCCTGGATGGGCAGCTGCGCTTTTTTGTCTTTCAGCCAAGGGTGCCACGAGCTTCCTAGAGAGCCTGAAGGAGAGTATTTGTGGAGAAAATACCCCTCTTTGGGATCGATGACTTTGGCAAGGAAGCGGAAAAAACAGGAGGTGTCGTAGCCCGCGAGAGTCAATGCGTAAGAGACGAGCGCCCCGTCGCGGGGCCACATATAGCTGTAGGTGTCGCGGTTAAAGCGGACCGCATCCGAATCGTTTGCCGCGATGATGCTCCCGCAGTTGTTCATTTGGGTGCGGCAGATGAGAAGGCTTCTTCTGTAAG
>Ga0169931_10015675_pt1 | contig 10123 bp, 11 predicted proteins | sample Kivu_15m_20L_FD_129675 | JGI IMG/M metagenome (GOLD analysis project Ga0169931, IMG submission 129675) | Freshwater microbial communities from Lake Kivu, Western Province, Rwanda to study Microbial Dark Matter (Phase II) - Kivu_15m_20L... | ecosystem: Environmental > Aquatic > Freshwater > Lake... | reverse complement strand
AGGGGCGCTTTGGGAAGAAAACGGCCAACGCGAACCGCGCGCCACCTTCTGTTACTGCTCCATCACTTCCTTTTCCTTCTTGTTGGCGAGGTCGTCGATCTTGCTCTCGTACGCCTTCAGCAGGTCTTGCACCTTCGTCTTCCCCTTGTCGCGCTCGTCCTCGGTCATCGTCTTGGCCTTCTCCGCGTCCTCGAAGTGCTTGTTGCCGTCGCGCCGCACGTTCCGACACGACACCTTCGCGGCCTCGGCCGACTTCTTGATTTGTGCGACGATCTTCTTGCGCTGGTCGCCGCTCATCGGCGGGATGCTCAAGCGGATCACCTTGCCGTCGTTGTTCGGGGCGAGGCCCAAGTCGCTGCCGCGAATCGCCTTCTCGATTTCCTTCAGGCTGTCCGCGGTGTACGGCTTGATGACGATGGTGCTCGCGTCCGGGCACGTCACCGACGCGACGTCGCGGATCGGCGACATGGTGCCGTAGTTGTCCACGCGCAGCGCGTCGAGCATCTGCGGCGAGGCGCGCCCGGTGCGCAGGCCCTTCAGGTCGTTGCGGAACACGTCCGTAGCCTTTTCCATGCGGCTTTCGGCGTCTTTGATGATTTCGGCGGTTGTCATGAATTCACCTGTTGCGAACGGGCGCGGAACGCGGAATGGTGGGGGTATTCTTGCACGTTCGGCCCGTCGCGGAAAGTCGGGCCGCGCGAATCCGTTCCGCGGGTTCACGCCGCCCGCGAAGCGCGTATAGTATTGGGTTATCCACTCAGCCTTCCGCCGTCTCTCCCCGGCGGGTTGTGAGAACCGGCCGTGATCGCCTTTCGCCGCTTCCTCAACACCGATCCGCCGGCACTCGCCGACGTGTGGAACGAGAGCCATACGGCCCGCGGCAGCTACCCGCTGCGCACCCCCTCCCTTTTGGACCGGTGGGTGCTCTCCAAGCCGTACTTCGACCCCGAAGGGCTGATCGTCGCCTGCGACACCGAAAACGACAACCGCGTGCTGGGCTACGCGCTCGCCGGGTTCGGCCCGAACGCGGACCTCACCGCCCTCGATTACACGCACGGCGTCATCTGCTCGGTGGCGGTGCGCGAAAGCGCCGGCCGCAAGAAACTCGGTGCACAACTGGTGGCGAAGTGCGAAGAGTACCTGACGAAGCGCGGGGCGACGACGCTCCGCGCCGGCCCAGTGTGGCCGCACTGCCCCTACGGGTTCGGCATGTACGGCGGCACCAACTGCGCCGGCTTCCTCGCCTCCGACCCCGCGGCCGACCCGTTCTTCCGCTCGCTCGGCTACGCACCGGCCGGCACCACGCTCGTGTTTCAGAAGAAACTCGACGCCCCGCTGAACGTCCCGGACCCGCGGTTCGGCATGCTGCGCCGCCGGTACGAGACGCAGGTGATGCGCGCCGCGAGCGTCCTGAGTTGGTGGCACGAGTGCGTGTGGGGCACGCTCGACCCGGTCGAATTCCGCGTGGTCGATAAGCTCGCGAACAACTTCATCGCGGCCCGCGCGATCGTGTGGGAACTGGAGGGGTACGGCTGGCGCTGGGGCTTCCCCGCGGCCGGCGTGCTGGACATCCAAACGCGCGGCGACGTGCGGCGACAGGGCTTGGCGAAACTGCTGCTGTCGCAGGTGTTGCGGTTCCTCCAAGACCAGTTCTTCGGCATCGCCGAACTGCACGCCCCGGCCGACGACGCGGCTCTGGTGGGCCTGTGCCGCTCGGTCACACTCGAACACGTGGACACCGGCACGACGTACCTGAAAAAGGTGTGACCATGACGCGCGCACTTCTCGCGCTGGCGCTGTGCGCGCTGGCGATTTCCCCCGCGACCGCGGGCAAGTTCAACAAGAAACTCGACGTCGGTTCCGCGGCCCCGACGTGGGACGCACTCGAAGCCACCGACGGCAAGAAGTACGCCTTCGCGGACTTCAAAGACAAAGACGTGCTCGTGGTGGTGTTCACCTGTAACTCGTGCGTGGTGGCGGAGATTTACGAGGAGCGCCTCATCGCGTTCGCGGCGGAGTGCAACAAGGCCGGGAGCAAGGTCGGGTTCGTGGCGATCAACGTGAACACCGGCAAGGCCGACGCGCTGCCCGAAATGAAGAAGCGCGCCGAGAAGCGGAAGTTCGGGTTCACCTACCTCTACGACCCATCGCAGAAGACCGCGCAGAGCTACGGCGCGATGTTCACGCCGGAGTGTTTCGTGCTGACAAAGGACCGCAAAGTGGCGTACATGGGCGCGTTCGACGACAAGCCGAGCGGCAACGCGAAGGCGCACTATGTGGCCGACGCGGTGAAAGCGGCGCTCGACGGCAAAGCCGCGCCGACCGGCGAAACGACCGCCTCCGCCGGGTGCAAGATCGTGTGGAACAAGAAGAAGACCGACGACGATTGAGCCGCGCTACTCGCCGAACGCGAACGCGCCCGGCCCGACGTTGAAGAAGCGGGCCAACTTCCCGATGTGCGCGCGGTTCAGTTTGCGCTTGCCCGCGAGCACTTCGGAGATGGTGGATTCGGCGATCCCGGTGGCTTCCGCCACGTCCGTTTGCGACGCGCCTTTGTGTTCGATCAGGAACCGCAACGCGTCGGCGTCGGACACGGGGCGCATCGGCACCGCTTCCTCTTCGTAGGCGGCGACGAGGTCGCCCAACACTTCCAAGTAGTCGCGTTCCGGCGCGCTCAGGTCGGCGCAATCGAGGAGCGAATCGAGCACGTTCACGGCCGCGTCCAAGTCCGCGGTGCTGCCGAGTGGCCGCAGCGGGAACCGTTTCACCAGTTCCAAGTACCGATCCTCGTGCTTGCCGTACAGCGCGCGCGTCGAGGTCGTGTCGCGGGTCTTCGCCATCGTTAGTCGTCCTTCCACTTGCCCTCGTCGCACTCGGCGTGCGTCAGCACATCGCGCACGTACAACTTGCCGCGGTTGAAGTGGATCACCGCGATGAGGCGGTACTTATTCCCGCCGATGTCGAACACCGTGAACCGCCCCACCTGATCCGCCGCATTGAAAGTGCCGCGCACGTCGGCGAAGCTCTCCCACTCGGCACTCTTCGCCACCTGATACCAAGCCTCAAGCGCGGCCTTCGCCCGTGGATGCAGATCCCAGAATTCGCGCAGCTTCTTCTTGGAAATGATGTGCATGGCGCACCGTCCGTGGTTTGCGGTTCATGGTGGCCGTCCTAGCCTTGTTTGTGCTGGCTCATCCCGCTTATCGAGTATCTTCGCAGATTGCGAACTTGTCAAGTGACACTTACCGAGGAATGGCGGCGGCGACGCCAAAGATAATGGCGATGTAGAGCAGCGTCATGAAGATGTTCAGTTTGAGCGTCTGGCGCACGGTGAGGCCGAAGAACGTGAGTGCCACCACCCACCAAAGCACGACGTTGCAGATTCGGGGCAGTTCGAGGATGGTGGAGACGGCGAACGCACAGTTGAGCGCGATAATGGCGAGCCAGCCCACCGCGCGCCCGCGGGAGGCGAAGTAGCCGGCCGCCCCCGGGCGGAACACCCAAAGGCCGAGACCGACCAAGAGTGAGTCGAGCACGACGAACCCGGAGAGGAGCGCCGCGACTTCCTGCTTGGGCGTGAGCACGGCCTTGGTCCCGTGGGTTCGTCGGGCGTTCGGCCGGCATCATACCGGCCCGCCGGCGCGCCGGGAACCGCAACCTCACCAGTCGCCGATCACTTCGCCCCCGGCGCGCGTGGCGAGCGCGCCCAGCACCCGCAAGTCGGTAGAGTCCGGTACGAACCGCGCGGAGCCGTCCGCGAGGCACGCAGTACTGCCGCCGCGGTGGAACCCGTTCGCGCCGCCGAACACCGTGCGCAGCGGGGCCGGCGACAGCGGCGAAGACCACGCCACGCCCGCGCGCCCGGCGGCCTCCGCGAGCAGCAGCGTGTTGGACAGGCCGTCGGTGATTTCGGCGAGCTTCACCAGCCGGTTCGCCGGGAGCGCGCTCTCGAAGTTCGACACCGGCGCGATCAGCCCCAAATCCGCGAGGAACGGGTTCACTTCGAGCGGCACATAATCCGCTACACCGCCCTCGCCGGTCGGGTCGAACGGTTCGGTGCGCGTCGGGTCGGCGTTCGGGCACAGCAGCACCGCGAGCCGGGCGCGCGCCGCGGGTTGGTTGTCGATGTGGTCGAACGGCCGGTCGAAGCGGTAGCGCGCGGCGACCGGTGCTTGGTCGAGGTGCGGCAGGAGGAACGCCCAGAGGCCGTGGCCCGCGCCGTCGGACACGCCGAGCGCGGGGAACGGCCCTTGCACCGCGCCCGGCGGCAGGTGCCCGTGCGCCGCTTCGTAGTTCAGCACGGCCAACCCCTGCTGCCGCACCTTGTTCAGGCACTCGGTGCGGCGCGCCGCCTCCCGAACGCGCTGCACCGCGGCGGCGGTGAGCGCGACCAGCACGCCGATGATGGCGAGCACCACCAGCAACTCGATGAGCGAGAACCCGCGGCGCGGCACGGCACCCTCCGAACTTAGGAGAGCCGCAGGCGGTTCAGCGCGGTCAGGCTGCCGTTCCACGCGTTGCGGTCCACGTTCCCGCTGACGCCCGGCACGCTGCCGCGGTCGGTGTACTGCCAGAAGCTCCACGTGCTCCACGCGGCCGGGACGTAGTTCGTCGGGCTGCTGGTGTACGCGGCGACCCACAGCGGGCAGTTCAGGTTCGAGCCGTTGCCCGCGCTGTCGCGCCAGAAGTAGAACCCGGTGTAGATGATGCCGGGCCGCCCGGTGCGCGCCTGCACGCGGTTCAGGAACGCGACCGTCCAACTGCGCACTTGGCTCGGCGTCTTACCGTCGGTCACTTCGAGGTCGAGCACCATCTGGAGGTCGCCGGTGGTCGGCCGCACGACGTCGCAGAACTTGTTCGCTTGCACGACCGGGTCGGTACCGGGGCGACCGAAGTGGTACGCGCCGCGGATGAGGCCGGCGCTCTTGATGCGCGCCCAGTTGGTGGCGAAGTACGGGTTGGTGTAGGTGGTGCCTTCGGTGGCCTTCGTGAAGGCGAACGCGATACCGCTGCTCTTGACGCTGGTCCAGTTCGGGTAGCCTTGGTAGCTGGCGACGTCGATGCCTTGGATGGCGTAGTCGGTGCCGGCGGCGAGCGCGACGGCGGCGGTGCCGAGCACCCCGGCTCCCGCGGCGGTAGCGGCGGCGGAGCGGAGGAAGCGGCGGCGCGAGATCGAGACGGACATTCAGACGGACTCCGAGAGGGGCGGGCGAAGCGACCGGGCGTGCGAGCGCCGGCGGACGCCAAACTGTTCGCCCGCGCCCACCGCCCGGATTCGGGAATCATCGCTCGGAAATGTGAAGATGTGGCCGGCCACCGGGAGCGCGAGGCGCTCCCGGTTCGTGCGTCACTTCGCGTCCGGTGGCGGGGCGGAGTCCATCGCGTTCATGTCCGCGGTTTCCTTCTTCGACTGCCACCACGCCCATAGCACCAGCAACCCGGACACCGACGCCACCGCGACGCCGATCATCTGGTTACCGATTCCGTCCTTCACGTTGTGCAGGATCACCAGCGGCAGCGCCAACAGGCTCACCATGTTCATCACCTTGATGAGCGGGTTGATCGCGGGGCCGCTCGTGTCCTTCAGCGGGTCGCCGACCGTGTCGCCGGTTACCGCGGCCTTGTGCTTCTCGCTCCCCTTGCCGGTGTTGCGCTCCTTGTCGCGCGGTTCGTCCTCGATCATCTTCTTCGCGTTGTCCCACGAGCCGCCCGCGTTCGACATGAACACCGCCATGAGCTGACCGGTGAGGATCATCCCCGCGAGGAACCCGCCCAGCGCGAACGGCCCCAACAGGAAGCCCACCACCAGCGGCGTGCCGATGGCGAGCAGACCGGGGCCGATCAGTTCGCGCTGCGCCGTCGCGGTGCAGATGGCGACCACCCGGCCGTAGTCCGGCGTCTTCGTGCCGGCTTTGATTTCCGGGTCGCGGAACTGCTTGCGGCACTCGTTCACGATCAGGTACGCGGCCCGGCCCACGGCGCGAATCGTCATCGCGCTGAACAGGAACGGCACCGCGCCGCCGATGAGCATGCCGATGAACACCAGCGGTTCGGCGACGGTCAACTTCGACGCGCCAGCGCTGAAGTCGCCGATCAGCAACTGCCCGATCTTCTCTTCGCTCCCGGTCACCAGCACCGCGATGAAGCTCGCGAACAGCGACACCGCGGCGATCACCGCGGAGCCGATGGCGATGCCCTTCGTGATAGCCTTGGTGGTGTTACCGACCGCGTCCAAGTCGGTGAGAATCTGGCGGGCGGCTTTGTTTGCGCCTTCGTCCAAGTAGCCCGCGTCGCCGGGGTCCAGCGGTTGGTTGTTCGCGTCCCGGTTGAAGCCCATTTCGCCGATCCCGTTCGCGTTGTCGGCGATGGGACCGAACACGTCCATGCTGATCGTGTCGCCGGTGAGGGTGAGCATCCCGATGCCGCACATGGCGACGCCGAACGCCATGTACAGCAGGTTCTCGGAGTCGCCGCACACCGCGACCGAGCCGAGAATCGCCCCGGAGATGATGAGCACCGCCCACACCGAGCTTTCGAGGCCCAGCGCGAGACCGGAGATGATGTTCGTCGCGTGGCCCGTCGTGCTCGCGCGAACGACTTCCTTCACCGGGCTGTACTCGGTGCTCGTCCAGTATTCGGTACACTTGTTGAGCAGCACCGCGAGCAGGATGCCGATGAGGCAGCACCACGCGACCGACAGGTTCACGCCGGGCTTCAGCGGGACGTTGTAGCGGGCCTGCGCGAGTTGCAGCAGCGTGCCGGTGCCGCGGTTCTCGCCGTCTTGGTTCACCCCGCGGCCCTTCAGTTCGGCGACCAGCGCTTTGAGGTGTTCCTCGTCGGCCCGCGCGACTTTCACTTTGGTGCCGGCGAGTTCCTCTTTCTTCGTGTCGTCGAGGGCGCGCCACGCGGTCAGCGCGTCGGCGCGCAGTTTGTCCATTTCGGCTTCGAGTTTGTTCGTCGATTCGGCCTTGCGGTTGGGTCCGGCGCGCAGGTCGCGCAGGTCCTTCACGCGCTCGGCGACGGGCTTCGCGCCCGCGTCCGACAGTCGCAGCGCGGCGCGCAGATCCGGGTTGTCGTACAGCTCTTGGTACAGCCCCTTGTCGATGCCGCGCTCGACGATGTACGGCGCGTCGAACCGCAGGTAGATCAGCCCGAACAGCATGAACCCGACGGTGCTAATCACCGCGCTGCGCCAGAACCCGCGGTTGATGCTCTGCATCGCGGTGGAGCTGTTGCCGGTCGTCATTCCCTTGCCGACCATCGACGTGCTGATGATGCTGCCGACCACGCCCACCGCTTGCACGAGCAGCGGGAAGATCATGCCCTTGTAGCCGAACGCGGCGTAGCCGAGCATCACCGCGGCGACCATCGTCACCGAGTAGCTCTCGAACACGTCCGCCGCCATGCCCGCGCAGTCGCCGACGTTGTCGCCGACGTTGTCGGCGATGGTCGCGGCGTTCCGCGGGTCGTCCTCGGGGATGTCCTGTTCCACCTTGCCGACGAGGTCCGCGCCCACATCGGCGGCCTTCGTGTAAATGCCGCCGCCGACGCGCATGAACAGCGCCAACAGCGAACCGCCGAACCCGTAGCCGATCAGGATTTCGTACGCGAGTTCGCCGAACACGAGCAAAATGAGCGCGCCGCCGAGCAAGCCGAGCCCGCAGGTGAACATGCCCGTAATCGTGCCCGTGCGGTACGCGAGCCGCATCGCGCTGCCGAAATCGGCGCGCGCCGCCGCCGCCACGCGCAGGTTGCCGGCCGTCGCGAGCCGCATGCCGACGAAGCCGACGGCGGCGCTGAACAGCGCGCCCATCAGGAACGCGACCCCGCGGCCGATGGCGATGGTCTCGAGTTCGCCGACGCTGTGCATCCCGGGGTCCGGTGCCCACGGCCATTTGGACGCGATAATCACGCCCGTGAGCAGCACGATGAGAATACCGACCACGGTGAACTGCCGCCGCAGGTAGGCGTTCGCGCCCTCGCGGATGGCCTGCGCCACCTTCTGCATGGTGGGCGTACCAGTGTCGGCGGCGTACACCTGTTTCACGAGCGAACCGGCGTACACAAGCCCGGCGACCGCGACCAACAGGCACCCCAACAGGCCGAGTTTCTCGCCGAGACCGTACGCAGCGGAGGTGAGGAACCCGAACGGTTCCCACCCGGCGCTGAACAGCGCGGCCGCCCCGCTGCTGTGCGGGGCCGCCCCGAGTAAACCGAGGGGCAGCACGCAGACGACGGCAAGCAGCCACGGGAACCGCGAGGGGCCGCGGCGGGAGCGAGAGCGCGACATATGCAATCCTAGCGCGGCGAGCCAGAGAATACGGCCCGTCCGGCGCGGGCTGCGAAGGCCGGGAGAGGTTCGCAGTTCCGCGGATCGGCGGGCCGGTTGTTGTGCTTGTGAAAGCCGTCACAAGCTTTCGAGAGCGGTAGCATAAGCGCAAAAAATGGGCGCGTCTAGCGCGAACGTGAGGAACGTGTGAGCGCGCGGCGGTAGAATCGCCGCCACCCCACGAGGCACTCCCATGAACCGCCGCTCGTTCCTCGCGTCCGCCACTGCGCTACCACTCATTTCACGCGCACGCGCCGACGACAAGAAGCCCACCAAGTTTCAGATCGCGTGCATGACACTGCCGTATTCGCGGTTCCCGCTCGCGCGGGCGCTCGCCGGGATCAAGGCCGCGGGGTACGAGTTCGTCGCGTGGGGCACCACCCACAACGAAAACGGCAAAAGCGTGCCCGTGCTGGCGAAGGACGCGCCGCCCGAAAAGGCGAAGGAGTTGGCGAAGAAGTGCCGCGACATGGGCCTCGAACCGGTGATGCTCTTCAGCGGCATTTACCCCGAAGCGAAGGACGGACTCGAAGTCCACGCGCACCGCATCAAACAGGCCGGCGCTGCGGGTGTGAAGCACGTGCTCACGTTCGGGCACACGAAAGGCGGCAACCGCAAGCTGTGGGTCGAGCGCTTCAAACAACTCGGCCCGATCGCCAAAGACAACAACGTGCTACTCGTCGTGAAGCAGCACGGCGGCGAAACCGGCACCGGGGAGGCGTGCGCCGAGATCACGCGCGAGGTGAACCACCCGAACGTCGCGGTGAACTACGACGCGGGGAACGTACTGGACTACCTCGACAAAGACCCGATCCCGGACATCAAGACGTGCGCGAAGGAGGTGCGCAGTTTCTGCATCAAGGACCACCGCAACTTCCCGAAGGACGAAGACTGCGGCCCGGGGTTCGGCGAGATCGACCACTACAAACTGCTGCACCCGGTCGCGTTCACCGGGCTTGAGATGCCGCTGGCGTGCGAGAACATCTTCGCCCCGCTGGTGCCGCGCCCGGAGAAGCCGGAGGGCGTGGACGCGCTCGCCAAACGCGCCCGCGAGTTCCTCGAAACCGTGATCGCCGGCCTGCACGCTGCGAAGTGAGGGATTTTGCCGCACGATCAACGCCGATGAAAGGCACGATTCAGACAGAAGACAGTTTTCGACGGGATCACCGGATCAAGAGGATACAGAGGGTTGAGGACCGTTCGGTCTTTGAACTGTCTACATCCTCTTCATCCTGTAATCCCGTCCAAAAAACTGCGTTCGTCCTTTCTGATCGTGCCTTTTCTGCGTTCATCGTGCGGCGAAAATCTTGCGGCGATCAATCGGCCGACCGGTCCCACGGTCGGGCGTCGCGCTTCGGTTTGGGCACGCTGTGAGTGGTGCCGTTCCGCTGTTTCAGAATGATGCGCGTGCTGAACGCGAGGATCAGCGCGCCGCACCCCGCGGCGAAGCCCGCCATGTAGTAGATGTTTTCGTCCCCGATCTTGTTCGGGCCGGTCGTCACGGCCCACACCGCGAACGACGCGCACACCAGCGCCAGCGGAACCGTGACGAGCGCCAGTAGCGGCGACACCGGCGGCGAGTACACGGTACCGCACGCCTTGCACTCGCGCCGCGGCACCACGACGAACTCGTTGTCGTTTTCCTTCTGCTTGCGGTACTCCGTGCCGCCGCACGTCGGGCACGCGCGCTTCGCACTCATGGGCCACCTCGTAGGACGGGCTTCCAGCCTGTCTCGAATAGACGGGACAGGCTGGAAGCCCGTCCTACGTCAGCCGCGGGGCGTGAGTAGCTTT
>Ga0169931_10015674_pt1 | contig 10124 bp, 8 predicted proteins | sample Kivu_15m_20L_FD_129675 | JGI IMG/M metagenome (GOLD analysis project Ga0169931, IMG submission 129675) | Freshwater microbial communities from Lake Kivu, Western Province, Rwanda to study Microbial Dark Matter (Phase II) - Kivu_15m_20L... | ecosystem: Environmental > Aquatic > Freshwater > Lake ... | reverse complement strand
AGAAGAAGAGGGTGTAGCAAAACCAATACCAACACTGCCTCCTGATGGTGAAAATATTGCCGTTGAAATGCCAATAACTTCACCTCTTGCATTAAACATCGGACCTCCAGAATTGCCCTTGTTAATTGCTGCATCAGTTTGAATATATTCGTCAGATTGACCATTGTTAATATCTCGACCTCGCGCTGAAACTATGCCAACACTCACCGATCCTCCAAGCCCATAAGGATTGCCAATTACAATAACCCATTCACCAATTCTGGCAGTTGTTGAATCGCCAAATGTTGCAAATTTTAATTCTTTGTTGGGATTGATTTTGAGTAGGGCAATATCAGTTTTTTTATCAATTCCTACAACTTTAGCTTTATATTTTGAGCCATCGTAAAGATTAACATTGATCTCGGTGGTATCGTCGATAACATGGTGATTGGTAACAATCAAACCATCTTTGGAGATAATAAAACCTGAGCCAATTGAAGATAATTTTCTTTTCATTTCATTTGGTCCACGCAGTTGTTTTTCGAGATGTTTTTTTAACTCGTCAAATAAAGGAGTTTTAGGAAATTCTTCAATAAGATTATCTTCAAACATGTTGTTAGTTTTAATTTCTTGTGATGAGGTGATATTGACCACACAAGGTAATAAATCTTCAACTAAATCGGCAAAACCGTTGTTAATTTGTTGACGACTAGGCATTGATTCTGTAGATTTTGTGGCATTTTTTGGAGATGATTTAGCAGTAAAATTAGGTGTTTTTGGCAATTGAGTTTTTAAAGAATTTTTTGAGTTATCGGAAGAATTATTTTCTTGAGGATTTTTATCTGTGGGGTTTTTATCTGCAGGTGCATTTGTGGTTGAAAGAGCTGTTTTATTGGCATTAAGGTTTTTATCGAGGTTTTTATCGGGGTTTTTATCGAGGTTTTTTTCTAAATTCTTTTCAGAATTTTTTTCATTATTTTTTTCATTATTTTTTTCTGGGGTAGTTTTAGAAGATGACGATTTTAAAGATGAATCCTCGCGAGCTATTTGATTGGAACTGTCAGGGTTTTTAATATTTGCTGAGTTCTTTTTATTGTTTGTTTCAGGACTAGGTAGCGATGAATTGCTTGAAGAGTTGGAAGAATTTTTGACATCATTGCTGGGATTTTTTTGGGCAATATTTTTTGGTGAGAGATTTATTTTGTTTTCTTGAGATTTGGCATCAAAAGCCAAGCCAAGACAAGATACTGAAATTAATACTGCAATTGCGGTAATAGTGGTAAGTGATTTTTTAAAATATTTATTTTTTATGGCAATTAACATATTTTTAAAATTATTAGATTATTTTGAGGTGTTCATGTAGCGAAAAAATTCATTATCTGGGGAGATAACCATTTTGGTTTTTTCATTTTTTAAAGCTTCACGATATGCAGACATCGAGCGATAAAACTCAGCAAATTCTGGATCTCTGCCATAAGAGTCAGCATAAATTTTAATAGAAGTTGCATCGCCTTCACCTCTGGTTAAATCAGAAGTTTTTTTGGCTTCAGCAATAATAATTGTGCGTTGTTTATCGGCTTCTGCACGAATTCGATCGGATTCTTCTGCTCCTTTAGCACGAATTTCACGAGCTTCTTTTTCACGCTCAGTTTGCATTCTTGCAAAAATTGCATCTGAGTTTTCTTGAGGTAAATCAGCTCTCATAATTCTAACATCAACAATGCTAATCCCAAAAATTTCTGATGATTTGCTAACTGCTTGTTTGATATTGGCCATGATATCTGATCGATTTTCAGTGAGTAACTCATTAAGCGATGCTTCACCGATAACTTGCCTTAAACTAGAATCAATAATTCCTGATAGCTTATTGGAAAGCCCTTGCTGGGTTGCAACTGTTGAGTAAAATTTTAATGGATCAACAATTTGATATTTTGCAAAAGCATTGATGATTAAGCGTTTCTGGTCTGAAGCAATAACCTCTTGCTCGGAAATTCCAAGATCAATAATTCTTTTGTCAAAAATTACAATATTTTGTAAAAAAGGCATTTTGAATTTTATTCCCGGAGTTTTAATAACGCGTATTGGTTCACCAAATTGCAGGATCAAAGCTTGCTGTCTTTGATCAAGAGTAAACATTGAGCTAGCGAGAAGAATAATGGCGATAGTAGCAAAAATTAAAATTTGTTTAATTCTATTACTCATATTTAAAAAATTATAATTTATGGTTTATTAGTTGTTGTAATTGGTTTTGAAGTATTTTCAACAACTCTTGGGGAATTTGTTGAATCGCTAATATTGCTGATGGCATTATTTATGGGATTGTTAACTGAAAAATACGGTAAAATTGCTGATTTGGCAACTGAACGATCAACATAAATTTTATCCATGTTACGATAGATTTGCTCCATCGTTTCAAGATAAAGACGTTTTTTAGTAACTTGTTTAGCTTTGGAATATTGATTATAAATTGAGCTAAATCTTCCAGCTTCACCTTCGGAGTTAGCAACGATTTCTTTGGAATAAGCTTGCGATTGTTCAAGCATTTGAGCTGCAAGACCTCTGGCTCTAGGAATTATGTCATTGGCATAGGCTTGGGCTTGGTTAATTTCACGCTCTTTATCAGCTTTGGCTGTTTGCACATCGCGGAATGCATCAATAACTTGTGAAGGAGGATCAACTCTTCTTAATTGCACAAGGATAATTCTAACCCCTGCACCATAAGCATCAAGAATTTCTTGTAAAAGATTTTTGGCATCTTGTTCGATTTGTTGTTTACCATCGGATAAAGCATCGGCAATTGGAGAGCGGGCAATTATCTCGCGCATAGCACTTTCTGCTGATTTACGAATTGCTTGGTTAGGTTCAACAATGTTAAAAACATAATCACGAATATCAGCAATTTGCCATTGCACTTGGAACTCAATATCGACAATATTTTCATCACCGGTAAGCATCAAGCTTTCAGCGTCAAAATTTCGCTTTGAAGATTTGCGTGAATCTGAGGCAAAGCCAAATTCTTCTGTGTTAACACTGGTTACGCTTTTTTTAATAACCTGTCCAAAAGGGAAGGGAATGTAATAATTTAAACCTGGGGTTGAGATTTTGTGAAATTTTCCGAAATATAAAACTACAGCATTTTCGTCAGTGTTTACTTTGTAAAAACCTAAACTTAAGTAAAGCAGGAGAAATGATAAAGCAATCAAGCCAAGCATTGATTTATCAGAATTTGGTAATTTATTTTTGTTATCTTTAAACGAATTAATAAAATTTATAATCTTGTCAACAATTTTATCTAAAAAATCACCTTCGAATTGATTATTATTTTTGGAATTATAAGCGTTTTTATTGTGATCAAAAGCTTTATTATGATGAGCTTGATGATTATTTTTTTCGTATGATTTATGATTATTTTGACTATTATTCGAACTATTATTCGAGCTATTATTCGAGCTATTATAATCAGGGGAATTTTTTTTATCAGATAAGTTTTTATTTTTATCTTCCTTGTTATCAGGATCGGGATTAGGATCTTGATTGGAGGATTTGTTGGCTGAATTTTTTTCAGAATTATTTTTAGAATTTGCACCAGTTGAGTTAGATGAGCCAGATGAACTCCACGGACCCCATGGTCCAGAACCCTTATCAGAATCTTGAAAATTAATTTGTGGAATTTGAGTATTTAATTCGTAAGCTTGATTAAACTGTTCTAGATCATCTGCAAAGTGTTCAGTAACAAGCTTCGGCGAATTTCCATTAAATAAGCTAGGATAAATAATACCGCGAATTAGTGATGGTTTTTTAAGGCTTGCACTATGGTGCTTTATATTTTTAAACATGTGGTTTAAAATTTAAATTTAAAGTTATTGCTTGCAATTTTTTTCATTTTAAAACTTGAGTTAGATTTGTCAAATTTATTTAACTTCTCTAAATTTAATATTTTTTAGTCAAAAAATTATAAACAATTCTTAAATAGCTATGAATAAATTTAATGATAATAAAACACTTAATGATTTTATTAACCCAGAAAAATCAAGGGTTGCTGAGGTTGTTGGGGTTAAAAAAATTATTTTAGTTGCCTCGGCCAAGGGAGGGGTTGGTAAGTCAACAATTGCTTGTAATTTGGCAATAGCTATGCGTAAAAATAATTTAAATGTTGCTTTGGTTGATGCTGATATTTATGGACCATCAATTGCTAGTTTGATGAATCTGCAGGGTAAACCTGAATTAAAAGATAATTTGTTATTGCCAATTGAATCATGTGGTGTTAAATGTATTTCAATAGCTAATTTAGTTAAAGAGCAATCAGCTGGAATTTGGCGTGGACCAATGGTAACTAAAATTCTTTATCAATTAATTCGTAGCATTAATTGGCAAGCTGATGGTAATTTAGTTGATGTGATGATTATCGATATGCCTCCAGGAACTGGAGATGTTTATTTAAGTATTGCTGAAAAATTTCCAATTTCAGGCGTGATATTGGTTTCAACTCCTCAAAACCTTGCAGTTCTTGATACTGAAAAATCAATTGATTGTTTTCAAAAATTGCAAATTCCGTTATTTGGGATTATTCAAAATATGGCTTATTTAGCTGACGAAGCAGAAGATTTAAGATTGATTGCTATACATCAAAAAATAAAAAATTTTTTTAATAAAATTATTTTTTCAAAAAAAAGTTCTTATCAAAAACTTCAGCAAATTGTTCATAATAGTGATTGTAAGAAAAAATATTTATTTGGAAAAGATCGTGTAAAAGATTTGGCAAAGAAATATCGTTTAAATTTTTTAGGTGATATTGCGATAGTCAAAGAGATTGCTGACAACAAAAATTCTAAACCTTTTGTTGTCTTGTATCCCAATAGCCCAACTGCTATTTTTTTCAAAGATTTAGCCAAAAAAATTGTTAAAATTAGTGATGGTGATTGTGGTGATGTTGATAAATAGTTATCTCATTTTCAAGATTATGATTAGGAGTGTTTAAAGGTTTAAGCCCAAAGAGTTTATGATAATTAGGATTTTCGTTAACTGATTTAACATTGCCTTCGCAACAAATATGATTATTGATGCAGATTACATGATCAGTTTTTTGCATCACTAAATTTAAATCATGAGAGATTAATAAAATCGAGCAATTTTGAGTTTGACGAATTTCATCAAGAATGTGATAAAATTCAGCAATAGCGGTGATATCCATATATTGCGTAGGTTCGTCAAGAACTAATAGATCAGGGTTATTAATAATTGAGCGTAAAAATAAAATCTTTTGGAGTTGTCCACCTGATAAATCATGGATTGATTTGTCAAGGTATTTAGTGATGTTGAGGTTATTGATTAATTGCGAAAAATTTTTTTGGTTAATTAATTTTTTTTTGTTAAGGGTTATAAAATCTCGAGCAGAAATAGGAATAGTTCGATCTAAATTTATTTTTTGAGGCATATAGCCAAGAGTAATTTTATTGGCCATATTAATTTCACCAGACGAAGGTTTAATTAGACCTAGAACAATTTTAGCAATTGAGGTTTTGCCTCCACCATTTGGACCAATAAGAGTGGTAATTTGCCCTTTTTTTAGTTGCAAAGAAATATCGCTAATGATTTTATTATTTTTTATTTTTAAACTTACATTTTTTAATTCAATAAGAGACATGGTTATGCGATTTTTTATTTTATGGTTTAGTATGTTAGTTTTATCAATTAGTTCTGCTTACTCTCAAGATGATGAGTTAGCCAAAATCAATATTGTTAGTTCAATTAACCCGATATATCAGGTAGTAACTGCAATTACTAAAGACAAGGTTAATAATTTTTTGATCTATAAAAAAAACTATTCAGAGCATAATTATCAATTAAAAAGTGCTGATGTCAAGGCTATTGAAAATGCTGATTTAGTTGTTATGATTGATAAAAATTATGAAAATAATTTAGATAAATATCTTGAACAATTATCTAGTTCAAAAAAAATAATTACTTTATCCCAAATTAAGCAAATTAAACTCTTAAAACTTCGTAAAAATTCTCAAAAAAATGATTTTCATTTATGGCTCAATCCACAAAATATCACAATATTTGCCCAAGATCTGGTTGAAAATTTATGTCATTTGTCGGAAAAAAATTGCCAATTTTTTAAAGATAATTTAAATAATTTTATAAAGGAAAATAATCTAATTTCTTCGCAAATTTCTGAGCAATTAACAGATTTAAAAAATAAAAACTTTATTTTTTATCGTGATTGTTATCAATATTTTGAAGAATATTTTGCTTTAAAACCAATTTTAATTTTAGATGATGAGCATCGCAAAGAATTAAAAATTTCGCGTTATAAAGAATTCGTAAATACCCTAGAAAATCAAAGAGTTGAATGTTTATTTGGTGATATTAATGATGAAAATAATTCAGCACAAAAGTTAGCAAAAAATCATCATTTAAAATTTGCAAAGATAGACACTATTGGCTTGAATGATCAAGAAAAAAACCCCAAGGCAATAGATTTAAATGGCTATTCACAAATTCTTTTAAATTTAGCAACTACTATTGATAATTGTTTACGCTAATTTTTTTTAATTAGTTTATTTAAAATTTTATCAACAACATCATCGCTAGTAATCTTAAAATGTTTAAAAAGATCTTCAGCTTTTGCAGATGCTCCAAAGCTGTTCATGCCAATAAAAATACCTTGAGAGCCAATATATTGTTCCCAACCTTGTTTAATTCCAGCTTCAATGGCAATTTTTAAAATATTATCATCACCAAGAACTTGTTTTTGATATTGTGATGATTGATTATTAAATATTTCGCAACAAGGCATTGATACCACGCGAGCATTAATGTTATGCAAAGATAATTTATTTTGAGCATCAAGAGCAATTTGCAGTTCTGAGCCTGTAGCGATGATTACGCAATCCAAATTTGTTTTTAAATTTTCGTTTTTAATAATATATCCTCCGCGTTCAGGATTAAAATTATCTTTGACATGAAAATTTAGATTTTGTCGACTGAAAATCAACGCTGAAGGTGATTTGGTTTGACCTAAAGCCAGTGTATAGCAGGCAAGAGTTTCATGGGCATCACATGGTCGAAAAACAAAAAGATTGGGAATTGAGCGAAGCATTGCCAAATGCTCAATTGGTTGATGAGTTGGTCCATCTTCACCTAGACCAATCGAATCATGAGTGAAAATATAAAAAACTTGCAATTGCATTAAGGCCGAAAGACGAATTGCTGGTTTTAAATAATCGCTAAAGACCAAAAAAGTTCCAGCATATGGAATTAAATTGCTGTGTAAAGCTATGCCATTCATAATTGCAGACATTGCATGTTCGCGAACTCCATAATGAATATATCTTCCTGAAAAATCATGAGCATGAATTGGCAGTGTTGATTTGGTTTTGGTTAATACTGATTCAGTAAGATCAGCAGATCCAGCAATTAAACTTGGAATATTTGCCGTTAAAAATTCCAAACAAATTTGTGAAGATTTTCGACTGGCTTGAGTTGGTTTATCTTGATAAATTTTTTGAGCAAACTCGTTAATTTTATTTTCTAAAATTTGCCAATTATCTTTTTGTAAAAAAGTTTTATTAGTAATTGTTAAAAGTTCTTGTAATTTAACATTTTCTAATTTTTTAAATTTTTCTTGCCAATTATCATAAGTTTTGAGATTTCTAATTGAACAATCTCGCCAAGCTTTAAGAATATTTTCGGGAATTTCAAATTCTAAAAATTCCCAGTTGAGTTGTTGACGAGTTTTTAAAACTTCATCACTTCCCAAAGGTGAGCCATGACATTTTTCGCTTCCAGCTTTGCTAGGTGAGCCAAAGCCAATAACAGTTTTACAGTCAATTAAAACTGGCTTATCAGCATTTTGAGCTTGGCTTAAGGCATGACGAATTTCATCAAAATTATGCCCATCAATTTTGATAACTTCAAAACCGCAGGCTTCAAAACGTAATTTGAGATTTTCAGAAGTGGTAATTGCAGTATCGCCATCAATTGAAATTGAATTATTATCCCAAATAACAATTAAATTTTTTAACTGCAAATGTCCTGCTAATGAAATTGCTTCTTGAGATATGCCTTCCATTAAACACCCATCACCAGCTATAACATAAGTTTTATGATTAAAAAGATCTGATGAAAATCTTGCTTCAAGTAATTTTTGTGATATTGCCATACCAACTGCGTTAGCCAAACCTTGCCCTAGTGGACCAGTGGTTGTTTCAATTCCTAATAATTCGCCATATTCTGGATGTCCTGCACATTTGCTGTGAAGCTGACGAAAATTTTTTATATCTTCAATTTTAATATCAGGATATCCCGTAAGATAGAGCAGGGCATAAAGAAGCATTGAACCATGACCTGCTGATAAAACAAAACGATCGCGATTGAGCCATTTGGGATCTTGGGGATTAAATTTAAGAAATTCTGTAAATAAAATTGTTGCAAAATCAGCCATACCCATGGGCATTCCGGGATGACCTGAGTTAGCTTTTTGAACAGCATCGATTGCTAAAAATCTAATAGCATTTGCCATTAAGCTAGAATGCGAATTGATATTTGAAAGAGCATCAGCATTTGAATTTTTATTTTTAGCTTCGTTATTTTTTTCTTGATTGATCATTTTAAAATTAAAAAAAAAGTTAATGTTGCATTTTTATTATTAGTGATAAAACTAAAATGCTTTTAAATTTTTTGCAAAGATTTATTAAAGTTTTTTTAAATATTTTTTTTAAAATTAAATTTAAATATTATGACTTCAACTGAAAAAACAAGGTCAAGAACCTTATTTTCCTTAATTCCAAACCTTGTTACAATATCTAGTCTTTGCCTTACTCTTACGGCAATCAGAATGGCATTTGCACAGGATTTTATTTTTGCAACTTCTTTGTTATTGATTGCAGGATTTATGGATGGAGTTGATGGTCGACTAGCAAGATTTCTAAATGCTTCAAGTGAGTTTGGAGCGCAGTTAGATTCATTAATTGATTTTGTAAATTTTGGAATAGTTCCTGGGTTTATCGTTTATTTCTGGGTTAATACCTATCAAGATGTTAAAGGTTTTGATTGGGCAATGGTTTTGTTTTTTGCGGTTTGTATGGTAATTCGTTTAGCAAGATTTAATGTTGATTTAAACAAAAAATCTTCAAATCCATTACTTGAAAAATATTTTTTTAAGGGAATTCCTGCTCCAGTAGGTGCAGCTCTATCAATGCTTCCAATGGTATTGTTTTATGAATTTGGTGAGGGATTTTATACTAATCCAATTTTAGTAATAACTTACATTTCCGTATTAGCAGTTTTTTTAGCAAGCAGAGTTCCAACTATTTCAATTAAAAAAATTCCAATTCGTAATGAATATGCTTATTTGACATTGATAATTTTAGGATCAATAATAATTGGCTTAATTATAAAACCATGGCTTACTCTTGCAATTATTGGTATTGTTTATGTTTTATCAATTCCAATTACGATTTTTTATTACATTCGTATTGAAATCACTGAGCGTTTTAAAAATTAAAAAAATCAAATAATGAAAAAAGTTTTAATTATTAATGGACCAAATCTTAATCTTTTGCATAAACGTAATCAGTCAGTTTATGGCAATATAAGTCTGGATAAAATTAAACAACAATGTCAGGTTTTAGCAGAAGAAATCGGTATCGATTTAAGTTTTGAACAGTCAAATAGTGAGTCAGTAATTGTTGATTTAATTCAAAATTCATTAGCAACTGTTGATGGCATAATTATCAATGCTGCAGGTTACACCCATACTTCTGTTGCAATTCGCGATGCTTTAGAAATGTATAATGGAGCAAAGATTGAATTACACATTTCTAATATTTTTAAACGCGAAGAATTTCGTCATCACTCATTTTTAAGTGAAGTTGTTGATGCGGTGATAACGGGTTTGGGAAGCTCTGGTTATCAAGTTGCACTTTTAGCTATGCCTAAACTAATTGAAAATAAAAATAACTCATAAGTTTTTATTAATTATATTAAATTGTATGATTCCTTTAAAAGTTTCACAAATTTCTAAAAATTTTAATAAATGTGTTTTAGATAACGTTGATTTTGTAGTGAATAAATCTGATATTTTTGGCTTTATTGGACTTAACGGTCAAGGTAAAACTACCTTGATTAAAATCATCCTT
>Ga0169931_10015673_pt1 | contig 10124 bp, 8 predicted proteins | sample Kivu_15m_20L_FD_129675 | JGI IMG/M metagenome (GOLD analysis project Ga0169931, IMG submission 129675) | Freshwater microbial communities from Lake Kivu, Western Province, Rwanda to study Microbial Dark Matter (Phase II) - Kivu_15m_20L... | ecosystem: Environmental > Aquatic > Freshwater > Lake ... | reverse complement strand
TGGGAACACCGGAAGCAGAAGCGTTTTCGCAACGTGTGTTTGATGTGCAGGAATTTCTTGCAAAACATGTCGACAAGTTGCCGCGCGTTGCACCTATTGAAGCCCGTGTCGCAATTCAAGATCCGTGCCACTTGCGTCATGTGCAACGTGTGCATGAGGCGACGCGAACCGTCCTGCGCCCATTTGTGAGCAGTGTGGTGGAACTAGATGATGACGGGTTGTGTTGTGGAGCTGGTGGTGCGTATTCCGTTCTTGAGCCGGAGATGGCAGGCAAGATTCGTCAACGAAAAGTTGAGTCGATTACTCGCGCATTGCCTGATGTGGTTGCCAGCGCAAACCCAGGTTGTTCAATGCACCTGGCAGCCGTTGGTGTTGCGGTGATTCATCCGGTGCAAATCATTGATCGAGCAATCAGCGGCAAGAGAGACCTATAACGAAAAACCCCAGAGCTTGTATTGCTACATGCCCTGGGGTTTTCAACTTGTAGTGACAAGGATTAGACGGCGGAAGTGCCCTCTTCTCCTGTGCGGATACGAATAAGACGTTCGACGTTGGTAACCCAAATCTTTCCGTCTCCGATTGATCCTGTTGCTGCCGCTGTCTTGATGGCCTCCACCACACGATCAGCATCGGCGTCATCAACGATGATGTCGAGGCGAATCTTAGGAATGAATTCCACCTTGTATTCAGAGCCACGGTATGTCTCAGTGTGTCCACCTTGACGTCCGTAACCGCGCACTTCACTGACTGTGAGTCCCTGAATACCAGCTGACTGCAACGCAGTCTTTACGTCGTCAATCTTGAATGGTTTGACGATTGCGGTAATTGCTTTCATGACTTACCTCCAAATGATGAACTGACCAAAGAGGGCAGTACGTCAGGACCGTAACCAGCCACACCGTGTTCGGCGATGTCCAATCCGGCGATTTCTTCTTCTTCAGAGACTCGCAATAGTCCGACTTTCTTGATGATCGTGAACATAATGCCTGAAGCAATGATGACGAATGCTGCGACTGAGATGACTCCAACGAATTGGTCCCACAGCAGTTCGCCGCCACCACCGAAGAAGAGACCATCTGATCCTTCGCCGAGAAGCGGAGCGTTGCCATTTGCAAACAGGCCGACCGCAAGAGTTCCCCATGCGCCACAGACGCCGTGTACTGATACTGCGCCTACCGGATCGTCAATACGCAGACGATCAAGAAGGAGGACGGAGAAGGTCACGATGATGCCACCGATGAAACCAGCAACAACCGACATGTAACCATCAAGCGCCCACGCACCCGCAGTGATCGATACGAGACCACCGAGCACGCCGTTACCAGCGAATGATACGTCTGGCTTTTTGAACTTCATCCAGCTGACGATCATTGCGGATACTCCACCGGCAGCGCCGGCGAGAAGTGTGTTCACAGCGATACGTGGTACTTCGATGTCTGCTGCAAGTTGTGAACCGGGGTTGAAACCGAACCAACCAACAAACAAGATGAACACACCAGTGATTGCCATGATGATGTTGTGGCCAGGGATAGCGCGGGGCTTTCCGTCAGGACCAAACTTTCCAATGCGAGGACCAACGATGATTGCACCCATGAGTGCTGCCCATCCACCAACGGAGTGGACGATGGTCGAACCAGCAAAGTCTTGGAAGCCGAGTTGGTTCAACCAACCGCCACCCCACTGCCAGTTCACGACGATGGGGTAAATCAATCCGGTGATGATCACCGTGTAGATGAGGTATCCCTTGAATTGTGTACGACCTGCCATTGCACCAGCAACAATTGTTGCGGCCGCTGCGGCGAACGCTGCTTGGAAGAAGAAGTCAACGGGAAGCATCAACGAATAATCAGTAGTGGGTGCATCGGAGTATCCGCCCCACAACCATTCGAATCCGAAGATGTCCTTTCCGCTGTATGCAATGTGGTAACCCACAAGTGCAAACACAAGAACTCCGATGGCCATGTCCATCATGTTCTTCATCATCATGTTGCCGACGTTCTTGGCTGAGGTAAGACCTGCTGCCACCAGAGCGAATCCAGCCTGCATGAAAATGACGAGAATTCCCGCAACAAATATGAACGTGTTGTCCAAAATCATTTGGGTGTCATCCAAAGGTATTGCAGTCGCCTCTTCTGCAGAGACCGGGGACGCTCCGAGCAGAATCACCCCCAGTGCGCCCGTCGTAACTGCTAGGACCTTTTTCTTCATGAGAACTCCTTATTTATGTGAGGGAGAAGTGCGCGTGTTGAGGCGACGCTGACTCAACACTGCGGGAAAAGGTACGGGGCGGAGATTTCCCGTCCGTCACCCGTGTGTTTCGATCAGGTAAAGGATTGGTTTTGGTCGACCGCAATGTGCGGCCGGCAGTTATTTGTCGAGGTACTCGAGAGGGCATCCGCCACGCGGATAGTCAAACTTCATCAAGCGTCCTGTACCGGACAATGTGATGTATCCCGTTTTCAGGCCAGAACCACCAAAGCACACGTTGGTGGTGAGCAAGTCATCGGTGGGGATGAACTCGACAAGTTCACCTTTTGGCGACACAACAGATACTCCACCGTTGACCAAAGTCGCAACACAAATATTGCCAGCAGCATCGACAGCGAGTGAATCGAGAAGTTGAAAACCAGGGAAGCCATAAACACACACAGAGGTGTCGACGATGCTTACTTCGGCGAGCTCTCCTGGAGCGAGGATGTCGCGCTTCATGATGCGACCAGTCCATGTCTCTGCCCAATACAAAGTTTTTCCATCTGGTGACAAACCAATGCCGTTTGGCTCGTGAGCAGGGAACACCACTTCTTTGATCATCGAACCGTCAGCTTTTGCATAAAGAATTCCAGTTAATTTCGCATCACGTTCGTGCGAGTAACCATGGTCTGTGAAGTAAAAACCACCATGAGCATCAAACACCAAGTCATTTGGCGCTGAAAGTGGAACCCCATTGCATTCGGTGTACAAATCTGTGACTTTGCCGTTACTGGGATCAACAGTTTGAATACGTCCACCAAAATAGCGATCAGGACCAGAGCCAGAAGGGAAACACAATCCGTCCATCTCCACTGGTGTGAAACGAGCACCGTTGTTGCAGATGTAGAAAAGGCCATTAGGTCCAAGCGCTGCACCATTTGGTCCACCAGGAACTTCGGCAATTGTTTGTTTGGTGCCATCGGGTAGCACTCGTGTCAGACGTGGTCCAAACATTTCAACTACAACAACTGAGCCGTCTGGCATTGCAATTGGACCTTCAGGAAAAGAAAGTCCTGATGTGACTTCAACTAAATCGGTCATAATTCCCCCAAATTTGTGAGTGATGTGAGTTTTCTGTCAGTAGCTACTCGTGCGTTGCGACTGATCTGTACAACTCATACTTACTACAATTACACGGTGCCCAATTCCAGAGATCTATTGAAAGTGACATTTGTAGAGGCACGAGAAGGTTTATTTCATGGCTAACGACTCAGCGAGTTTGGTGGGGGTCAAGCTTTCGGCCTGAAATTCAAGGTCTACGCACGTTGGCAGCGTTCCTCATTGCTCTGCATCACATTTGGTTTGGTCGCGTATCTGGTGGCGTCGACGTTTTTTTGTTGTGTCAGGCTTTCTCTTGACCGGATCATTGACTCGTGAAGTAACCCATACGGGTTGGGTGCGGGTAGGACAATTTTGGACCCGTATTGCCCGCCGTATTTTTCCTGCCGCGTACTTCATTATTGGAGTGTGCATTGCGGGCACTTGGGTCTGGGTATCAAAAGTCTTTTGGCTAGACACTTTTGAAGACATTCGTGCCGCAGCGACCTACTCGGCGAACATGCGTTTTGCTGAAACTTCGGTTGATTACCTAGCGCAAGACGATTTCAAAAGTCCAGTACTGCATTTTTGGGCGATGTCAATTCAAGGTCAGTCTTATTTAATTCTACCAGTATTCATGCTGGTGGCATGGAAATTAGGTGTCCTGAGGCCGCTTATCGAGGAAGCTATGCGCCCGATTTTTGAGCGTGACGAGTTAGTTACCGGTTAGTACGTCAGCGGTGTTCAAAGTACTCAGCAAAGTACACGCATGCAATTTGGACAATCAACAGTTTGATGTTTTCTCAAATTCTCAAAGTGTTGTCAATGTGAAGGCTGTCACCGCTTGTCGGTAGTATCGATTTCATCACCACTCGGGGGAGTGGGTCCACAATGAAAGTTCGGTAACAAAAATGGCAGAAGTTCCACACGTACGGGAATTGTTAAAAGATTCACCAAAGAACTGGGGTAAGTGGGGTCCAGACGACGAAGTTGGTTCGCTGAACTATCTCACTCCAGATTTGATTGCGAAAGCAGCTGGCAACGTAAAGTCCGGCAAAGTGTTCACATTGCAAGTCAAAATGGCAAACCCAGAAGGTGACCCAGTGTGGCCAGGCCGTCAAGGCGCAACACGTATCAACACAGTTGATGCTGGTCACTATCACGCAGGTAAAGGTCCAGAGTTCCCAGGCGGTGCAGAGTATGCAGACGACTACATGACACTGTTCCTTCAGGGATCCACACAGTATGACGCTCTTGGTCACGTTTGGTACGACGATCAAATCTGGAACGGTTACGACAAGAAGACAACAATTGGTGGACTTTCAAAGGCATCAATTCTTCCAATCGCAGAGCGTGGTGTTGTAGGTCGTGGTGTATTGCTCGACATGGCACGTTTCCGTGGCAAAGAGAGCCTCGATGCTGGTGAAACTTTCACCCACGAAGATCTTCTTGCATGTGCAAAGAAGCAGGGTCACACCATTGAGAAGAATGACATCTTGATCATTCGCACCGGTTGGATTGCTCAGTACTACAAGAAGGGCGCAGTTGGTTTCTACGCAGAGTTCGCAAATGGCGAGCCAGGTTTGACTTACAGCCCAGAACTAGTGAACTGGTTCAACAGCATGGAGATTCCAAACCTCGTTACCGACACCATCGCAAACGAAGTAACCACCGACCCCGTATCAGGTGTTGTGCTCCCATTGCACAACGCTCTCATGCGTAACCTCGGTGTGACTTTGACCGAAATTGCATGGCTCGACGACTTGGCTGCTGACTGTGCAAAAGATGGTCAGTACACCTTCTTGTATGCAGCAGCTCCGTTGAAGGTTGTTAACGGAACGGGTGCACCAGTAAACCCAATCGTTATCAAGTAATTGCAGTAGGGGAAACGTAATCATGAGTTACCGTGACTACCCGTGGCGTCATCTGTACGCCACGGGTAGCCCCTACGAAATCCAAGCGGAATTTTCAAACGGCTTGGATATGTTCAAAGCGTCTGCCACAAAGCATCCAAACAATGTGGCAATTCAGTATTTCGATGCGCCAATTTCGCTCGCTGAACTAGATCGCGAAAGCGATGCACTCGCAGTTGGCCTCATCTCAAAAGGCTTTAAGGCAGGCGATCGCCTTGCTGTGTATGTGCAAAACATTCCTCAGTTTGTTATTTCCATGCTGGGTACATGGAAAGCCGGTGGAACCATGGTTTCCATCAACCCGATGAACAAGACGCGCGAACTTGAGTACTTATTGCAAGACTCAGGTGCCGTTGCACTTGTTGCCCAAGAAGTTCTGTGGGAAGAAACTGCACGTGATGTTGTTGCCTCTGGCAAAACAAATGTCACGATTTCACTCACTACCAACGAACTCGATTACTTGAACACCCCAGCACCAAAGTTGTTAGAGACTTCAAAGAAGGCTGCGCCATCTGATGCAATCGATTTTCTGACACTCGTATCGGAGAATCGCGGTCAGACTCCTGCACCAGTTTCATTGAAGTCAGACGATGTTGCATTCTTGACGTACACGTCAGGCACTACTGGTCCACCAAAAGGTGCTCGTAACACGCATGGAAACGTTACGTTTAACTCCACAACATTCCGTGAGTGGATGAACTTGACTCCAAGTGATGTTGCGTTGGGTGTTGCACCTTTGTTTCACATCACTGGTTTGATTGCGCACGTCACTGTGTCGTTCTTGGTGCCAATGCCTTTGGTATTGGGTTACCGCTTCGATCCCACAACTGTGTTGGATCTCATTGAGAAGCACAAGCCATCTTTTGTTCTTGGTGCAATCACAGTATTTAACGCGCTGATGACTGATCCAACTGCAAGTGAACGTGATTTCACATCGCTGACCAAGGTGTACTCAGGTGGTGCTCCTATTGCACCAAGTGTTGCCGATCGATTCGAACAAATGACCGGCGCATACATTCACAACATTTACGGATTGACCGAAACAACATCACCATCACATGCTGTTCCATTTGGTGTGCGTGCGCCGGTTGATCCAGTGTCTGGTGCATTGTCTGTTGGAGTTCCGGTGTACAACACAGTTGTACGTGTGGTTGATGAAGAGGGCAAAGACGTTGCATTTGGCGAAGTAGGCGAGTTTGCAACTAGCGGTCCACAGGTTGTAGCTGGTTACTGGAATAAGCCAGAGGAAACAGAGCATGCAATGCCGGGTGGAGAACTGTTCACGGGTGACGTTGGTTTTATGGACAAAGACGGTTGGTACTACGTTGTCGATCGTAAGAAAGACCAAATCAATGCATCGGGTTACAAAGTGTGGCCACGTGAAGTTGAAGACGTGTTGTACGAACATCCTGCCGTTCGTGAAACTGCTGTAATCGGCGTGCCCGATGAGTACCGCGGTGAAACGGTGAAGGCGTTTGTGAGCCTTCGCCCCGGCGAATCAGTGACGGTCCCTGAACTCGTCGCGTTCTGCAAGGAACGCATGGCGGCTTACAAATACCCACGTGAGATCGAGTTCATTGACGAGTTGCCCAAAACCGTGACGGGCAAGATCCTCCGTCGCGAATTGCGGGCAGCCGAATTGGCCAAACGTCAGCAATAACTCATACCTATCTATTAGGTGCAAAGGTGTCCATTCCCCTAGAGGGATGGACACCTTTTCATTATCCCGTGGAGTGCGGGTTTCACAGGCAAAATAAGTGACGCTTGACATATATGACCTAGTTCACACTTTGCTATGGTTTCGCAAGGCTCGTCGTGGGGGTGAGCCGAATCACGCGTGGTCTCACGCGAGGGGGAAAAATGAAGAAATCAAGGCACGGGTCAAAGCTTCGCTATGGCACCGCACTGTTGGTTGTGGCCGCTCTCGGTCTGACCGCATGTGGTGACGACGATGACTCATCAAGCGCAAGCGACACCACCGCAGCAGGAACAGATGACACCACTGCTCCTGCAACAGGAAACTTGGCAGAAGCACTCGGGTACACCGACAATCTTCTTGGCGATGTTTCTTGCAACATTGGTGCAGTGTTGGCACTCACTGGTCCAGGTTCTTTCTATGGAAAGACCATGAGCCGTGGTACCGATCTTGCAATCGAAATGATCAAAGAAGCTGGCGGTCCATCATTTAATGTTGAGTATTGGGACCACAAGTCCGGTGATCCGGCAGCTGGCGTATCCGCAATGACCGAAATCCTTGCAAAGGGAATCACTATCAAGCTTGCTTCATATGTTGACGACCTTGGTGCAATGTTGCCGCAAACAGCTTCCGGCAAAGTGTTCACACTTGACGGTGGTGGCGGCACCTCGGTATTCGGTCAAGGTCAGCCATACTTCTGGGGTACACGCGCAATCACACCAAACGACACTCTTTCAGGAGTGTATGAATGGTTTAAGGCCACATACCCAGATAAGACAACAGTTGGACTAATTGGTTGGGACCTTGGCGAAGCATTGAACGAAGTGATTAAAGCTGACTTCCTTGCTCAAACTGAAGCTGCTGGTCTCGAGTTCAACGGTTTGTATGAACTGAACGCAGTAGGTGCTACCGACTATGCACAGTCAATCTCAAAGATCAAGGCAAATCAGCCTGACCTTTTGCTTGTGGGCATCTACGGCCAGGACCCAGGCGCATTCGCTAACCAAGCAGAAACAGCTGGTTTAACGGCAGTCCTGGTTGGTTCAGAGTTCACGCCAGACGGAGTTAACGCATCGAAGGGAACATGGGAAAAAGGTTGGACTTTTGCTTATGACTACTTCGATGTTGGCACCGCAGTAAGCCCAGTTGCGTCGCTATTCGTAGAACGCTTCAACGAGGTACATGGTGAAGACCCTGACTTCTACGCAGCAAACTTCTTTGAAAACACAATTCGTTTTTGGGAACTTATGCGTGAAGCATCTGCTTCGGGTGCAACCAATGATCAACTCTGTGTTGGTGACACATTAGAAAGTGCATTGCAAGCAGACCTCACCATGGTGAGTCTCTACGGTGGCGATGCATCCACTAATGGAACCAGTACACAAGATGCAGAAACTCGTTCAGTCAAAGAGCGCCCAATGGGTGTCTTCACTTACGAAAACGGCACGGTGACAAACCTTGCAACGTTTGGCATCGGTGGAGTTGATTTCGCCTTAGTTGACTGATCATTTCGTAGATCTACCAATTCAGTAAGCGAGCGCCAAATAGGTGTATTCGAATACGCAAATGGTTCTGTGACTCCTCTTGCTACGTTCGGAATGAACGGCAACGGTTTCGCATTGGTGGAATAGTCCACTAGAAGTCATGTCGGTGGGCGAGATCTCGGTCTCGCCCACCGATTTTCTTCATAAAAGTTTTTGAAATGGGTTGGGGGACCCTCCGCAACTCAAAGGGGGATAAGTGTTAGCGGTAACGATTGGTAGAGAGATCTTCGCCCAGTTGACTTTCAACGGAATTTTCCGTGGGGCGTCGTATGGTCTCATCGGAGCAGGTTTTGCCTTAATTCTTGGAGTTACAGGGCGCTTCCACTTCGCATATGGTTTCACATACACATTGGCCGCGTACATGGCCTACACACTTCACTTCCGGGGCACACCGTTTGGCCCCTTCGATGATGGATTTCCATTCATCATTGCCGGCATCATCGCAGTAATCCTGGTTGCCGGTGTTGGTGTAAGTATCGAAAGATACGTCTATCGACCTATTGCGCGACGAGCGGGCGCAACTGCACTGTTAGCTGTCTTTGTTGCTGCATTGGGTATTGGTATTGCTGGTCAAAGTTTGATTGCGCTGTTATGGGGTCAGCAAAGCCAGGGTTTTTATGACCAAGGTCGAATAGTTCAAAAAGAAGCATGGGGTATTTGGAAAGTTACTTTCGAGAATCTCGATGTGTATCAATTGATTACTTCAACAACTGTCATTTTGATCTTTGCTGCGGTTCTTAAATACACATCGCTGGGTCGTCAGTTGAAGGCAACTCGCGTGAATCCTGACCTCGCAACGGTTATTGGTATTAACGCAAACAAGATGTACCTCATTTGTTTCGGTATCGGAACATTCTTTGCAGGTGTTGCAGCCTTCTGGTATGGCTTGCAGTTCACAGTGAACCCCGATATGGGATCTCGCCCCGTTATCACGGCATTTGTGGTGGCATTCTTGGCGGGAACAGCAAGTTCACCAATTCGAGTGTTCTTTACTGGTATTGCAGTGGCACTGCTTGAGCAGTGGTCATCGATGTTTATCTCCACACGCTGGACACAAACAGCAGTGTTCATCGTTCTGTTTGTCTACCTCATTGGTCGCTCAGCAGGAACCACTGCATTTGGACGCAAAGTGAAACGAATTGCCACATTGCAGGGAGCGAGAGCTTAGTCATGCAGATTTGGGTTAACTATCTCGATCAAATTCTGATCTATGCAGCCCTCGCGCTGTCTTTGAACTTGCTGCTCGGTTATGCCGGTCAGGTATCAGTTGCTCACGCAGCATTTGGTGCCATCGGTGGTTACACCATGGGTTACATGGTCACCACGCACAACACCAACCTCATTATCACGATGCTTCTTGGCATGGTATTTGCGTTCGTTGTTGGAGGATTAATTGCTCTCGTTGCTATTCGATTAACAACGGAGTACTTGATCTTGCTCACGTTGGCGTGGGGTTACGTACTGATTGGTGTGTTCAGCACTATTCCGGCACTTGGTGGATCATTTGGAATTATCTCGATCAACTCAGAACCTCACAAGTTGAAGTTCTTTGGTTGGACAATGGATCGCCCAAGCGACTGGTTGATTCCAATCCTCATCATGATCACGATCACCTTCCTCATCGTGTGGCGCCTTGGCCAATCTGCCTACGGTCGCTCACTGAAGGGAATTCGTGAAGATCCA